>Ga0209343_10000730_pt1 | contig 45569 bp, 41 predicted proteins | sample RifCSPlowO2_02_FD_184026 | JGI IMG/M metagenome (GOLD analysis project Ga0209343, IMG submission 184026) | Groundwater microbial communities from Rifle, Colorado - Rifle CSP2_plank lowO2_0.2 (SPAdes) (version 2) | ecosystem: Environmental > Aquatic > Deep subsurface > Groundwater | place...
CCTTACGGTGCCGCAAACCAATCTGTACTTCAATGTCGAGGTATCCGCGGCGCGTTATCCGGACAAGCCGTACATTGTTTTCTTCGATACCGCGATCACCTTTGCCGAGTTCAAGGACGAGACCGAGCGGATCGCCGGGTATCTGGAACAGCAATGCGGCATCAGGAAAGGCGACCGGGTTCTGCTGTACATGCAGAACAGTCCGCAATTCGTGCTGGCGTACTACGGCATCTTGCGCGCCAACGCGGTCGTGGTTCCGATCAACCCGATGAACCTGACCACCGAGTTGCGTCATTATGTCGACGATACCGGTGCGACGACCGCATTCGTTCCGCAAGACCTGCTGGCGCAGATGCAACCGTTGCTCGGCGAAGGGCTTGAACATATTATCGTTGCCGCCTATTCGGATTACCTGAAGCGTCCGACCGATTTGAATGTGCCGGAATTCATCGCTGCGCCAAGGCAGCCGATTGCCGGACCCGGCATTGCGCTGTGGAGCGCCATGCTGGCGCGGAATCTGAAGCCGGGGCCGCTGACCGCCGGGCCGGACGACTTGTGCGTGATGCCTTACACATCAGGCACGACCGGTAATCCGAAAGGCTGCATGCATACGCACCGCAGCGTCATGTACAACACGGTGGCCGGTGTGTGCTGGGTAGGTTCGCAACCGGATACGGTGTTGCTGTCGGTATTGCCGTATTTTCATGTGACCGGCATGCAGGGCAGCATGAACTCGCCGATGTTTGTCGGCAGCACGATGATATTGCTGCCGCGCTGGGAGCGCGACACCGCCGCGCAATGCATCCAGCGCTACGGCGTCAACGGAGTGCAGTTGATTTCCACCATGGTGGTGGACTTTTTGTCGAATCCGAAAGTCGGCGAATATGATTTATCCAGCCTGACGCGCATCAGCGGCGGCGGCGCGGCGATGCCGGAAGCCGTTGCGCAAAAGCTCGACGATCTGATCGGCGTGCCCTACGTCGAAGGTTATGGCATGTCCGAAACCATGGCGGCTACCCACATCAATCCAACGTCGCGGCCGAAAAAGCAATGCCTGGGCATGCCGATATACGATGTCGATGCGCGGGTCGTCAATCCGGAGACTTTGCATGAACTGCCGCTGGGAGAAGTAGGCGAGATTATCGTCAGCGCGCCGCAAGTGATGCAGGGTTACTGGAACAATCCGGGAGCGACGCAAGACGCATTCGTCGAGCTCGACGGGAAGCGATTTTTGCGCACCGGCGACCTGGCGACCGTCGACGAGGATGGGTATTTTTTCATGGTCGACCGCTTGAAGCGCATGATCAATGCTTCGGGTTACAAGGTTTGGCCGGCAGAGGTGGAAGCGCTGATGTATCAGCACCCGGCGATCAAGGAAGCTTGTATCATCGCAGCTCGTGACGTAAAACGCGGCGAGACGGTAAAAGCGATGGTCGTGCTCAAGGATGATTTTCAGGGCAAGGTGACCGAGCAGGAAATCATCGACTGGGCACGTGAAAACATGGCCGCATACAAGAGTCCGCGGATCGTGCAGTTCCTGGCCATGCTGCCCAAATCCGGCACCGGAAAAGTACAGTGGCGCGAACTGCAGCAGCGCGAGCTTGACGCATAATTTCCCGTAAACGACATATGGAGAACCTCATGAGATTTCAGAACAAGGTAGCGATTATTACCGGTGCGGCAAGCGGAATCGGCCGGGCTGTGGCACAGCGCTTGTCGAGTGAAGGCGCAAGCGTTGCCTTGGTGGACAGAAATCAGCAAGGACTGGCCGAAGTGGCCGCCTCCCTGCCGGACCAGTCGAAGGTTTGGCATCGCGCGCTGGACATCGCCAACGAAGCTGAAGTAGCGCAGTGCGTGGTCGATGTATTCGAAAAATTCGGACGGGTCGACGTACTATGCAACAACGCCGGCATCGCGGGCGGAGATTATTCGGCGATCTCGGAAACCGACACCAGCGTATGGCAGCAGATCATGGCGGTCAACGTGATGGGGGCGGTCAATTTCACAAAGTACGCATCGCGCATCATGCGCGATCAAAAAAGCGGCGCAATCGTCAATACCGCATCGGTAGCCGGTGTCCGTTCCGGCGCCGGCGGCAATGCGTACAGCGCGTCCAAGGCGGCAGTGATCAACTTGACCCAGACCTGCGCCTGCGACCTCGGCGAATTCAACGTGCGCGTCAACGCGGTATGCCCGGGCCTGATCGAAACCGGCATGACCGCGCCGGTGTTCGACCGCGCACGGGAAGTGCAGAAGGAGCACAAGCTGGGATCGCGCTGCGAACTTCGCCGTTACGGACACCCGCATGAAATCGCCGCGGCGATCGCCTTCCTTGCCAGCGACGATGCAAGTTATATTACGGGGCAGGCGCTCCCTGTCGATGGCGGCAATACCGCTTCCCTGAACCTGCCGGGCATGAAGGTTTAGCATTGACGCATGCCGGCACGCCACAATCATCTTTGGACTCACGCATGAACATTGAAGAACTAATTGAGCAGCCGTTTGTGGTTTTAACCGACCTGGTTCGCGTCTACTCGCAGGATCAGCCAGAACATCCGGCTTTGATTCAGGACGAACGGACCTTGAATTATGCGCAGCTGAACGCATTGGTCGACCGGATTGCCGCCTCGCTACAGCGCGATGGCTTGAAGCCCGGCGATGCACTGGCGATTTGCGCATTCGCGTCGATTGAATACGCGGCCGTATTTCTGGGAGGATTGCGGGCCGGCGTTGCGGTTGCGCCGCTCGCACCATCATCAACCGCACAAAGTCTTGTGACCATGGCTGCGGATGCCGGCGCCACGCTGTTCTTTGTTGACGCGGGCGTGGCGGCAGAGCTCGAACCGGTAAAAGGGCAACTTTCGGCGAAGCTGATTTCACTGGACGGCTCGCCCGCCGGACAGGCTTTTCAGGACTGGCTGGCACCCGCGGGCGCCAAGCCGGTACCGGTCGCGATTGCGCCGGAAGCGCCATTCAACATTATCTATTCATCCGGTACTACCGGTGCGCCAAAAGGCATCGTCCAGTCGCACGGCATGCGCTGGGCGCACGTGCAGCGCGGCACGCTGAGCGGATACGGTCCGCAGGCAATTTCGCTGATTTCGACACCGCTATATTCGAATACGACCCTGGTTTGCTTTTTTCCGACCATCGGCCTCGGCGGAACGGTTGTCCTGATGGCCAAGTTCGATGCAAAGCGCTATCTCGAATTGGCGCAAAAGCACCGGGTCACGCATACGATGCTGGTGCCGGTTCAGTATCAGCGCATCATGTCGCACCCGGATTTCAATGGCTATGATTTGTCCTCGTTCCAGAAGAAATTCTGTACCAGCGCGCCGTTTTCGGCGGCATTGAAAGCGGATATTCTCAAGCGCTGGCCGGGTGGGCTGGTGGAATACTATGGCATGACCGAGGGCGGTGGAACCTGCATCCTGGTTGCCCACGAGCATCCCGACAAGCTGCATACGGTAGGGTGTCCGGCACCGGGTCACGATATCCGGCTGATCGACGACAACGGCAACGAGGTTGCGCAAGGAGAGATCGGCGAAGTGGTGGGACATTCTCCTGCAATGATGAATGAGTACCACAATCAGCCCGAGAAGACCGCTGAAGTCGAATGGTTTGATCCGACCGGCAAACGATTCATCCGCACCGGCGATGTCGGAAGATTCGATGAAGACGGATTTCTTACGCTGCTCGATCGCAAGAAGGACATGATCATTTCAGGCGGATTCAACGTTTATCCGAGCGATCTTGAAGTGGTGCTGCGCCAGCATCCCGAACTGGAAGACGTCGCGGTGGTGGGTGTGCCGTCCGAGCGCTGGGGTGAAACGCCGGTGGCCTTTGCGGTGCCTCGCCCGGGGTCGCGGCTCGGATCGGAAGAGCTGCTGGCCTGGGCCAACGAGCGCCTCGGAAAAACCCAGCGGCTGGCTGCGGTGCGGATCGTCGACAGCCTGCCTCGCAGTGCGATCGGCAAGGTGTTGAAACGCGAATTGCGCGACGGATTTCGCTCGGAACGGCAGTTGCCGTAAATTCAGTTTGCGATCGGTTCTCGACCGATCGCAAGCGATGCCGCCCGCGCGGATTCGTTTCGAATGATCAGACCGTGGCAATCGGCGTAACGGGCGAGCCGACCGCGCCGGGCAGCCGCAAAGGCGGCGCGGTCAGCATGAAGCGGCTGCGCTGGTGATCGTGCAGCCATTCAGCCAGGTCCTTCAAGTACCACAGTTCACCCAGCGGTATTCCCAGTTTGAACAGGCAGTGATGGTGCAACGGAAGCAAGGATTTCCTCCCGCTCTTCTCGACCGCCGGGTAGGCTTCAACCGCATAGTTGTCGGCACATAGCGCACTGATGCCGGAATCGGTGATCCATTGCAGCAAGCGTTCATCGCGTCCGTTCAGCACGCAGCAGGTGTGGTGCAAGATATCCGGGTCGGGATTGCCGTCCATGCCGGCCACCAGTTCAGCAAAACCGGTACGCAAGACCAGGAAATCGCCTTGCTCGATCGCGATGGAGTCGGCCGCCATGACCGAACTCAGCTCTTCGTAGCCGATCAATTTCCTCTCCTGGCCGAAATGGCGCTGCAGATCCACCAGCACGCCGCGCCCCTGCATGCCATGCACGGCCATGTTCTCGATGCCGAGTGCATTTGCAAAGGACAGGTTCGGGCCATCGCATCCGCAGTCATGCTCCGCGCCGCTTGCTTCATATTGAACCGGTCCCTGCATGTCGCTGTTGGCGCGATATCCGTTGTAGTACACCAATTCTTCCGCGCCGTCGCCTTCGACGTCGAAGCGCGCGCCGACATGCGCCAGCGAATCCCATTGCGTCGAATACTGCAAGGTGATGAGGACCTGATCGTCCGAGACGATGTCGATGCTGTCCGAATCGATGCGGTTCATCGGAAAATTCAACATCGGTTTTCCATCGCGATAGGTCGGTTGGAGACGCGGCGGGTTCCTGCGCGGATTGAGCAGGTTTCCGCCCGGCAGATCCAGGGGAAGCGATAAACAAAAGCTGCGTCCTTCCCGTATTTCCGCGGCACCTTTGAGTACTTGATCGCGGGTGATCAGGTTGACCCGGCCTAACTGGTCATCGGGTCCGAAGTCTCCCCAGTTGGATCCTGCAGGGCGATTTTTCCAACGCATGTTTGGCTCCTGTATCGCGAATAGTGTTGCGGAAATCGATGGTGTGGTTGCTATGCTATTTTTTTCGCCACGGCCCGATCTGTACTCTGCGCGGCGTAAAAGGAATGAACAGGGTAGCGTTCATTCATCGATCCTCGGCAAAAACGCAGCAACGAACGCGTGCGGCGGATTGGCCGGATTGAGTTTATTACGCCAAGCTTTCCGGCGGCGCTTCCGGGGCTGCGCCAAGGCATGACCAGGGCTTGCTATGGCAATCCCGCACCCGGAACCTCGACTTGCAGCGCCGTGATGCGGCTGTTGCGCTCAGCCAGTGATTTTTCGGGTTTCGACACCCTCCCGGTCACCATGTACAAGGTCCGGCGATCCTCGCCGCCCAATGCGCAGGCGATAGCCTGGTTTTCCACCGCGATGCGATCGGCGATCTCGCCGTGCTCGCGCACCCGGAGGAATTCCGAGGTGGGCGGAGAAGCGACCCAGATCGCGCCCTCCGCATCCAGGCAGATTCCATCCGGCGATGCATCGCCGAGATCCGCCCATACACGTCGACGGTTGAGGGATCCGTCATCCGAGATGTCGAATGCGGTCAGCCGTTTGCCGAAGGTCTCCGCAACGATCAGGGTTTTTCCATCCGGCGTAATCACGCATCCGTTGGGAAACAGCAGATCGTCGGCTACCGCGCGCGCCTGACCGTCCGGCGTCACCATCAGCAGCACGGTCGGCTTGACCGGTGCGCGGCCGACCAGATCGAAGCCGAAATTGCCGATGTAGGCGCGGCCTTGCCGATCGACCACCATGTCGTTGCAGTGGAAGGGGGCAAGGGCGCTGAGATCGGCTACTTCGGTCAATCCATCGGGATCTTGGCGCAGCAAACGCCGGTCGGTCATCGATACCACCAGAAGACGCCCATCCGGCAACCAGCCCAGGCCGGAAGGTTGTCCCGCTACTTCGGCCACCGTGGATTGCCGGCCGTTCCGATCGATACACATTACCTGGTGCGTGTAAAAATCGGAAAACCACAACATGCCGTCATGCCAGCGCGGCGCTTCCGCGAAAGCCAGGCCATCGGCTATAAGTGTTGCTTTGTCTGATTTATTCACCGCGTTTTTCCCTGTATTGATTAAGTGCTGCCGCCATCGCGGCTGCGGTTTCGGCCTGATAAGCAACGGCCCGGTTTATCGTTAGAAAGCCCGCGCTTGGCGGGCTTTTATTTGCGCTTGCAGCGAAGACTGTCAACTCTCTTTCGTACAAATTTCAACAGGTCGTCAACACAGCCGCATCGCAAAGCGAAAATGTTATTGATCGCAAATTCTCGTCAAGAACAAAGTGACGACCAAACTAACGTAACAAGCACAGCATGTCAACAAATCCGGAATGTGGTTCTGCAATGCAGAAATGCATTTGCCGAGAAATACTGGAAATTGATCAAAGTTTGGCGGCTTCTTGCGCGCGCTCCTGTTCCAGTAATCGCAGTATCCGCCGTTGCAACTTGCCGGTTGTCGTCATCGGCAATTGATCGACAATCTCGATTTCTTTTGGATATTCATACGGCGCGAGCTTCCCACGTACATGCGCTTGCAGCTCTGCGATCAGGCGCTGATCGAGTGCCGGATCTCGTTCGGTTCCCGGAGTCAATACAACGAACGCCTTGACGATATTGCCGCGTTCAACATCGGGTTTGGGAACCACTGCGGCGTTGGCAACCGCCGGATGCTTGACCAGGCAGTTTTCGATTTCCGAAGGACCGATGCGATATCCGGCGGCTTTGAACATGTCGTCCGCGCGGCCCTGGTACCACAGATACCCATCCTGATCGGCCGAGGCCAGGTCGCCGGTACGGCACCAGTCGCCGACGTATTTTTCTTTGGTTGCCTGCGGATTTTTCCAGTATTCGATAAAAAACACAGGATCCGGATGGCCGTGAATATCATAGCGGTTGACCGCGACTTCGCCGATTTCCCCGGCATTGACGACTTTGCCTTCGTCGTTGACCACCGCCACTTGATGGCCTGGATATGGACGCCCCATGCTGCCGGGTTTGGCCGGCCATTTTTGCGCACTGTTGCCGACGATATAGTTCATTTCGGTCTGGCCGAACATTTCATTGATCGTAATGCCCAGCGCCGATTGGCCCCAGTTGAAGACAGCGTCGCCCACCGCTTCGCCCGCACTCATGATTGCGCGGAGCTTGAGTTGGTATTTATCGCGCGGCTTGGGCACTGCCTTCATCATCATTTTCAAGGCGGTCGGGAAAAGAAAGGTATTGGTCACCGCATATTTTTCTAGTAAATGGAACGCGGTTTCCGCGGAGAAGCGCCCGCGATAGCCGACTATCGGTTTGCCGAAATACAGCGTCGGCAGCAATGCATCCATCAGGCCCCCGGTCCATGCCCAATCGGCGGGAGACCAGAACACATCGCCTGGCTGGGGAAACCAGTTTTGCGATGCGACGAAGCCGGTCAGATTGCCGATGATCGCGCTATGCGGAAGCAAGGCGCCTTTCGGCGCGCCGGTGGTGCCGCTGGTATAGATCAGGATCGCGGGATCGCTCGCGTGTGTCCGGACCCGCTGATGAACGGAGGATGCGTTTCCGATTTCGGCATGCCAATCCAGTGTTCCGGACGATTTGCAATCGACTGCGATGACATGCCGCAGCTCGGGGCAATTGGCGCGGATTTCCATAAGATTGGCAAGCGCCGCGTGATCGACGATCGCGACTGCGGCTTCACTGTTTTGAAGGCGATATTCGAGTGCGTCGGGGCCAAACAGGATTGACAGCGGCATCGCGACAGCGCCAAGCTGAAAGCAGGCGATATGGGCGACCGCGGTTTCCGCGCGTTGCGGCAAGATGATCGCGACCCGGTCGCCGCGCCCGATGCCGTGCGTGCGCAGCAGGTTCGAAAGACAGTTCGCCTTTTTCTGCAACTCCGCATAAGTCAGCGTGGCCATAACGCCGGCATCGTCTTCATAGTGAATTGCAATGCGGGATTTTTCCCTTGCCCAACGGGCGCAGCATACATCGGCTATATTGAATTCCGCCGGAACATTCCAGTGAAATTGTTCGTAAAGATCACGGTAGCTGTCCATCGAGGCATCGTGGCTGGTAGAACTCATAAGGTCTCCGGTATAATTAATAGAACGATCGTTCTATTTAATTTTTCATTCACATTGATGCACGGAACCATTGCTTCGATTTGCCGCCCATTCTTCCACAAGCTTACAAACTTTCATGAAATCATCTCGTTCGGAATTTATCACGGTCCGCGGTCTTCGGTACCATGTTCGCCATTGGGGTAATGCGGAAGCGCCAAAATTATTCATGGTTCATGGCTGGATGGACGTATCGGCGTCATTTCAGTTCATGGTTGACAGCTTGCAGCGCGACTGGCATGTAATCGCACCCGATTGGCGCGGCTTTGGCTTGACTCAAAATTCCGCAGCCGACACATATTGGTTCGCTGACTATATGGGGGATCTGGATGCATTGCTGCAGCATTACGCACCGAATGAAGCAATTGACCTGCTCGGCCACAGCATGGGCGGCAACGTGGTCATGCTTTATGCCGGCGTACGTCCGGAGCGGGTAAAAAAATTGATCAATCTGGAAGGATTCGGATTGCCCGCCACACGCCCCGAACAAGCTCCGAACCGCTATGCGAAATGGCTGGATGAGTTGCGCGCGCAGCCAAGCATGCGGTCCTACGCGACGCAAGCCGAAGTCGCGGCACGATTGCAAAAGACCAATCCGCGCCTGACCGACGAGCGCGCCGCATTTTTATCGGACCATTGGGCAGCACAAAATGCACAGGGCGCGTGGGAAATCCTGGGCGATCCGGTGCACAAGAACAGCAGTCCGCTGCTGTACCGCGTTGAAGAAATTCTGGCCTGCTGGAAATTAATCGCCGCGCCGGTGCTATGGGTGGAAGCCGACGATACCGATGCATGGCGCTGGATGGGGCCCAAGGAAAACGCCCGCATTGAAATCGACCGCCGCATTCAATTCATTCCTCAGGTCACGACGGCGTGCATCAATGATGCCGGGCACATGCTGCATCATGACCAGCCGCAGGCCTTGGCAAAGCTTATAGAAGAATTTCTGAGGTAGTCGCAAACTTTGCCGAAGAATACGCTGCTTGATAAGCGGCGTACAATCTTGCTTTATCCTGCTGTGCAGCTTTGCCTCTTTCGCATGCTCAATATCGATCTTCATTGCCATTCCAATATTTCCGACGGCATTCTGCCTCCTGCGGAGGTGGCCGCGCGCGCCAAGGCGAACGGGGTCGATGTCTGGGCGCTCACCGATCATGACGAAGTCGACGGCATTCGGGAAGCGCGTCAAGCCGCCGCCGATGTGAACCTGGAATATGTTCCCGGCGTTGAAATTTCGGTCACTTGGGCGGGGCAGACAGTGCATGTTGTCGGTTTGCATATCGACGAAACCAGTGAAAGCCTGGTTTGTGGATTGGCCGCTACCCGTGCCGGACGCGAACGTCGCGCAACAGACATTGCCGGACAGCTTGCAACGGCCGGCATTCCGGGCGCGCTCGAAGGAGCATTGAAGTTCGTGGGCAATCCGGACCTGATCTCGCGCATGCATTTCGCGCGCTACATACTTGAACTCGGTTTATGTACCGACGTGGGCGATGTTTTCCGCAATTACCTGATCGAAGGCAAGCCGGGCTATGTGCCGCACCGCTGGGCGACGCTGCAAGATGCGGTTGGCTGGATTCGCGGCGCGGGCGGCATCGCCGTGATGGCCCATCCCGGACGTTACAAGTACAGCGATCTTGCGTTTGGCGAGCTGTTCGACGAGTTCAAGCAGCTTGGCGGCACGGCGATCGAAGTTGTCACCGGCAGCCATACGGTGGATCAATATTCGCAATATGCGAAAGTCGCAAACCATTATGGTTTTCTGGGCTCGCGCGGGTCGGATTTTCATGGACCGGGCGAGTCGCGTGTGGAATTGGGCGCGTTGCCGCCATTGCCCGATAACGTAAAACCGGTCTGGCACGACTGGCCCAGGTAGTACGGCGGCCGGTCGATAAGAAATGCGCTACAGAGACTTTGCCTCGCACATTTCAATATCCACTTGATTTTCCCTAGCGGCATCCCTATATAATCCGCGTGCGGTTTTCTAACTTGGGAGTCTTCTGAATGAAACGAATTTTCTTGTTCGTCGCCACCAACATTGCCGTGATCGCAGTCATGACAATTGTTTTGTCGCTGCTTGGAGTGGATCGTTTTTTGACCAGCGCCGGCTTGAATCTGCCGATGTTGCTGGTGTTTTCGCTGGTGGTCGGTTTTACCGGTTCGATCATTTCACTGTTGATGAGCAAGCCGATGGCGAAATGGTCCACCGGTGCCCGCGTGATCGATGCGCCGTCCAGTTCGACCGAACTGTGGCTGGTCGATACCGTGAAAAAACTGGCTGACCGCTCGGGAATCGCCATGCCGGAAGTCGCGGTATACGACGGCGAGCCGAACGCATTTGCGACCGGTGCATTCAAGAACTCCGCACTGGTTGCGGTATCGACCGGGCTGCTGCAAAGCATGACCAAGGAAGAAGTCGAGGCAGTGCTTGCGCATGAAGTGGCGCACGTCGCCAATGGCGACATGGTGACCTTGACCCTGATCCAGGGCGTGGTGAACACCTTCGTCGTGTTTCTGTCGCGCGTTGTCGGTTACGCGGTGGATCGCGCGCTGTCACGCGGCGGCGACAGTAGTGGCCCGGGCCCCGGCTACATGATCACGGTGATCGTATCGCAAATTGTGTTTGGTATCGCGGCGTCCATGATCGTCGCCTGGTTTTCCCGCTATCGCGAATTCCGCGCCGATGCCGGCGCCGCGCAATTGATGGGTACCCCGCAGCCGATGGTAAAAGCGTTGGCGCGCCTTGGAGGCATGGAGCCAAGCAGCCTTTCCAAATCGATGGCGTCCTTGGGAATCAACAATAAACCGGGCTTCATGGCGTTGTTTTCATCGCATCCGCCGATTGAAGATCGCATTGCCGCGCTACGTGGCATGCGTTGACCCTCCGATTCATATTTTACCTATCGGCGGCAGCATGAAAGTTGCCGCCGTTTTTATTTAATGAGCCAATTTTTTCAGATTCATCCGGACAATCCGCAACTGCGCTTGATAAAACAGGCGGTGCAAATCATCCACGGCGGCGGTATTGTCGCTCTGCCGACCGATTCCTGTTACGCGCTGGTTTGTCATCTCGATGATAAAAATGCCGTCGAGCGCCTGCGACGCATCCGTGGCGTGGACGATAAACATCATCTGACATTGATGTGCCGCGATCTCAGCGAAATTTCCCTGTATGCGCGAATCGACAACCGTCAGTACCGGTTGCTGAAGGCGACAACGCCGGGGCCATACACGTTTATTCTCGAAGCCACCAAGGAAGTGCCGCGCCGCTTGAGCCATCCATCGCGCAAGACGATCGGCTTGCGCGTGCCTGAAAATCGCATTGCGCATGCATTGCTCGAAGAGCTTGGGCAACCGTTGCTCGGCACCACGCTGATTTTGCCGGGAGAAGAAGATGCACTGACCGACCCCAATGAAATTCGCGATCGTATCGAGCGGCAGATTGAATTGATTATTGATGGCGGCGCTTGCAGCCTCGAACCGACCACGGTGATCGATATCTCCGGTGAAGAGCCTGTCCTGTTACGTCAAGGAAGAGGGGATAAGGCGCCGTTCGGATTTTAAGTTCCCTGTATCCTGACCTATTGCAAACGGGATTGGAGCAGCACCCGCTTGCCGATACGAAGGTTTTTCGCTCAAGGCTGATTGCGCCGGTTGCAGTCGAATCGCAAGTTCCCTCTGATAAAATCCCACTGATGAACGAAATTATCCAAACTTTTGCCGTATATGCATTGCCGATACTGTTCGCAATCACGCTGCACGAAGCTTCTCACGCGTATGCGGCCAAGTATTTTGGCGATTCGACGGCGTATCTTCAGGGCCGGATGAGTTTAAATCCTGTCAAGCACATCGACCCGATAGGCACGCTGCTGATTCCGATCGCCTTGTATGTCGCCGGCAGCCCCTTTCTGTTCGGCTATGCCAAACCGGTTCCGGTCAATTGGGCAAATCTGCGTAAACCTAAACGTGATATGGCGTGGGTTGCGCTGGCAGGTCCTGCGGCTAACATCGTGATGGCATTGATGTGGATGGCGCTCGCGATATTCTTGCACGCATGGCAAGTCGAAGAGCCGTTTTTCATGCGCATGGCCCAGGCAGGCATTGTGGTCAATCTTGTGATATTTGCATTCAACCTGTTTCCGGTGCCGCCTCTTGACGGAGGACGCGTGATGGCAAGCATCTTGCCGAGCAAGTATGCGTACCAGTTTGAAAAAATCGAGCCCTATGGTTTCTTCATCATACTCGGGCTGTTGTTTCTCGGCGTGTTGCGTTACTGGATGGTTCCGGTGATGACGATTACTCATCAGGCTTTACTTATAATCATGTCTCCTCTGACCTTCCTTTTGAACTGAACGATTAATTATGTATCCCGATCGCGTTGTTTCCGGCATGCGTCCTACTGGCGCATTGCACTTGGGCCATTACCATGGTGCTCTCAAAAACTGGATCAAGTTGCAGTCCGAGCTTCCTTGCCTGTTTTTTGTCGCGGATTGGCATGCGCTGACGACACATTATGATGATCCCGGCAGTATCGAGGCCAATACCTGGGACATGGTGATCGACTGGCTGGCCGCCGGTGTGGACCCGTCGCAAGCAACGCTGTTCATTCAATCGAAGGTTCCTGAACATGCGGAGCTGCATTTGCTGCTGTCGATGTCGACACCGCTCGGTTGGCTCGAGCGCGTGCCGACTTACAAGGACCAGCAAGAGAAATTGGCTGACCGCGATTTGGCGACGTACGGATTTCTCGGCTATCCGTTGCTGCAGGCAGCCGATGTGCTGATCTACCGCGCCAGCATGGTGCCGGTGGGCGACGATCAGGTGCCGCACGTGGAAATGATGCGCGAAATTGCGCGCCGCTTCAATCATCTTTACGGGCGTGAAAAAGGGTTCGAAGAGAAGGCGCACGATGCCGTCAAGAAGCTCGGCGGCAAGAATGCGAAAATTTACAATGAGCTGCGAACCCAGTTTCAGGAGCAGGGCAAAGCCGAGGCGCTGGTACAGGCAAAGGCAATGCTCGATTCCGCGCAAAGCCTTTCGACGGCGGACCGAGAGCGCCTGTTCGGCTATCTCGAAGGTGGCCGAAAACGTATTCTGGTCGAGCCGCGGGCGTTGTTGACCGAGGCCTCCCGCTTGCCCGGACTCGATGGACAAAAAATGTCCAAGAGCTATGGCAACGCAATTGCGCTGCGTGAAGACAAGGAATCGGTTATCAAAAAGGTTAGAACCATGCCTACCGATCCGGCGCGCGTCCGGCGCACCGATCCGGGGGACCCCGAGAAATGCCCGGTATGGGAATTACATAAGATTTATTCGGACGAGAGCACCAAAAGTTGGGTTGTCAAAGGCTGCAAATCGGCAGGTATCGGCTGTCTCGAATGCAAGCAGCCGGTGATCGACGCGATCCTGAAGGAACAGGAGCCGATGAGGGAGCGTGCGCAGCAGTATCTCGACGATCCATCGCTGGTACGCGCGATTGTGGCTGACGGTTGCGACAAGGCGCGCAAGCTGGCGCAGGAAACGATGCGCGATGTCCGCAGCGAGATGGGATTAAGTTATTCCTGATGACGCAACGGAATGAAACGGCTCTGGGGGCGTGGTCCGGTTTTCAGCCATTGAAAGGCAGGCATGGACGCACATGGCGCGGTTGATCATCCGTCCGCCTGGGTGACTCGTTTTGCATCGCTGATTCCATCGGGAGAAGTGCTGGATCTGGCATGCGGCAGCGGACGGCATGCCCGCTTGCTGGCCGCGATGGGCCGGACTGTGCTGGCAGTGGATCGCGATACCGATGCGCTGGCAAAGATTGCCGGACCGAACATCACCGTATTGCAACACGATCTGGAGCAGGACACAGGCGCCGGGATTTCGTGGCCTTTCGCGGAAAATCGCTTTGCCGGCATCGTGGTCACGAATTATCTGCATCGCCCGCTGTTTCCCAGTATTTTGGCGAGCCTGGCGCCCAATGGCGTATTGCTTTACGAAACCTTTGCCCGCGGCAATGGCCGGTTAGGCAAACCGTCGAACCCGGCCTTCCTGCTTGAGCCGGGCGAATTGCTGGAAGCGGTATGCGCATATTCTGCAAGTCCTTTGCAAATAATTGCATTTGAAGACGGCTATATCGATCAACCCAAACCGGCGATGGTGCAACGGATATGCGCTGCCAAGATCGGCCGGGACGCCGCGCCGGAAATTCTTCGGTTGAATTAGGCCCCAATTCGAGCCAAGAATGCCCAAGGACTCGGGCGATCCGCTACAATCGAACCTTTATTATTTTCCCGCAGACATCATCATGATTCAGGGCAGCATAGTCGCAATCGTCACCCCCATGCACGCCGATGGCAGCCTCGATTTGCCTTGCTTGCGCAAACTGATCGACTGGCATATCGAGCAAGGCACCGACGGCATAGTCATCGTCGGCACGACCGGGGAGTCGCCCACCGTATCGGTTGAAGAACATTGCGCACTGATCGAAGTAGCGGTGGAACATACCGCAAAACGCATTCCGGTTATTGCCGGAACCGGCGGAAATTCGACTGCCGAGGCAATTGAACTGACACGGTTTGCCAAGAAAGTCGGCGCCGATGCCTCGCTGCAAGTGGTGCCTTACTATAATCGGCCCACCCAGGAAGGCATGTTCCAGCATTTCAAAAAGATCGCCGAATCGGTCGATCTGCCAGTGATTCTCTATAACGTCCCTGGCAGGACCGTGGCGGACATGAGCAACGACACGATTGTGCGCCTGGCGCATGTGCCAGGCATTGTCGGCGTCAAGGAAGCCACCGGCAATATCGGCCGGGGCACCGACCTGATCCGGCTGGCGCCGAAATCATTCGCAGTCTATTCCGGAGACGATCCGACCGCGATGGCGTTGATGTTTTGCGGGGCCAAAGGGAATATATCGGTCACAGCCAATGTGGCGCCGCGCGACATGCATGCGCTCTGCGCCGCGGCCACGAGCGGTAAGGTGGCCGAAGCGGTCGAGATCAATGACCGCCTTTTGCCGCTGCATAACAAGCTGTTCGTCGAGCCCAATCCGGTTCCAGTGAAATGGGCCATGTCGGAAATGGGACTGATGCCTCCCGGTATCCGCCTGCCGCTGGTACCTCTTGCCGCCGAATTCCACGATACCGTTCGCGCAGCATTGCGCGAGTCGGGTGTATTACAATAGGCGCCGATCGACTTGGCCAAGCATTTCCCCTGAACTTATCTCACCCAGTATCGATATGACTATTCGGAACAACTCTCAGATGGCAAGCCGTAGCATCGCTCGACATGGCTTCATTTATATGCTCGCCCTGGCCAGTCTTGCCGGATGCGGTTCGATCAAATCCTCATTCGGCACGCTGCTGGAGCCGGATCGGATCGATTACAAGAGCGCCGGCAAGGCGCCCTCGCTGGAAGTGCCGCCGGACCTGACGCAGTTGCAACGGGAAAATCGTTATGCAATACCGGATGCCAACCGCGGCACGGCGACTGCCTCCGGCTATAACCTGCAGCAAAACGCCGCGCCTGCTATGACGTCGAATGCGGTGCTGCCGAAAACGGGAGCGGACATCAAGGTCGAACGGAGCGGCAATCAGCGCTGGTTGGTCGTCAAACAGAATCCGGAAGTGTTATGGCCGCAAATCAAGGATTTTTGGCAGGATTCCGGGTTTTTGATCAGTGTCGAATCCCCGCAGACGGGAATTATGGAAACCGATTGGGCCGAGAATCGCGCAAAGATTCCGCAGGATTTCATTCGTAATACCTTGGGCAGGGCGCTCGACTCATTGTATTCCACCGGTGAGCGCGATAAATTCCGCACCCGTATCGAGCGTGCTGCGGACGGCTCGTCGGAAATATATATCAGCCATCGGGGCGTGCAGGAAGAGCTCTCGGGTGTGGATAAGGAACGCACCGTTTGGACGCCGCGTCCCAGTGACCCTGAATTGGAAGCGGACTTCCTGGCTCGCTTGATGTCCCGGCTCGGTGTCGAGGACAATCGCGCAAAGGCCGCGGTCATGAATACCTCGGCGCCGCAGGTGCGTGCGAAATTGGTCAAGGATGGCAACAGCGCATACGTGCAGGTTGACGAGAGTTTCGACCGGGCGTGGCGCAGGGTGGGATTGGCGCTGGACCGGGTCGGTTTTACGGTGGAAGACCGTGATCGTTCCCAAGGCGTGTATTTTGTTCGCTATGTCGATCAGGCTCAGGAAGGACAAAATAAATCAACTGAGGAGAAAGGGTTTATTTCCCGGCTATTCTCGTTTGGATCAAGCGAGGACAAGAACAAGTCCGCTCAACGCTATCGTGTTTCGGTAAAAGGAGCGGGCGATGCCAGCCGGGTTACCGTACTTAATAGTGAGGGTGCACGGGAGTCGTCGCGGGTAGCGGACCGGATCCTGGCCTTGTTGAGCGAACAGTTGAAATAGTCGTCTTTCCCTTTTTTCGATCAGCTTTATTGCCTCGTCTCTAATTGAAGTTCGCAAGCTTGGGCAGCGGCAGCGAAGGAAATGCACTGTTGATTTCCGCCGCGTCCGGCACGACTCGGACCACGATCATGCTGGATTGCGGATTCGGCATACGTGAAACCGAGAGACGATTGGCCAGATTGGAAATGACGCCGCAAGATTTGTCCGGAATCGTGGTGACGCATGAGCATCAGGACCACATCGGCGGCGTATTCAAGTTTGCGCGGCGGCACCACCTTCCGGTGTGGCTTAGCTTCGGGACTTATCAGGCTGTCCGGAATGATTGTACTAATGCAACGTTTCATCTTTGTCGAGATGGCGACAGGCTATCAATTGGCGATCTCGAATTAACTCCCTACACAGTGCCGCACGACGCTCGGGAGCCGGTCCAGTATCTGGCAACCGACGGACAAACCACGCTTGGTGTATTGACCGACGCCGGCCAGTCGACCCCGCATCTGGTACAGGTATTGGGCGGCTGCGACGCGCTGATGCTGGAGTGTAATCATGATCGGCAAATGCTGGCAGATTCCGCTTACCCTCCGTCGCTGAAGCAACGCATCGGTGGCGCCTATGGACATCTCTCCAATCAGACAGCCGCTGAAATCCTGGGCGCGATCGACCAGACCCGATTGAAAAAAGTTGTTGGAGCGCATCTGAGCCGCGCAAACAATACGCCGGACCTGGCTCATACGGCTTTATGTGGCGCGCTCATGGCAGGACAGGCGGAAATAATGATCGCTTGCCAAGAGGATGGATTTGGCTGGATCGAACTGGAAGCCTGAAGGACTCTCTCAGGCATGGACTTTTCGTCGATTCGGCCAATTAAAATCTGATTGAAAAAAAACCGACCCAAAGGTCGGTTTTTTTATGAAACCGCTGAATTACTTGGACGCGGCATCTGCAGCAGGAGCGGCAGCAGGAGCAGCGGCAGCGGCAGCGGTAGAAGCAGCCGAAGCAGCATCAGCAGCAGCGGTCGTGGCCGAAGCAGCGGCATCGGATGCGGCCGAAGCAGCAGATGCAGCTTCGGTGGCAGCGGCGGAAGCAGCATCTGCAGCGGAAGCAGCATCAGCAGCGGCAGCAGCAACAGGAGCGGCTGGAGCTGGGGCAGCAGCTTCTTCTTGTTTGGAACAGGCAGCCAAAGCGATGGCCAGCAAAGAGGCGATCAACAACGATTTTTTCATGGGTTTTCCTTCAGACATTATTTAGATTTTGCGATGAATAACTACCGGTAATTTTCACTCTTTAGGGTGTTTTCGTATGGTTTCCGGCCAATGGTGCGGCGTAGACAACGAAAGCTTCCTAGTCGGAAATTATATCCTGTTTTTTCAAAATTTACATAACACGCTTTTGCTTTGGTAACTTATTTACGTTTCAGATATATCTTCCATGCAATTTTGTCGCTCGGAACTTGAGGTATGAGGAATTCAACCCGATTTTCCAGCCTTATCGTGGATTTAAACCGAGGCATGGAGAAGCGATTGCCGATTTATCCCAAGACAAGCCAGCCGCTCTGGTACCAGGCATGGAACGCCCCCATCACGTCATCGGAAGCTGTTGCAGCCGCCGCTCCGTCGAGCTCGCGGGAATCGGCCAGGTCGATTAATAGCTTTTTATCTTCGCCATGCATATCGAACGACTCGCCATTGATAAAAACATGTTTTTGCCGATACAACATTTTCGATTTTCGAGACAGCCTTATACCGCGCTTGACTGCGGCTTTGGCGAAGCGTGCAATCGTCCAGGCAGGCATCGGGGGATCGAAGAAAACATTTGCTTTGGGTTCCGATAGAAATTCACCCAGGAAAACGGCGATATCCGTCTCTGTAAATTTCACCTTGTTCAATTGCGCCGCAACCCGTGACAACATGGCCCGGCTGATTTGCGCGGGATGGCTGGAAGGGATGAGATCCGGATCCGCATACATCCCGTCGAGGTCGATCGTGTCCGCCATGAACTGCAAAAAAACTTCTCCCAGCTCCTGATAGGACGGCGCGCGAAAACCGATCGAGTAGGTCATGCATTCGCCGACGGCGATGCCGTCATGGGCATAATGCGGCGGTAAATAAAGCATGTCGCCGGGTTCCAGAAGGAATTCTTGTTCATATCGAAAATCCCGCAGTATTTTCAGGGGCATGCCATCCACCAATGAAAGATCTTTTTGGGCGCTGATTCGCCATCGGCGCTGTCCATGTGCTTGCAACAGGAATACATCGTACGAATCGAAATGCGGCCCGACGCCGCCGCCATCGGTTGCAAAGCTGATCATCAAATCGTCGAGCCGCGCATCCGGAATGAAACGGAATTGTCTCAACAGCCGATCGGCGGCATCGTCATGGAGATTCACGCCTTGTACCAGCAGCGTCCACTCACGTTGTCCGACGGGCGGAAGGCTGTTGATCGGTCCGTTTTCCATGCGCCACTGCTGTTTAATGTGCGTGATCAGCCGCGATTCAATTTCATCTTGTGCCGCCATGCCGAACAATGCATTGCGCGACAGAACCGGTTTGAAGTCAGGGATTGCCTGACGAATCAGGAGAGGTTTCTTGTGCCAATAGTCGCGAAGAAACTGAGCGGGGGTGAGGCCGCCGAGAAGAGTCATTTTTTTCATCACAGCATTATATAGGCACGGGAATTGCTCGGGACTCACGGCGTTTCCGCGTGTGTGTGCGCGCCTTGACTGGATTCCGAAGGCGTATAATTCGCCGAAACATCAAATGAAAGGAAGCACCATGAACATTGGCAAAAACTCCGTCGTGACTGTGCATTACAAACTGTCGGACGCACAAGGCAATCTGATCGAAGAGAGCCGCGAGCCTATGGTATATCTGCATGGTGGGTATGAAAATACATTGCCGAAAATCGAGGAAGCGCTTGACGGCAAACCGGTGGGTTTTGAAACGATACTTCAAGTCGAGCCGGACGATGCATTCGGCGAGTATGATGCGAATCTGGTCAAGGTCGAGCCGCGCAACAGATTGCCTACGCCACTGGAAGTCGGCATGCAGTTCGAAGGCATGCCCGAAGGCGACGAAGACGAGCAGGCGCTGATTTTCACCGTCACCGATATTGCGGATGACAAAGTGGTCCTGGACGGCAATCATCCGCTCGCGGGCATTGCATTACGCTTCGCATTGAATGTCGCCGAAGTCCGCGAGGCGACTGAAGAAGAAATCGCGCACGGCCACGTACACGGCGCTCACGGACATCACCATGAGAGCCCGGATGACGACGAAGAGGGCGGTGAGTTCCGCAGTATTCCAATTCATTGAATCGCTTCAGTGCCCGATTGCCGCTCGGGGGCCTTACTTCAATGGATTTTTTTGCGTGGAGGAATGGTTGGTAATGGCAAACAAGGTCGGCAGGGACGGATCGACAGTGAGCTTGATCCAGCCCGAGCCTGCCTCAAGGTTTCCAACGTTATTTCTCCAGGCGATGTTCTTTGGCGCGGCCGTATCAAGTCTGGCTTGGCCATGAATTACCAATACCTTGCCGCGGAATTTTGATCCAAGGGCGCCGATCTGGCGGCGTATTTCGGCAAAGCCGTCACGATTCCCGGACTGGCCGAACAATGATGAAGCAATCGGTTTTGAAGACGGATTTCCATCGCAAAAAATCACGACGGCTTTCAGATTCTTGCGCGTTGCAGCGTTAAAGAGTTGTTGCAACCAGATGCGATTCGCAACCATGCGGTCTTCGAATTCACTATTGCGTCCGGCTGCTGAAAGAAAATGGTTATTGTTTGCGGGCAGGTTAATGGTCGCAAACATGACGTCGCGCATTGCCCATCGGGCGTTTTCGCCATAGCTGCGAAATTTTGGTGTCAGCGACTGGCGTACCAGTGGAATCCTGGTGCTTCCAAACGAGAATTCGCCTACGAAAAACAAATCCCGTATGCGATTCAAACGCTCTATCGCGGCTGATCGTCCGTCATTGCGTCTGCAGTCGACCCAGTCGCTTGCGGCCAATGACAGGACCAGTCCATGTTGCGCATCTTCGAATAAGGCCTTGCGACGGTTATACACTTGATCGGAACAGGGCTCCGTCTTCGACTTGATGCCGTTTGCCACCACAAAAGCGAGATTTTCCGCATCGGCTTCGGCAATCATATTGATCAATGCCGACTCATCCGAGGTACTTGCGAATGCATGCGCGATCACGCCGAAGCTGAATTTTTCCGAACCGGCGAGAACAGGGCCGGGTGAAAAAAATACAGTGCATGCCAGCAGTCCTGGCAAAAAAAATCTTTTCATGAACTTCCCGGCTCGTCGGCCAGGCGTTTCAGCTGGTACAGTTTTTCCAATGCCTCGCGCGGCGAAAGCGCATCCGGATCGATGTCAGCCAGTATGTCCAGCAGGTCCGCGCCGGTCCGATGCGCCGGTATTTCCGCGGGATCGGCTACTGCATCGTCTTCGCTCATCGATGCACCGGCAAACAAATCGAATTGGGGCGTTGCTTGAATCGAATGCGCTTCCAGCAGCGCCAGATGCATGCGCGCGGCACGAATCACCTGTTGCGGCACACCTGCGAGTTGCGCTACCTGCAGGCCATAACTTTGCGACGCAGGCCCCGCTTGCACCGAGTGCAGGAACACGATGCTGTCCTTGTGCTCTACCGCCGAAAGATGCACGTTGGCCGCCGCCGAATGCGTGTCAGGCAATTGCGTGAGCTCGAAATAATGCGTTGCGAACAAGGTAAAGCTTCGGGTGTTGTCTATCAAATGCCTTGCAATTGCCCAGGCCAGCGCGAGCCCGTCGAAGGTGGACGTGCCGCGCCCGACTTCATCCATCAGCACCAGCGAATGTTCAGTTGCGTTGTTGAGAATGGCAGCCGATTCCGTCATCTCGACCATGAAAGTCGAACGACCGCCGGCCAGGTCGTCGGCCGCGCCGATTCTGGTGAAAATCCGGTCGATCGGTCCGATCGTGGCGCTGCTTGCAGGCACAAAACTGCCGACATAGGCAAGCAGTGTGATCAATGCCACCTGCCGCATGTAGGTCGACTTGCCGCCCATGTTGGGACCGGTAATCAACAACAGTTTGCGTTCGTCGGTGAGGATGCAATCATTTGCAATGAAGCGCTCGATCGTGTTTTCAACAACAGGATGGCGGCCCTGTTCGATCGAAATGACGGGCTCCGTAACCAGGTGCGGGGCGCACCAGCCGTGACGCAATGCATGCGCGGCAAGCGCAACCAACGTATCGGTCTGCGCCAGCGCGAACGCGATGCTTTGCAGATTTCCGATGTGCGGCGCCAAGTCCTGCAACAGTTTTTCATACAGGTATTTTTCGCGGATCAGAGCCCGCTCCTGTGCCGACAGCGCCTTGTCCTCGAATGCCTTGAGTTCCGGGGTGATGTAGCGTTCGGCATTCTTCAATGTCTGGCGGCGGCGGTAATCATCCGGCACCTTGTTGGTCTGCCCGTGCGTGACTTCAATATAAAACCCGTGCACCTTGTTGTATTCGACGCGCAGATTGGCAATCCCGGTGCGGGCGCGTTCGCGGGTTTCCAGATCGAGCAGGAATTGCCCGGCGTTTTCAGATAGCGCACGAAGTTCGTCAAGCTCTGCATCGAAGCCGGTTGCGATCACGCCGCCGTCCCGAATCATGGCTGCGGGCTCCAGCGTGACTGCGCGTTCTATCAGGTCGAGGCATTCGGTCGGCGTAGCCAGCGCGTCCTCGATCAACTCCAACAGCGGTGCGTTTGCATCCTTGCCGCACATGGCAACATGGGTTCGCAGGGTCGGCAATTTCTGCAAGCCATCGCGTAAACCGGCCAGGTCGCGCGGCCGTGCCGACAGCAGCGCAATTCGGGTCGTGATTCGCTCAATATCGGGAATGGCTGCGAGGGTCGCGGAAAGGCCGGTACAGGCATCGGCGCCCATCAACGCGTTGATCGCAGCATGACGTGCCTGTGCAATGGACCGATCGCGCCGGGCGTGGTGCAGCCAATGCCGCAGCATGCGCGAGCCCATCGCGGTGCGGCAATGGTCCAGCAGCGAGAACAGGGTAGGGGATGCTGCCGATCCATCCTGTCCCCGGATCGTTTCGGTAAGTTCCAGATTGCGTCGGGTCGCCGCATCCAGTCCGATAAATTCATTTTCCGATTCGACGCTAAGGTTGCGCACATGCTGCAAGCCTTTGCCCTGGGTTGACTGTGCGTAACGCAGCAGCGCGCCCGCGGCGCCGACGGCCGCGCTCAATCCTTCCGCGCCGAAGCCGCTCAGCGTCGACACCGCCAGTTGCGCAAGCAAGGCCTTCTCGCCGCCGGCAATGTCGAAGTGCCAGGCGGGGACCGATGTGGCCTTGCCGTAGTCGTGATCCCGGAATTCCGCAGGTTCGACGTTTTCTGTATTCTCAGCCGCCAGAATTTCCGCCGGGGCGATCCGCTCGAGTTCATGTCTGAGCCGAATTTCGATCGACTTGAGTTCACCGGAGAACTCCATGAGTCTCAGCGCCCCGCTCGCCATCGACAGCCATGCGAGTCCGACGGTCACTGTCTTGCGCTGGGTGATTTTGCATATCGCCAGCAAGGGGCGTTCGGATTTTTCGGGCAATAAATCCGAATCAGTCAGTGTGCCCGGCGTAACGACGCGCAGAACCTTACGCTCGACAGGTCCCTTGCTGGTTGCCGGATCGCCGATTTGTTCGCAGATTGCGACCGATTCGCCTAGTTTGACCAATTTGGCCAAATACTGATCGACCGCATGAAACGGCACGCCCGCCATCTTGATCGGTGCGCCGTTTGAAGTCCCGCGCTGCGTCAGCGTAATGCCCAACAAGCGCGCAGCTTTCTCCGCATCCTCGAAAAACAATTCATAAAAGTCGCCCATCCGGTAAAACAGGAGCGTGGCCGGATGGTCGGCTTTGATGCGCCGATACTGCTGCATCATGGGAGTGTGTTTTTCGGGTGGCTCGCCGACGTCCCGCGAACGGTCGCCATTGCCTTGATTGGCGGAAGGTTTTAAAGCCATTCGAATTTTTCCATTGAGACCAAACATCGAGAGCCGATTACGCCGGCTCAAAATATGATGATAGCAAAGAGTAAGGAGGGAGTAATGCGTTGAAGCAGAATCTGTATTCGAGCCAGATGAAAAAGCTTTCACCTGGCTCGATCGGACTATCGTCCTCTACCGCCAGAGCGATGCGGAGCAGCCGGTTTGGCAGTGCTGTTGCCCGTGCGCGGCCTCGCATAGCCTTGTGGCTTTGCGGCAGGCGATGTCGCGGATTTGGCGGCGACTGACCTGCCTTGTGTTTGAGGCCGGCCACCACGGCCGCCATTTCCATTTCCACTACGCAGCTGAACCGGCTGCGCACGCGCATTCGGGTCAGGCTCGAAGCCGGCAATGACTTCTTGTGGAAGCGCGCGCTTGATCAGCCTTTCGATATCCTTGAGCATGCCATGCTCGTCCACGCAAACCAGTGAAACCGCTTCGCCGGTTGCACCGGCGCGTCCGGTGCGTCCGATCCGGTGCACATAGTCTTCGGGAATATTGGGCAGGTCGTAGTTTACGACGTGCGGCAGTTGATCGATATCGATGCCGCGGGCGGCGATATCGGTTGCCACCAGCACTTGCAGGCTGCCGCTTTTGAATTCGGCCAGCGCCTTGGTGCGTGCGGATTGGCTCTTGTTGCCGTGGATCGCCAGTCCGGTGATGTCATCTTTGGCCAATTGGTCGACCAATTTGTTGGCGCCGTGCTTGGTCCGGGTAAACACCAGCACCTGCGACCATTGGTTCGTTTTGATCAAATGCGCAAGCAGCGGATGTTTGCGGTCGCGATCGACCGGATGAATTTTCTGCGCAATGATTTCGACAGTCGAATTACGGCGCGCGACTTCAATCATTGCCGGCGAATTCAGCAAGCCGTCGGCAAGCGCCTTGATCTCGTCGGAGAAAGTTGCCGAGAACAGCAGGTTCTGCCGCTTTTTCGGCAAGACCGCGAGGATGCGTTTGATATCGCGGATGAAGCCCATGTCGAGCATGCGATCGGCTTCATCCAGCACCAGGATTTCAACGTGGTTCAAATTGACGGTCCCCTGCTGCATGTGGTCAAGCAGGCGGCCCGGCGTAGCGACCAGAATATCGACGCCATGCTTCAACAACTTGATTTGCGGATTGATGCCGACGCCGCCGAAGATGACGGTTGAAGTCAGCTTCACGTATTTTCCGTAAGTACGCACACTTTCTTCGACTTGCGCTGCCAATTCGCGCGTCGGCGTCAGGATCAGAGTGCGAATCGGTCTTTGCGCGGTCGTGCCGTTCGGCGCATTTACGCTTGTCGACAGGCGATGCAGGATCGGCAGCGTGAATCCGGCAGTCTTGCCGGTGCCGGTCTGCGCGCCCGCCAACAGGTCTCCGCCTGCTAGCACTGCAGGAATTGCCTGCATTTGAATCGGTGTGGGGGTGGTGTAACCGTGTTCGGTGACGGCACGTAGAATTGCTTCGGACAAGCCGAGTTCATTAAAGGTCATAACAGCCAAATAAGGGTATTTGCCTGTCGCCATTGAAGGGGCCAGTCGCAAGCAAATGAGTTGGAACCTGTCCTCGATGTACATCAATCGGGATATTCAGGTGGTCGGAATAGACAGCGGCAGAGTGACTGACAATGTGCCGCGTGCACGCAGTATATCAGTCGCCGCCGATTTTAAAGAAATGATCCGTTATGCACCCGCATTTGCCGCGGCGCAGGCCACAGCCTGGATCAATATGCCCGATCGCTATTTTGAAAATGGCGCCAGCAAGGCCACCATTTGCGCGAACACTTTGGGCGTTCCGGCGATGACATCGCCTTTGTACATATAGTCCGATTCACCGGCGAACGTGCCGACGATGCCGCCTGCTTCCGTGATCAAAAGCGAGCCTGCCGCGATGTCCCACGGTTTCAGGCCTTTTTCGAAAAATCCATCCAGACGGCCCGCTGCGACGTAGGCAAGGTCGAGTGCTGCCGCACCCGGACGCCGCAATCCTGCGGATTTTTCAGTCATGATACGGAACATCTTGAGGTATTCATCCAGTCGCGTCATATCGGTATAAGGGAATCCTGTGCCGATCAATGCATCGGCGATCTTGTCGCGCTTGGTCACGCGAAGGCGCTTGTCATTCAAGTATGCGCCTGCGCCTTTGGTCGCGGTAAACAAGTCGTTTCTGGTCGGGTCATAAATCACGGCCTGGGTAATCTGACCACGGTGCTGCAAAGCGATTGACACGCAATATTGCGGAAAGCCGTGAATGAAATTGGTGGTGCCGTCCAATGGATCGATAATCCAGACGTTTTCATTCTGGTCGTGCAGGTTTGCGGATGCGCCGGATTCTTCGGCAAGAATTGCATGATCGGGATAGGCGTTCTTGAGCACCTCGATAATTGCCTGCTCCGCAGCCTGATCAACTTCGGTGACGAAATCGTTATGTTTTTTCTCGGTAACCTGAAGCCGGTCTATATCGAAAGAGGCGCGATTGATGATTGCGGCGGCGCGGCGTGCGGCCTTGACAGCCGTATTGATCATGGGATGCATAAGGGTTCCGTTAAAATGACAGTCCAATGCCCGCCGGGCACGTTACCGCATGGAATTCGTTAATGAGCGATGCGGCGAATTCCGGTTGAAACTACCCCGATCTTTACCGCGCAATGTCGCTATTTTAAATGATGCCGCAAAAATCCAGTATTCCTCTTTTCAATCGTTTGCGCTTTGTTCTGGTGGAAACCAGCCGTCCCGGCAATATTGGCGCCGCGGCGCGAGCCATGAAAACCATGGGATTTTCAGAACTGGTGCTGGTGAATCCCAGGATCCCGGACGCCGCCAGGCACGAAGAAGCAATTGCATTCGCCAGCGGCGCGCAAGACGTATTGAGCGCGGCGGTTGTCGTCGGTTCCATTGATGAGGCATGTGCAAATTGCAACTTTTCTGCGGCTGTCAGTGCCAGGCTGCGTGAATTTTCACCCCCGGTGATTACGCCGCACGGGCTTGCCGCGCGGCTTGCCGGCGAAGATGGATTGACGGCCGCCCTGATATTCGGCAATGAGCGCTTTGGCTTGCCTAATGAAATAGTCGAGAAGTGCAATATGCTGATCAATATTCCCGCCAATCCGGAGTATTCATCGCTCAATCTGGCGCAAGCGGTGCAGGTACTTGCCTACGAATGTCGAATGGCGGTTTTCGGCGACATGCCGGTGGAGACCGATATCGGGTTTCAGGGAGAGTTGGCGGCCATGGCGCAAATCGACGGCATGTATACGCATCTGGAGCAAGCGCTGACGGCAATCGATTTCCTTGATCCGGACAATCCAAAAAAACTGATGCCGCGTCTTAAACGCCTGTTTTCACGCACACAGCTTGAAACAGAGGAAGTGAATATTCTGAGGGGTATCGCGAAACAGATTTTACAAAAGTGCAACCCACGACCCAAGGATGGAAATTGAAGTAGATACCAACGCTTTACCTGCGGCGATGGGTACGTTCAAAGGGGAGTTATTCAATGTAGCGGAGAACGCGCACGCAGCGCGATGCATTGTTGCCGCGTGTGATCGGGCGACCAGATCCTTACCGCAGGGATTTCGATGGGATCGGCCGTATCAGGTTACCCCCATGCTCGCAACAATCCCACAGCCAAGCCTTCCAGCGCAAAATCCTCGCGATCGCTTTCGACGCGGATCGTCGTGAAGTCGGGATTTTCGGGAAGCAGTTCGACCACGGAACCTGACTTCCTGTAGCGTTTAACCGTCACTTCATCGCCAAGGCGCGCCACGATAATCTGGCCGTTCTTGGCATGGTCCGATTTTTTCACCGCGATCAGGTCGCCATCCAGAATGCCGGCGTCCCGCATCGACATGCCGCGTACCTTCAACAGGTAATCGGGCTTGGCGGTAAACAGCGATGGATCGACGCTGTAAGTTGCTTCGATATGTTCCTGCGCCAGAATCGGCGAACCGGCCGCGACACGTCCGACCAATGGCAAGCTCAATTGCATCAGGGAAGGATGGGGTAGCGCCATTTGCTTGGCGCCGAATCGCGTCACGCCTTTTTCTAGATGCATGTCGCGCAAGCGAATGCCACGAGAGGTGCCCGGCGAAATTTCAATGGCGCCTTTGCGTGCCAATGCCTGCAAATGTTCTTCCGCGGCGTTGGCGGAACGGAACCCGAGTTCCGTCGCGATTTCGGCGCGTGTCGGCGGGAAGCCGGTATTCTGGATCGCATCCCTGATCAAATTCAGGATCTGTTCTTGACGGGCAGTAAGTTTAATCATCAGCGGGACCTTGCCAAATTGAGGTTGCAATAGCTGTTCATGCGAACAGCATGTATTTTTATACAGTATTTTTGTAAATGCAAGCGAATTTATGCAAATAATCCCACTTGTTGACCGGATATCCAGCGTTAAGCATTTGAAAGCGTTGGGGTTTTCCGCATTTTCGGGTATGATTTCGGGTTTTCCTCTTCCCACACTCGTCTTGACGCCGGGGTGGGCGATTTTTCAATCCGTCCAAAAGGAGATTGCATGCGTCATTATGAAATCGTATTTATTGTTCATCCGGATCAAAGCGAGCAAGTGCCCGCAATGATCGAGCGTTATAAAGGCATTGTTACCGCTCGCGGCGGTAAAATGCATCGCGTTGAAGACTGGGGCCGTCGCCAGATGGCTTACATGATCCAGAAACTCGCAAAGGCGCATTATGTCTGCCTGAATATCGAGTGCGATAACGAGACCCTCGTCGAAATCGAGACCGGCTTCAAATTCAACGATGCGGTTCTGCGTCACCTCACCGTCAAGATGAAGAAGGCCGAGACCACGCCATCGCCAATGATGAAGGCTGTGCAGAAGGAAGATGCTGCCAAGAGCCATCGTACCGAGGCGCCTGCTGCCTGATTGTACGTGACTGCGCACATTAGCGATAAGCCGGGAGCGTGAACCAGTTTCAATGCATTGCAACGGTTGCCGAGCGCGAAATTTTGCGCTACACACCAGCGGGAATTCCGATTGTGTCAGCGAAGCTGCTGCACAGTTCGCAACAGATTGAAGCAGGTGTCGAAAGGTTGGTCGAGTTTGAAATTTCCGCGATTGCCGCGGGCGAAATTTCAGGACGATTCAGCCAGGCCGAATTAGGCAAGACATTCAAGTTCACCGGGTTTTTGGCGCGCAGGAACCGCAACAGCAGAAGTCTGGTATTTCACATTACTGATTTCGAGATAAACAATTACTAGTACAGGAGCCAAAAATGGCATTCGGTAAAAAATTCGATAAGAACAAGTTAAAGCTTAAAGAGAAGCGCAAACAGCAAAACCCGTTGTTCAAGCGTAAGAAATTCTGCCGTTTCACCGCAGCGCATGTCGAGCAGGTAGATTACAAGGATGTTGATACGCTCAAGGATTTCGTTCAGGAAAACGGCAAGATCATGCCGGCTCGCCTGACCGGCACCAAGGCGCATTATCAGCGCCAAGTGGATACGGCAATCAAGCGCGCGCGCTTCCTCGCGTTGTTGCCGTACACCGATCTGCACACTGCATAATTGACGACTGAATAGGAGAAAAACATGCAAGTCATTCTGTTGGAAAAAGTCGTCAATCTGGGTAACCTCGGCGAAGTGGTCCGGGTCAAGGACGGTTATGCCCGTAATTTTTTGATTCCGCAGCGCCTGGCTCGTCGTGCGACGGCCAATGCGCTTGCGGAATTTGAAACCAAACGCGCTGAACTTGAGAACGCAGCTGCGGGGAAATTGTCCGTTGCTCGGACCCAAGGTGAAAAGCTGAATGGTCTGACCGTTCAGATTTCGCAAAAAGCGGGTGTCGATGGCCGTTTGTTCGGTTCCATCACCAACTTCGACATCGCTGAAGCGCTTACCAAGCAAGGCTTCCCTGTTGAAAAGGCGCAAGTCCGCATGCCGCAAGGCCCGCTGAAACTGGTTGGCGATCATGCCGTGTCCGTTGCCTTGCATACAGACGTGGTGGTAGACGTGACTGTCGCCGTATTGGGCGAGCACGCGTAACTAGCGCATAACACCCGCATCTGCAACATAAAAAAGCCGGATTCTTCCGGCTTTTTTTACGTCCCTTTTCCCTGACCCGCAGGGCATAGCAGGTATAATTTGCGCATGAATAACCGTGCCGATCCGCAACTTGATTCTCTTCGTGTTCCGCCGCATTCTATCGAAGCGGAACAGTCCGTACTGGGTGGTTTGTTACTCGACAATGCGGCCTGGGACCGGATCGCGGACTTTGTCCATCAAGATGATTTCTATCGCTACGATCACCGGATTATTTTTCAGCATATCGTCAAGCTGATCAACAATTCCCGGCCGGCCGACGTCATCACGGTCTTTGAAGCGCTGACCAGCACCGGCAAAGCTGAAGAAGTAGGCGGCTTGTCTTATCTGAATGCATTGGCGCAAAACACACCATCGGCCGCCAATATTCGACGTTACGCAGAGATCGTGCGCGACCGCGGCGTGTTGCGAAAACTGATTACCGTATCCGATGAAATCTCGGGTCAGGCATTCAATCCGCAAGGCAAGGAAGTCAAGCAGATGCTGGACGAAGCCGAGTCGAAAATCTTTGCGATCGCTGAAGAAGGCGCGCGCGGAGCACAAGGTTTCCAGGAAATTCAGCCGCTGCTCACCCAGGTGGTCGAACGCATCGACGAACTCTACAATCGCGACAATCAAAACGATATCACCGGCGTACCGACCGGCTTTGCCGATCTGGACCGCATGACGTCCGGCTTGCAGCCGGGCGACCTGGTCATCGTGGCTGGCCGGCCGTCGATGGGCAAGACCGCATTTTCAATCAATATCGGTGAACATGTTGCAATTGAAAGCGGTTTGCCGGTGGCGGTTTTTTCGATGGAGATGGGCGGTACCCAGCTTGCAATGCGTATGCTTGGCTCGGTCGGACGTCTCGACCAGCATCGCTTGCGCACCGGACGCCTTGCGGACGAGGACTGGCCGCGTTTGACGCACGCAATTCAGAAAATGAACGATGCGCAGCTCTATATCGATGAGACGCCCGCACTCAATTCAATCGAGTTGCGCGCGCGCTCGCGACGGCTGTCGCGCCAGTGCGGCAAGCTCGGCTTGATCATCATCGATTACCTGCAATTGATGTCGGCCAACTCGTCAGGCGAAAATCGAGCTACTGAAATTTCCGAAATTTCCCGAAGCCTGAAAGGCTTGGCGAAAGAACTCAATTGTCCGGTAATAGCGCTGTCGCAGTTGAATCGTTCGCTGGAACAGCGCCCCAACAAGCGCCCGGTCATGTCGGATCTTCGCGAATCGGGCGCTATCGAGCAGGATGCCGATGTGATTCTGTTTATTTACCGCGATGAAGTCTACAATCCCGATTCGCCGGACAAGGGAACCGCGGAAATCATCATCGGCAAGCAGCGAAACGGACCGATCGGAAGCGTGCGACTGACCTTCCTCGGGCAGTACACCAAGTTCGACAACTATACCGGTAGTGCGGCGCTATACGGCGGCGACTGATCGGATTTTTCAAAATGCTACGCTTTGCCGGCCTGCCACGCTGGATCTATATGGCCGATCGCTTAACTTGAAGAGAGTGCGACAATGTTTGGAAGACTGATGCCCACCGAGGGCAAATTTTTCGAGCTGTTTACGCAGCATGCCGACTTGTGCGTCAAAGGCGCGAAAGAGATGGTTGCGCTGATGACCAATTTCAATGACCTGGAGATTCGCGTACATGCGATCGAAAGCATTGAGAAGCAAGCGGACAAAGTCACCCATAACACGCTTGAGATGCTGCATAAAACGTTTATCACGCCGCTTGATCGTGACGACATTCATCAATTGATCACGCGCATGGACGATATTCTCGACTTGCTGGAAGATGCGGCACAGACGATCTCGCTCTACGATATCAAGGCGATTACACCGGAAGCCAAGCGTTTGGCGGAACTATGCCTGGCGAGCACCGAGAGGGTCAAGGCGGCAGTCGACCTGTTGCACAACATGGATAATTCGCGTGAAATTCTGATGATTTGCGAAGAGATCGATCGCCTTGAATCCGACGCCGATCATGTGATGCGCGCCGCAATGTCCAAGCTGTTTCGCGACGAACCGGATGTACGCAACCTGATCAAGCTCAAAGCGATTTACGAAATTCTCGAAACCGTGACAGATCGTTGCGAGGATGTTGCCAACATCATCGAAGGCATTATTGTTGAAAACGCTTGAGATTGAACCTGTACCAACTTAATTCGGGACATCCATGTAAATGTAAGGAAGCCGGTGCGGAGGAGCCGTGCGCGGCTCCAGGATATCCGCATGCTCTCCCTGAAACATGCATTGATCGACAACAAGAATAACCATGAATACACTTCAGATCAGTATCTATCTCCTCGTCTTTCTAGTCGCGCTGGCACTCGTATTTGATTTCATGAATGGTTTTCATGATGCAGCGAACGCGATTGCGACAGTGGTCTCGACCGGCGTATTGAAACCGCAAACGGCCGTCGCAATGGCGGCTACATTCAACTTCATTGCGATTTTTGTTTTTCAGCTCAAGGTCGCGACGACGGTCGGCAAGGGCACAATCGACCCGATGATCGTCGACCATTACGTCGTGTTCGGTGCGCTGGTCGGGGCTATTTTCTGGAACCTTTTGACCTGGTATTACGGTATTCCGTCTTCTTCATCCCATGCGCTGATCGGCGGCTTGATCGGCGCAGCCGTAGCGAAGGCGGGAACAGATTCGTTGATCGCATCCGGATTGATAAAAGCCATCAGCTTTATCCTGTTGTCGCCACTGCTGGGATTTATTTTCGGCTCGATCATGATGGTGCTCGTGTCATGGATATTTGTTCGTTCCACGCCGAGAAAAGTGGATAAGTGGTTTCGTCGAATGCAACTGGTATCTGCTTCCATGTACAGCCTCGGGCACGGCGGTAACGATGCGCAAAAGACGATGGGTATCATCTGGATGCTGTTGATTTTTTCTGGCGTATCCACTGTCAGCGATCCGCTGCCGATATGGGTAATTGTCAGCTGTTATGCGGCAATCAGCCTCGGAACCTTGTTTGGCGGCTGGCGGATCGTGAAAACGATGGGGCAGAAAATTACGAAACTGAAACCCGTGGGCGGCTTTTGCGCCGAGACCGGCGGTGCAATGACGCTCTTTATCGCGACAGCGCTCGGAATTCCCGTGTCGACGACGCATACCATTACCGGCGCCATCGTCGGAGTCGGCGCCTCGAAAAAAATGTCGGCGGTGCGTTGGGGCGTTGCGGGGAATATTGTATGGGCATGGGTGTTCACGATTCCCGCATCGGCATTTGTTGCGGCGATATTCTGGTGGATCGGCACCCAACTCTTCTAAAGAAAAAGCCTGCTATATCAGCAGGCTTTTCGGTAAAACGCGGATTGCGCCGCTATAACACTTCGCTTGCCTGATCCGCCAGGCGGGAACGTTCTCCTCGTGCCAGCGTCACATGTCCGCTGTGCGCCCAACCTTTGAAACGATCCACCACGTAGGTGAGCCCGCTGGAACCCTCGGTCAGATATGGCGTATCGATCTGCGCGATATTTCCCAGGCAGATGATTTTTGTTCCGGGGCCGGCGCGTGTTACCAAGGTCTTGATTTGTTTCGGCGTAAGATTCTGCGCCTCGTCGACGATCAGGAATTTATTGACGAACGTGCGTCCGCGCATGAAGTTCATCGACTTGATCTTGATGCGGGATCGGATCAAATCCTGTGTTGCCGCGCGGCCCCATTCGCCGGCATCGGAGTCGGACTTGTTCAACACTTCCAGGTTGTCGTCGAACGCGCCCATCCATGGCGACATTTTCTCCTCTTCGGTGCCGGGCAAAAAGCCGATATCCTCTCCGACAGGTACCGTCACGCGCGTGACGATGATTTCATTGTAGGTTTTGGTCTCCAGCACCTGCGCCAGGCCCGCGGCAAGCGCCAATAATGTTTTGCCGGTACCGGCCTGGCCCAGCAATGTGACAAAATCGCATTCCGGATTCATCAACAGATTCAGCGCGAAGTTCTGTTCACGATTGCGCGCGGTGATGCCCCATACGCCGTTCTTTGCGTGGCTATAGTCGCGCAAGGTTTGTATCACCGCGGTCTTGCCGTTGATTTGCGTCACTTGTCCATAGAATGCCGGCTCGCCGTTACTGGGCTCCATGAACACGAACTGATTGACCAGTAACGACGGCACCAGCGGTCCGCTCACGCGATAATAGGTATAGCCGGTGCCGTGCTTGTTTTCCTGCCAGGATTCCATTCCCTTGCCATGCTTGTTCCAGAAATCATCCGGCAGTTGCATGATTCCCGAATACAGCAGGTCGGTATCTTCCAGTACATGGTCGTTGAAATACTCTTCGGCGGGCAGGCCCATCGCCCGCGCCTTGATGCGCATGTTGATGTCTTTCGACACCAGCACCACCGGGCGATCGGGATATTGTTCTTCCAGCGCACGAACAACGCCGAGAATCTGATTGTCCGCTTTGCCCGCGGGCAGTCCTTCCGGTAGCACGCTTTGCTGCAACCTGGTTTGGAAGAAGAGACGTCCTTTGGCATCCTTGTTGCCCAACTTGGACAATAGTATGCCGTGATCGATCGACTGATCTCCAACATCGGCGATCAATGCGTCAAGAGAACGGGAAACCTGGCGTGCGTTGCGCGCCACCTCGGACATTCCTTTCTTGTGATCATCCAGTTCTTCCAGCGTCATCATCGGCAGATAGACGTCGTGCTCTTCGAATCGGAACAGCGAAGAAGGGTCATGCATCAACACATTCGTATCGAGGACGAATAGTTTCGTCATTCCCAATTTATCGGCAGTACGGCTGATCGCGGATTTGATGCGAGTTTCGGTAGCCTTGATCGGCTTGGCGCCGCGGGCTTTTTCAGCTTGTATCTTTTCTGTCGTCTTGGCGCGTGCTTCCGGCACAGCTTCGGTTCTCCTCGGTGCGGTTTCAACCAGTACGATGGAGGGTTTGACAGGTTTGCCTTTTTCCGCCTTCGGATAGTCGGTTGGAGAGAGTAATGTAGCGGGTTTGGCAGGCAATTTTGGCAGGGGCATCAGAACCTCAATCTAAAAATGTTTGTGATGATCTATTCTTGCAAAATGCTAAAGAGCGGGCTGCAACTGCGGAACCGAATTCAACACCGTATAACAAGCAATTACCGATCCTTGAATGCAAAAAGCCGTTTGTGGAAAAGGAAGATTTCCTTTTCCGCAAACGGCCAATTGCAAAGATTTCTTTTGGATTCAATGTGTTGAGCGAATTTAAACAATAGCCTTCATAAATTCAAGCACTTCATGAACATGCCCGGGCACTTTCACTCCACGCCATTCTTTCACCAATCTGCCTGAGCCGTCAATGACAAAAGTGCAGCGTTCGACGCCGCGTGTCTGTTTGCCGTACATATTTTTCATTTTCATCACATCGAACAAATTACACATTGTTTCATCCGGGTCGGAAATCAGTTCGAACGGCATTTCCAGTTTTTTCTTGAATCCCTCATGTGACGCAATGCTGTCGCGGCTGATCCCGAATATCTCGGCATTGGCTGCCTCGAACTGTGGGTACAGATCGCGAAATTGCTGGCCTTCGGTGGTGCAGCCGGGCGTGTTATCTTTTGGATAAAAATACAGCACCAGATTTTTTCCTTTGTAATCAGACAATCTGAATGTCTTGTTACTCGTCATTACGGCGGAAAAATCAGTCACAATATTATTGAGTGCAAATGGGCTGTCTACCACCGTGAGCTCCTGGTCCATTGGTTATAATCCTGAAGCCGATAAGGGCATCGTTTTCGAAACATCTCATTGTGCTGCAAAGGCCATGCGTTGGAAAACCGCAATCGCCCTGAAGCCGGCAATCGGCGTGAGTGCTGGCTGCACCGCCGACATTGATTTGAACATGGGGGCAAATTTTCGTCCTTCAAGCGCGGCACGCAGTTTTGCAGGGCCGGCGGAAGAATAAAGCTGCCGATACAGTTGCCTGTGCAGGCCAAGACTTAGATAATCAGCGCCAGTACAACCTTGCGGCCCTCAGCCATCAAGATATTATAGGTGCGGCATGCCGCCTGATTGTCCATGCACTCGACTCCGATACGCCGCGCGGTCAGAGAAGATATCAACTTTGGATGAACAAAGCGCTGCTTCATGCCGGTACCGAGAATAACCACATCCGGCATGGTGGCATCGATCTGGTCGAAATGGGCGACAGAAAGGGCGTCGAACGACTCGACCAGCCATTCAACCGGCGCAACTTCCGGCAGCACTATCAGACTATGGGAAAAGTGTCTGGCATTGATGTCAACGCCGGTATCATCGTAAGCGGTGACGGTTTGGTATTGCTGGGTCGACGTGGCATGTAACTTCATGACAGGGCAGTCACGCTGGAACGTGAATTTTCAGCAGGATGAAGGAAAAGAGCGTCTATTGTAGCGTTTTCCGCGTTAAAGCGGCGGTTATGGAGGGTTATGGATTGATAAAACCGGACGCTTTCGGCAGAATGGCTTCTTTATCGCGGCGCAACATCGCGCCAGTTATACTGCAGTAAATCTACAAGGGATCAACCCGGTGCGACTGATTCAAAAATCGAAAAAACTGGCGGATGTTTGTTATGACATCCGCGGCCCGGTCCTGGAAAAAGCCAGGCAAATGGAAGAAGAAGGCCACAAGATCATTAAATTGAACATCGGCAATCTGGCGGTGTTCGGCTTCGATGCGCCTGACGAGATCGTGCAGGATATGATTCGCAACATGTCCAATGCATCGGGCTATACCGATTCCAAGGGCTTGTTTGCGCCGCGTAAAGCGGTCATGCATTACACGCAGGAAAAGAAAATTTCCGCAGTGACGATCGACGATGTCTATCTGGGCAATGGCGCGTCGGAATTGATTGTCATGAGCATGAATGCGCTGCTCAACACCGGCGATGAGGTGCTGGTGCCGGCACCGGACTATCCGCTGTGGACTGCGGCGGTAAGCCTGTCCGGCGGCAGACCGGTACATTATGTTTGTGATGAGCAAGCAGGCTGGTTTCCGGATATTAACGATATCAAGAAAAAAATCAGGTCGAACACCAGGGCAATCGTCGTCATCAATCCGAATAACCCGACCGGCGCGCTGTATCCGGTTGAATTGCTGGAGCAGATTGTCGAGGTCGCGCGCCAGCATCAACTGATCGTGTTTGCCGACGAAATCTATGACAAGGTCTTGTACGACGGCGAGACGCACACCTCGCTTGCGTCATTGGCCGACGATGTATTGTTCATCACGTTCAATGGTTTGTCGAAAAATTACCGATCCTGCGGTTACCGTGCCGGATGGATGGTGGTGTCGGGCGAAAAGAAACACGCCAAGGATTACATCGAAGGCTTGAACATGCTGACCTCGATGCGTCTTTGTGCGAATGCGCCGGGTCAATATGCGATCCAGACTGCGCTTGGCGGATACCAGAGCATCAACGATCTGGTGGCTCCCGGCGGCCGCCTGCTGCGCCAGCGCGATCTAGCGTACAGACTGCTGACCGACATTCCTGGAGTGACGTGCGTAAAACCGAAATCGGCGTTATACCTGTTTCCAAAGCTCGATCCGGCCATGTATCCGATTGCCGACGATCAGCAGTTCGCATATGAACTGTTGGCGGCGGAACGAGTACTGATTGTGCAGGGAACCGGATTCAACTGTCCGACAACCGATCATTTCCGAGTCGTATTCCTGCCGAATTCGGATGATCTAACCGACGCGATGGGGCGAATTGCGCGCTTCCTCGATGGCTATCGCAAGCGGCACGGTACTGCATAGTCCAAATTCCAGCGACAACAAGAATTGCAATCGGCATTTTTAAATAGAAACCACGCGTTATGAAACCAATCAAAGTAGGCTTGCTAGGCATCGGCACCGTTGGCGCCGGCACATTCAATGTTTTGAAGCGCAATCAGGAAGAGATCAAGCGTCGCGCAGGACGCGGAATTGAAATCGCCATGGTTGCCGATTTGAACATCGCGCGTGCCAGGGAACTGACGAATAACGAATGCGAGGTCGTGAGCGATGCAAATCTGATCGTCAACCATCCCGACATCGATATCGTGATCGAATTGATCGGCGGTTACGGGATTGCCAAGGACCTGGTGATGAAGGCGATCGCCAATGGCAAGCACGTGGTAACGGCCAACAAGGCATTGCTGGCGATGCACGGCACTGAAATTTTCAAGGCTGCGCAGGAAAAAGGCGTGATTGTTGCATTCGAGGCGGCGGTCGCCGGGGGTATTCCGATCATCAAGGCATTGCGTGAAGGACTGACCGCAAATCGTATCGAATGGATTGCCGGCATCATCAACGGCACTACCAACTTCATCCTGTCCGAAATGCGCGACAAGGGGCTGGATTTCGATACCGTACTGAAGGAAGCGCAACGTCTCGGGTATGCCGAAGCCGATCCGACCTTTGACATCGAAGGAATCGACGCTGCACATAAGGTCACTCTGATGGCGGCGATCGCATTCGGCATACCGGTGCAGTTCGACAAGGCGTATGTGGAAGGTATCACCAAGCTGGAGGCGACCGATATCCGTTATGCGGACCAGCTTGGGTATCGCATCAAGCTGCTCGGCATTGCGAGACGCACGTCGCACGGGATCGAACTGCGCGCGCATCCGACATTGATTCCCGCGAAGCGCCTGATCGCCAATGTCGAAGGTGCGATGAATGCCGTGCTGGTCCAGGGTGATGCCGTCGGCGCCACGCTTTATTACGGCAAAGGCGCCGGCGCCGAACCGACCGCATCCGCCGTGATTGCCGACCTGGTCGACATCACTCGCCTGGCAACCGCGGATCCGGAACACCGCGTGCCGCATCTTGCGTTTCAGCCGAATGCAATGGCCGATACGCCGATTTTGCCGATGTCGGAAATCACCACCAGCTACTACCTTCGGATTCGTGTCGCCGACAAGCTGGGCGTTTTAGCCGGCGTGACGCGTATTTTGGCGGATGCGACGATTTCGATCGATGCGATGCTGCAAAAAGAGCCGGCAGAAGGCGAGACGCAAACCGACATCATCATACTGACGCACCAGACGCAGGAAAAAAATGTCGATGCGGCGATCGTGAAGATCGAGGCATTGCCCACCGTGGTGGGCAATGTCGCCCGGATTCGATTGGAAGCGTTGAGCTGACCCATACCTGACTTATCGATTCATGGCCGGGATGAAGATCCCGGCTGTGCGGCAGTTATAATGGCAGCTGATTAGTTGCCATCCATTCCATTCAATTTATGCAATACGTTTCCACGCGCGGCCAGGCCGCGCCACAGTCCTTTTCCCAGATTCTGCTCGGCGGCCTTGCGCCCGACGGCGGCTTGTATCTTCCGGCGGAATATCCTCAGGTTACCGGTGCCGAACTCGATGCGTGGCGCACATTATCTTATGCCGATCTGGCATTTGAAGTGCTGAAGAAATTCGCAACCGATATTCCGCAAGCGGATCTCAAGGCGCTGACGCACAAGACTTATACCGCCGACGTGTATTGCAATACCCGCTCAGGCGAAGATGCGGCGCGCATCACGCCTTTATGCGTGCTGGAAGAAAAAGACGGCACCAGGCTGATATTGCAGGCGCTATCGAATGGGCCGACACTTGCATTCAAGGATATGGCGATGCAGTTGCTCGGCAATTTGTTCGAGTACACGCTGGCCAAGCAGGATGCCGAACTGAACATCCTCGGCGCGACTTCCGGCGATACCGGCAGCGCCGCCGAATATGCAATGCGCGGCAAGAAGGGCATCCGGGTGTTCATGCTGTCGCCGCACGGGAAGATGAGCGCATTTCAAACTGCGCAAATGTTCAGCCTGCAAGACCCCAATATTTTCAATATCGCGGTCGAAGGTGTATTCGATGATTGTCAGGACATCGTGAAAGCCGTGTCGAATGATCTTGAATTCAAGACCAGGCAGAAAATCGGCACGGTAAACTCAATCAACTGGGCGCGTATTGTTGCGCAAGTGGTTTATTACATTCGCGGTTACCTCAGTGCGACGACCGGTAACGATCAAAAAGTATCGTTTACCGTTCCATCAGGGAATTTCGGCAATATCTGCGCCGGACATATCGTGCGCATGATGGGGGTGCCGATCGACAAGCTGGTGGCCGCCACCAACGAGAATGACGTACTGGACGAATTTTTCCGTACCGGCATCTATCGCGTACGCAAAGCGTCGGAGACTTACCATACCACCAGTCCCAGCATGGATATCAGCAAGGCATCGAACTTTGAGCGCTTCATATTCGATCTGCTGGATCGCGACGGCGACCGTGTGCGCGCACTGTTCAAGAAAGTCGAGACGCAGGGCGGCTTCGATCTGTCAGGCAAACCGGGTAGCGACGGCGACGAATTCAGAAAAGTGGCGCAATATGGTTTTCTGTCAGGGAAATCGATTCATCAGGATCGTGTGCAAACGATCCGTGACGTACAGGCAAAACACGGAGTAACCATCGATACGCATACCGCCGATGGGGTCAAGATGGCACGCGAATTTTTAACGCCGGGCATACCGATGATCGTGCTGGAAACCGCGCTCCCGGCCAAGTTCAATGAAACGATTCAGGAAGCCTTGGGCCGCGACGCAGAGCGTCCTGCGGGATTCGAGAATATCGAGGCCTTGCCGCAGCGCTTCGAGGTGATGCCGGCCGCGGTCGAGAAGATCAAGGCATATATTGCACGGCATACCGGGCTGTAACAGAGGGAGAGCCGGCAATGACTGCCAGGAATTCCATGTTGACCGTTGCACAGGCGCTGGATTTTCTGCTGGCCGCCGTTCGGCCGATCACGGATAGCGAAACTGTTTCAACGCTTGCGGCAAACGGATGCGTGCTCGTGGCGGCGCAGACTTCGCAACTCGATGTTCCGCCAATGGACAACTCGCAAATGGATGGCTATGCGGTTCGTACGGGCGATTGCACAAGCGGCGGAACCAGATTAAGAGTCTCGCAACGCATCGCTGCCGGTCATGTCGGTGCGCCTCTGCAGCCCGGAACCGCAGCGCGTATTTTTACCGGTGCAATGATTCCTGGCGGCGCCGATGCGGTGGTGATGCAGGAACTGTGCGAGCAAGAGACCACCGACGATGGCGATTTTGTCACGATCAGGCAGGTACCGAGATCCGGTGAATGGATTCGACGAGCCGGCGAGGATATTCAAACCGATAGCGTGATTTTGAAAGCCGGTACGCGTCTTCGTGCTCAGGAACTGGGGCTCGCGGCCTCGGTGGGTCTTGCGACCTTGCCGGTCATGCGAAAATTGCGCGTCGCCATATTTTTTACCGGCGATGAATTGGCGATGCCCGGAGAGCCGTTGAAACCCGGCGCGATATATAACTCCAATCGTTTTACGCTACGCGGCTTGCTGGAAAATCTGGGTTGCCAGATAGCCGACTACGGCATCGTGCCGGATACGCTGGCAGCCACCAGGGAGACGTTGCGCGAAGCGGCGCAGCACAACGATCTGGTCATCACCTGCGGCGGCGTGTCGGTCGGCGAAGAAGATCACATCAAGCCGGCAGTCGAAGCGGAGGGACGCCTTGACATGTGGCAAATCGCGATCAAACCAGGCAAGCCGCTGGCATTCGGCGAGGTCGATCGAACCGGCAGCCAAGGTAGCGCATTCTTTTTCGGCTTGCCTGGCAATCCGGTGTCCAGCTTTATTACCTTTCTGATTTTCGTACGGCCGTTTGTTTTACGCTTGCAGGGCGTACACAATATCGCACCGAAAGCCTTCAATTTAAGGGCCGATTTCGACTGGCCGAAAGCGGATCGGCGCAATGAGTTTTTGCGCGCCGCAATCAATGCCGATGGCGGCCTCGATTTATTCGCGAACCAGAGTTCAGGAGTGTTGACGTCCACGGTATGGGGTGACGGATTAGTGGACAATCCGCCGGGACAAACGATTGCTCGGGGTAGTTCGGTTCGATTCATTCCTTTCAGCGAGCTGCTTTACTAGGCTTGAAAAAGTAACGGATATTCCCGCCGTTTATGTGCGGGTAACAACAAGGAAGACGCACATGCCGATTCGCATCCAGACCGAGGACTTTGACTTGACCAGCGAAGTTGCGGGACTACGCGCCGGTGATCCGAAAATCGGCGCGATAGTCACTTTCGTCGGCACGGTTCGTGACATGAATGAAGGTTCCGGCGTCAGTGAAATGGAGCTGGAGCATTATCCGGGCATGACCGAGAAGGCACTGGAAGAAATTCTCGGGCGAGCCAGGATACGGTGGCAGATTCTCGATGTATTGGTGATTCATCGCATCGGTCCGTTGAAACCTTTGGATCAGATTGTCTTGGTAGCGGTGACCTCCGCGCATCGTGGCGAGGCGTTTGCGGCATGCGAATTCGTGATGGATTACCTGAAGACGCAAGCACCTTTCTGGAAAAAAGAACACACCGCGCAGGGGGCACGCTGGGTCGATGCGCGAACAGCGGATGATCAAGCATTGGCGAAATGGGATGCCGCGCCGGAACAGAACGGACGTCTGAAATGAGCTGGCTGGCTGTCGGCATTGGCGCCATGCTCGGAGCATGGTTGCGCTGGGGATTGCAGGCATGGCTGAATGCCTTTCACCAGTATCTTTCGGTGGGTACGCTGGTGGCGAATCTCAGTGGCGGCTTTCTGATTGGCATGGCCGTCGCCGCGGTCGAAAATAATCCTGGACTTCCGCTGGAATGGCGCTTGTTTGCGATTACCGGGTTTCTTGGTGGCTTGACTACCTTTTCCGCATTTTCAGCTGAAGCAATGATTCTTTTGCAGCGGGGCGATTATATGTGGGCGCTGGGCCACTCGGCCTTGCATCTGTTTGGATCGGTGGTTTTTTGCATTGCCGGATTTGCCGCATATCGGGCCATCGTCAATTAAAAATCTGCACGGACACGAAACAGCTCCGCCACGGAGCAAAATTTAATTTCTATAGAATCCCTTCTTGAAAAAGGGTTGCTAACCCCAATTTTTGATTCAGATCGAATTTTTTCGGAGCAACCCATGCGTCTCGACAAACTCACCACAAAATTACAGGAAGCGCTTTCCGACGCCCAAAGCCAGGCGGTCGGCAACGATAACCAGTACATCGACCCGGTACACGTCCTGATTGCGATGTTGAACCAGGATGACGGCAGTACGCGCTCCCTTTTGCAACGCGCCGGCGTCAACATCGGCGGGCTGACCGCTGCGTTAAAGAATGCGCAGGAACGCTTGCCCAAAGTAACCGGCACCGGCGGCGAAGTGCAGATCGGCCGCGAATTGCTGGCGTTGCTGAATCTGGCCGACAAAGAGGCGCAAAAGCGTGGCGACCAGTTCATCGCCAGCGAAATGGTGCTGCTTGGGTTGACCGAAGATAAATCGGACGCGGGCCGCGCGGCGCGCGAAAACGGTTTGACGCGCAAGGCGATGGAAGCGGCAATTACCGCAGTGCGGGGCGGCGCCAACGTTTCTTCTCAGGAAGCCGAAGGCCAGCGCGAGGCACTCAAGAAATACACGCTGGACCTGACCGAACGCGCGCGGCTGGGCAAGCTCGATCCGGTCATCGGCCGCGACGACGAAATCCGACGCGCGATTCAGGTATTGCAGCGTCGCACCAAGAACAATCCGGTATTGATCGGTGAACCGGGCGTCGGCAAGACCGCGATTGTCGAAGGATTGGCGCAGCGCATCATCAATGGCGAAGTGCCCGACAGCCTCAAGGGAAAACGGGTCTTGTCTCTCGACATGGCTTCGTTATTGGCGGGCGCCAAGTACCGTGGTGAATTCGAGGAACGGCTCAAGGCAGTGCTGAAGGAACTGTCCCAGGATGAAGGACAGACCATCGTTTTCATCGACGAATTGCATACGATGGTAGGCGCAGGCAAGGCCGAGGGCGCGATGGATGCCGGCAACATGCTCAAACCGGCGCTGGCGCGCGGCGAGTTGCATTGCGTCGGCGCCACCACGCTGGATGAATACCGCAAGTATGTGGAAAAGGATGCGGCGCTGGAGCGGCGTTTCCAAAAAATCATGGTGGACGAACCGAGCGTCGAAGCGACGATTGCAATCCTGCGCGGCCTGCAGGAAAAATACGAAGTGCATCATGGAGTCGAAATTACCGACCCGGCCATCGTTGCCGCTGCCGAATTGTCGCATCGCTATATCACCGATCGGTTCCTGCCGGACAAGGCAATCGACCTGATCGACGAAGCCGCGTCCAAGATCAAGATCGAAATCGATTCCAAGCCGGAAGTGATGGACCGGCTCGATCGGCGGCTGATCCAGCTGAAAATCGAGCGAGAAGCAGTCAAGAAGGAAAAAGACGAAGCGTCGCAAAAGCGCCTCGGTTTGATCGAGGAAGAAATCTTCCGTCTGGAACGCGAGTACGCCGATCTGGAAGAAATCTGGAAATCTGAAAAAGCCGCAGTGCAGGGCAGCAAGCACATCAAGGAAGAAATCGAAAAGATTCGTTTGCAGATGGAAGATGCCAAGCGCAAGGGCGATTGGCAAAAAATGTCCGAGCTGCAGTACGGCAAGTTGCCTGAGCTCGAAGCACAATTGAAGCAGGCCGATACCGGTGAACAGCAAGCCGGCAAGCCGCAACTGGTGCGCACCCAGGTTGGCGCTGAAGAAATCGCCGAAGTGGTGTCGCGCGCGACCGGCATACCGGTTTCCAAGATGATGCAGGGCGAACGCGACAAGCTGGTGCATATGGAAGATGAATTGCACAAGCGCGTCATTGGACAGCACGAAGCCATAGTCGCGGTCTCCGATGCGATCCGCAGATCGCGTGCCGGACTGGGCGATCCGAATCGCCCATACGGTTCATTCATGTTCCTGGGCCCGACCGGCGTCGGCAAGACCGAGTTGTGCAAGGCGCTGGCGTCGTTCCTGTTTGATACCGAAGAGTCGATGATCCGTATCGACATGAGCGAGTTCATGGAGAAGCATTCGGTGGCACGCTTGATCGGCGCACCACCGGGCTACGTCGGTTACGAAGAAGGCGGTTACCTGACCGAAGCGGTACGGCGCAAGCCCTACAGCGTGATCCTGCTCGACGAAATCGAGAAGGCGCATCACGACGTGTTCAACGTGCTGCTGCAGGTGCTGGATGATGGCCGGATGACCGATGGACAAGGGCGTACCGTGGATTTCAAGAATACGGTGATCGTCATGACCTCGAACCTGGGTTCGCATCGGATTCAGGCGATGGAGGGCACAGATCCGGCATTGGTCAAGCTTGAGGTTATGGGGGAGGTGAAAAGCCATTTCAGGCCGGAATTCATCAACCGGATCGATGAGATCGTGGTGTTCCACGCGCTGGATGAGAAAAACATCGGCGCCATCGCCAAGATCCAACTGCATGTGCTGGAGCAGCGTCTGGCGAAAATGGAAATGGGCCTTGAGATTTCTGACGCCGCATTGCAAAAAATTGCGGAAGCCGGATTCGACCCGGTGTATGGCGCGCGGCCGTTAAAGCGTGCGATTCAGCAACAGATCGAAAATCCGCTATCGAAAGAAATACTGCAAGGGCGGTTTGGACCGAAGGACAGGATTGTCGTCACCGTCGCAAACGGCAATCTGGTATTCGAGAAAGGAAGCTGAGCCGGGTTTCCGGTCCGGCGAAAGAGAACCGCATCAGGCGACTCCCGAGGCATTGCAAGCGTTTCAGGACGTCTGCAATGCCTTTTTATGACTTGACGATCGCAACTGTGCGGGATTCGCTGGCGGTGCCCACGCTTTCAGCGAGTTGCTGATTTTCCGCCTGCGAGAGCTTGAACACCGACACCGCCGCCACCAGCCCCTGCGCCTGCTCGGCCATGCTCTCGGCCGCCGCCGTGCTTTCC
>Ga0209343_10000732_pt1 | contig 45487 bp, 41 predicted proteins | sample RifCSPlowO2_02_FD_184026 | JGI IMG/M metagenome (GOLD analysis project Ga0209343, IMG submission 184026) | Groundwater microbial communities from Rifle, Colorado - Rifle CSP2_plank lowO2_0.2 (SPAdes) (version 2) | ecosystem: Environmental > Aquatic > Deep subsurface > Groundwater | place...
CCCGGCCCGCCCGTCGCCCCTGCCCATCGTGATGACCGGGAACGGGCCGTCCCCTTCTGGCTTGCGGACCGCGATCGGCGCGTAGATCTCGTCCCGCGTCAGGACGAAGGTCAGATCCATGGGAATGTCACTGCCGCGGACCGGCTTCGTGATGACATACCCGTGCGACGGGAGCTCGGGAGCGACCGGGCCATCCGGCCGCGCGCCTGACAGGACTTTCATTTCGAATCCTCCTTTTCCTCGTGCCACGGGCTCGCAGTACCCCCCTGCGATCCAATCACTCGGGACACTACTTGCCAACCGGCGTGTGCTTCCCGGTGAGCTGCGGCGTCTGTCCCTCCAGCCCCTTCTGCTGTCGATCGAGGCGCGTCTCTCTCGCCCACGTGCGCTTCAGGTCGTCGCGCACGCGCACGTGCAGCCGCCCCAGCCTCTCGGTCTCGAGTTCGACCAGGTCGCCGTCCTGGAAGGCGTTCAGCCCGCGGTGGTTGGTCCCGGTGGCGAGAATGTCGCCCGGTTCCAGCGTGTGGATGGCGCTGACCCACTCGATGCAGCGGGGAATCTTGTGGGCCATGTCGCTGGTATTGAAATTCTGCTTGAGCACCCCGTTCACCCAGAGCCGTATTTGCAGGTGGTGCGGGTCCTTCACTTCGTCGGCCGTCACGATATAGGGGCCCATGGGCGCGAAGGTGTCGCGCGACTTCATTTGGTAAAAGGTGTTGCCGGTGGGCGGGAGGCCACGGGCCGACCCGTCGATGAAGTTCAGATAGCCGAAGATATGGTCCATGGCGTCCACCGCCTTGACGTTGGACGCGCGCTTGCCGATGACCAGCGCCACCTCCGCTTCGCCTTCGAAAATGATCGCGGGAACGTCCGGCAGCACCATGGTGTCGCCGTCACCGATGACCCCGCTCGGAGACTTGTGGAATGCGTTGATCGGCGCCGGTTCGGCGCGGGTTCCGTCTTCCATGTAATTCACCGCCATGCAGTCGATGTTGTACGGCTTCGGCAGCGGCGGCCTGATCCGGACCCGGCTCACCGGCACGCCTGGTCCCCGGTCCGCCGCCGTCTCCAGCGCGGCGCGGTACTCCGCGAACCGCTCGATCAACCCGCTGATGAGATTGTGCGGCCCGGTGCGCGGAATGTCCCGCACCACCTGCGACACGTCGACCACCGCGTCGCCCTTCAGCACGCCCAGCTTGAAGTCGTCAAAGAACATGATTTTCATCGTTGTCTCCTGAGTTAGCGCATCCCCTCTCCCCACCATGGGAGAGGGCGTTTTTCAACAGATTGTTGAGAGTCTGCGGCGGGTTCATGGGGTTCGGGATCGGATCCCGGGTGACCGGTTATCGGCGGAAGCTTCATAACCTTTGCCAGCCATGAAGAAACGATCTCCCGGATGGTCGCCTCCCGACCGACGTAGAAGTGGTCGCACTCGGGAACGATCTCGACCTCGCAGGGACCTCCGGCACGGCTTTGGAATTCCTCGGCGGGATAGCGGTCTCGATCTTCCTTGTCGCCGCGTATGCACAGGACCGGGCATTTGATGCTGGGCGCGAGCGCTATGGTGTCGGGAACGGTGCCGATCCGGTCGAGGAAACTCTCGGCGCTGATCACGTACCACCATCCGGGCATGAACATCAGCTCGCGACCGCGCCCGGCCTGCACCAGCGAGCGGGCTTGGGCGGTGAGTTCTTCAAGGCGTTCGCCGGCGAACAGGCCCTCCTTGCCACCCGAACTGCCGGCTATCGCCCCGCCACGACCGGCCGAGAGCAGCACCAGCGCCGGCGTCTGCGGGTGATCGACCACGTGGCGCACGCCGAGCATGCCGCCGTTGCTGTGCCCGGCCACGACCGGATTCGGAAATCCGCGCGCCGCCAGCCATTCGGCCGCGACGCGATTGTCGGCGATTGCCTCGTGCGTGAACTGGAAGGCTCCGCCTACCGCGAGCCGGCTGTCGCGGGTGCTCAGAATATCGTGCCCGCGGCGGTTGAAGGCAAGGCAGGCAAACCCAAGGCGTGTAAGCACCGGCGGCAGGAAGCGCGGCGCCCCGACATAGAAATTCATCGTGTTGCCGTGGAAAAACAGTACCGCCCCCGCCGTCGCCCCGCCAACAGGCTCGTAGAATGCACCGTCAAGCGGCATCGTGTCGGTCGGAATGGAAACCAGTTCAGTATGCATGTGAGCCTTTCAGAACTAACTCTTGGTACCCGCATGTGCCGACGATACAGGAGGCCGGATTCAACATCCCGAACGTCCGCACGGTGACCAGCGATTCTCAACGAGCGGGCGCCCAAGATGCCGTCAGCAAATCGAACAACTCATTGACCGGCAGGGCGCACAGTCGGTCACGATCGAGGCAGACGCTGGTTATCGCGCGCCGCTGCTTTTCCGCATACACCCTCGACACATTTTTCTCGAACTTCTCGACCAGCAGCGGAATGCCCTCTGGCCTGCGTCGCGGGTGGCCCAGCGGATATTCGACCTCGACGCGTTCGGTGCGGGCGCCGTCCCTGAAATGCACGCGGATCGCATTGGCGTTCGAACGCTTCTTCGGATCAATGAATCCGCGGCTGAAGGCCTTATCCTCCCGCACGGCCATCTTCGCGCGCAGCCGGTCGATGCGAGGATCGCTGGCAACACGATCGGTGTAATCCTGCGCAACGACGTTGCCGAAGATCATGCCGATCGCCGCGATATACTGCAGGCAGTGGTCGCGGTCGGCGTAATTGCGCAGCGGTCCGCTACGGCTCAAGTAGTTCACCGTGTGCTGGTGCGCCCACAAGTCCACCTTGAGGATGTCCTCCAGTCGGTGCTTCACCGATGAGTGCAGCCTGATCGCCGCTTCTGCCGCCGTCTGCAGGTGGAACGCTGCGGGAACGGCAATCTTGAACTGCACGTTCTCCATGGTGTAAGCGCCATACGGGCGCTGGAACTTGAACGGCTTGCCCTTGAACAGCACATCGTAGACGCCCCACGTCTTCGCCGTCAGCGCCGTCGGATAGCCCATTTCGCCCTTCATCGCCGTCAGTGCGAGCCACACCCCGCGGCTGGCGGCATCGGCTGCCGCCCACGACTTGCGCGAGCCGGTGCTGGTCTTGCGGCGATACAGGATCAGCGGGTGCCCATCGACCCAGGCATTGGACACCGCGTTGACGATCTCATCGCGCGTTCCGCCGAGCATTCGGGTCACCACCGCGGCGCAGGCGACCTTGATCAGGATGCCGTGGTCGAGTCCGGGATCCCAGGTGAAATCGTTTTCCAGCGCGAGCATGCCGGTGATCTCGTAGGCCTTGATCGCAGCTTCCAGCACGTCGCGGACGATGAGCGGCGGCTTTCCCTGCGCCACGCGCGTGCGGCTCAACCAGTCCGCGGTCGCCAGCAGGCCGCCGAGCGTGTCGGAGGGATGCACCACCGTTCTGCCGTAAAACGCGTCGTTGAAATCGAGCCAGCGAATCAGCGCGCCAATGTTGAACGCAGCCCGGACCGGATCGAGCACGAACGGCGTGCCCGGTACCCGCGCGCCATGTGGAACGATGGTCCCCGGCACGACCGGCCCGAGCAGCTTGGCGCACTCCGGGTAGGCGAGCGCTTCGAAGCCGCAGCCGAGGCTGTCGATCAGGCAGTAATGCGCGGTTTCCCACGCGAGGTCGCTCTTGACCTGGTAGCGATCCACGTAGGCGGCGATATCGGTGATGACCCGGTCGGGCGCCGGACGGACATTGAAGTTTGAAGAAGACATGGCATTTCCAGATTGTTCAAAGACCTATTGGTGCCGTAGTTGGACGACATTTCAATTAGGACCACATATGAATCAACGCTCAGGGGCGTGCTGCTTGCGGCGTATCCGCGGCAACATCGGCTCGGGCGTGTGATCGGTATTCGCTGACCAACTGCTTCAACGCCTTCAATAAGATCATTGCTTTGGCACCCCATTCCGCCATGGGGTACATTCGCGGGAAGCTGGTGATCGAAGAACGGCAGAGGCAGCGGATCAAGCTCAACAGGAACGCGAGACGCAAGGAAGATGCGGTTAGCGCGCTCCGGCGAGGCGCTGGAGATCAACTGGTACCACCAACCGGCATCGGCGAGACGGCGCTCAAAGGCCGCGCCGTGCTCCTTCGGAAAATACTCATTGAAGAACAGTGCATCGGCGTCAATAGCAATCGCGGCATCGACCGCTTCTGGCCGGAAGCGAGTCACGCCAACGCGATGATTCAGATTCCATGAGGCAATACGCATACTCGGCAGTTTGTGCTTGCCTGGTAACTCAGTGAGGTAAGCCCCCGGCTATGCCGGGGGACTCACCAAGGTTTGACCTATACGACGGTCGCTGTGAATCTCCGAATCTCGACCAAGAGACAGGAGATCACGGTGAAAGAGTATCAGAGTCTGAGTCACACGAGGTGGGATTGTAAGTATCACGTGGTGTTTATCCCGAAGCGCCGGAAAAAGACGATTTTCGGGGTGTTACGCAAGCATTTGGGTCGGATATTTCGGGAGTTGGCGCAGCATAAGGAGGCGGAGGTGGTCGAAGGTCATCTGATGAGCAGCCGCCCCCGGGGCGGCTCACGGGGTGAGAGCGCCTTTGAGGCGCTCACCCAATAAGCTCCCGGCTTTGCCGGGAGTCATTTAACGGACTCTACAGGTCAAATGCGCTACAATGATAATTATGAGTGCGATCATTGAGCTTGAGAAGCAGATTCTGGCTCTCTCGGCCGCTGAGCGAGAGCAGCTTGCAGCCACGACTTGGGAGAGTGTTATTGGCGATCCCGGCGCAGAGGGAAATCCCAACATCGACCCCGAGGGAATCGAGATCGCCGTTCAACGTGATGCAGCGATTGAAACTGGCGCAGCTCAATCCATCAGTCACGCTGAGTTCTTGCGGCGGACCGGTGGCATGTCGAAATGAGGGTTGAGTATCACCCCCTCACCATAACGGATCTCAATAACGCGGTCGCGTACTACAACCAGCAACGCCCCGGACTGGGAGACGAATTCCGGACTGAGGTACATGCGGCGATCGAGCGGGTATGCGGAAACCCGTCGCAGCATGCGATTGTCGAACGTGGGATTCGCCGGGGGTTCGTGCACCGGTTCCCTTACTCCATCCTGTTTCGCCTCAGCAACGAAGAGACGATCCGCATCCTGGTTATCCGCCATCACCGTCGTCGTCCGGGTTTCGGCCTAGATCGGCGCTGAACCTGTTCATATCAATTTGGCGGGCAACCTTCGAAATTTCTACGCCTGCAGCAGAGGCCGCAGCTTGCGCACGTCCTTGATCCGCCCGATATTCCACACCGTATCACAGATGGCACGGGCGCGTTTCGGGCTGAGAATGGGCGCCATCAGGTGGTAGCACTTTTCGTCCACTTCGGCGCGTGTCATCGGATTCTGGGCAGTGCCGCGCACGTGCTGCGTGTGGTGACGAAGCTGCCGGCCGTCCTTCAGCGCCAGATCGACGATGCCCTGCCGCGAGGGCAGCAGCTTTTCCAGCTCGTCGTCCCCGATGAGCTCGATGCGATTGCGCAGCGCAAGCACCTTCGGGTCTTTCATCCGGTTCATATCATGAGCGGACTCGAACGTCGCGATGCCGTCGATCAACATCACCGCGCACATGTGCTGCATGCAGATGTCGGGCATGTCGCGGTTGCCGACGGTGTTGGCGCCGCGGTGCGAAACGCGGACCACCAGCTTTTCGACGTCGTCCGCCGTGACGCCGTGGGCACGGATGATCTCGAGCAGCGAATCGAGCGGCGCCTGGATCGGCGATCCCACCGACCAGCGCTTGATGTTGGTGTTCACGACTTCGTAGCTCCTGCCGAGGTCGCGTACGAGGATCTCCGGCTCGGGCGCCTTGCCGATGCGACCCGACTCGTCGAACGCGACAAAGAAATTGCGCTCGCCGGAAAACACGTCTTCGACCCCCGTGCAGCCCGCCGCCACCATGGTTGCAGCGGTGATGCCGTTGCGCGCCGGCATGCCGCCGAACTCGAACGCCTTTTCGACGTGCTCCGTGTCGCGCATGTAGGTCGAAAGCCCGGATGCCTGCTGCGCGGCATACGACAACACGTGGCGCACCCGGTCCGCATCGAGGCGCGCGAGCGCTGCGCACGCGGCCGCCGCGCCAAACGTGGGGCCGAAAGCGTGGGTCAGATGTCCGACGCGGCGAAACTCCGCGGCATTTAGCGACAGGGTCAACCGCGCGCTGACGTCGTACCCCAGCGCCACAGCGCGGAGCAGCTCCGTGCCGTTGCGCCGCTCGCGCTCGGCGAGCGCAAACGCCGCTGACACGATGCCGCATCCCGGATGCGTCACCGACGGCGCGTGCGAATCGTCGGTCTCGTCGGCATGCGCCGACATGCCGTTGGCGAGCGCCGCGTTGACTACGCTCGTGAGGAGCCGGGAACCCACCACCGTGGCCTCGCGCCTGCCGCCCAGCGCTTTCACGTAGGAGATCGCCATTCTGCCGGGCAAGAGCTTCGCCCCGGACACCATGGCGGCGATGGTGTCGAGCACGTGATGCTTGGTCGCCTCGACCACGGGTTCGGGCAGCGCCTTGCGCGGCGCCACGGCGATGTAGCCGGCGAGCTGTTTCATGAGCGGCGACACCACCGTCGATTTCTTAGCAGACATGCTGAGTCCTCATCTGGTTGGGAAGCGGGGAATGTATCAGGGATTTGACGGGGCTGTCAGCGCCCAGTAACACCATCAAGATCGTGTAGCCGCGCACACACCAGACCCGACAAGAGCTATCATCGGTTCTCGAAGCAGTGCCACAGCGCATGGATTTTCGGACAAGAGAAAGCGCTCCGCGCTGTGCTCGAGCTGAACATCGTCGGCAATGGGATACCGCAAGGAGGAAAAGCATGGGGAATGCATATCGCATCGTGGGATTCTGGGCGGCCGCGCTCTGGCTCGGGCTTGCCGCTGCGCTTGCCTTCGCGCAAGACGCTTACCCAACCAAGCCGCTCCGCATGATCGCGCCGTTCCCGCCCGGCGGCACGACCGATGTGCTCTCCCGCATTCTGGCGCAGAAGCTCGGCGACAGCTTGGGCCGGCAGGTCGTCGTTGAAAATCGCCCCGGTGCGGGCAGCAACCTCGGCCACGAGCTCGCTGCGAAAACCGCGCCCGACGGCTACACGTTGCTCATGAGCAGCAACGTCGCGCTGGCGACCAACCGGCACCTCTACAAGCGGCTGGGCTTCGATCCCGACAACGATTTCGCACCGATTTCGGTCGTGGCCACCGCCGGCCCGGTGCTGGTCGTTCATCCCGCGGTGCCGGCGCGCAGCGTCAAGGAGCTGATCGCGCTCGCGCGGGCGAGACCCGGCCAGCTCAACTTCGGATCGGGGGGACGCGGAACGCCCGCGCACGTCGCGGGCGAAATCCTCAAGTCCGCGACGCGGATCAATATCGTCCACGTGCCGTACAAGGGCGGCATACTCGCGGTGAACGACCTCGTCGCGGGCCAGATCGACATGGTATTCGCCGACATGGTGCCCGCCGTGCCGCAGATCAGGGCCGGCAGGCTGCGTCCTCTGGCCGTCACCCCCGCGCAGCGCTCGCCGGCCCTGCCGGATGTGCCGACGCTGGCCGAAGCAGGCGTCAAGGAAGTGGTGCCCGACACCTGGTGGGCGATCATGGCGCCACGCGGAACGCCGGCGGCGGCGATAAACCGCATCAACGCGGCACTCGCCCAGATCATGAACCAGCGCGATATCCAGGAGCGCTACGCGAATCTCGGCATATTCCGGGTGCACACCACGCCGGAACGGGTGATGGAGCTGGTCAGGATCGAGTCGCCGCTGATCGGCAAGGTGCTCAAAGCGGCGGGCGTCGAGCCGGAATAATCACTCGCATTCGTAATTCATAAGCTCCCTCACCTGACCCGGCATTCTCACCTGCTGGCGCGCCGCCATTTTTGCTACACTGCTGCTCGGCTATTCCAATCACGAAACATTCACCTGGGCTATGATGGATGAACAACCAGTTTATTGGAGGCGGTGACCTTCCAAGCGCCCCCTCACCCTAACCCGGCCCCCTCGCCCGCTACGCAGGCTCTCCCCCAAGATCGGGGGAGAGGGGAAAATTAGACGGGAGAAAACCATGAAGATCCGCAAAGTCACGTGCTGGTTGCTGCGCATGCCGTTCACGTTTCCACTGGTGAAGGAGCAGCAGCACGCGATGGCCAACTTCGTCGAGATCGAGACCGACGACGGCTTGAAAGGCCATGCGCTCTCGACGTATCCGCTGCGGCACGGCATCCGGGAATTCATCAATCGCGAGGCCGCGCCGGCGATCGAGGGCATGGACCCGCTGCGGCCGGAGGAAGTGCGCAACAAGCTTTTCTGGGCGACGGCGCGCAAGTACTTCCACGGCGCGTGGAACTGCGCCGCGAGCCTGATCGACATCGCGCTGTGGGACGTCAAGGGCAAGGCGCTCAAGCAGCCGGTCTGGAAACTGCTCGGCGGCGCGCACAGCCAGCTACCGGCGTACATCACCTTCGGCCTGCCGCGCTACAGCATCGACGAGCTGATCGAGGTGGCGCGCATGTTGATTGCGCAGGGCCAGACGAGGCTCAAGATGGTGGTCGCCAAGGGGTCCAATCCCTACGACGAGATTCTCGGGGAGCCGACGGATGCGGACATCGTGCGCGATGCGGAGCGCGTGCGCGCGCTGCGCGAAGCGGTGGGCCCGAAGATCGAACTCATGATGGACGCCAACAAAGGCGCAACTTACACGCAGGCGCTGCGGCTGGCGAAGCTCTGCGAACCCTGCAACCTGACGTGGTTCGAGGACCCGGTGCTTCAGGGCGACCCGCGCCTTATGGCGCGGCTAAGGACGCAGACGACGATCCCGATAGCCGCGGGCAGCACCGCCACATCGGACCTGATGTATCTGCGCGAGTATCTCGTGCGCGAGGCGGTGGATTACCTGCAGCCCAACGTACGCGACATCGGCGGCTACACGCAGGGCCTGAAAGCGGCTGCGGTGGCGCAAGCGTTCAACATTCCGCTGGCCATGGGCGGCAACTACCCGCACATCAACATGCATCTGCACGGCGGTGTGCCCAACGGCGGGCGGATCGAGTTTCACTGGCAAGGGTGGAAATGCGTTGAAGCGCTGTTCGACAACGCCCCGGGTCCTGTCAACGGCACGGTTACGCTGCCGGAAGCGCCAGGCCTCGGCTTTACGCCCAAGGCAGGTATCCTCGATCTCGCGGTGGACTGATCAATCCAAAAGCATCAACGCAAAGGACGCGAAGGAAAAGCGAACAAGAAATAGAATGGCTACGGGTAATCGCGCGTTCGAATGCGGACGCGCCAAAGGCGGGCGCGCCGATCAACGCGAACTTTGAACGATATAGTCGGGAGTGCCACGACGTGGCGAGAGCTACCCCTGCTACCATCAAGAGGCTGTTCGCCGTTTCTGGCGACATGTGCGCATTTCCTAAATGCACGCAGCCCCTAGTACATCTCGGCAAAGTTACTGGACGCATTTGTCACATAAAGGCAGCGAAGCTTGGTGGTCCGCGACATGACGTGACACAGAGCGAGGAGGAACGGCATGGGTTTGCGAACCTACTCATTATGTGTCCGATTCATCATGACGTAATTGACGCCGATATAGTCACCTACACAGTTGAGCGACTTGCTGCAATCAAAGCTGATCATGAATCACGGCACCTCAATGGGGCGGAGCCAACTGAAGAGATTGCAAAGCAGCTAATTAACCTTGAGTCTACTCTCCGCGCGCTCGTTCCCGCCGAGGAAACTCTTGACGGCCTTTTCGCCAGAGTGAGGAAGCCCGCAATACAACTGCTTCGGAATGCCGAGACCGCCTGGCGCTTTCCCACGGTCACCGTTGCGGTTCGGATGCGGCTCAAGGACAAACCCCAGGATTCAACAGAGTCCCCAAGACCGGTCACTCTGGATATCTTGGTCACGATCGCTCGCGATGCGAATCTAATCTTCTGCGGTGAGGCGGGCGCCGGCAAGACTACCGCACTCATCGAGCTTTCGAACCGCCTGCTGGATGATAAAGATTCCCCGCTTCCGATATTCCTTAATGCCCCCACATGGGCTGCAAACAGTCAACCCCTACTCAACTACGTCGCCAGCCTGCCGATATTTGCAGAGGCCAATGTATCACTGCGAGACCTTGCCCGATTGCATGAAGCTGGCAAACTGCTTCTTGTCGTAAACGGATGGAACGAAATAGGAGCCGCGCGCATCGAGGAGGCGCGTGAGCGGCTGGCTCAATTCGTGAGTGGCTCTGTCTCCCCTCGCATCCTATTTTCGACACGCGCAATCACAGATACATTCGGGCTCCCTGACGGCAAGCGAGTGGACGTCCATGGCCTTGATTGGGAGCAGCAGCGCGAGCTGATCGGTCTGCAGCTCGACGCACCTTCGGCACAGAAGCTTATTGCGCGCCTCGCCTCGGACCATCGACTGCGCGGTATTACCCGAAACCCGTTCTTTCTAACGGGAGTTGTTGCGCTCGCAAAAGGTGGGCTCAACATTCCATCGAGCCGATTCAACCTGCTCGAAGAGGTCATCCAGCTCTACGAGTCGCAGGAGGGGCGCAAGGCCGCGCTCGCAGGCCCTCCCCTCAAAGGTTTTTATCGCTTCTACTTAGAAGGATTGGCCGAGGCGATGAATGCGAGCACGGTGACGCTGCTTGGCCAAAGTGAGGCGCGGCGCGCTATTGTGGAAGTAGGGGAATCCCTCGCTACCGACAAACAGCTTTTTGACGCACCCGAACCAACTGATGTCATTCCAGAGCTCTGTAATCGTCATCTACTTCAACTAAGCGAGGATGGGGCATCACTTCGGTTTACGCACCAACGAATCCAAGAGTTTTTTGCTGCGGCCGCGCTCATTCGCAAGCTACCCAAGCTTCAAGTCGACGCCAGTGCGCGGATCGACTGTGTCGCCCAGATCGTCAATTGTCCGTTCTGGGAAGACGCGATTTTCCTGGCTGCAGGCAGGCTCGCCAACAACCCAGCGCTCCCCATCTATCGAGCTTTGCTGGTAGAGCTTGCACTTGGTGTGGATCTCGCATTTGCATGTCGACTTGCTGGCATCCTTAAACTCGACAAGGAGGACGGGGTGGTCTGGCAAACGTTGTCGACCCGTGCTCTCGCACTCCTAGACAGCGGTAATCGGTCGGCGCACGAGTACGCACTGCATGCACTCGTCGCAACTCGATCAGACAAGTTTGCCTATATTCTTTGGCCCATCTTGGAGAGCGATGACCAGCAGATACGATTGGGGCATTACCACTTAGCGGACGGCCTGAGGCTGGAGCAGCTTGGGGCGCAGGCTTTGGCGCGGATCGCCAACTGGCCCGACAAGCGCCGAGCCGAATTTATTTGGGAGTTGGCTGGAATACCTGAGAACTTCGAATTCATCGAGAAACTGGCGCGGGAAGACCTTGGTGTATTTGCAAGAGCAGCAGCAATCGGTGCCCTGAACGACTGGTACTCGCTTTCGGATGTGGTCACTGATACATGGCTTGCGGCGTCGGATGCTGTCAAAACTGAACATAGTGCACTGCACGCGGCCTTAGAGGTCTGGCGACCAGATGAAGTTGCGCTTACTTCAGAACTGCTACGTCTAGCGAGAGCCAATCCCACCGGGGACTTAGCACGCTCTGTTGGCATCGCTCTCCGCGAGAACGCAGAGGAAATTGGCATTAAGGCCGCGAAGGCATCCCTGCTCGAAGACCGTGAGGTGCCCGATGTCAGCGGGTTCGTGACGCTTCTTAAGAAGCGCGACCCGGAATTCTTGCGGAGAACAGCACTTGAAAGAGTGTTCAGTGGCCGCCACCTTGCCGCCTGGGCCGAGGACGAAATTCGTGGGCTACCCACCCAGGAGCGCGCATCGCTTGTGGACCAAGCGCAAGAGTACATCTCGGTATCCGACCACGCGTGGCTCGACACAGCGGTCATTGTTGAGGGAGCGACTGACTCACAAGTTCGAGACCTGTTGCAGCAAGGGCTGAAATTCCAAGTCAAATGGAAAGGAGGGCAGCGCCTAAGTGACGAGGAGAGTCGACGTTCTCGCGCTATCGATCAACTGTTATCACATGCACCCGGGAACTTACTCATAACGGCGATTTTAGAGATTGCGCCACACGCCAGCTATGACGAAGCTGCGTGGCTTATGGCAACACTGGAACGCCGCACGAGCAGTGAACCCCGATCGTCCAAAAAGGCTGACCATTGGATACCCGATGCCGAAAGACTCGATGTGTTAATCCGGCTGCTGAAGGATAAAAGGGAAGAGCGCGAGGTACCGGGATGCGAACTGGAGGCATATCTTGCAGAGCTTGCTTCGCGTGTTGAGCCAAACCGTTATCTGCCGCTGATGCTCGAAGGAATCGAAAAGGAGCTTCAAGCTTGGCAGACGTGGGAGCACGCGATCCAAGAGTGGGCATCCAAAGACGGGCGGAAAGACAGGCCCAATAACCCATCGCTGGGCCAGTGGTTCATCAGGGCGTTTGGGCGTTGTGGGTTTGAGGCGGTCGACGGGCTATTGCGTTTCGCCGACCAACAAAGCGCGGAGCATACGGTTATTCCCGCGCTCATTACGGTAGTGACGCGGCCTTGGCGGTTGCTACAGAAAGACCGTCTTTGGGGTGGTGACGGGTATCTCGAACAGTTACGACTGTGTCGCCAGGCAGGGATAGTAGCCTTGCAGCCTGACGCCGCGCTACAGGAGGCCACTGACCGAGTAGCAGGTCTTCTCGTGCGTAGCTTGGAGCCTTTGGCGGCAAGTCCCGACGCTGGGCCATGTGAACCTTGGGGAAGACATGGGGGGCCGCGACAGCCTTGGGGCCTTGCCGTTTCGCTGTCCAGGATTCCTAGCCAAATCGGTATTCCTATCCTGGTTAAGCTTTTGGGTAGAACTGATGTTCCAGGCTATGCCTATGCGGACATTGCAGAAGGGATCGTAAGTCAGGGAGAACTTCTGAGTGGCGAGTGTGTTCGAGAGGGATTGAAAGGGATGTGGCAGCGCTTGGTCGACAAGCAATGGCTTGACGAAAGCAGTCGGTATCTTGTGACTCGATTGGGTCGATTGTTTCTCTTCCTGCGACCGCGTGACGTAGCCTTGGAAATGTTCAACTCTGTGCTGCCCGCATGGGAAAAGAGAGCTTATCACGGCGAGATCATTCGGGCGGTGGACGCAGTTCCAACCGAGGAGGCAGTTGCCGCACTACGGAGCCTATTGGGGCGTTATGGCGACAATTCAGAAATGAGAGAGCAGGTCTTATACGGTTTCGCACGCAACCGCACGCCTGAAGCTATAGCTGCGGTGGTCGAATTGATCAAGGATGGCTCGCTTGCCAAGTTCATCGACTCGCGCACCCACTTCCTAGTCGAGCGAAACCTCGTACCGGCGATTGCGCAAGCGATAGGGTCTGACCCTCTGGCTTGCGCGTCGCTGCTCGACGCCATCGAAGCATGGGATGACACTGCTTCAGAGAAGCTTGCATGCTTGGTGCTGGGGGCCATAGGCTCTCCCCGCGCTTCGATGATTATTTGCCGTTATTTGGACAGCGTACGGTTTCCGCGCGGCGACTATGCCGTATCCCAACTTCTGAAGCTGTTCTCGCGAGAGGAAGGATCGCCAGGAGGAAACGGCTGGGTGGAGATAGACCCTCAATCGCGGAATGACTTGCGGCGCCACTTGTTCGGTCTGGCCGTAAAGGACGGACCTTCTCGAGTGCGAGCACGCAATGTCCTCATGCAATTGGAGTTGGTTCGCTTGTCGGACGAGCGCCCTTCCGACGAACCGCGCCATCCTGACATCGTGACAAGCCGCCTTTGGCCGAGTTGTCTTTTCGAGTGAAACAAATGGCGTCACAGTAATTTTTACGGAATCTGGAAACCTCACCCCAACCTGAATAGCGCTGCCCGTGACCCTGTTACGGCTCGTGATTCGGTTGGTGGCATAGTACCCGATCAGGCCCTATGCCCACTCGTGGCCTAAAATTCAATACTCTTCAAACAGCCGCTGAATTTCATCCGGGTCCGCAGTTCTGGTGAGCGCCAGGGATAAAAGCACTGCCGCTTTTTGCGGAGACAGGTTGTCCGCGGCGACCATGCCGGGTTCCTCCCAGTTATCATTCCGCAGCACGCGCCCTTCACCCACTCTCGAACTGCGCACCACTACGGCGCGGCCCGATGCGGCGATGTCGGCAAGCTCCGGCGTCAAGTTTCCCGTGGCGCCCGCGCCGATTCCCGCGATGACGAGCCCCCTGGCGCCGAGCTTGACCGCCGCTTCGGCCAGACCCGGCCGAGTCGCTGCGCACAAGTAGAGGACTTCCACGCGCGGCAGGCGCTGCACACTCTCCGCTTCGAACTCGCTGTGGATGGTGTGGCGGCGGGTCGGTGCGCGGTAGAACACGACCTTATCGGCGTCAGCATATCCGAGCAGTCCGACGTCGCGACTGCGAAATGTGTGCACGTGGTAGGTGTTCGTCTTGGTCACGTCCCGGGCGGCGTTTATCTCGCCGTTGGTCACGACCACCGCGCCTTTGCCGTGTGTTTCGGAATGCGTCGCGACGCGAAAAGCATCCAGCAGGTTCATCGGCCCGTCCGTGCTCAGGGCTGTGAACGGACGCTGCGCACCCGTCACCACGATCGGCTTGGTGGTATGCACCGTCAAGCTCAGGAAATAAGCGGTCTCTTCAAGCGTATTGGTGCCCTGTACGAAAACCACGCCGTCCACCTCGGGAAGCCGCAACAGTTCATTGACCCGCACCGCCAGCTTGAGCACGTCGTCCAGGGTCGCCACTTCGTAGGGGTTCCCCTCATCCACTTCGACGCGAGCGAGCTCCGCGATTTCCGGCAGAGCAGCCAACAGCTCCTGACCGGTCATCCGGGGACGGCCGCTGCGCCGGTAGCGCACGAAATCCAACCTGCCTTTGCCCTGGCTCGGCAATGTGCCGGGGCCCATCAATAGGCGGATTCGGGGCACGTCGGGCTGAACCATGGATCTCTCCTTATGTTAGGTTCGCATACGATCGCGCCAGTAGCCGGGACGCCTCGCTTAGTGAGCAAACGCGATGACGAAGATCTCCGTATCGCGTTCGCGCACAATCACGGCATATGGGAAGCGCCTGAGCATTAGGCGTTTGACGCCGCGGGCCCCGGCGACGCCGGGCATGGAGGTCAGAGGGACGACTTCCTGTTCAAGCAGATCGAGTGCTGCGTCGACGGCGTGCTCGAAATCTGCCCCGAGTCCAGGGCGTTCTTTCTCGTACCACGCTGCGGCCTCGGCTGCCTCCTCGGCCGCCGCCGCATGGATACGCAGCAGCCGCATCAGGAGCGGCTCATACGGTCGCGCATCCGCCGCCGAAATTCCTCCCGGTCGATCAGGTTCGCGGTGCCGGAATCGATTTCCGCGAGTCGGCGCAGGATCTCCGCGTCCCACGCGGTCTCTACATCCGGATCTGCCGGCCCGTCGAGGCTAGCTACCAAATTGTGCGCAAGCTCCGCGCGCTCGGCTTCTGAGAGACTCAGCGCCTCAGAGCGAACCTTTTCCAGTGTCGGGCTGCCCATATGTGCCGCTCCATTTTAGGGGAAGGTGCAATTGTGCGCAGGATAGCGCACCTGACAACCGCTTGCACCTGGACGCGCGTATTGCCACCTTCACTTCCCGTTCTCGCCGCGCACGTAACGTGACAGATGGTAACCAAGCAGCTTCACATCTTCGGGCATGAGCACTTCACGCTCGTGCTCGATGAAGGCGGGTATCGCCTTCGGATTCAAAACCCACACGTCGGGGCGGACGCCGTCGGGCGGAGGGTCGACGTACCATCCGGGGTAGGTCACGATGGGGCGCACAGCCACTTTGCGACCGGTGGACTCAGAAAGAACATCTCGAAGCCAGTTTGCCAATGCTCTCGCCTGAATGATGGGATCGCGGTCGGGTTTCATGCCTTGGACAAGAACCTGCTCACCGTCGAACGTGATTTTGGCTTCCCCATGAGCTGGCTTGCTCAATGTTTTAGTCTCGATCATGAAAACGCCCTTGGGACCTATCACTGCATGATCAACGTTGAACTTGTCCCCGGGAATGTCGTGAAATACCTGCTGCCCCTGTTCGCGTAAACGCTCCAGAAACTCGCCAACAGCGCGTTCGCCGTCTCGGCCAAGTTTGAGGGCCTTGTATTTCCGAAACATATGCGTGAGGCGCCAAGCAACGTAGACCGTAAGCCCACCAGCCATCGCCGTAACTAATCCCGGTTGAGGCGATTGGGGAACGAAGTATCGATGCCACTCGAGTGCCGCCAGGATCCACAGGAAAACGACCACCAGAACAGGCTGCACGATATGATCGTCGAAAAAATCGGTGATTTCCCGATCAAGAGACTGTCCGGCTACCCGGAGTAGCTTCGATTTCAGTGGTGAGCGTTTTTCTTCTTTCATGTGTCTGCTGATTTACCGCAGTGCCCCAGAATCATCGCGTCGTCGCGGAGAACGTTGCAGTAGTTCCAGACCTCCTGAACGGGCGCGGCCATTTTTTCTGTTTGTTAATTCATTTTGTGTTGTAATTCAAACACGAACAGGCGCCTGCTCGGCGAAACTGAGCTTTAATTTACGCTTTATACAACTATACCATTTCGCTCATGCCCGACAGGTGCCCACTGCTGATAGCCCGAGAAGGCCGAGACGGACCGTTTCCTTGTTGGCTGGAGGAACTCGGCCTTAAGGATTTTCTGAGTCGCTACTCGCTGCGAAAGCTCGTCGATTGGGGTTGGGTTGTTCCGCAGTATCGCGTGATATTTCCTCAGGAATTCTTTGCCTCTTGGGAAAACTTTCCCTATCAAGACGATAAGGTTACATCAAAGTTCCATACTCATTCGTTACTTTGGGACTCCACCTGGTGGATCGATGGAGCGGATGAGCCGCTTTGGTTTCTGCATCCATTTTTTCATCCACATAACGAAGCTAGAAAGATCCTCGTCGGAGAAGGCAAAGCTGCGCTCAATCAACCTATACCCGAAGAACTCACCCACCCTAATGGCAGATCAGTCGTTCCTTACGCGGATTATTTCTATCACTGGCAAGGTTACGCACTCATCGACGTCATCCGCTCTGCGGATTGCATCGCACCAATACTCAACACGCCGGACGTTGAGGAGCGCGCTGTGGGGATCGTGCGGATCGCCAAACGCGTAACACAACACGACCCGCGGGATGTGTTGGCTATAGAACGACGTTGGGGTGGATTGGCAACTCCAATGACATGGCTTTCTCATTACCGAGTATTTCGCGATGCTCTCTGGACATATGAGCAACAACATGGCAATGATCGAACATTACGCCGTAACGGTGCAAAACAGCTCGCTGATCACTTCGGCATATCAGCCGACATCCTATCGTCCGCTATCAAGGATCGGCTTCTCGTCCTGGCACAGGATTGGCATTGGGCAAACGAGACGCACTACAGATGGACACTTCGGAGCGTGTCAAGAACTTTGAGACACCAGTTGAGGGGAATTTAGTGTCGAACGCTGGGGCTCCCCTAGAACCTTCGGCGCTGGCTTGGGTAAATTGATACCGACCTGTGTTGGCAGGGCGGGAGGGGTGGGCTGCCGGCCCTTGAATCGTTCCGGGTGCTCAATGAACGCTTGTTCGAGCACGACTCGTCGTGCCTCGTATAGTTGATGCGCCTGGCCGGTGTGCATGGCCGCCGGCGTCATGTAGCCGATGCCCGAGTGCCGATGCTGGTGGTTGTACCAGGCGAAGAACGTTTTGCAGAAGGCGCGAGCGTGGGCTTCGGATTCGAAGCGCTCGGGGAACTCGGGCTGGTACTTGAGCGTCTTGAACTGGGACTCCGAATACGGGTTGTCGTCGCTGACGTGGGGGCGGCTATGGCTTTTCGTGACCCCCAGATCTGCGAGCAGCAGCGCCACGGGCTTGGAGCGCATCGAGGAGCCGCGATCAGCGTGCAGGGTGAGTTCTCCCGAGAGGATGCCTTCCTTGTCGCAGGTCGCGGCGATCAACTCGTGCGCGAGATCGGCGGATTCGCGGGGTGCGAGCATCCAACCGACGACGTAGCGGCTGAATACATCGAGGATCACGTAGAGGTGGAAGTGCATCCACTTGCCCGGCCCCTTGAGCTTGGTGATGTCCCAGGACCAGAGCTGGCGTGGAGCGCTGGCGAGCAACTCGGGCTTGGCGTAGGCCGGATGCGTGAGTTCATTGCGCCGTGGCTGCACTTCGCCGGCCGCGCGCAGCACCCGGTAGAGGGTGGACACCGAGGCGAGATAGCGGCCCGCATCGAGCAGCATGGCGAACACCGTGCGCGGGCTCAGATCGACATACTGCGGGGCGTGCAGCACATCGAGGAGCGTCTGGCGCTCGGGTGCGCTCAGCGCCAAGGGCGAGCGCTGCCGCCGGGCGCGCGGCGCCGACGCCGGGGCGCTTGCCCGATAAAACGTTGCGCGTGCAACACCCAGCGCCAGGCAGGCGGCCAGGATGCCGATCAGCGGAGCGAGTTCAATGGCGATAGTCATGGCTACGCCTCCTCGGCCTTGGGCAAGCCCAGAAGATCGCAAAGTTTTTTTTGGGCCTCGATGATCTTCTCGGCCCGATCGAGCTTCTGGCGCAACCGTGCCACATCGTGCTCCAGCGCCTGGATGCGGCGCGACTCGGCCTTGGTGGCATCGGGCTTGGGTCCGCGGCGCTTGGCGCTGAGCGCCACCTCGTTGTGGGCCTCGAGCTCCCGGCGCCAGTGCGTCAGGTGGGAGCTGTACAGCCCCTCCCGACGCAGCAGCGCACCGACCTCGCCCGGCGCCTTGCAGGCCGCGGCCGCGCGTACGATGCGCCGCTTGTATCCCGCGGAGAAGCGCCGGCGCTTGGCCAGCGCAGCCACCTCGGGCTCGAGCGGGATACTCGCCTCGCTGGGCGCCTCTCCAGTCGCCCTACGGGCTCCTTGCGTGGCGCCCAGCGAAGCATTCACGACATCAACTTCAAACAAAGCTTGCTTCTCCTGATCCATGATCTCTGCCTTCCTTTCTACAGTAAACTCACAAAGGAAGGTGTCTCACTCTATTCTGGCACGGGGGGCCACGTCAGCAAATTGGCGATATTTCAAGATTGCCTCAGCGGGTTTGATATGCGGATTGTCGGCTGTGAAGAAGTCCCCTGACCGTCCGCCCCACCACGACCCCTCGACCATATAGCTGAGACACTCCTTAATATCCTCAACGTCTAGGCCCGTTCGTATCGCAAGGTCTGACAGCATTAGGTGATCGCGTGGATTCTCTCTGTAATACGTCTTCAAGCTGGAAAATATGGTTTCAGCCTTCTGAAGGATATCTCGTGCTCCTGAACTATCAATCTCCGACAGCGCCGTCAGGCTGAGCCAGTATTTCTCGTTCTCCCGACGCAAGTAGCCGCATTGCTCGAGCTCGTCGAGTAGGTCCAGATCATCTTCGTGATTCGCGCGGTAGCGTAGCGCGTCCACACCTTCTCTGAACGAATGAGTGCCTTGAAAAAGGTCACCCAAAATTCGAGAGGATCGTTCGTCAAGCGCCTCCACTTGCACTCCTTTCACCCCGAAAGCACCAACTCGCTCCGCTCCTTAGGACGAAGGTAAGCCGTTAGCAATCAGAGCCAATTGCCTCGGCAGGTCGCGCAACTCGTAGCTGCCTGGAACTCGGCACAGCTGTTCCACGGCGTCCGCGCGCGCTTCCGCCATCTTGAGCAACCGCAGGCAGCTGAACTGCTCAACGTGATCGTCATAACTCATCCCGCTGTCGCGCAGGACGTTGTAGTAGTTCCAGAGCTTTTGGACGATGTTTGAAGTATTCACTGTTTGGCCTATAACATCACCCGACCGGAAGCAGCCCCAAACGAGATTCTTCCATCCAGAAATTCTCTCTTTGTATTTAGGATGTCGTCAACGGTAGGTAGCCCCTTCACCTTGACTTCGCATGTGATCCCTAAACGTGCGAACAGGCTGTTTAGCGCAGCGATCATATGCTCCCGCAAGACAGCTTGCGCCCAGCGGAAGTTGACCATCTTGTAGACGTTAAAGAACTCCGTTGACCGCTCTTGCGACCAGTCGCGCCGATTCCAGCCCCAAGCTTTGGTAATCCGATCAAAATAGATTTCGCTCTGTCTCACATACCCTTGAAAATCAAAATTCTTTGACTGCTGGCCACGCTCAAGGTCCTTCCTCCAAAATTGCGGTCCCAGAGGCTCGAACCTACCCAGTCTTTTTAAAACCCGCCTGTATCCCGTTCTACCACCAAGGATTGATGGCATGTCTACGTACCAGATTCTGCTCGCGGGCACGACTGTCCATTTCCTCTTCCAAAGATCCCAATCTCCACGAGGAATAACCTGCAAGAACCATCTTGGTAACCGCCAAAGGCCTTTCGACGTGAAACTCCAGACATGAGGGGCACCGTCATCGTCTAGAACGATCTCGTATACGGCACATCCTTCCCAAGCAAGGTGCCGTGCCATTTCTTCCACAGCATCGCAGACCATCTCAGCTAGGTCATGCGTATCGTACCTGCCGATTTCTCCAATAAGACCTCGAGTTTTTTCACACTCATCCTCGCTTCCCTGAAGACTAACGGCGAACTCTTTGTGCTTCTCGGTCCTACCCCCAATCGGCATGAGGCCTAAGTGCACGTCTTCAGTAAACATGTGAACGTTTTGGCTTATCTCAGGGCCACGCGACAAACTAGGAAAATGAGTAGCCACCGTAGGCTTTATTTGGCTAGGGCGTTGTCTGCTCATTGTTCTTTCTCGCCCGTATCACTTATACGCCGCTGTCTCCGATCCTCACGTTCTAGGGTCTGCCGTAGATCTCGCCGTTTCGGCCCAAAGTCAATATCCCCGCCCTCCTTTAGGGTCCGAAGATAGAACGCAATGAATACATCGATTCCATCGTGAAAGCTGCCATAGGGCCCTCGTGCAAAGACTCGGACCAAAGCACTATCATGATCTATGACCGTATCTGAACTCAGACTCCCTCGGTTGAAGACTTCATGACGCGGAACGTCTGCTAACTTCCAATTGATCTTTTGCTGCCACGTTGTGCGAAGTACCGCACGATGCGGTATTTCAAACGCCGCTTCTGTGAATGCCACGGCGCCAGCGAGAAGTGGTATGGGAGATTGTTCGAGCTTTTCGGCTAGGTATTTATTCCATACGGTTGTCACCTCGCTCCAGAGCGCGTCGTTTCCATGGAAGTCTGCCAACAACTTGGCATATCCGCTTACGTCCATAACATCCAGCAGGGCGGCAGCGGCAATTTTGAGTTCTTGCTGTACCCGCCAGTCGCCGGAAACCGATTTCGGCCGCAAGCTATTGAACCTCAGGAGACAACCGTATAAATAGGGCTCAAAGACGCTCCTTAGCAAGTTCACATTGTTAGAGAGTAGCGCATCAAACGCCACCTCTCCGGAGGTGTGCAAGAATTGGCCAGCGTAGTCTGGAAAGCCTTCGGGGCGCGACAAAAGGGCTAACAGTATGTTCTGCTGCGACATCAGCGTCAGTAGTTCGTGTCGTCGCTTCTCGCTGTCTGATCGCAGGCTATCAATGTCGAACTGGGACCACGGCAGGCCTTCTATACGGCGATCATTGCTCAGTCTTGCCCATTTGTCCGGCCACATGCGGAGTTGATCCCCTACCTTGTGCCAGTATTCCCATTCCCGACTCATGATGGCTGCAGCTAACCACGGGCGCTTAGCCGATAACGCCTTGGAGATAGCTGATCCAAAAAAAGCAACCCCCTTCGATATCAGCGCTTTGGCATCATCCGAAAACTGTTCTGCCTCCACCTGGCACACCAGCTCTGTCCGATACCAAAGCGGAGTTACGTCGTGGCCTTCTACTGCCTTCTCAAAAGCTAGCCTTGGCCTGAACCACTCTAATCGCGAAACATAATAGGCAGGGAACTCTTGACGATAGATGCTGGTATCGTTATCCCAACGAACCAAAGAGATACGTTTTTCAATCGCCTGTCGGTCGAGTTTCTCTAGCTGTTCTCGATATCCCAGCGCTACCGATATAGGCAGTGAGAAAATACGCTCTGCTACTGCGAGCTTTTCTAGCACTTCCGCTTTTATGAGCCCATCATCAGGTTGGATTGCAAGCTGGTTCAACACGGCTGTTGCCAGGTCCTCAAGCAGAGCAAACGCTCTGCCCACCGCTCCTTCCTGTGTCAACCTTTTGACATAAGCGTCGAGGTCGTCGAATAAGCTGATGACTTCCGTATACCTTTCCTCTGCTAGATTGACCTCAATGCACCTTTTGAGTATCGGTATCACCCTCCCCTCGACCCATTCTTTGTCGTTGGTTACATCCGGCTGAAGGGTAGTGCCTGTTTGGTGCGCAATCGCCACTCGTGAATCCTCTGTGCGATACCAATCGCGATGCTCGTACTGCTGCTCATACCATGCGCTTTGCGCCGGTATTTTCCGTTTGGCATATTCGTAATCCATCAGGAACCCCAGAAGATGCTGGGACAACACGATGAAGGGCTTCCCACTCAGATGAGGTTCTTTTGCAGTTATGTCAGCAAGCGTTTCAAGGGTGTCAATTGTCGTTGAAGCTTGCCTATAGGCATGGTGCTGGAAAGATTTGTCCATCCATCGGAACCCACCCGCTTTGACCATTCCTAGGCAATGCTGTAACTGGTCAAAAATGTGATAGGAGAGCGCTGTTGGATCGAATAGATAAAATGCTCGCTGCCCGAGTTTTACAAATGCGATGATCCCTATTCCTACGGCAAGTGTTACGAACGGCACGGCGAGAAAAACGCGGGGCAGCCCGGATATGCGGAGCGCAATCAATATCAAGCCCAGAAAGGTTAAGAATGAAAGGAAGCGCATATACACATTACCAAAACGCTCCTGCGCAAGTAGATCACGAACGTTGTTCGGCACCTTCGCGTATATGGCACTGCCTACAGCGCTGATACCGGCGTAATACAAACCGATGAATACACCGCCGATACCGCTGATTGTGGCGAGAAAGGTTACGTAGTCGCCATCGTCGGGAATACTGATGCCTGTCTTCTGGTAATAGGCGTAAAGATACGGGTCAATGTATTGAAGAAGGGCTGCGAACCCAAGTGCAATAATTAGTTGTTTCTGGGTAATACTAAAAAGGTGACGAAGAGACTGATAATTCGTCGTTTCTTCCTTTGCACCGTATCGAACTCCGAATACCTTGGCCTCTATCCAGAAAGAGACGCGCGCTAGACTCGCGCGGAGCCACCAAAACACGCGTGTCTGAGACAAATAAAGGAAAAGGCCATTGTTCATGCGCTCTGCCGCATCAATAGAGACTTAAGCCGACGATACGGTGCACCCTAGACGAAGAATCTGGCCATTGAAGGCTTTATAGAGAATCGACTGCCGAAGGCGTGCGCCGCGCGGAGGTTAGCGGCTACCTGGGCTTCGAGTTCTGCCGCGACAGAAACCAGTTGGACACGACTCGAGGTCAGAGCTGCCACTAAAAATTCCTCACGCAACCGCAAAGACCTTCATTACCTCGTCGCCGAGGTGATTGATCACCTTCACCGCGATGCGGCCGGATTTCGGTTTCGGGAATGGACGTGAGACTTCGCGGTTGAGGGTCGCCCAGGCTTCCTCGTCGATCTCGGCCTTGAGGGTGGTCTTGAGCGCCTTGTAGGGGTCGTTCGCGCCGAGGAAGTAGGCGTGACGGACGAAGAAACTCTCTTCGTTGTAGTCGGTATCGATCATCCACAGCGCGATCGTTTCGGTGCCGCCCGATTCGATCTCGCCGGTCTGCGGGCGGAACACGTCCACGCCCTTCACGCGTACCTGGATTTCATCCTTGCCGACGGGCTCAATCTTGATGTCGGGCTCACCGAACACGATAAACAGGTTGCCCGCGCCGGTGTTTTTCAGCTCGTCGGCCATGTGCAGGTCGGGGTTCATGCGCGCCTTCAGCACCGGCACACGGCCCAGCTTTTCGAACTCCGCGGCGTGCGCTTCGAAATTGAAGGCGCAGGCGATCAGCACGTCGAAACCGGCATCTGCCGCCTCGCGCGCAGCCGCCACCAGATCGGGCCGTGACACCGTGCCGTACTCCGGGCCGACGAAGATGCCGGCGCGCCGTTCCTTCGCTCCTTCCATGTAGCGCCCTTCCGCGCAAACGTACTCCCCGGGCCAGCCGGCGACGGACGAGAAGCTGATGCGGTCCTCCTTGTGCGCCTGCTGCACGCCGGAGGTTTTCAGATGATCCAGCATCACGGTCGCAAAGTCGGCCTTTTCGTCGTACTCGGACTTTGGCTGGCGCACACCGACGAGCGTGTCGTTCTGGTCCATAGCCAGCACGCGGTGCGGCGACAGACTCTCTACCGTGAACGGCCCCGCCACGCGGATGCGCTTTTTATCATCGTAGGGCGTGTCGTAGAGGTACTCGAACTCCGCCTTGGCTGCGATTGAAGCGTCGATTTCCTTCTGCCGCGCGATGCGTGCCTCCCACCATTCGGCATGCAACTGCCTCGCCTTCGCCGGCCATTTTGCATCCGCCTCGCGCGGAATTTCCCACTCTTGCCACGATTTTTTTGACTGCGCATTGAGCGCTTCGCGCAATGGCTCCAGCGTAGCCTGCCACTTCTCCCAAATCACGTCGATCTCGGCGTTGTTGGCAATCGACTTTAGCGTGATGTGCGGCACGCGCTCGTACACGAAGCCCAGCCTAATGTCGCCGCGCGTTGGCGCGGACTTCGGCACGGTACGGGTAACCTCCGCCTCCTTCAACTGGCCCTCGGGCGAGTCGGCGAGCATGTAGTACGGGTAGCGCGCGCCCATGATCCGCGCACGCGCAAGCGCCAGTGCCACACGCGAGGTGTCGATCGTGATCCAGCGCCGGCCCCATTGCTCGGCGACATATACGGTCGTACCTGAGCCGCAAGTCGGGTCGAGTACCAAGTCGCCGGGATCGGTGGTCATCTGGATGCAGCGTTCGATGACCTTTACATTGGTTTGAACAACGTAAATTTTCTCATCGGTGAATGAGCCGGTTCCGGTATCAGTCCAGACGTTCGAGAAGGGAATCACTGGAAAGTCGGCAAAGAAGCGTACGTACTGCACGGTACCTTGGGACGTCGGCCACAGTCGGTCCGCCTTGGATAACCGCACAAGACCAGATTGGTCTGTCTTGAAGGTACCCTTGCCTGGGCTGTAGTCGCGGCCTTGCAGCGTGAACCGACGAACGTCGCCTTCACCCGCAGGACGTGAGCTCGTAAGGTTGTCCGGTCGGAACAATCTCATCCCTGCCGGCAGCATCGATGGGTCTCGTTTTTGCTGCGGAGTGAGTCTCGCGCTTGTGCCGTTTTCGTTACGAACAAGCGAGTACACCTGCTCGGTCGATGACCCAGCAGCCTTGTCTTGGAACACGGGTCTATATTTGCAGTTTTCTTGACTCTTCGCGTACCACAGCAGGTAGTTGGACGCCGCCGCAAGTAACTCGCCTGCGCGACCCGTCGTGGTCCGAAAAGCGATCTGAGAGACGAGGTTTCCTTCGCCAAACACCTCATCCAACACCGCCCGCACCCGATGAATATTCTCGTCACCAATCTGCACAAAGATCGAGCCACTATCCGCCAGCAGATCGCGTGCCACGGTCAGCCGATCGCGCAGGTAGGTGAGATACGAGTGAATACCGTCCCGCCAGGTGTCGCGGAACGCTTTCACCTGCTCGGGTTCGCGGGAAATGTGGTCGCGGTTACCGTCCTTGACGTCGCGGCTGGTCGTGGACCACTGGAAATTGGAGTTGAATTTGATACCGTAGGGCGGATCGAGGTAGATGCATTGCACCTTGCCCCGCAGGCCTTCGCGCTCGGCGAGAGATGCCATCACCTGAAGCGAATCGCCGAGGATCATGCGGTTAGACCAGTTCTGGTCGTGCTGGTAGAACTCAGTCTTGTTGACGCCTGTGGGAATGCCGTTGAAGTCGGCGAAGAGGTCTGTCATACCGCCGGCCTCGCCCTCGCGCCTCTCGCGCGTCTGTTGCAGCAGGTCGTCGATCAGGACTTTGGGGTGGACTTTCTCCTGGATGTAGAGCGGAGGGGCGTGGACGACGAGGTCGGACCAGTCCTGCTCGTCTTTGCCGCGCCAGACGAGCTGCGGGTCGAGGTCGCGGTTGCGACGCTCGTAGGCCAAGCGGATTGGGCTCTTCTCCTCGTCGTGGAGCAGCGCCTGGTATTCGGCAGTCGGTATATTCTTGCGCTTATCCTCGTGCTTGAGGGTTTCGACGCCGACGAACTTCTTTGGCGACTTTGTTCTCGGAGCTTTCGGCATAGCGTGTCAGTTCAGGCGAGCGTGGGAGCCAGTATGGAGTCAATGAGCTTGGCGAAATCGGCCTCGATGTCGTAGATCGACATGAGTTCGACGAAGGCCCAGCGTCCGTAGGTACCGAGGTTGTTGACGCCCGGGACCCAAAATGCACGCATGGTGTTCGCTTTATCCTTTGCGTCCTCGCCGCGGTAGCCTTTGATCTCAACGACCAGGTTGAGCGGATCGTCGTACCCGTCGTCCACCTGCACAATGAAGTCGGGACGATAGTGCTTCTGCGCCGAGCCCACGCGGTAAGGCACTTCCAGCCCGAGGTTGTGGTTCTTTACGTACGCGCGCACCCGCGGGTGCGCTTCGGCCACGCGGCAGAACTCGGCCTCCCAGTCGCTGTCGAGCATGACCCAGTTGATGTGACACTTCGGCGGCGGGCCCTTGGTGTCCCAGCGGTTCTGCTTCGAGGTGGTAAACCTCACATGCCGCGTCGAGCCTTCCGGATTGTAGGGGTCGAGAATCGCCTTGACCGGCCGTTCGCCGGCCATGGATTCGGTGATCGCGACCTTGATCCGCTCGCAGGCCATGTCCGCGATCTCCTGGTAGAGCACCTGCGCCGGGTAGGTGCCGCCCGAACACTTGAGGTAGCCGCCATCCAGCCACTCGCGCGCGATGCGCTTCAACTGGCCGAAGAGATGAAGCTTCGGCTCCTCACCCGGATCGCGGTACTTCCGGTAGAGGAGGTGCTTTGCGAGGTGGAAGACGATCGTGTTGTCGCGCGTCTCCTTGAGATGCTGGATCGTGAGGTCCACGCCCTCGCCGATGATGCCCTGGTTCTTGGTCACCGACGGTCCGACGAGGTCCGGGGTGAGATGGAGCACGGAGTCCGGGCCGAACTTGGCATTGAGACGATCCTCGGGCAGTTCGACTCGGTATCCCTCAACGCGCGGAAACCGAATTTCGAGCTTGTCGCGCTCCGGACTGACGGCATACACGGGGATCGTCTGCCGCGGCGGCTGTGGCGGGACCACAACGGGCTTGGCAGCGAAATCGAACGGAATTCCGAGCACGTCCGCATACTCGACGTTGAAAAGGCCGTCCTCATTCAAATCGTAGGACTGGCGGCGCAGCGCACGCCCCACGACCTGCTCGCACAGGAGCTGGGTGCCGAATGCGCGCACGCCGAGAATGTGAGTGACGGTGTTGGCGTCCCAGCCTTCGGTGAGCATCGAGACCGAGACGACGCAGCGGATGGATTCGCCCAGCCGCCCAACCTTGCCAACCGTATTCGAGACCTCGCGAAGCAGGTCCTGGTCGGTGAGCTTATCGGCTGCGGACCAGTCGCCGGTGCGCTCGACGATCTCGCGGCGGAAGCGCTCGATCTCGTCAGCGGCCATCCCCCGGAAACCCGGGTCGAGCGCCTCGCCGGATTCGAGTTGCTCGCTGTCGATCAGGAGCGTCCTGGGGCGTGCGAGCTTGTTGGCGTGCTCGTCGTAGTTTCGGAAAAGCCGGAGCCGGCCATTCTCCAGGGTGACCGTACCGTTTTCGTTCTCGCGCTCGAATCCTGCGATGTGGTCGTAGACCAGCTTCGAAGTCGCGGTGTTGTTGCACACGACGATGAACACCGGCGGCACGGCTATTCCTTCCTTCTGCCAGAGCGCGAAAATCTTCTCGTAGTGGCCATAGAGCGCCTGAAGCGCCGTCTGGAGTTCCGTGGGCAGCGCGAGCGGATCGAGTCCGGCCGCCTTCCCGCGCCCTTTCCGCGGCATGCGCTTGCCGATGTGTTCCCACAGATTGCGAAACTTCGGCACCTCCTCGCCGGGAATGTTGTCGGCCACCGGCACGCGTGGGAGCTTCACGATCCCGCATTCGATGGCGTCCATCAGCGAAAAGTCGCTCATCGTCCAGGGAAACAACGTGCCTTCGGCATAACCGGAACCGCGCAGGAAGAAGGGCGTGGCCGAGAGATCGAAGACCGCCTGCAAGCCGAGCTTGCGCTTGACCGCTTCGAGGCCGGAGATCCAAAGGCGCGCGGCTTCGTTGTTCTTCTTCGCTTCGTCCTTCTCGTCGCCCTTGAGTTCGCTGACCTCGTCGACAAGCGGGCGTTCGCGGTAGCAGTGATGACCTTCGTCGTTGAGGACGACGATGTTTTTCAAGCCCATCAGCTCCGGCATGACGCGCTGGAGCATCTGGCCCTCGGTTTCCAACGTCTGAAGATCGGGGCCACGGCCTTTCAGCAACGCGCGGCCGACGCTCGACAGTTCCATGCGCTCGCGCAGCTTGAATGCGTGGAAGTTGGTAATGACGATCTTCGCTCGCGAAATATCGCCCAACATGTCGTTAGGAATAAGCTCACGGTGTGCGTAGTAGCTGTCCGGATCGTTGGGTAGCAGCACACGGAGCCGGTCGCGGATCGTGATGCCCGGCGTGACGACGAGGAAGCCCCGCGAGAAGTTCCTGCCGCCAGGGTGGCGAACAGCATTGACGGTCTGCCAGGCGATCATCATGGCCATCACTGTCGTTTTGCCCGCCCCCGTCGCGAGTTTCAACGCAATCCGGAATAGCTCGGGATTTGACTGCGCGTTGGCGCCTTCGAGATGGTCGTGGAACTTCTTGCTGCGCGCGCCGAGCTTGGGCGCCACCTCGGCCAACCAGATTGCAGTTTCCACCGCCTCGATCTGACAGAAGAACGGACGCGCGCCTGAAAAGGGGTGATGGCGCCAATGCTTGAGCAGGCGGGCGGTTTCGGGACTGACCTGCCACTGGTCGGGATTCGGCAAGGCGCGCCAGGCATCGACGTAGCCTCGAATCTCATTGATGATCGGAGTCGGGTTGTATTCCTGCTCGGGCGTCGAAAGCGCGTCAGCATCCTCGAAAACGATCTCGGTCTGCGTCTTCGCCGACTTGCGCTTCTTGGGCTTGGGCACCGGCGTGATGAGTTCGGACCGGCGACGGGAATCGATGATGCGATCCGTCGGCTGACCTTCGGCATCCAGCTCCCAATAACGGCCGGGATAGGCGTAAGGCGAGTTCAGAATGGGTTGTTCAAAGAAGCTCATTGTCATTTTCGCGGAAGGCCACGCCGCCATGAGCGTGGACGTCGACGTTGTTGGCGTCGGCGACGTGCCACCCCGCCTGCGTCAGCAGGGCATCGATCGTCACCCTCGCTTCTTCTTCGCTGGACACCTGGACCGTCCTCCCCGTCGCGGCGCATTATGTGTTGATTCTACTCGCGATTGGTCGAGGAAGGGAGTAACGAGAGAGGGTGACGAAAGACTGGTGACCGGTGACCGGAAATTCGTGAGCCGTAAATCGTGAGCTCGAAGGTCCAGCATCTGCAGCTTGTGCCATCGGTTGAACAGATTCCGATTACTCGGACTCTAGCAGAGCGACAGCGTGTCACATATCCGTGTATTGTTCTATTGTCCGCTTCGATACTTCGGAACTCCACCTCGCGCTGGGGCCCACGCAAGGTTTACACTTAGGGAGAAGATACCGATCGGTGGGCGGGAAAAAAGAGGGGAACCATGACCAAGCGAGACCGAACAAGGGCCGCCGGGCCTGTGCGGCCAATCAGATCGACACGCGACTACGAGGGTGCGGCAACCGCTGTCAGCAAAATGTCCGATCAAACCGAGCGGGATTCCGCTGCCGAGTTGCGTTTGCAATCTCTGCTCCGGGAATTGGATGAGTTTGACGCTCCGGAAGACGACACGAGCACGGACTTCCCGGGGGACGACATCTATTCAGGACCTCGCCGGCGGTGGTCGGACGACACCCCGGACGATGACTGACAGCTCTTAAACTTGACGATAACCACGTTGGAGATATCCCATGAAGAAATTGCTCTTGAGCACGCTTGTTTCCGCCAGTCTCGCCGCAGCAGCCGCGCCGCTGGCATTCGCCCAGACTGCAAATCCGAGCCCTGAAGGATCGCAGGTCCAACGCTTTACACACCAAGGGCATCACGGCCAGCGCGCGTTCCGCCTTCCCGGCGAACGGGTCGAGGCTCGGCTCGCCTACCTGAAGACCGCCATGAAGATCACCGACGCCCAGCAGCCGCAGTGGGACGCCTTCGCCGAAACGCTGCGCAAGCAGGCACGCGACACGGACCAGCGGATACAGGCGTGGCGTTCGCAAATGGCGCAGGGGCGCAAGGACACGCCGCCCACGGCAATCGAGCGGATGGAGTTCAGGCAGGCGCGTCTCGCCGCGGCGTCCGCGAGATTGAGCGAAACGCTGGCAGCCGCGAAACCGCTCTACGCCTCGCTGACGCCCGAGCAGCAGAAAGTTGCTGACGAACTGCTGTCTCGGCGCAACCACAGAATGCCCCGCCACGGAGGAATGCGCGGACGAGCGTAGCGCGCGCATCGTCGAAAGAACAAGGGTGGACCATGCTCACCCTTGCCTCTGGTTCCCGGTGATTCCCGGTTGCAGGGCCCTGCGGGGCCGTGTAGCATCAATCCGCACATTCGACGGAGAGACGCGACATGGACGCCAACAAGATCAACACGCTGTTTCACTTTTCATTCGCAGTTGACGATCTCGACCGCGCGCGAAAGTTCTACGGGGAAGTGCTGCAATGCGCCGAGGGCCGCAAGCTGCCGGGGCGGGCGGATTTCAACTTCTTCGGCCATCACCTGGTGGCCCATCTCGCGCCCGGCGAAGTCGTGGGCCACAAGGGCGTGAAGATCGGCGAATCCAAGAAAACGCCGCTGCGCCACTTCGGGGTCGTCATGACGCTCGAGGATTTCCGGAAGACCGCCGACCGGCTGGTGCAGCATGGCGCCGAGTTTATCAACGAGCCCGCAGTTACGCAGAAAGGCACCGTACGCGAACAGATGCTGATGACGTTGAGCGACGGCTGCGGCAATGCGATCGAGTTCAAGGGCCTGCGCAACATCACCGATGTCTACGCCGTGGAAGAACGCGCGTCGGCCGAAGCGTGAAACTCTGCATCAGCCAAGATCGAAATCAACCCGGCCCTGATTGCCCTTCGTCCTGGCGTTTTTTGCGTAGCGGACTAGCGGCGCGGCGGCCGGGCTTCGCCGGGAGCGGCAGGACGATCCGGATGCGGAGGAACAGTGGCGAACGATATCCGGTGTTTTGCACAATCCTGTGCGGGGCGCTTGCCGGCAGCGTGTTGGTGGCGGTGAGCGAGGCCCGCGCTGCAGACGGCTACCCGAGCAAGCCGATCAGGATCGTGTGCCCTTTCCCGCCGGGCGGAGGGCTGGATTTTGTCTCCCGCACGCTTGGCGAAAAACTTGCGGAACGGCTGGGGCAGCCGGTCGTGGTCGACAATCGGCCGGGCGCCAGCGGTTCGATCGGCGCCGGCATCGTGGCGAAGGCCGCACCGGATGGCTACACCGTGTTGCTCGCCTCCTCGAGCACCATGGCAGTCAACCCGGCGCTGCAAAGGTTGTCTTATCAAGCCGTAATCAAGGATTTCACGCCGGTGTCGCTGGTGAGCCGCGTGTCGTACGTGCTGGTGGTGCATCCGTCCGTGGCCGCAAAATCGGTCGCGGAGTTGATCCGGCTCGCGAAGTCGCAGCCGAGCCGGTTGAACTATGCGTCGTCCGGCACCGGATCGGCGTCCCACCTGGCGATGGAATTGTTCAAAAACATGGCGGGTGTCGACCTCACGCATATCCCGTACAAGGGTAGCTCGCCGGCGGTCATCGACCTGATCGGTGGCCAGGTGCAGACGGGATTCAACAACCTGATCCCAGCGCTCCCGCATGTCAAATCCGGCAGGCTGCGCGCGCTCGGGGTGAGCGGCCCGGCGCGCTCGGCAGCGATGCCTGAGGTTCCGACCATCGCTGAATCGGGGCTACCGGGCTACGAAGCGCTGCAATGGTATGGCGTGCTGTTGCCGGCCCGCGCGCCGCGCGTCATCATCGACCGCTTGCACCAGGAGATCGGCGCGATTCTGCGCCTGCCGGAGGTCCGCGAGCGGCTCACGCACGAAGGCGGCGATGTGATCGGCAGCACGCCGGGACAGTTTGCCAGCCACATCGAAAACGAAATCGCAAAATGGACGAAGGTGGTGAACGCAGCAAACATCCGCGCGAATTGAAGCCTGCGGGCGGCGAGCGTTTTACGGTGAATTCCCGGATTGCCGGAATCGGTTCGGTGTTGCTGCCAGCAGGTAGGGCACGAGCCCTGATTATTGAGGATTACGTAACCGCGTGACACCCAGGAGTAAGTCGCGCGACGCAACCACCCCGTCCGCTTCGCGTCCACCCCTCCTTGAAAAGGAGGGGAATAAACATTCTCCCCTCCTCCGCTGAGGAGGGGTGCCCCATAGGGGCGGGGTGGTGTGGTTTGGTGTGACATGGATAGGTAAAGTTGAATAATGGAGGTGAGAACATGAACGCTCCCGATGCGACCAGGCGAACGGTGCTGGTGTACGAACCCGTTGCGGAAGCCGGCAAGAACCAGGACGCGCTCGCGCGACGACTGCCCACCCTGGACGGGAAGGTGATCGGTCTGCTCAACAATACGAAGGACCTCGTGGACGTATTGTTGGGCGAGGTCAAGAGTCTTCTCCAAAAGGACTTTCCCGCGGCCGAGTTTCGGGACTTCCGGAAGGAGTCCGTCAGCGGCGCGGCCCCCGAGCTGCTGGAACAAGTGGCGACCTGCGACGCGGTCGTCACCGCAGTGGGTGACTGAGGGTCATGCTCGTCGTGGAGTGTCCGCGACAGTATGACTCTCGAGCGCCGTGGAATTCCCACCGCGACTTTCGTCACGCACGTATTCCACGACTACGCGCGCGGCCTGTGCCGGATGCAGGCGATGGAGGCCCTTCCGATCGTGGTCATCCCTCATCCCATTGCAGCGCGTCCTGTCGATGAGTTGCGCGAAAAGGTTAGAAGCGTCCACGCGGAGCTACGGGCAGCTCTGACACGGGTGGCGTGATTTTCCCGGGAAAGCTCCCCGACCACGCCCGATCCCGGCAAGGAATGCACATGGACAGCAGCGGCCCACTGGAATCCCGCCAACTCGAGGTGGAGGATTCCGTCGACAAGATCTTCGAGTTCTTCGACCTGTATTACGAAAACGGCTGGACTGACGGCCTCCCCGTCTACCCGCCCACGGAGCGCGCGGTCAAAGCCATGCTGCGCTTTACCGACCGCAAGCCCGACGATGTCGTCGCCGTACTTCCTCCCCGGAACGGCGCCGCGACGGTAGAGAAGATCGCCATCAATGCGGTGATGGCGGGCTGCCGGCCCGAGTATCTGCCCGTCCTCATCGCCGCTGTCGGGGCCATCGCCCAGCCGGAATACAACCTCTACGGCCGGCAGACCACCACCCACCCCGGCGCGCACCTGCTGATCGTCAACGGCCCGATCCGCAAGGAGTTGGATGTCAACTGCAGGGACAACGTATTTGGCCAGGGATGGCGAGCCAACGCGACGATGGGACGCGCGCTGCGCCTGATCCTGATCAACGTCGGCGGAAACCAGCCCGGCGTCACCGACATGGCGACTCACGGACATCCGGGGAAGTACTCGTACTGCATGGGGGAAGACGAAGAGGGGAGCCCGTGGGCCCCGTTTCATGTCGAGCGCGGCCTGTCGCCGGAGTCGAGCGCCGTCACCCTGCTGTGCGCGGAAGCGCCGCACAACATCAACGACCAGGTGAGCAAGACGCCGGAAATGTACCTGGGCTCAGCCGCATCGACGATGGCCACGCTCGGCGGAAACGGCCTCTACCGCAGCGGGCTCCGCGGCGAGCAGGCACTGGTGATGACCTCCGAGAGCGCTCACTGGATAGCGGAGTTCGGCTGGTCCAAAGACGACGTGAAAGCGTTTATTTTCGAGAACGCACGAAAACCGATTCGAGAGCTGCGCGACCGCGGTGCCTGGGGAAAGTCGCCGTTGCCCGTGTTCATCGACGCGGATGATGACAACGCCATGGTCCCGATCGTGGGCCGGCCCGAGAATATCCTCGTGCTGGTCGCCGGCGGACATCAGCGGCACATGAACGCCCTGCTGACCGCGGGCTACAGCCTGAGCATCACGCGTGCCATCACGCTCAAGGACGGCACACCGCTCCGCTCAACGAAGGACTTTTTCCGTCCGTGACCGTTGACCGGAGTCAGATCAACAATAGACATGATTTATGGGAGGTTGGGATGGAAATAGGCAAGGCTGACAAGGCCGCGATTCTGGCGGCGCTTCCAATGCGGCCGGATGAGGATCCGTTCGTCGTGGCCATAGGCGGGTTTTACCGCCGGTGGTTCAACCTGCTCGACGATCTGCAGCCGCTGCTCGATACCGTCGCAAAGTTGAAGGGAACGGAGGACGAGGGCTGGGTGCCGGCGTGGAACGCGGTCGCCGCGCCCTTCGAGAAGGAAGCTGAAGCGGCGCTCGCGCGAGGGGATCGCGCTGCCGCGCGGCGCGCGTTTCTGGAGGCAAAGACCTATTACAGCCTCGCGCGCTTCCCCGCACCGTATCACTCCGGATCGGCGATCTGCCCGCCGCAGATGTCCGCCCTCAAACGGCAGGCCTATGAAAAGTATCTCGAGTGCTTCCGGAAAGCGAGCAGTCTGCTCGAACGGCCGCCAGAAGTGGTGCGCGTGACCCGCGACGGCCGCGAAGCCGTCGGTTACCTGCGCACCCCGCCGGGCGCATCCGCCTCGCTGCGGGTCCCCGGCGTACTCGTGATGTGCGGCGGCGACATGTACAAGGAGGACCGCGAAAAGTACGCCGAGGGCGCGCTCGCCGAGGGCATGGCGGCTCTGGTGGTGGATGCGCCAGGAACCGGACAGACCTCGTTCCCGCATGCGCCCGAGTCCGTCGTCGCGTGGCAGGCGGCGCTGGACGTGCTCGCTGCGCGCCCGGAGATCGACGGCAATCGGCTCGGCGCGTTTGGCGTCTCCCGCGGCGGACTGTGGGTGATGCGCCTTGCCGCACACGATGCGCGCGTGAAGGGGCTGATTTCCTGCGCGCCAGGCGGCGTCGGCTACTGGGGCACGCCGGAGGAGCGCGCCGAATGGCGCAAGGCTGCCGCAGCGCGCGCGAAAACGAACTGGTTCGGCCCGCGCGGGACCAAGCCGCCTACCCACGAGATCACCGAGGAGGCTCAGCGCAAGGAGTTTCTGCGCTGGTCGCTCAAGGACAACGGGCTGCTCGAAAAGCTGACGATGCCGATGTTCCTGGTCAACGGCAAGGTCGATCACCTGACGCCGATCGGCAATCTGTACCTCGCATTGGAAAGCGGCCCGCCAACCGGACGCGTCGCGCGCGTCTATCCCGACGACGGCCACATCGCCGCCAAAAACGAACGCGAGTGGGGCCCTGCTGCCTGGCGCTGGCTGCGCGAGCAACTCACGCGGTGAAGCGTGACTGAAAGAGCGTGACTGGTGGATCGTGACTGGTGACGGGCCCAGCTCCCGCCGCGGGGTGCCAAAGCGCACCACTCGATCGCGATCCACTACGCTACTTCGTCAGCAGTTGAAACCAGCAGTGGCTATAAAGTAAAACCCTGACCCCGAGTTCTCTTCTGGCCCCCAAATTCTCTCTGATCCACACTGATGAGGGGCCTCTGCAGGACGCCATGGCACTGATCAAGAAATACGGTCTCGAAGATCGTAGTCTACCGGGGGTACATATCGGCTATTCCCATACCGACCTTATCGCCGCCTGTGAAAGTGAACCGGAGCGCATTGTCAAGGAAGTCAAGGCTGCCGGCCGCACAGCAATCAAACAAGGCTGCGGAATTCTGGTGACGGGATTTGCGGCACTCAGTGTTTTCCTGGCTGAACAAGGCATCAGGCAGATCGACGGTGTCCCGGTTCTCGACAGTCAAGCGGCGCTGATCAAGGCGGCCGAAATGATGGTGGACCTCAGGAGACTCGGGATGCCAAAGCCCAGAAAGGGGCCGCTATTTGATGTCTCCGGGGAGGACATACAAACCGCCCGTAGACGATATGGTCTGCAGTAACCGGTAAGAGTTGCTTGTGTTTTGGGAGTCCAACGGGGACCAGCGACATTCGCGTGTCTCCCAAGCGCGGAAGCGAGGCTCGATCACTGACAATCGGTATCAGAACAGCGTAGCAGCGTAGAGGACGGTCCCTTTAAAGTTCCAGGGGTGCGAGTGGGAACCTGCGGTGTAACGGCATCGAGGTGAGCCGTCCACGGTCGCGGGTGCAACCGCGAGTCACTTCGCCTTTTTCCAGGCGGCTTCGACTTTCGCCGCGGAGCCGCTGATCGCGCCGAGCTTCTCGCCGGCGCGCAACCGCTCCAGCGTGGCGGGCTCGCGCTGCTGCATAGGCAGGGCGGTCTCATAGATTTCCTCGATCTCATCCCTCGAACAGATGAAAACACCCCCGCTGTCGGCCAGCACCGCGTCGCCCGGCAGCACGGCCACGCTGCCGCAAGCAACAGGTACGTTGAGCGCGCCGTCAGTTGCCAGGGATTTGCCCGTCAACGCCGCTTCGCCCCGGCACCATACCGGCAGATCGTACTGCACGAATTCATGAAAATCGCACGCCAGCCCGTCGATGATCACGCCCGCAACGCCGGCGACCTTCGCGGCCAGTGCGACCACTCCGCCCATGCAGGCGTGGCGCATGTCGCCCAGCCGGTCGATCACGAGCACGTCCCCCGGCCGCGCCAGTCCGAGCGCGTAGGGAATCATGCTGGTGTCGAGCGCAGCGGTGATCACAGTCACGGCGGTGCCGACGACGCGGCGGCCGCTGATCACGGGCCGGATGTCCGGATCAACGAATCCCCATTCCCGGAAATGCCCGACGGTAACGGGGTCGATCTGCGCTAGCTTGTCGAGCAGCGCACGGCCGATCGGCAGTGGCATGGGATTGATTCGGATCATTGCGGCTTTCCTGGTGATGGTGATGAGTGATGGTGGTGGGTGATGACAAACCGCAATGCACAAGGCAAAAGGATTTTAAAAAACGGGTTGCGTTTTTGCCGTTTGCCTTCTGCCTACTTCGCGGGCCTTGAGGCCTTGGCCATGCCGAGCTCTGTCAGTATCTGCTCAAACTCAGCGTATTGCTTTTCGAGATACTCACGGCTTTCACGCGCCGTAAGCTGACTGCCGTGCCAGAAGTTCTTCGCCAGCTCTTGCCTCCATTCCTCGGTCTTACCGAGCCGGCTGAATACGCTCTCCCAGTACGCTACCTGCGCGGGCGTGATGTCCCTCGGCGTGATCACTCCGCGCCAGCCAGACATGAGGACATCTGTACCCTGCTCGCGCCAGGTGGGCACGGTGCTGAAAGCGCCGCCAACGCGTTGCGGTGACGAGACGGCAATGACCCGCACCGCGCCGCTCTGCACGTGCCGTACGAGATTCGGCAGCGAAGTCATCATAGCGTCCACATGGCCTCCAAGCAGCGCAGTCATGGCCTCGCCGTTGGAGCCAAATACGACGGTTCTCAGCTTGCGCGCGTCGCCACCAGCAGATTTCACGGCGAGCGAGAGCGCCAGATGGCTGGTGTTGCCCAAGCTGGTCCCAACAGCGATGGACAGCGACGCGGGGTTGCCGGCAAGCCGCGCGACTGCATCCTTGCCCGTCGCTACGGGCGAGTCGGCCCTCACAGCGAAGCCCAAGTACTCGTTGAAGAGCAGGGCGAGCGGCGTGAAGTCGGTGTAACTCAGCACGCTGGCACCCATGATGTGATTGCTCAAGAGGTTCACCGAAATCAACGAGATGACGTGCGCGTTGCCCGTCTGTTGAGCGACATAGGTCCAGCCCACCGTGCCGCCCCCGCCACCCTTATTGACGACCACCACCGGCACCTCGATCAGCTTGCGCGTCTGGAACACCCGCTGGAGGCCGCGCGCGGTGATGTCGTGCAGTCCGCCCGGCCTAGCAGGAGCGACGATTTCGATGTTCTTTTCGGGCTGCCACCCTGCGCCCTGGCCGTGGCCCACGCCCGGCCAAGTGAGCGCAACGACGAGGAACGAAAGAAGCAGAAAATCGCTACGCAGCGGAACAACAGTTTGCACGCCGTGATCCTCCCTTTCCCTAGAAATTCTAGCATACAGTTGTGGACGAAGCATGACAAACAAATTAATCGCGCTAACCCAACTTAGCGGATTCGCAGGGTATGAACGTATCATCGGGGTCAGCGTATCATCGGGGTCAGGGCTTTACCTTATAGTCGCAGGTAGGCCAGTTGATAAAGTTGTGGAGCACTATAAATTAAAGCCCTGACCCTAGGCTGCCCGTGGGTTTTTATTTGCCGTTATGTTTTTTGCGTTGGCATTCCTCGCCAACGATCTCAAGGTGGGTTTGCAAGCCGGGGTCGGCGTCGGGGCGTACCACCCAGACAGGGTAGCGAACCTCGGAAAAGAATTGCGCGACCTTGCTGAACGCAAGGCTAAGGAAATCACGGAGGCGTTTAGAGAGTTCGAGAAAGCTAGCCAAGAATGAAATTACTCATCGCGGTGTTACGGCTGGCTTCTTGACTTTACACCACGTCAGCAAGCAAAACAGACGGGCAGGTCTCGGCATCCCGCTTCATGCGGCAAGCATCTCCGCAAGCGACCGCGTGAGCGCGGGCGCCGCCACGCACCGCCTTGCATCCTCGGTGACAAGCCTCGCTCCGAGCACGTAGGGCGGGAGGAGCGCAGCGTATCCCGCCTTTGGTGGATGCACGGCACAGATGGCGGGATACGCTGCGCTCCTCCCGCCCTACGCACCTGGACCCCGGTTGGTCATTTCAGGGCAGTTGCGCTAAGCTTCTGTGATGCCTGAGCGAGTCTATCTCGAAACTTCGATCATCAGCTACCTCGCAGCCCGCCCAAGCCGGGACTTGGTCACCGCAGCGCGGCAGCAGCTAACGCACGAGTGGTGGACGCGCCGTCGCCCGGAGTTCGAGGTATGCATATCCGAGCTTGTGCTTGCCGAAGCCGCTGCCGGCGACCCTGATGCTGCTGAGAGGCGGGCTCAGTTGATTCGGGATTTACCCTCGCTGAGTATCTCCGAAGAGGCGATCGCTCTCGCACGAAATCTTGTGCAAGGGGCTGGCATTCCAGCACGTGCCGCGGCGGATGCCCTTCATATTTCCCTCGCCGCGTGCCACGGTATTAATTATCTGCTGACCTGGAACTCGACGCACATTGCGAATGCTGAGCTCCGACCAAAGGTAGAGAGAGCCTGCCGTGACAATGGCTACGAACCACCTGTTTTGTGTACGCCCGACGAACTTATGGGAGACTGACTATGGTACATCCCCTGCGCGATGAACAACCTTGGACTGACGAGATCGTGGCGGAGGTGCGTTCCGCCCGCGAGCAACTATTCGCCGCCTGCGATTACGATCTGGAGAAACTTGCCGAGCGCCTCCGCCAGAATCAGAAGGTAAGCGGTCGGGCCGTTGTGACTTTTCCAAGGCGGATGCCGGCGAAAGAGGTTTCTGCGTAATAGCCGCCCAACAACCGCTTCAACCGGACGCACAAACAGCGGCACTCCGCTTGCTGTTTTCGCGCCGGTTAAGCGGAACGTTCGGCGTCATGAGTGGTGCACCCCCCGATGCACCGGTGTATCATGTCCACTATGCAGATAGCCACCGGAACAGTCGTAGGCGGAAAAGTCATCGTGGAAGGAGATCCCCTGCCCGAAGGCGCCGTCGTCACCATCCTTGCTCGCGAAGCGGACGAAACTTTTGAAGTTCCGCCTGAGCTTGAGGCGGAGCTCGTGGAATCGATCGCCCAAGCCGAGCGAGGAGAAACGATCTACGCTGAAGAATTGCTTGAACGTCTTCGCCGCATCGCCTGAGCAAAGTGCTCGACGTTGAGGTAACCACTCGCGCCGCAATACAGATCGAGGCGGCAGCAGTTTGGTGGGCGAAGAACAGGCTGGCCGCGCCAGACGCAATCCGAGTCGACTTTCAGGAAGCAACGGCGCTATTGTCCCGGCAACCGGGAGTTGGCGCGAGGTCGAGCACGGCCCGCTATCCCGAGTTGCGGCGTCTGTACCTTTCAAGGGTTCGATACCATATCTACTACCAGGTGACGTCTGAAAAGGGTGTCATTCTCGCGTTCTGGCATGCCCGTCGGGGTAGTGGTCCAGGTCTCTGAGTGCAACGGCACTGCTTTAAGCGATACATGGCGCTGAAGCGACATTCATGAAGATCACCAGACTGGACGTCTATATTCTGCGCGCACCCGACACCGGGCGCCCGCACTGGGTAAGCCACTTCGCCGTTCCCAAGGCGAACGAGATTCTCGTACGCATGCACACCGACGAGGGCGTGCAGGGCATCGGCATCGCGACCAGCTACACGCCGATCGAAGCGGCGATCAAGGCATTCCGCAGCGGCATCGCCGAACTCATCCTCGGCGCGGACCCGCTGGCGCCGGAGCGGTTGTACCAGAAGCTCTTCGCATTGACCTCACAGCGGATCGCATTCGAGAAAGGCTGGTCGCGCGAGGCGATCGTGCGGATTTCCGCGGCGGTGGACATCGCCGCATGGGACATCATCGGCAAAGTGGCGGGGCTGCCGCTCTACCGGCTCTTCGGCGGCTACCGCAGCGAAGTGCCCTGCTATGTCACCTGCGCCTACTACCGCGACGGCAAGGATATGAAGGAACTGCGCGACGAGATCGAGATGCTCAAGGCCCAGGGGCACACCGGCTTCAAGGGCAAAGTGGGCGGCGCCCCGCTGGCGGAGGACATCGAGCGCATGGCGCTGGTGCGCGAGGTGATCGGATATGACCGCGATCTCATGATCGACGTCAACCGCGGCTGGGACCTCGCCACGGCCATCGAAGGCGCGCGCCTGCTCGAGCCGCTGCGTCCGCGCTGGCTCGAGGAGCCGGTGCGCTGGGCCGACGACCGCCGGGAATTGAAGCTGCTCGCGCAGCAGACGCGGATTCCGCTGTCGGCGGGGGAGAGCGAACTGACGAGCTACGGTTGCCGCGCGCTCATCGAGGAGCAGGCGATACAGATCCTCCAGTTCGACTGCACCATGATGGGCGGCTACACCGAGGGCCGGAAGCTGGCGGCGCTGTGCGAGATGAACCACGTGCAGGTCGCGCCGCACCACGACTGTTTCATCCACGCGCATATCGTCGCGGCGAGTCCGGCCGGATGCATCGTCGAGTCCTTTACCGATCCCGAGCGCGACCCGCTGCAGGCCGAACTCTTCGAAGACCCGCCGCGCATCGCCAACGGGCGGCTGACGCTGAAGGAGCAGCCGGGCCTGGGGCTCACGCTGTCCGAGGCGGCACTCAGGAAATTCGGCGAGAAGATTCTCTGAACCCCGCCCCGCGCGCGCCGGTGTCGCATCACAGTTTCATGTCGCGGATGAGCTTGGCCCACTCCACGATCTCGGAACGCACGAACGCACCGAACTCCTCGGGTGTATTGCCGACGGCGACCGCGCCCTCGGCCGCGAGCCGCTTCACGGTGTCAGGATTTTTCAGTACCTTGGCCATCGCCCCGTACACGTGAGCAATGATGGGGCCCGGCACCGCCGCCGGGGAGAACAGCCCGAACCAGCCCGGCTTGTCGTACCCGGGCACACCCGATTCATCGATCGTCGGCAGATGCGGCAAGGCCGGCGATCGTTGCTTGGTGGTCACCGCGAGCCCGCGCATACGGCCCGTTTTCATGTGGGGGATTGCGCCCAGAATGCCAGTAATAATCACCTGCGTTTCGCCGCTTATGAGGCCGATCTGGGCGGGACCGCCGCCTTTGTACGGCACCTGCGTCAGGTTGATCTTGGCCATGTATTTGAACAGCTCGGTGGTCATGTAGATGTTGCTGCCACGCCCGGCGGAGGCGTAATGAATCTCGCCGGGGCGCTTGCGGGCAAGAGCGAGAAGTTCCTTGACGTTCAGCACCGGCAGCGAGGGATGCACGGCCAGGACGAGCGGCGCCTGCGCGAAATTCGTGATGGGTTTGAAGTCCTTCACCGCATCGTAGGGCAGATCCTTGTAGAGGCTCGGGGCGAAGCTGTAGCTCGCCGACGTTAAGAGCAATGTGTAGCCGTCCGGGGCCGCCCGTGCAGCTATCGTGCAGCCGAGCGTGCCGCCGGCGCCGCCGCGATTGTCGATGATCACGCTGGCGCCGAGAGCCGCTTCGAGCTTGTCCTGCAAGGCGCGGGCCAGGATATCCGTGCCGCCTCCCGTGTTGCCAGCTCTCTCTGCCACCTCTGTGGCTTCAGGTTTTCGTTTTCCATCGGTGTTCATCTGCGGCAAATCGGCGTGCAGGCGCTTTACAAACTCTTACACTCTGTTACGTGCGGGACGGCGCGAAATGCGGTCGAATAAGCAAATGGCAATGCCGAGGAGATGACCATGAAAACCCTCTTCAAGTCGTGGATCTTTCGAGCGCTCGCCCTGACGATGGTGGCGTCGGCTGCGTTCGCCCAGGACCGCGGGCCGTTCCAGCGGGAAGAACTCGACCAGATGCTCGCACCGGTGGCGCTGTATCCCGATGCGTTGCTGTCCCAAATCCTGATGGCGTCGACCTATCCACTGGAGGTGGTGCAAGCCTCCCGCTGGTCGCGCACCAATCCCACCCTGAAGGGTCAGAATGCGGTACGCGCGGTCGAGCGCATGGACTGGGACCCCAGCGTCAAGTCGCTCACTGCGTTTCCGCAGATTCTTCACATGATGGACGAAAAACTCGAGTGGACGGAGCGCCTGGGCGAGGCTTTTCTCGCACAGCAGGCCGACGTCATGGACACGGTGCAGGACCTGCGCCGGCGTGCTGAAGCGGCTGGCAACCTCAGCTCCGGCGACCAGATGCAGGTCAGGCGCGAAGGCGAGTTCATCATGATCGAGCCGCCCGCGCCCGAAGTCGTTTACGTGCCGTACTACGACCCGGCCGTCGTCTACGGGCCGTGGTGGTGGCCGGAGTACCCGCCCGTCTACTGGGCGCCGCCGTGGGCATATTACGTTGTTCCCCCGTATCCCTCGCTCTTCCTCTGGGGAAGCGGCATTGGAGTTTCGGCGAACTTCTTCTTCGGCTACCCTGACTGGCGCCGGCGTCACGTCAGCGTGGTCCACCGTCACGTCACCGTGGGGAACCGCCGGACGCCGAGCGTGAATCGCGGCGCCGGTCCCCGTGAGCCGGTAGTCTGGAGGCATAATCCTGACCATCGCCGGGGCGTGCCCTTCCGCCATGCCGAAGCGCGTCAGCGATTCGAGCAGGAGAGGGCTGCCGCCGGCACAACGCGCCGTGGCCCGGACCGGAATGATGTGGCGCCAACGATCCGACGCGCCGACGACATCCGCCCGGCTTATGTCGGCCAGCGGCGGCTGGAAGAGCGCCCGAATCCGGTCCAGCAGCAGCGCGAGTCTGCGGTCGGCCGCGTCACGCTGGACAACGATGGCAATCGCGCGGCGCGCGCGCCCGTCAATCGCAACGACGAGCGGGCGCGGCCTGCCGCCCAGCCCGCAGCGCGCGCTGCCAAGCCCGAGACACGTACTGCGCGGCCGGACACCCGCGGCTCACAAGCGGAAACCCGTAATCCGCAGCCGGACACGCGTGGTGCGCAGTCCGACTCGCGCAACGCCCCGCCCGACAGTCGTGCTGCACCACCCGAGCGTTCCACGCCGCAATCTGGCGACCGGCGCGGGGAGCGCAGGGGCACTCAGCGCCCGCTGGCGCGCAACGACCCGCCGCAGCCGCTGCCGGTAGCGCCCGTGGTGCGTTCGGGGCCGCGCAGCGCACGCTCCGAGCCACGCCCGGACATGCGTCCCATCGCCCCGACGGCGAATTCCCCTGCCGCTCCGCCAAGGCCGCCCGCGTTCGACAACGGGCGCCGCGCGGAGGCGCGTGGTGGCGTCGAGCGCGGGCGTCAGCAGGACGTCGTGCGCGAACGCGCCCCGGCGCCCCGCGCGGCAGCAAATGTTCCGAACCCTGCGCCGCGCACGGAAAACAGCCAGCAGCGCGGCGGCGGCGCGCGAGATCAAGGCGACGGCAATCCGCGCGGGCGATCCGTAAACCGCGACAACAACAGGTCCTGACGTCGCCGGCGCCGCCGCGCGCAACCTTGCACCTTCCGTTACGAGCATCACTCCAGGGTCTTGGGCAGCCCAAGAAACCAGGCAAAGCATTTTCACCTCCACCTCAATTCTCCCCAGCAAACAGACGGGCAGGTCTCGGCACCCGTTTATGCGGCAAGTTGATCAAGCCGGTCACGACTCCCCCTGCGGCAGAGAGCATATGGGAATAGCGTATTTCCGGGAAATTGACGGAGCAGGCGCTGTGCCGCACAATGTATTCATTGTATACAGGAGACCTTATGACAGAACCGGTGACCCTGCGGCTCGACGCCGCCACCCGCAAGCGTCTGGACCGGCTGGCCAAGGCGACCGACCGCACCCGCGCGGCGCTGGCCGCTGAGGCCGTCAGGCAATTCGTCGATCTCAACGAATGGCAGATCGCTGCAATTCAGGAAGGCGTGCGCGAAGCGGACCGCGGCCAATTCATCGACCATGCGCGGCTCAAGGCCAAGTGGGAGAAAAAACTTGCGGCTGCGGTGGACAAGGCTCGCTGAACGCGACCTTGACGACATCGCGGCCTACATCGGACTGGACAGCCCGGCGGCAGCGGCGCGGGTCGTTCTCGAACTGATCGAACAGACCGAAATCCTGCTCACCCGGCACGTTGCCCTTGGCCGGCCCGGCCGCGTGCTTGGAACCCGCGAACTCGTCATCCAGGGTCTGCCCTACGTGATCGCCTATCGCGTGCGGGACAACGACATCGAAATTCTGCGCGTGCTCCACACCTCGCGTCGCTGGCCGGGTGATTTATAACCCGGGTGTGCGATGGCGAACAAGATGGGGGTTCGTGTCGTTCGTCACCGCAAAGTCAAGCACCGACCCTGAACACGAGTTCACCTCTACTCCATCGAGCAAGACGGCCTGTGTGGAAGGGGGCTTGCCCCCGATAATCGCCAGCAAGCTGGCTCCCACAAATATGACTAATCCGGGCTAAGTCTCGTATCACCGGATACTCCCTACTGCACGCGACAACGGCAGCGTTAACACCACGTCAACCCCGATTGTCGTAGCCGGGCAGCACGTGCGCGTCGATTACGCACACGCGGCCCCTGCGAACCGCCTCGATCCCCTGTTCGATCGCTGGCTGCACTTCGGCGGGCTGCGTCACCGGGCCGATGCCCAGCGCGCCCTGCGAGCGCGCCATTCCGGCGATGTCGATGTCGGGGTCGCCGATGCGCTGGCCGATCCAGCGGTTC
>Ga0209343_10000733_pt1 | contig 45459 bp, 41 predicted proteins | sample RifCSPlowO2_02_FD_184026 | JGI IMG/M metagenome (GOLD analysis project Ga0209343, IMG submission 184026) | Groundwater microbial communities from Rifle, Colorado - Rifle CSP2_plank lowO2_0.2 (SPAdes) (version 2) | ecosystem: Environmental > Aquatic > Deep subsurface > Groundwater | place...
TAATCAGGAAGGCGTGATGGTTTTCTTGTGGTTGTGGTGAGCAGCAGCATTGTCGGAACAGGCGAGTCCTGCAGCGGAATAAGGCCGATAACAATGATGATCTGTGTGATCGATTGAACGCTTGGCCCCCGCTGCGCGAACTACAGAATGGCCAGGGCGGTAAAGCCCATAACAGGCCGGATATACGAATGCAACCGCGCTGACGACAGATGCAAAAGCAAAGCTTTGCTCACTACTTGTGGGGAGAGTCCATATACCAGTTGTTAGGCTGCACCATTATCCCTATTCCACTTTTTTACAAGAGCAAATGAATGGTGTCGTATCCGCTGCGAAAAATACTTGTTTGTTACAATTGAATTTAATTCTTGAATTATCTCGTTGTTGGCTGGAGCTCCTTGCTCTAGCCAACCAACAGCAAGACCAACCCAGTACTCTGATGGAGCTCTTAAGCCCGCAAGAACAATTTCGTGCGTCGGAGGCTGATTGCAGCGCTGTTCGCTGTATGGTGACTCTAAGTAAACAACTAAGGCTCGCGGATCCATTGTGAGGCCTAACGTTTGGTTAAGGGGCGGGCTTTAGCCCGTCCCAGTGAGCGAAGCGAACGATTTGAACCAGTTGTTAGAGGGTGGCAAGCTCACGGAGCTTTTCTCCTAAACTTTGCATCTCTTCACGAGTGTACCCAACAAGTGTTGGCATTTCCCAGTCGTAAAACTTGGTATCAGATGTTGCTTGAAATACTAGATTGCTCAGTGCAGCCAGTTCTTGATTTGTGAAGACTCCTGCATATACGGCTTTGACCGCTTCTGCCATTGGCTCGGTGACGTTGTTGATAACACTTGTGGCAATAACAAGATCACCTTTCTCTTCAGATTTAGTCAGTGCTTCGGCTAGCGCATCTTTGATGCTTTTAGTGGCGTCGGACATGACAACCTCTAACGTTTGGTTAAGGGGCGGGCTTTAGCCCGTCCCAGTGAGCGCAGCGAACGATTTGAACCAGTTGTTAGACCTCACAATTTTTCAATTGCCGCTTCTAGAGAGGCCTTTACGCGCTTCTTATTAATCTCAGGGTCTTCGCGCTGAATGAACTCAACAGCCGAAAGGTCGTCACCACGCTTTCTATTTTGGCGGGGCTCAAGTGCCTCGATTAGAATGGCTTCTAGTGCAGGAATCATCTTTGCTGCCTCAAATGTTGCTGGTAGCTCTCCAAGCTGACCAGACTCTGAGACGGGCAGAAGACCAAACCAAGAGAATCGATCCCACCGAGCGGCTAGACGATCCAATGTATGTTCATACAGCCTGCGCCCTAATGGGCGATCAGTAGAGCGACCAATATATATGACCTCTCTGCCGTCATACAGTAGGTAGATACCAAGCTGTTTATTGAAGTCTACTGGTGTGGCTCCTAGCTGTTGCATGCCTAGTAGCTTTGGCGTTGCAACCCATTGAACCGCTTCTCTACGCCAGAACATACCAAAGGAGCTAACAATGTCGTATTGCTCTTCAGTCTCCTCAGATTCTTCGATTGTAGGGGTTAGTTTAACTTTGCTCGGTGAACCTACTGCTGCAGCAGATTTATTTAGTGTAAACGTGCCTTTTGCTACGCGAATGTAGGGGGACGACGCTCCATCGCGTTTAATGGAAGCGCTTATCTGGGCGATAACTGTTGCTGCTGGCGTAGCCCCTAGACTTGTGCGTAATCCGTCAGCAATGATCTTGTCCGTGATGTCTTTATAGTGCAGCGGCGTTGTTGATGCTCCCAACACTTTGTCGATAGCTGCACGCCAAGTAAGTTCTTTTGTCATGTAATAACCGAATATATTTTGGATAGAGGTCTAACGTTTGGTTAAGGGGCGGGCTTTAGCCAGTCCCAGTGAGCGGAGCGAACGATTTGAACCACTAGTTAGGGTTTTTCACCATTTTCGTGAGGAAAGGCTGATGCCGGTTTGGTACTCAGCGCCATAAGCCGTTTGAATAGCTTTTCTTCGGCATCAAGCCCTGCTTGCATATGCTGCTTTTCAAAGAAGGCAGCCAAGTACCCACATCCGGCGTGAAGAACTGCAATGAGGATTTCCTCTAACTGCCGAACCGTTCCAGCGATGAAGGCGTCTGTGGTGTGTTCTCCTTTGAGGTGGGCTGAATAAAAGAAGCTCGCGCCAAAGGGTGAGCCATGAATGACCTCAGACGAGAGCGAATAGATCAGTCCATATGCTGCGAGTAGCCGCGACCCAGCCTTGCGCCCTGCAAGTTCACCTACCCGCCTGATACGACTTGGCATATCTAGGTTGGTCCAGCTTCCGTTTCCTTTGCCTGTAAATTCGGGAAATTTAGATGCAAGTGTCGATGCAGGGTCAGGGTCTGTGCGGACTTCAATCGAGTATTCGCCACTTCCGAATTTCCGATTGTGTTGCCTCCATGCGGCGAATTCGATGTACCTAACGGCTCGGTCTGCAACCGCATTTGACTCCGCTAGGAGGTAGCTTGCATTTACGAAAGACTCGACAGCTGACCGTGCGATTGGATAGGCGTCGCGGACAGGAATTCCGCGTTGTTTGGCAATGTGTAAAAGGGACTCGACAGACTGTCCTGCCCCCATTGCTAGCAATGTGCTTGTACGTCGTTGTGCGTCCGAGAGGCTACAAGTCAGGGTTTCGCCTTCATATGTCGTGGAGCCTTGGGATGCGACGAAGAGTGCAAGGCGTAAGAACTCTTGCTGAAGCATTGCCAAACCTCGCAAAGCATCCAGCAGTGGTAACTCCTCGTCTGCGGACATAAGTTGTTTACCCTAACGATTAAGCTAAGGGGCCGCGGAACGCGGTCCCAGCGAACGAAGTGAGCGCTTTGAGCGCATTGTTAGGAGGCTACCACTCACCGTTAGCTGGCGGGCGGAGTACTGTCTTAAGGTGTGTGAAGTACTTAGGATCTTCATTCATAAAGATCTCTTTGCCGGCCCCCATGTAGGCACGAACTAATTCATCATTAGCTCGCTCCATGTTGCCAAGCTCAAACTGCGACTGGCCGAGGCGCAAATGGATGAACGGATTGCCAATAGCTCCGGGGCAATGCATTGCGTCACTTAGAGCTGCCTTAGCATGCTCGTAGTGCTTTCCTTTGAAATTTGCATCACCAATTGCGACAAGCAGCCAAGTACAGGCCTCCCAGTCAGTTTTTGGCTCAGGCAGGGACTCAAAAGCTTGCAGGTACTTCTCAACCGCCTCGCGGTAGCGGCCGTGTTCCGCAAAATCGTCTCCCTCTTTGGAGAGTTGCGTGATTTTGTTGTGAAGTGCGTCGGGTAATTCCATTTCTTGAGCCTGAGCGGTAGAGATTACGAAAGTGGCGATGCAAAGAAACATCACCGATAGCAGCTTGCAGAGATGTGTCATAGCCACCTAACGTTTGGTTAAGGGGCGGGCTTTAGCCCGTCCCAGCGAGCACAGCGAGCGATTTGAACCAGTTGTTAGGCGAATGCGGTGGTTCAAGACGCCCATTCCAGAAGCTCCGGCAGACTTCCCGACCTGTACGCAACTGCTACCTTCCGTGCAGCCCTGGCAAAGAAAACTTCTCTGGTGTTTTTGGTCATGGAAATTGATTCAGTCTGCTTGTCTAGACGAAGCTCACCATCCTCATTAGGAAAAGCTGAGTCGTAAAAACGGTACGTAGCGTCACTATCCGTTTCGCTGAGTTTCTCAATGAGAATATGGAACGCCATTTTGGGATTTTGCCTAACGTTAAATAGACACCAAATGGTGTGATAACGCTTTTACGGGCGTGGTGGATAACATTCCGTGTCCTATCTGGCGTCCGCTCTAGAATGGGCTGTACAGCGGATGGAGCGTCACAATGGGGTGTTATACACCATGAACGATAAAAGCCTAACTTGCTCGGCCAGACTCACTTGAATCGTGGCTGCATTGACGCTCGTTATATCGGTTTTTACCGCTACCGTCACCGGCCAGGACGGCAAAAGGATGGCATTTTTTGAGGCTCGCCCGCCCCTGCCACTTGCCCGAACATAGCCAATCCATCCAGCAACCACCCTGAAGCCAGCCTGCAATTCGGCACCTGACTTTCCTCCCAGGATAAAAATTTTCATAACAGGCTAGACCTGCGACCTCGCTTCGCCTATAAAAGCGCCTGAGGAATTTTATATTCCTGCGAGTGAAAATAAATCACAGATAAAACCTTGCTTCACCCTTGAAGATTTCCGCCCTGCGCCGAGCTGCCGCCACTCCAATAGAGGACCAGATATGCAACATGCCAAGCACCAGTACGTGATCAAGATCAGTTGCCCGGCGGCCTCGGGCATCGTCGCGGCGGTGACCACTTATCTGGCGGACAAGGGTTGCTACATCAGTGAAATGTCGCAGTTCGACGACGAGACCAGCGGCCGCTTCTTTATGCGCGCGGTGTTCCGCTTTAACGACAGCTACGAAGGCGATATCGACGAGGTCGAGCAAGGTTTTGCGGCGGTGGCCCAGCGCTTCGATATGCAGTGGACGCTGCACAGCACCGCCACGCCCATGCGCGTGCTGCTGATGGTAAGCAAGTTCGACCACTGCCTGACCGACCTGCTCTATCGCTACCACAAGGGCGAGATGGACATGCAGATCACCGCCATCGTCTCCAACCACCTCGACCTGCGGCCCATGGCCGAGCGCGAAGGCATCCGCTTTATCTACCTGCCGGTGACCAAGGACAGCAAGGCCGAGCAGGAAGCCGCGCTGATGAAGATCGTCGACGAGACCCGCACCGAGCTGGTGGTGCTGGCCCGCTATATGCAAATCCTCTCCGACGATCTATGCAAACAACTGTCGGGGCGCGCGATCAATATCCATCACTCCTTTCTGCCCGGCTTCAAGGGGGCCAAGCCCTACCACCAGGCCTACGAGCGTGGGGTCAAGCTGATCGGTGCCACCGCCCATTACGTCACCTCGGACCTGGACGAGGGCCCGATCATCGAGCAGGAAGTGCAGCGTGTGGATCACGCCCACCTGCCTGACGATCTGGTGGCCATCGGCCGCGATACCGAAACCGTGGCCCTGTCCAAGGCGGTGAAATACCACCTTGAGCACCGGGTTTTCCTTAACCAGGACCGCACGGTGATATTCCGGTGAACAGCCTCTCCAGCGTGAAAATCATCGACGGCAAGGCCGCCGCCGCGCGGGTTTTGCGTGAAGTCCGCATCGAGGTCGAGCAACTTATGCGCGTCGGCATTCAGCCAGGGCTGGCTGTGGTGCTGGTAGGCAGCGACCCGGCCAGCCAGGTTTATGTGCGCAACAAGGTGCTGCGCGCCGAAGAAACCGGTATTCGCTCGATCGAGCACAAGCTGCCGGCCGACACGGGCGAAGCCGCCCTGCTTGAGTTGATCGAGCGGCTTAACGCCGACCCGGCAGTCAACGGCATCCTGGTTCAACTGCCGCTGCCCAACCATATCGACGAGCACCGCGTGCTCCAGGCCATCGACCCGCTGAAGGATGTCGACGGCTTCCATGCCGAGAACGTCGGTGGCCTTAGCCAGGGCCGTGAGGTGCTCACCCCCTGTACCCCGGCCGGCTGCATGCGCCTGCTGCAGGACAGCTGTGGCGAGCTGGCCGGCAAGCATGCGGTGGTGATCGGCCGCTCCAATATCGTCGGCAAGCCCATGGCCGCCCTGCTGCTCAAGGCCCATTGCACGGTGACGGTGGTGCATTCGCGCAGCAGCAATTTGCGCGAGCTGTGCCGCCAGGCCGACATTCTGGTCGCCGCCGTGGGCAAGCCGCGCCTGGTCGATGCCAGCTGGCTCAAGCCCGGCGCGGTGGTGATCGACGTCGGCATCAACCGCATCGAGGAAGACGGCAAGAGCCGTCTGGTCGGTGATGTCGACTTCGACAGCGCCCTCAGTCAGGTCTCGGCCATCACCCCGGTACCCGGTGGCGTCGGCCCCATGACCATCGCCTATCTGATGCAGAACACCGTTACCGCCGCCCGCCTTCAGCGCCCGGCACTCCTTTCCCACTCCACCTTTGCGGAGGCGTCATGCCCTTCAATCTCCTGAAATACGGCCTGAGCGCCGAGTACCCGGTGGAGGTCGACCTACCCGCACCGCGGGAACTGAAGAAGGCCTATGACGTGGTGATCATCGGTGGCGGCGGTCATGGCCTGGCCATCGCCTATTACCTGGCCAAGTACCACGGCGTAACCAATGTCGCAGTGCTGGAGAAGTCCTACCTGGGCAGCGGCAACACCGCGCGCAACACCGCGGTGATCCGCTCCAACTACCTCACCAGCGAGGGCGTACGCTTCTACGCCGAGTCGGTGAAGATGTTCCAGAACCTGGCCAACGAATTCGACTTCAACATCATGTATTCCGAGCGTGGCCAGCTCACCCTGGCCCACACGGACGCTACCGTGCGCGCCTTTCGCCAGCGCGCCGAGGTGAACAAGCACTTCGGCGGGCGCACCGAGATGATCGACCGCCAGCAGATCCGCGAGCTGGTGCCGACCCTCAATCTCGATCCCGGCCATCTGCCGGTAATCGCCGGGCTTTGGCATATCGACGGGGCCACCGCCCGCCACGACGCCGTGGCCTGGGGCTACGCCAAGCAGGCGGCCAAGCGTGGGGTGGAGATCCACCAGCTCACCGAGGTGCAGGACCTGGTGGTGGAAAACGGCCGCATCACCGCGGTGAAGACCAACCGCGGCACGGTGCAATGCGGTTGCGCGGTGCAGGCCATCGCCGGGCACAGCTCGTTGATGCTGGCCAAGGCCGGGATCCGCGCGCCGATCCAGACCTACCCGTTGCAAGCCATGGTGACCCAGCCGTTCAAGCCCTTCCTCGACCCGCTGGTGAGCTCCTCCGCCCTGCACTGCTATGTGCAGCAGACCAGCCGTGGCGAGATTGTCTTCGGCGGCGGTTCCGACCCCTACCCGCTGTACAACTCCCGCTCGACCCTGGACCTCAAGGAAAGCCTGCTGGCCCATGCCATCGAGATGTTCCCCTTTATGGCCAACGCCAAGCTGATGCGCCAGTGGGCCGGGATCACCGATATGACCCCGGACTACAGCCCGATCATGGGTCTGTCGCCGGTGCAGAACTACTACCTCGACGCCGGCTGGGGCACCTGGGGCTTCAAGGCCACGCCCATCTGCGGCAAGACCATGGCCGAGCTGGTGGCCAGCGGCGGCAAGGTGCCGGAGCTGATCAAACCCTTTGCCCTGGAGCGTTTCAGCAGCTTCCAGCAGGTCAACGAAATGGGTGCCACGGCGGCCAGCCACTGAGGGGATAACCATGAAGATCATGAATTGCCCGCTCAACGGGCCACGCAATATCAGCGAGTTCACCTACGGCGGCGAATTCAAGCTTATGCCTGACCCGGCCAGCTGCAGCGACGCCGAGTGGGCCGACTACGTGTTCAACAGCGACAACGCCGCCGGCGTGGTGCGCGAATGGTGGCTGCATAACGCCTCCAGCTACTGGTTCCTGGCCGAGCGCCACACCGTCAGCGATCAGATCATTCGCACCTTCGATGCGAAGGAAATCTTTACCCAACGGGTCGAGTTCGCCCCAGCAACACAGGAGATCGCCGGATGAGCCGCCTCCCCGCCCCCATGGGCCTGCTGATCGACCGCGATCAGCCCCTGGCCTTCCGCTTCGACGGCTGCGATCACCAGGGCTTTGCCGGTGACAGCATCGCCAGCGCCCTGCTCGCCAATGGCCGCTGGCTGCTCTCGCGCTCGTTCAAGTACCACCGCCCGCGCGGCCCGCTGACCATGGCCGGGCAGGATGCCAACACCCTGGTGCAGCTACCTGATGAGCCCAACGTGCTGGCCGATGCCCACCCGCTCAGCTCGGGCCTGGACGTAACCGGGCAGAACTTCAATGGCTCGCTGGACAACGACCGCGACGCCTATCTGGGCAAGTTCTCAAAGTTTATGCCGGTGGGTTTCTACTACCGCTCCTTCTACAAGCCCAAGGGCATGTGGAAGGTCTGGGAGCCGCTGATCCGCAAGAAGGCCGGCCTCGGCGTGCTCGATCTCAAGTTCCAGCCGCAGTACTACGACAAGGCCTACCTGTTCGTCGACCTCGCCGTGATCGGTGCCGGCCCCGCCGGCCTGCAAGCCGCGCTGACCGCCGCCAATGCTGGGGCCAAGGTGCTGCTGGTCGAGCAGCAGACAGTGCTCGGTGGTTCGCTGACCTATGCCCGCTTCGATGTCGAAGGCACCCGCGCCGAGCAGTTGCGCCGTGAGCTGGTGACCGCCGTGGAAGGCCACGCCAATATTCAGGTGCTCAAGCAGGCCACCTGCAACGCCTGGTTCAGCGACAACTACCTGCCGGTGATTCAGGGCCGGCGTATGTACAAGGTGCGCGCCCAGCAGTGCATCGTCAGCGCCGGCTCCTTCGACCAGCCTGTGGTGTTTCGCAACAACGACCTGCCCGGTGTCATGCTGGCCAGCGCCGCCCAGCGGCTGATGCGGCTCTATGCGGTCAAGCCCGGCCAGCGCGCGGTGGTACTGACCGGCAACGATGACGGTTACCTGGCGGCCCTCGACCTGCATGAACAGGGCGTGCAGGTCGCCGCCCTGGTGGACATGCGCCAGCAACCGGCCGCTATGGCCTTGAAGAGTGCCGTGGAAAATCATGGCATTACCTGCCACCTCGGCAGCACCGTGTTCGAGGCGCTGCACGAGAAAGGCATGCGCCACGTCAGTGGTGTGGATATCCGCCGCATCACCGCCCAGGGCCAGGTGGCCGAACAGGGCCTGCTACTGGATTGCGACCTGCTGTGCATGTCGGCGGGCTATATGCCGGTCTACCAGCTGCTTTGCCAGGCCGGCGGCAAGCTGGCCTATGACGAGCAGAAAGCCGAGTTCGCCATCAGCGGGCTGCCCCAGGGGCTGGCCGTGGCCGGTTCTGCCAATGGTCGCCACAGCCTGGACAACGTACTGCTCGACGGCACCCTCGCCGCCGCCCGCGCCGTGGCTGCCCTCGGCCTCGATGCGGGGATCGGCGAGCAGGCCTTCAGCGGCGAGGCGCGGGTCAACTTCGACTGGCCGATCTTCCCTCACCCCAAGGGCAAGGATTTTGTCGACTTTGACGAAGACCTGCAGGTGCGTGACATCGTCAACGCCACCCGCATCGGCTACCGCGACGTGCAACTGGTCAAACGCTTCTCCACCGTTGGCATGGGCCCATCCCAGGGTCGTCACTCGGCCCTGCCCACGGCCCGACTGGTGGCACGGGCAACCCAGCGCAGCATTGGCGAAACTGGCGTGACCACCGCGCGCCCGCCGTTCGAGGCGGAGAAACTCGCCCACGTCGCCGGTCGCGCCTTTGACCCCTACCGGCAAACCCCGATGCACGGTCGCCACGTCCAGGCCGGAGCGAAGATGATGCCCGCCGGTATCTGGCAACGACCGGCCTTCTACGGCAAGGCCGAGGAACGCGAGCGCTGCATGCAGGAGGAAGCCCGCCATGTGCGCGAGCAGGTCGGCCTGATCGACGTATCGACCCTGGGCGGCCTCGATGTGCGCGGCCCGGATGCCGCCGAACTGCTGGAGCGGATGTACACCCTGCCGTTCAAGAAGCAGCCCATCGCCCGCACCCGCTATGCGCTGATGACCAATGAGCATGGCGTAGTGATCGACGACGGCGTGTGTGCACGCATGGCCGACAACCACTTCTACGTCACCGCCACCACCAGCGGCGTCGACCGCATCTACCAGCAGATGCTCAAGTGGAACGCCCAGTGGCGTCTGAACGTCGACATCGCCAACGTCACCGCCGCCATCGCCGCGGTAAACCTGGCCGGGCCGCTGGCGCGCCAGGTGCTGGCGAAGGTCTGCCAGGACGTCGATCTCAGCCCCGAGGCCTTCCCCTATATGGGGGTGCGCTGCGGCACCGTGGTGGACATTCCGGCACGCCTGCTGCGCGTCGGTTTCGTCGGCGAACTGGGCTATGAAATCCACGTACCGGCCCGCCATGCCGAACGCCTGTGGGACGTGCTGATGGCCGCCGGTGGCGCATTCGGCATCCGCCCCTTCGGCGTCGAGACCCAGCGCCTGCTGCGCCTGGAGAAGGGCCACGTGATCATCAGCCAGGACACCGATGGCATGACTCACCCCGGGGAAATCGACATGCAGTGGGCCATCGGCCGCAAGAAGCCATTCTTCGTCGGCAAGCGCTCCATCGAAATCCTCGAGGCGCAACCGCTCAAGCGCAAGCTGGTGGGTTTCACCTTGCCCAAGGACAGCCCGCAGCCGCTGGAAGGCCATCTGGTGCTCAAGGGGGCGGATATCAGCGGCAACGTCACCTCCTGCGAGTACTCGGCCAACCTCGGCCAGATCATCGGCCTGGCTTACGCCGCTACCGACCAGGCCGAGCCGGGTATGCAGATCCCGATTCGCGTCGAGGGTGGTCTGGTGGTCCAGGCCAGCGTGGTGCAACTGCCCTTCTACGATTCACAGAACCTGCGCCAGGAGCTCTGAGCCATGACCAGCCTCAACATTCTCGAGCGCTGTGCGCTTATCGATTTCACCGACCTGCCGCGCGTGGGCTTTCGCGGCGTCGACGCCGCCGCCTGGCTCGGCGAACGCGGTTACCAGCTGCCGGGGGCACCCAACCGGGCGCTGCTCCAGGGCGACGGCGTGCTGGTGGCGCGCCTGTCGCAGACCGAATACCTGCTACTGGGCAGCCTGGCCGACCGGGGCGAGCGCATTGCCGCGGAGGAAGCCGGCTGGCAGTTGAGCGAGCTGGGCAACTACCTGCTGCCGCGCCAGGACAGTCACGCCTGGCTGCAGCTGTCCGGCCAGCACCTGGCCGAGGTGATGGCCAAGGTGTGCGGCGTCGACCTGCGCCCCCCGGCCTTCCCCTTCGGCCATGTGGCGCAAACCTCGGCGGCGCGGCTCAACGTTATCGTAATCAACGCAGGCTCCGTCGAACTGCCGCTGTTGCACATCCTCTGCGACCGCGCGTCGCTGGAGTACTTCCGCACCGCCATGCTGGATGCCATGGCGGAGTTCGGTGGTCAGCCGGTAGCGCTGGAAGCGTTGCTGGTCTGATGCCCCGCCAATGGCCACATGGTGGAAATAAACAGCGATTTCCACCCTACGGGAACCGGGCGGCAACTCGCAATCCATAGGGTGGATCACGCTTCACCGATCCACCATTGGCTCTCATGCCGGACACCCAAATTCGAGCCCCAACAACACCATGGAGCCCCTTGAATGAGCGCCAGCGAAACCCCGGACCAGGCAACCGATTACCGCGTGCCGGCGCTGCAACGCGGGCTGAGCATCCTCGGCATGTTCAGCGCCCGCGAACGCAGCCTGGGTATGAATGACATGGCCGAGCGCCTCGGCGTCAGCCCCTCGGCCGTTTACCGCATCGTGCAGACCCTGGCGGACATGGGCTACCTGCGCAAGATAGGGCGTAATGCCTTCGAGCTGGGCCCGCAGGTGATATCCGATGGCTTTGCCTACCTCGCGAGCCGCGACCTGGTCGAGGTGGCCATGGCCCATCTCAACGACCTGCGCGACCGCACGTCGCTGTCCTGCCACCTGAGCATCCGCGAGCAGACCGACAGCCTCTACCTTTACCGCGCCCTGGCTCCACAACGCCTGGCGGTGAACATCCCCGTCGGCACCCGCCTGCCCTGCCACAGCACGGCCCTGGGGCGGGTGCTGCTGAGTGGTATGAGCGAGGCGCAATTGAGTGCGCTCTACCAGCACATCCGCCTGGACGACTACCCACCGCCGGCACCGCGTACCCTGCCGGAGCTGCAACAGCTTATCGCCGAGGATCGCCAGCGCGGCTGGGTGCTGCACCGCTCCGACTACTCCACCGCCATCGCCACCGGCATTCGCGACCACAGCGGCAGCATAGTGGCCGCCATCAACCTGTCCGGCCCGGACGCAGTCATGGATACCCAGGTTGCTCAGCAGGGCTTTCTCACGAGCCTGCTCGCCGCCAGTCACGATATATCCCAGGAGCTGGGCCATACGGGCTCGCCTTCCGGCCTATAAATTCCAAACGGCGCATTCCATTTTCATCGGGCGTTTACAGTTCGAAATGGTAGGGTGCGCTGTGTGCGCCCCCGCCTCGGCGCAGATTTTTTGGTGCGCACAGCGCACCCTACGGGGGCAACCATGCTTGTCCTCAAGCCGGGGCAATTAGCTGCAGATTAATGCTGTATAGATAAACAGCACAGGCTAAACTCTAGCCGGCCAATATCCCAACCGCATTCCCGATACCCTCCCCAGCCACTATGCACACAGCCACCGGCACGCCCATGCAGGCGCAACTCGATCCGCGCTTCTACTACCTGGCGAATTTCCGTCAGGCCCTCACCTGGCTGCAGGAGCGCTATGCCGATCTGTTGAGTGAGGCCGAGCATGAGTTTGTCCGGCAGTTCTTCGCCATGGACACGCCCGCCCAGGCTCTGCTGGTGCGGATGATCATGCGCAAGGGCAGCCACTTTCGCCTGAGCAAACTCAACTATGAAGAGATCGGCTGCCCGCGCCAGGCGGCAACGCAGCTGCTTGAGGCAGGTTGGGTACGACATGACGCCGAACTGTGCCTGGAGGAGCTGTTCAAGCTGCTGCGCAAAGATGAAGTGCTCCAGCACCTGGCGGGCCCCGCATCCAGAAAATCGCAGAACAAATCCGAGCTGCTGGCGCAACTGGCCGAGACCTGTGCCGAGCCGCGTGCCTTTGCCGCCTGGTGTCCGGGCAGTGAGGAGCAGATTGTCTCCCTGACCATCGACGCGCTGTGCGAGCGTCTGCGACTGATGTTTTTCGGCAATCTACGCCAGGACTGGTCCGAGTTCGTCCTCGCCGAGCTCGGTATCTTTCGCTATGAGCGCGTAGAGCTGACGCCCGACTCGCGGGCTTTTCGCCACCGCGCGGATGTGGACTGCTACCTGCACCTGCAACGCAGCCGCGAACAGTTCGAGGCCGGCGAGCCACTTGCAAGTGTGCTGCAACAGATCAGCGCCCAAGTCTGCGATACCCCCTTCCTGGCCGCGCGACGTAACAAACTGCTGTTCCGCATGGGCCAGCAACTGGAGCGCGAGGGCGACCTGGAAGGCGCGTTGGCGTTCTACACCGACTGCCGTTATGTCGGCGCTCGCCTGCGCCAGATCCGCGTACTGGAGCGCTTGGCCCGCCCCGAACAGGCCTATGAGCTGACGCTGCAAGCCATCCAGGCACCGGAAAATGATGCCGAAGCCCAGGCCGTGGAACGCGCGTTGACGCGGCTGGCCCGCCAACTTGGGCAGCCACTGCCTGGCAAAACCAAACCAGTAGCGCCGGCACGAATTGACCTGAGCCTGCCCAGGCCTGAGGCGCAGAGTGTCGAGTTTGCCGTCAAAGCTCATCTGCACGAGCCCGACGCGCCGGTGCACTATGTAGAGAACAGCCTGATCTGCAGCCTGTTCGGCCTGCTCTGCTGGCCAGCGATCTTCGCGCCAGTGCCGGGGGCGTTCTTCCACCCTTTCCACACTGCCCCGGTTGATCTGTTCAGTGCCGACTTCCATACCCAGCGCGAAGAGTTGTTTGCCAGCTGCCTGGCCCACCTCGACTCGGATGCCTACAAGCAGGTGATCCGCGACAACTACGCGGCGAAATTCGGCATCCAGTCGCCCTTCGTCTTCTGGGCGGCGCTGGACGAAACCTTGCTGGAGCAAGCGCTCGACTGCCTGCCCGCCGCGCACCTGCGGGCCTGGTTCAAGCGCCTGCTGCTGGACATCAAAGCCAACCGCGCCGGTATGCCCGACCTGATCCAGTTCTGGCCGGCCGAGCAGCGCTATCGGATGATTGAAGTCAAAGGCCCTGGGGACCGCCTGCAGGACAACCAGCGGCGCTGGCTGGCCTTCTGCGCCGAGCACGGCATGCCGGTGGACGTCTGCTACGTGCAATGGGCCGACGCGTGAACTATCAGGTCGCGGTACGCGCGCTGTGCGAGTTCACCGCCAAGGTCGGCGACCTCGACCTGCGTTTTACCCCCTCGCCCACCGCCCAGGAAGGCATGACCGGTCACGCCATCGTGGTGGCCCGACGCGGCCCGGGCTACTACGCAGAATTGCCGTTAAGTGGCACATACCAGGGCTTGCAGGTACGCGGCCGCGCGGACGGTTACGACCCGGATGAAAACCTGCTGGAGGAGATCAAGACCCACAGGGGTGATATCAGCCGCATCCCGGAAAATCATCGCCTGCTGCACTGGGCCCAGGCCAAGGTCTACGGCTGGCTGCTCTGCCAGGAGCGCGACATGCCAGAGATCAATCTGGCGGTAGTCTACTTCAACGTTATTACCCAACACGAAACCGCCTTCCACCTGACCGTCAGCGCGGATGAGCTGCGTGAGTTTTTCGAGCTGCAATGCAGCCGCTATATCCGCTGGGCCGAGTATGAGCGCGAGCATCGCCGCCAGCGCGATGAAGCCCTACTCCGCCTGCGCTTTCCCCATGCCGAGTTTCGTAGCGGTCAACGCCAGCTGGCCAATCAGGTTTACCGCGCCGCGCGTGACGGCCACTGCCTGATGGCCCAGGCCACCACTGGCATTGGTAAAACCCTTGGCACCCTGTTTCCGCAGCTCAAGGCTTTTCCCGAGCAGCAGCTGGATAGGTTGTTCTTTCTTACCGCAAAAACCCCTGGTCGACGCCTGGCGCTGGATGCGCTGGCCACCCTGCGCAGCCAGGAAGAGGTGATGCCGTTGCGGGTGCTGGAGCATGTGGCGCGCGACAAGGCCTGCGAGCATCCCGACAAAGCCTGCCATGGCGACTCCTGCCCCTTGGCCAAAGGTTTTTACGACCGCTTGCCGGCCGCCCGCCAGGCCGCACTTGAAGGCCAGTGGTTGAGCCACGAGAGCGTGCGCGCCACCGCCCTGGCTCATCAGATCTGCCCTTATTACCTGAGCCAGGAACTGTGCCGCTGGGCCGATGTGGTGGTCTGCGATTACAACTATTACTTCGACATGGGCGGCCTGCTGTATGGCCTTACGCTGCTCAATGAGTGGCGCATCACCCTGCTGGTGGACGAAGCCCACAACCTGATTGAACGGGCGCGCGGCATGTACACCGCCGAGCTCAATCAGCAGCGCTTCGAAGCGCTACGGCGCATTGCACCGAATGTGATGAAGGCCCCACTGGAGCGCATCAGCCGGCACTGGCGACAGCTGGAGCGCGATCAGGAAGTGGCGTATCAGGTGTACCCCAGCGCGCCGGACCTGTTCGTCATGGCCCTGCAGAAGGCCGTCAGCACCCTCACCGATCACCTCAGCGAACAGCCCGCTGGCAATGCCGCCGAGCTGCTGCACTTCTATCTGGATGCCATGCTGTTCTGCCGCCTGGCCGAGGCCTTTGGCGCGCATTCGCTGTTCGATATCAGCCGCGACGAAAGCAGTGGCCAGATGGTTTCGACCCTGTGCATCCGCAATATCGTGCCCGCGCCGTTTCTCGCCCCGCGCTTCGACGAGGCGCACAGCTGCACGCTGTTTTCCGCCACCTTGAGCCCGGCGAACTATTACGCCGACCTGCTCGGCCTGCCGGACGACACGCCCTGGATCGATGTGGAATCGCCTTTTAGCGCCGAGCAGCTGCACGTCCAGGCCGTCAGCAACCTGTCCACCCGCTATGCCCATCGCGACTTCTCGCTGGCCCCCATCGCCGCCTTGATTGCCCGCCAGTACGCGGAAAAACCGGGTAACTACCTGGCCTTCTTCAGCAGTTACACCTACCTGCAGGCGGTGCTGCAGGAGCTGCAGATAGCGCATCCAGGAATTCCGCTCTGGCAGCAGTCACGGCAAATGGATGAAAACGAACGTCAGGCCTTTCTCGATCGTTTCTCCAGCAATGGTCGCGGTATCGGTTTTGCCGTATTGGGTGGAGCCTTTGGCGAGGGCATCGACCTGCCCGGCGACCGCCTTATCGGCGCATTTATCGCCACCCTCGGCCTGCCGCAGATCAACCCGGTCAATGAAGAGATCAAACAGCGGATGGAGGCGATGTTCGGCAGCAACAATGGCTATGGCTACACCTACCTCTACCCGGGTTTGCAGAAGGTGGTACAGGCCGCCGGCCGGGTTATTCGCACCGTGCAGGACCAGGGCGTTGTCTACCTGATCGATGATCGCTTCAATCAGCCGGCGATCCGCAAGCTGCTGCCGACCTGGTGGAAGGTGGAGCGCTGCCGTTTGCCGTTGCACAACGAGATCAATGCGCTCTAACCGGCAACAGCGTGCCGTTCAGCCATGCGCTCACCACGCCTGCTTCTTGTCCATGATGAAGTTCATGAACGTGCGTAGACGCAGCGGCATATGCCGGCTGTGGGGATGCAGCAGGGTGAAGGGGCGCGAGCGTCCGGAAAATGGCTGAAGCACTTCCACCAGCGATCCCTCGGCCAACTCGCGTTCGACGATAAAGCGATAGGTCTGGAACAGGCCCGCGCCATGCTTGGCTAGGGTCACACCAGCCACCACGTCGTCGGAACAGAGGTAGCCGCCGCTGGTCAACATTTCCCGCGCCTTGCCGCCTTCGTTGAACAGCCAGGTGATCGGCCGGGCGCTGCCGGGCTGTTCGAACTGGATGCGGTCATGCTGCTCCAGGTCGTCGGTCTGCTGGGTGACCGAAGCACTCTTCCCCACCAGCGCGCCAGCCTGGCGACAGCCGGCCTTGGTCAAGACTTAGGGCAACGTGCTCCAGAGGTTCGATCATCAGTCCCTGTCCAGCAGATGAAAGCGGGGCAAGGATACGTGCCAGCGAATAGCGGCCAGGCGGATCAGCAGCACCGTCAGCATGGACAACCCCGTATCCAGCCAGTGCGGGGTGCCCAGCTCGCGCAGGCCGATAAACATCAGGGCTCCGGCAATGCAGGCGGTGGCGTAGATTTCCTTCTGGAAGATCAGCGGAATCTCGTTGCAGATCACATCGCGCATCACCCCGCCGGCCACGCCGGTCATCACCCCCATGATCACCGCCGTGCTATGGGGCACGGCATGCTGCAGCGCCACTTCGGTGCCGATCACGGTAAACACCGCCAGACCGAAGGCATCCGCCAGCAGCAGGCCTTTCTCATGAATGGGCTGGGTCAAGCGCACCCAGATCACCGTGCCGATGGCCGCCAGAGAGGCCACCAGGATATAGAGATCGTTGAGAATCCAGCTGACCGGGTGGTTGTCGAGAATCACATCGCGCAGGGTGCCGCCGCCCAGCGCGGTGATGATGGCAATCACCAGCACGCCGAACAGGTCCATGGATTTACGACCGGCCATCAGCGCACCGGTAATGGCAAATACCGCAACGCCGAACAGGTCGGCGAGGTAGAAGAGTTCTGCCATGGCGTCCTCAGGACTCGACCGGGGTACGCATGGTGACGAATTCCTCGGCCGCCGTTGGGTGCACGCCGATGGTTTCGTCGAACATCCGCTTGGTTGCCCCGGCTTTCAGGGCAATGGCCAGGCCCTGGACGATTTCCCCCGCCTCCGGGCCGACCATATGGCAACCCAGCACCCGGTCGCTGTCGGCATCCACCACCAGCTTCATGAGGGTGCGCTCCTGGCAGTCGGTCAGCGTCAGCTTCATCGGCCGGAAACGGCTTTCGAAAACCACTACGCGGTGGCCCTCCTCCCTGGCCTGCTCCTCGCTCAAGCCTACGGTGCCGATATTCGGCAGACTGAACACCGCAGTGGGGATCATCTTGTAGTCGACCTTGCGGTACTCCTCGGGCTTGAACAGCCGCCGCGCCACGGCCATGCCTTCGGCCAGGGCAACCGGGGTCAGCTGCACCCGGCCGATCACATCGCCGATGGCCATGATCGAGGGTGCCGTGCTCTGGTACTGCTCGTCGACCTGGATATAGCCGCGCTCGTCCAGTTGTACCGCGGTGTTTTCCAGGCCGAGGTTGTCCAGCATCGGCCGGCGGCCGGTGGCGTAGAACACGCAGTCGATTGCCAGCTCGCGGCCATCCTTGAGCGTTGCCAGCAGGCTGCCATCGGCCTGCTTGTCGATGCGCGCGATATCGCTGTTGAACTGCAGGTCGAGGCCGCGCTTGCTCAGTTCTTCGCGCAGGTGCTGGCGCACCGCGCCATCGAAGCCGCGCAGGAACAGCTCGCCCCGGTAGAGCAAGGAGGTCTGCGCGCCCAGGCCGTTGAAGATCGAGGCGAACTCCACGGCGATGTAACCGCCGCCCACCACCAGCACGCGCTTGGGCAATTGTGGGAGGAAGAATGCCTGGTTCGAGTCGATGACGTGCTCACGGCCAGGAATATCCGGGACATGGGGCCAGCCGCCGGTGGCGATAAGGATATGCTTGGCGCTGTAGCGCTTGCCGCCTAGTTCAACGCTGTGGCCATCGAGCAGGCGGGCGTGGCCTTCCAGCAGAGTCACCCCGCTATTGACCAGCAGGTTGCGATAGATACCGTTGAGGCGCTCGATTTCGCGGTTCTTGTTGGCGATCAGGGTCGGCCAGTCGAACTGCGCCTGATCCATAGACCAGCCAAAACCCTGGGCCTGCTCGAAGTCTTCGGCAAAGTGGGCACCGTACACCAGCAGCTTTTTCGGCACGCAGCCGACGTTGACGCAGGTGCCGCCCAGGTAGCGGCTCTCGGCCACCGCCACGCGGGCACCATAGCCCGCAGCAAAGCGGGCCGCGCGTACGCCGCCGGAGCCGGCACCGATTACAAACAGGTCGAAGTCGTAGGTCATCACAAGCCTCCAGATCAGGCCGCAAGCATAACCCAATCACCCCAAGCACCGCGTTAGGACTACGCTTGCAAAGTACCCTCAAGGAGCAGCCCCATGCGTCCGACCCTCACCCACCTGGCGTTGCACGTTCCCGATCTGGATGCCTGTGTGGCCTTCTACCGCGAGTTCTGCGGCATGGCGGTGATTCACCAGCGCGCCGGCAAGGGCTCGCGGATTGTCTGGATGGCCGAACCCGGCAAGGAGCACGAATTTATCTTTGTGATCATGCCCGGCGGGCAGGATCGTCAGTTGGCGGACGATGACTACAGCCACTTCGGCTTCGCCGTGGCCAGCCGCGAGCAGGTCGATGCCATTGCCGCCAAAGCTCAGGCCGCAGGTTGTCTGATCTGGGCCCCGCGTGACGAGCCCTACCCGGTCGGCTATTACTGCGGACTCCGTGATCCATCAGGTAACTATGTCGAGTTCAGCTATGGCCAGCCACTTGGCCCGGGCTCTGAGGCGATGCCGATTCCCTGACCGGCCCAGGCAAACGGTAAGCAAAAATGGCAAAGCCACCTCACGGTGGCTTTGCCATTCATCTCACTTACAAGTCAAAGCGTCCGGCTCACCGCCTCAGTAGGCTTTGCCTGGCTTATAGAGGTTCTCGAAACAGAAATTGGTGGCATCTATATAGCCTTCCGCACCGCCGCAGTCGAAACGTCGACCTTTGAACTTGTAGGCCATTACGCAACCATTCTGCGCCTGCTTCATCAAGGCATCGGTGATCTGGATTTCACCGCCCTTGCCGGGTTCGGTCTGCTCGATCAGCTCGAAGATATCCGGCGTCAGGATATAGCGACCGATAATGGCCAGGTTCGAAGGCGCATCTTCAGGCTTGGGCTTCTCGACCATGCTGTTAACCCGGTAGATGTCTTCCCGGATCATTTCGCCAGAAATCACCCCGTACTTGTGGGTTTCTTCCGGCGGCACTTCCTGAATGGCCACAATCGAGCAACGGAACTGGTTATACAGTTTGACCATCTGGGTCAGCACGCCGTCGCCGTCCAGGTTCAGGCACAGGTCATCGGCCAGCACCACGGCAAAGGCTTCGTCGCCAATCAGGGGGCGGCCACAGAGAATGGCATGGCCCAGGCCTTTCATTTCGACCTGGCGAGTGTAGGAAAAGCTGCACTCGTCGATCAGACGCCGGATCCCGCTCAGGTATTTCTCCTTGTCGGTATCGCGGATCTGATGTTCGAGCTCGTAGCTGATATCGAAATGGTCTTCCAGGGCACGCTTGCCGCGCCCAGTGATCATGGCGATTTCCGTCAATCCAGCCTCCAACGCCTCTTCGACGCCATACTGGATCAGCGGCTTGTTCACGATCGGCAGCATCTCCTTGGGCATGGCCTTGGTGGCCGGGAGAAAGCGTGTGCCGTAACCGGCGGCGGGGAACAAGCATTTCTTGATCATGAAAATCCTTTAAATAAACAGCGAAAAACCGCACAAGTCTATCAGGCTGCATTGACCTTACAATGACCAAGCCCCGGACGGCCAATGCCGCGGTAGAGAAAACCGAGCGCCGCGAGCTGTTTGCCATCGTAGATATTGCGCCCATCAAACAGCACCGGCATGCGCATCAGGCCGCGAATTCTGACGAAGTCCGGCTGACGAAACTGCTTCCATTCGGTCACCAGCACCAGGGCGTCGGCCCCCTCGACAGCGCCGTAAGGCGACTCGCTCAGGCGCAGCTGACCGCGCTCGACCTCCGCGCTATACCGCGCCGCCACGCCGGCCCTGGCAACCGGGTCGTAGGCCTGTACCCGCACCCCAGCGGCAAGCAGCGCATCCAGCAGAACCAGGCTGGGGGCCTCGCGCAGATCATCGGTGCCAGGCTTGAAAGCCAAGCCCCAAAGCGCCACAACCCGCCCTTGCCAGTAACCGGAAAAATGCTCACGCAATGCCTGGAACAACAACGTCTTCTGTAGCGCGTTACGAGCTTCGACTGCACGCAGGATGCCAGGTTCAATGCCTTCCTGCTCTGCAGTGCGGATCAACGCCCGCACATCCTTGGGGAAACAGGAGCCGCCATAACCGCAACCGGCATAGATAAAGTGAGTGCCAATGCGTTTGTCGCTGCCGATGCCGCGGCGCACCTCCTCGATATCAACGTCCAGGCGTGCGCACAGGCTGGCCATTTCGTTGATAAAGGAAATCTTGGTAGCGAGAAAGGCATTGGCGGCGTACTTGCTGAACTCCGCGGCACGCAAGCTCATGCACAGCAGGCGTTCGTGGTTGCGCAAAAACGGCGCATACAGACGGCGCAGCACCTCAGCGGCCTGCGGCTCGTCGCAGCCGATGATGACCCGGTCCGGGCGCATAAAGTCATCGATGGCCGAGCCCTCCTTGAGGAACTCCGGGTTGCTGGCCACACTGACCTTGCACGACTGAGCGCGTTTACGCAGGCCATTGTTGATCCGCTGCGCGACCCGCTCCCCAGTACCCACCGGCACCGTGGATTTGTCGACCACGATACAACTGCGCTGCAGGCAGGCCCCCAAGGCATCGGCAACGGCGAGCACATGGGAAAGATCCGCCGAACCATCCTCCCCGCTTGGCGTACCCACGGCGATAAAAACGATCTCCGCCTGGGCGACGCCCAGCGGCAGATGCTCGGTAAAGCTCAACTGGCCGTTGGCCAGATGGGCCCTGAGCATCGCTTCCAGCCCGGGCTCGTATATGGGCACCTGGCCATCAGACAGGCCGGCGACACGTGCGGCATCCTGCTCGACGCAGATCACCCGGTTACCCATTTCGGCAAAACAGACCGCCGACACCAGCCCGACATACCCGGCTCCGATCACGCAGATTCGCATCGCCACACCTCCAGATGAGTTGCAGCGATTGCAGCTAAAACAGGTGGCAGGCATATGACACTGACGCGACAGGGGCGTGACAGCGTGTTTAAGGCGAGGGAGTTGTAGCGAGGAAAGGTGGTGCCCCGAGCCGGAATCGAACCGGCAAGACCTTACGGTCGGCAGATTTTAAGTCTGCTGTGTTTACCAATTTCACCATCGGGGCGTTTGGCGCGTTGTCGCGTGTTGCAGTCAGCGGCTCAACTTGCGAGGTCTGGACTATATACAGCCCATGGGCGAGCCGCAAGCCGCGGACTTTAAAATGAAAAAGCCTCGTAAATCATGGATCTACGAGGCTTTTCTAATTGGAGGCTGAGGTCGGAATCGAACCGGCGTTCACGGATTTGCAATCCGGTGCATAACCACTCTGCTACTCAGCCTTGAAACTAAACGGGCCGTTTAGACGGCCCGTTAAAATTGGAGCGGGAAACGAGACTCGAACTCGCGACCCCGACCTTGGCAAGGTCGTGCTCTACCAACTGAGCTATTCCCGCTTGTCGTGCTGACGGCCGCCATTCTATAGCTTCGGAACGCCGCGTCAACCCCTTGATTCAAAAAACTTATTTCTTTTCAGCAACTGGGCTGAGGTGCGGCCAGGCCGCCATCAGGTACTGCACCATAGACCACAGGGTCAGCACGGCGGAGATCACCAAAAGCACATAGCCCAGGATCACCCAGGCGGTAAATGTCGGCGGGTTGGCCAGCAGGACGATCAGCGCAACCATCTGCGCCGCGGTTTTCCATTTGGCCAGATTGGAGACGGCGACATGGGCCCGAGCACCCAGTTCGGCCATCCACTCACGCAAGGCCGATACCACGATTTCGCGACCGATAATGATCACCGCCGGCAGGGTCAGCCAGAGGTTGGTGTGTTCCGCCACCAGCAGCACCAGGGCCACGGCCACCATCAGTTTGTCGGCCACCGGGTCGAGAAAGGCCCCGAATGGTGTGCTCTGCTCAAGCCGGCGCGCCAGATAGCCGTCCAGCCAATCGGTTGCGGCGGCGCAGGCGAATACCCCGCTGGCCGCCCAATAGCTCCAACTGAAGGGCAGATAGAACAGCAGAATGAAGCAGGGAATCAGCAGAACGCGGAGCACGGTTAGCAGGTTGGGGATATTCATCGGCACAACTAGGCTGCAAAGTGAGCAGGCATTCTACTCGCTGTGCAGTGCGGCATAAATCAGCTCTGCAAGCTTTTTACTGATACCCGGCGCTTTGGCGATTTCGTCGCTGCTGGCACGGGACAGTTCCTGCAGGCCGCCAAAGTGATTGAGCAGCTCACGGCGGCGCTTTGGCCCGACCCCGGCAACCTCTTCCAGGCTGGATGTACGGCGCGCCTTGCCGCGTCGAGCGCGGTGGCCGGTAATGGCAAAACGGTGCGACTCGTCGCGAATCTGCTGAATCAGGTGCAGCGCCGGCGAATTGCCCGGCAGGGTGAATTCATGGGCGGCGTCATTCAGGTAGAGGGTTTCCAGCCCCGGCTTGCGGGTGGTGCCCTTGGCCACACCGAGCAGAATCAGCTCGGGCACCGCCAGTTCTTCGAGCACCGTGCGGGCCATGGCCAGCTGGCCCTTGCCGCCGTCCACCAGGAGGATATCGGGCAACTTGCCTTCGCCCTCCTTGACCTTGCTGAAGCGCCGGGTCAGGGCCTGGTGCATGGCGGCGTAGTCGTCGCCCGCCGTCACGCCTTCGATGTTGTAGCGGCGGTAATCGGATTTCAGCGGGCCTTCAGGGCCGAACACCACGCAGGAGGCCACCGTGGCTTCACCGCTGGAGTGGCTGATATCGAAACACTCCAGGCGCTGCGGCACCTCATCCATGTCCAGTGCCTCGGCCAGGGCCTCGAAACGCGCGGCCACATGCTGACGATCGGCCAGGCGCGCGCCCAGGGCCTGCTCGGCATTGGTGACCGCCAACTGCTGCCAGCGCGCCCGGGTACCGCGCACGCGATAGCTGATACTCAACTGGCGACCGCGCATCTCCTCGATGGCCGAGATCAGGGTGGGGAAGTCTTCATGCTGGGCATTGACGATCAGCTCGCTGGGCAGGTCGCGTTCCTGACTGCTCAGGTAGTACTGGGCGAGGAAGGCCAGCAACACGTCACTGCCCTCCTCCTCGATGGCCACCTGCGGGAAGAAGTTCTTGCTACCCAACACCCGCCCGCCACGTACGCTGATCAGGTGCACGCAGGCACCGCCCGGATTGACCATGGCCGCGACCACATCGACGTCGCCGCTGCCACCTTCCATGCTCTGCTGATCCTGCACCCGGCGCAGCAGGGAGATCTGGTCGCGCAGCTCGGCGGCGCGCTCGAAGTCCAGGGTCGCGGCGGCCTGCTGCATGCCGCTGGACAACTCATCGCTCAGGGCATTACTGCGACCTTCGAGGAACATCACCGAATGGCGCACATCCTCGGCATATTCCTCGGGCGTCACCAGATCGACACAGGGGCCCTTGCAGCGCTTGATCTGGTACTGCAGGCAAGGCCGGGTGCGGTTCTTGAAGAAACTGTCTTCGCACTGACGCACGAGAAAGGCCTTCTGCAGCAGGTTGAGGCTTTCGCGGATCGCCCCGGCACTGGGATAGGGGCCGAAATAGCGGCCTTTCGGCTTCTTCGCCCCACGATGGATGCTCAGGCGCGGGTAATCGCCATCCGAGAGAAACACATAGGGATAGGACTTATCGTCGCGCAGCAGGATGTTGTAGGGCGGCCGCCATTCCTTGATCAGCGTCTGCTCAAGCAGCAGCGCCTCGGTTTCGTTGGCGGTGATGGTGGTTTCGACCTGAGCGATCTTGCCCACCAGGGCGGCGGTCTTGGGGGCCAGACCGGTCTTGCGGAAGTAACTGGCCAGGCGCTTTTTCAGGTTTTTGGCTTTGCCGACATAGAGCAGCCGGGCATCCACATCGAACATGCGGTAGACGCCGGGGCGGCCACTGCAGGTGGCGAGAAAAGCGCTTGAGTCGAAAGCAGCGCCGGTTTCAGCTGCCGGCATCGATCATGCCATGGCGCACCGCCAACAATGCCAATTCCACATCACTGGTAATCGACAGCTTCTCGAAGATGCGGTAGCGGTAGGTATTCACGGTTTTCGGCGACAGGCACAGCTTGTCCGAGATGCTCTGCACCTTCTGGCAGCCGGCGATCATCAGAGCGATCTGGATCTCGCGCTCGGACAGCAAGTCGAATGGCGAATTGTTGTTCTGCGGCTGGAAAGACTTGAGCGCCAACTGCTGAGCAATCTGCGGGCTGATATAGCGCTGGCCGCTGAACACCATGCGGATGGCCTGGACCATTTCTTCCAGCGCTGCGCCCTTGGTCAGGTAGCCGGCGGCACCTGCCTGCAGCAGACGGGTAGGAAAAGGATCTTCTTCACACACGGTCACGGCCACGACCTTAAGGTCGGGGTGGCTGCGGATCAGTTTGCGGGTGGCTTCGAGACCGCCGATGCCGGGCATCTTGATGTCCATCAGGACGACATCGGGCTTCAGTTCGCGGGCCTTGTGCAGGGACTCTTCACCGGACTCGGCCTGACCTACAACCAGCAGGCCTTCAATGTCGGCAAGCATGCGCGTGATGCCTGTGCGAACCAGGTCGTGGTCATCGACTACTAGCACCCTAATCAAGCGACACCCCATTGTGCGTCAGGCCACCCAGACAGCGACCTTGTTGAAATGCTGATCAAATCAGATTTGCGTTATTTGACCAAGCTTGGCGCATGACCGTCAAAAAGCAAACGCCAAAATACGCTTGCATGACAACCAGAGGAATATGGCGGAAGCGGTGAGATTCGAACTCACGGAAGAGTTTCCCCTTCGACGGTTTTCAAGACCGTTGCATTCAACCGCTCTGCCACGCTTCCGGCGTTAGTGCGGGCGGCAATCTTACCGGAACGCAACACACTGTCAAACTCTGCTTCTTGGCAGCTTGCGTGGCTCTGTTATGATCCCGTTCGACCTTGGTCACGGAACCATCTAGCCTCTACAGGAGTGTCGCCATGAACGATCACAATTATGCCCTCGACCATACGCAGGTCGAGCAGCAAGAAGTCAGCCGCGTCCTGCGCAACACTTACGGCTTGCTGGCCATCACCTTGGCTTTCAGCGGCCTGGTTGCCTTTATGGCGCAGCGCGCCAACGTGCCCTACCCGAATATCTTTGTGGTGCTGATCGGCTTCTACGGCCTGTTCTTCCTCACCGCCAAACTGCGCAACTCGCCTTGGGGCCTGGTTTCCACCCTCGCCCTGACCGGTTTTATGGGTTACACCCTGGGCCCGATTCTCAATCGTTACCTGGGCATGGCCAACGGTGCTGAAGTTGTCAGCTCGGCCTTTACCATGACCGCCCTGGTGTTCTGTGGCCTGTCGGCCTATGTACTGACCACCCGCAAGGACATGAGCTTTCTCAGTGGCTTTATCACTGCCGGTTTCTTCGTTCTGATCGGTGCCATGCTGGCCGGCTTCTTCTTCGAGATCAGCGGCCTGCAACTGGCGATCAGCGCCGGCTTCGTGCTGTTTTCCTCGGCCTGTATCCTGTTCCAGACCAGCGCCATCATTCACGGCGGCGAGCGCAACTACATCATGGCGACCATCAGCCTGTATGTATCCATCTACAACCTGTTTGTCAGCCTGCTGCAGATCTTCGGCATTGTGGGCGGCGACGATTGATCGCTTAACCCGTAAACAAAAAAAGGCCGCTTAACTAAGCGGCCTTTTTTATTGCGCATGTTTTATTGCAGGTGGACTTAGTTGCGCGCCTGTTCCCAGGACTTCAGCAGTTCGTTGTAGTTGATGGTTTCGCCTTTAGGCTTCTCGTTAGCCAGTTTCGGCTTGGGTGCACCAGGCTGATCCAGCCAGTATTGCGGGTCTTTCGCCTCATTCAGCTTGGGACCGCACTCGCCGAGTACACCGGCACGCTCCAGACGACCGAGCATGGTGTCCTGAGCCGCGGCCAGGCCATCCAGGGCCTCTTGTGGGGTTTTGTCGCCACTGGCTGCCTCGGCAATAAACTGCCACCACAGCTGGGCCAGACGCGGGTAGTCCGGCACGTTGGTGCCGGTGGGCGTCCACTGCACCCGCGCCGGGCTGCGGTAGAACTCCACCAGACCGCCGAGCTTCGGCGCGGCGTCGGTCATGGCCTGCGAGTTGATATCCGACTCGCGAATCGGCGTCAGGCCAACCAGGGTCTTTTTCAGCGACACGGTCTTGGAGGTGACGAACTGGGCATACAGCCAGGCCGCCAGGCGTTGCTTGTCCGGGGTGGACTTGAGGAAGGTCCAGGAACCGGCGTCCTGATAACCCAGCTTCATGCCTTCCTCCCAGTACGGCCCCTTGGGCGACGGTGCCATGCGCCACTTCGGCGTGCCGTCTTCATTGACCACCGGCAGGCCCGGCTTGGTCATATCGGCGGTAAAGGCGGTGTACCAGAAGATCTGCTGAGCGATGCTGCCCTGAGCCGGCACTGGGCCGGATTCGGAGAAGGTCATGCCCTGGGCTTCCGGCGGCGCGTATTGACGCATCCAGTCGACGTACTTGGTGGTGGCATAGACCGCCGCCGGGCCATTGGTATCGCCGCCGCGGGCAACGCTGGAGCCCACCGGGCGGCAACCGTCTACGCGAATGCCCCACTCGTCCACCGGCAGGCCGTTGGGCAGGCCCTTGTCGCCACCGCCCGCCATGGAGAACCAGGCATCGGTGAAGCGCCAGCCCAGGGACGGGTCTTTCTTGCCGTAGTCCATATGGCCATAGACGCGCTGGCCGTCGATTTCCTTGACCTTCTCGGAGAAGAATTCGGCGATATCTTCATAGGCCGACCAGTTGACCGGCACGCCCAGCTCGTAGCCATAGATTTCCTTGAACTTGGCCTTGAGTTCCGGCCGCTCGAACCAGTCGGCGCGGAACCAGTAGAGGTTGGCGAACTGCTGGTCGGGCAGCTGATAAAGCTTGCCATCCGGCCCGGTGGTAAAGGACAGGCCGATAAAGTCGTCCAGGTCCAGGGTCGGCGAGGTGAAATCCTTGCCGTCGCCGGCCATCATATCGGTCAACGACACGGCCTTGCCGTAACGGAAGTGGGTGCCGATCAGGTCGGAGTCGTTGATATAACCGTCGTAGATGTTCTTGTCCGACTGCATCTGGGTCTGCAGTTTTTCCACCACATCGCCTTCCTGCATCAGGTCATGCTTGAGCTTGATCCCGGTGATTTCGCTGAAGGCCTTGGCCAGTACCTTGGACTCGTATTCGTGGGTGGCGATGGTTTCCGAGGCAACGCTGATTTCCATGCCACGGAATGGCTCCGCCGCCTTGATAAACCACTGCAGCTCGGCAAGCTGTTGCTCGGCGGTCAGGGTCGAAGGACTGAACTCGTCGGCAATCCACTTCTTGGCGGCCTCCTCGTAGGCATCGGCCCAGGCTGCGCCGCTTAATCCAGACAATGTCAGCAGGGCAGCCAACGCCATGCTATGTCGCGTTTTGTTGTTATTGTCGAACATAGAGACCTCCATCTCGGGGTTTGGGATGAGGCAAGCGGGTCTTGGCCGCGCCCAACCAGCGGGCGCGCCCAGGGCAGCCCGGCTTAACCCCAGCGCATCACTGCAAACAGCCAGAACACGGACAGCGACGTGGCTATCCAGATACTCCAATCGGTCGTGCCCACCACCAGCAGGTGCAGGTAAGCGCTTCCCAGCAGACCGATAAACAACCGATCACCACGGGTGGTGCTGATCGGCAAGAAGCCTTTGCGCTCGACACAGGGCGAACGCAGTTCCCACACCGTCATGCCCGCGAGAATCGCGGCGATGCCGCCGAAAAACAGCGCAGTGGGCAGAGTCCAGGCCATCCAATCCATCGTTTTTCTCCTTATACCCGGCCCAGGGCAAAGCCCTTGGCCACATGGTTACGGACAAACCAGATCACCAGCATGCCCGGCAGGATGGTCAACACCCCCGCCGCCGCCAGCACACCCCAGTCGATACCCGAGGCCGAGACGGTGCGGGTCATCACCGCGGCGATGGGCTTGGCGTCCACCGAGGTCAGCGTGCGCGCCAGGAGCAGCTCGACCCAGGAAAACATAAAGCAGAAGAACGCGGTGACGCCGATGCCCGAACCGATCAGCGGGATAAAGATCTTCACGAAGAATTTCGGGAAGCTGTAGCCGTCGATATAGGCGGTTTCGTCGATCTCCTTCGGCACCCCGGACATAAAGCCTTCGAGAATCCACACCGCCAGCGGCACGTTGAACAGGCAGTGAGCCAGAGCCACGGCAATATGGGTATCGAACAGGCCAATCGAGGAATACAGCTGGAAGAACGGCAGCAGGAACACCGCCGGCGGTGCCATACGGTTGGTCAGCAGCCAGAAGAACAGGTGCTTGTCGCCGAGAAAGCGGTAGCGCGAGAAGGCGTAAGCCGCCGGCAGCGCCACGCTCAGGGAAATCACCGTATTGAGGCTGACGTAATACAGCGAGTTGAGGTAGCCCTCGTACCAGCTGGGATCGGTGAAGATCACCCTGTAGTTGGCCAGGGTGAAGTCATGGGGCCAGAGACTCAGGCCACCGAGGATTTCGCTGTTGCTCTTGAACGACATGTTCAGCAGCCAGTAGATAGGCACCAGCAGGAACAGGATATAGAGCCCCAGCACCACTTGTTTGCGTAGGTTCATGGTCGGCCTCAGCGGTTCTTATCGTTGTGGGTCATGGCGGTGTAGAACAGCCAGGACACCAGCAGGATGATCAGGAAGTACACCAGGGAGAACGCCGCCGCCGGCCCCAGGTCGAACTGGCCGATGGCCATCTGGGTCAGGGTCTGACTGAGGAAGGTGGTGGCGTTACCCGGCCCGCCGCCGGTGAGCACAAAGGGCTCGGTGTAGATCATGAAGCTGTCCATAAAACGCAGCATCACCGCGATCAGCAGCACGCTTTTCAGCTTGGGCAGCTGGATATGGCGGAACACCGCCCAGCTTGACGCACGGTCGATACGCGCCGCCTGGTAATACACATCGGGAATCGCCCGCAGCCCGGAATAGCACAGCAGCGCGACCAGCGAAGTCCAGTGCCAGACGTCCATGATCAGCACCGTGACCCAGGCATCCCCCGTATCGGAGGCGTAGTTGTAGGCGATGCCGAGTTTGTTCAGCGTCCAGCCCATCAGGCCGATATCGGCGCGGCCGAAGATCTGCCAGATGGTGCCGACCACGTTCCATGGAATCAGCAGCGGGATGGCCAGCACGATCAGCACCAGCGAGGCCATGCGTCCCTTGGTCGGCATGCACAGGGCGATGGCGATGCCCAAGGGAATCTCGATCAGCAGCACACAGGCGGAAAAGATGAACTGGCGCAGCAGCGAATCGTGCAGGCGGGTGTCCTGCAGCACCTGCTTGTACCAGTCGACGCCGACGAAATAGCGTGTGGAGTGGTCGAAGATGTCCTGCACCGAGTAGTTGACCACCGTCATCATCGGCACGATGGCGCTGAACGCCACCAGCAGAAACACCGGCAGCACCAGCCACCAGGCCTTGTTGTTCTGCACCTTCATGGCTGCACCTCCAGCGCTTGGGTCTCGACCAGAAAGTCGTCGGCGTAGAGCATCAGCCACTGCGCCGGAAAGCTCAGGTAGACGCGCTGCTGCGGCACCGGCTGGTCCTCCTGCAGGCGCACCTTGAGCAGTTGGCCATCGAGTTTCAGGCTGAGAATCTTGTAGGTACCCAGGTCCTCCAGGTGCACCACCTCGCCGCACAGGGCATCGTCGTTGGGGCCATCCCAGATATGCACGAACTCCGGGCGGATGCCGACTTTCAGTTTGGCCCCAGGCAGCTCGGCGATGCGCCGATTGAGTGCCGGCGACAGCGGCAGCACGGTGTTGTTGAACCGCACCCCATCCGCGCAGGGTTGCACCTCGATCAGGTTCATTCCCGGGCTGCCGATAAAGTAGCCGACGAAGGTGTGGCTGGGTCGCTCGAACAGCTCGCGCGGGGTGCCGAACTGGACGATCTGGCCGCCGTACATCACCGCGATCTTGTCGGCGAAGGTCGAGGCCTCCAACTGGTCGTGGGTGACGTAGACCATGGTGATATTGAACTGCTCGTGGATCTGCTTGAGCTTGCGCCGCAGCTTCCATTTCAGGTGCGGGTCGATCACCGTCAGCGGCTCATCGAACAGAATCGCCGAGACATCATCGCGAACCAGGCCGCGGCCCATGGAGACCTTCTGCTTCTCGTCGGCGGTCAGGTTGCGCGCCCTTTTGTGCAACAGCGGGTGCAGCTCCAGCACCTCGGCGATTTCGTTGACCTTGGCCAGCACCTTCGCTTCGTTCATGCCCTGGTTGCGCAGCGGAAAGGCCAGGTTATCGAACACCGTCATGGTGTCGTAGACCACCGGAAACTGAAAAACCTGGGCGATATTGCGCTGCTCGGGATGCAGCTGATTGACCACCTTGCCGTCGAACTGCACCTCGCCATGGGAGGGACTGAGCAGCCCGGAAATGATATTGAGCAGGGTCGACTTGCCGCAGCCGGATGGTCCCAGCAGCGCATAGGCACCGCCCTGCTGCCAGATGTGATTCATCTCGCGGATGGCGTAATCGGCCGGGCCCTTGGGGTCGCGGCTATAGCTGTGGGCCAGGTTGTGTAGACGGATCTCGGCCATCAGGCGGTCCTCCCTAAACGGCGGCTGGGGGCCTGAATCAGCTGCCCGTCGGCAGCGAAGACAAACAGCTTGTGGGTGGGGATATAGATAAGGATCGGCGTATCCACGTCGTACTCGTGCACCCCGGGCAGGTGCAGCACCAGCACGAACTGCTCGTTGCGCACATGCAGAAAGGTCTCCGACCCGCTGATTTCGGCCAGCTCGACGGTCACCGCCAGCTCCAGATCGTCGTCGTTGGAGGGCACCAGGCCGATATGGCTGGGGCGCACGCCGAAGCGGTATTCGCCCTCGGCGATGTCTTGCAGATCCGGGTTGAGGGGGAAATGCACGGTATCGGCGAAACTCACTTCGGTACCGCTGATGCGCCCCGGCATCAGGTTGATCGCCGGCTCCGAGAACAGCTCGGCGGCCAGCACCTGCTGCGGGCGGTGATAGACCTCGGCGGTCTTGCCACTCTGCACCACCCGCCCTTCGTGCAGGATGGTGGTGGTGCCGCCCAGGGCCAGGGCCTCGTTGGGTTCAGTGGTGGCATAGATGGCGATGGTGTGGCGGGCCTCGAACAGCTCGCGCATCTCCTGGCGCAGCTCTTCGCGCAACTTGTAGTCGAGGTTGACCAGGGGCTCGTCGAACAGGATCAGCGAGGCATCCTTGACCAGGGCCCGGGCCATGGCGGTGCGCTGCTGCTGACCGCCGGACAGCTCCAGCGGGTAACGCGCCAGCAGGCCCTCGATACGCAGCATCTTCGCCGTGGCGTGGACCTTTTCCAGTATCTCGGCCTTGCTCACCCCGGCCTGGCGCAGCGGCGAGGCGATGTTCTCGAATACCGTCAGGGTCGGGTAATTGATGAACTGCTGGTAGACCATCGACACGTTGCGCTGGCGCACCGAGACATGGGTCATGTCCGCGCCATTCATCAGAATGCGCCCGCTGCTGGGTTTGTCCAGGCCGGCCATCAAGCGCATCAGGCTGGTCTTGCCGGACAGGGTGCGGCCCAGCAACACGTTGAAGGAACCGGGTTCGAAGCTCAGGCAGGCATCGTCGATATGCAGCTGGTTATCGACGATACGCGTGACATGCTCCAGGGTAAGTGACATGGGCCGTCCTTTTTCTTGTTATCTCCATCTAACAAGGCGAGTTCCGTGCCAAACCCTGAAATAAAAACCCAACCCATTGATTTACAAGAAACTAACGCGAGCACCTGAACAGCTTCTGCAAAGCGATTGAACAACCTTGAACAGTGCACTGTGAACAGTTGAACAGTCGCGGCGTTGACATTGAACAGTCATAGGCGACACTGAGTCGACTTCGGCGCAGACCGAAACCCATAACAACAAGAACCACCCCGAGACCCTTGTGATGGCTGAAGCTGCCGCTGCCCTGCCCCACGACCGCATCATCCAGGACTCCTGGTCGCGCTGCCGCGACTTCGGCCTGACCCACCAGAGCACGCCCATTTTCAGCCGCCCCAGTCCCGGCGAAGTGTCGGCCCTGCTCGACAGCCAGCACGCTCTGGTGCAGACCACCCATAAGGAAGTGCTGCCCTACTACGGCAATATCCTGGCCAATTCCAACTGCCTGATCATGCTCGCCGACCATCAGGGCCAGGTGCTGCAGTCCTGGGGCGACCAGCGCTTTATCGAACCCAGTCGCGCCCCCGGTTTCGTCGCCGGGGCCAGCTGGCTGGAGCGTTACACCGGCACCAATGCCATCGGCACCGCCCTGAGCTGCGGCCAGGCGGTGCATATCCAGCATGATGAACACTTCCTCAAGGCCAACCGCTTTATGACCGGTTCGGCCTCGCCGATCTTTGACGAACAACGGCAAATGATCGCGGTGCTGGATGTCTCCAGCGACAGCTACCTGCCGCCGGCACACACCCTGGGCATGGTCAAGATGATGAGCCAGTCAGTGGAGAACCGGCTGATTCTCAACCTGTTCCAGCAGCGCTACTTTCAGCTCAGCTTCAACACCAGCCTGGACAACCTCGACAGCCCCTGGGCCGGGTTGCTGGTCTTCGACGACCAGGGCCAGGTGGTGTCGGCCAACCGCCGCGCCGACAGCCTGCTGGGTGTGGGCCTGACGCGGGTGAATATCGAGAGCCTGTTCGATGTGCCGCTGCGCCAGCTGCTCAACCAGCCCGAAAGCCAGCCGTTCAACCTGCGCGCCGGCGGCCGCTTCCGCTTCCATGCCCAGGTCAAACGCCCGCAACAGCCCGCCCCGATCCAGGCCCGCGATTTCCGCCCAGCTGCCGAAGCTGAGCCGCCGGCCCAGAGCAACGGTTTTACCCTGGCCTCGATCAACCTCGGCGACCCGCGGGTGGACAAGGCCATACGCCAGGCCGAGCGCCTGCTGGAAAAGGACATCCCGATCCTGGTGCACGGCGAAACCGGGGTGGGCAAGGAAGTGTTCGTCAAGGCCCTGCACCAATCCAGCTCGCGCGCCAAACAGGCGCTGATCGCAGTGAATTGCGCAGCCATCCCCGCCGAACTGGTGGAGTCCGAACTGTTCGGCTACGAGAAAGGAGCCTTCACCGGGGCCAGCCAGAAAGGCAGCATCGGCCTGATCCGCAAGGCCCATAAAGGCACCCTGTTTCTCGATGAAGTCGGTGATATGCCGTTGCGCGTACAGGCGCGCCTGCTGCGTGTGCTGCAGGAGCGCTGCGTGCAACCCCTGGGCAGCAGCGAGCTGTATCCGGTGGATATCCGCCTAGTTTCGGCGACCAATCGGCCGCTGCGCCAGGATGTGGAAGCCGGACTGTTTCGCCAGGATCTGTACTACCGCATCAGCGGCCTCAACCTGGAACTGCCGCCGCTGCGCCAGCGCACGGACAAGGCCGCTCTGGTCCAGCGTATCTGGGATTACCACCGCGAACCGCAGCAATGGGCCGGGCTCAGCCCGGAGGTCATGGCCCTGTTCGAGCGCCACCCCTGGCCGGGCAACCTGCGCCAGTTGAGCAGCGTGCTGCAGATCGCCCTGGCCATGGCCGACGAACAGCCGATCCGCCCTGAGCATCTGCCGGATGATTTCTTTGCCGATCTGCAGCCGTCGCCTGCAACCTCAACCGTCACACCCCATGCGCCGCAGAGTCTGGGAACGCCATGCGAAAGCGACCTGCTCAGTCAGTACCAAGCCTGCGGCGGCAATATCTCCCTCCTGGCGCGCAGCCTCGGGGTCAGTCGCAATACGCTGTACAAGCGGCTGAAGGAGAATGGTCTGAAGCTCTAGCTCGCTGAGCTTTGCTGAAAATCACACAACGGCTTCAGCGGCCGGTTACGAATAGCAGGGTGTCGAGAGTCTTGCTACGAACCTGTATGGACTTATAAGCGCCATATAGGGTCAAAGCTCCTACCTGCCCATTCGCCGATTCCCAATCCAGCACCATGCCCCTACACTCGCCTGCCTCGCACGCCCTTGCTCCGCGTCCTTTAAGTCCCTTAGCCAACACAAGAGCATGCCCGATGCGTTGTTCCGCCTATGCGTCAGCCTTCCTTTCACCTCTGCGACAACTGCACAACTGGGCTGCCTTACTGCTGGCGCTGGTCTTGTTGAGCGCCTGCGCCAGCGCGCCGTCGCCGCAACCGCGGCCCGAGGTCGAGCCGATACGTTTCCTCCTGAGCTTCGATGACGGCCCCAGCGCGAGCCTGGGAGTCAATCCAACCCGGCAGATTCTCGATGCCCTGGACGACAACCCGATCCAGCCAGGGATCAAGGCGCTGTTCTTTGTTCAGACCCGCGCCATGGCAGCCGGCGGCAGCCTTCAAGGCCAGGCACTGTTGCGCCGCCAGCAGCGCGATGGTCACCTGCTGGGCTTTCACACCGCCACTCCTGGGCATGCCAACCACCGCTTCCTCAGCCCCGCCGAACTGGAGCAATCGCTGAAAGATGGCGTAGCCGACCTCTCCGCCATCAGCGGAGCCGCGCCGCGTCTGGTACGCCCGCCCTTCTGGAACTACGACGAGCGCACCTTCGCCGCCTACCAGGCCCATGGTCTGCGCCTGCTACTGACCGACCTGAGCGCCAACGACGGCAAGACCTGGGGCATCAACGGCAGCCTGCGCCGGCGCAGCAATCTGCGCGAACAACTGGCGCGGGCCGCCGAGCAGATCCATGCCGGGGCCCTGCCCGTGGTGGACGGGGTGATTCCGCTGGTGGTGACCTTCCACGACCTCAATCCCTACACCGCAAGGCATATGCGCGAATACCTGCAGATCCTCCTGGATGTCGCCGAGGATGTCGGCCTTGCCACAGACGCCAAGCCCTTCTACGACCAGCGCGCGCGTCTCGAACGCGCCGCCCTCAGGCGCGCCCTGGGTGACCCGCTGCAATACGCACGCCTGCCGGGGGTGTGGAACTGGTTATGGAACTGAGCCCGGACATAACCCGCTCTCGATCAGGCGCAGATACTCCGGACGCTGCGACAGGTCGTTGTGCCCCGCCGCTGGAATAACCGCGAGCCGCGCCACCCCGGGCTGAAAGTGGCCGTACAGGGCATCGCTACTGGCACGGGGAATCACCTTATCCTCGGCGGCCAGGATCAACAGCGTGGGCACCTCGATCTGCCGGGCGTACTTCCAGGACTCGAACTTGTCCCTGAGCAGCCATTGCACCGGGACATAGGGAAACTGCTGCCGGGCCAGCGCCTCGATACTCTCATAGGGGGTGATCAGCACCAGGCCCGCCGCCGGGCGCTGGCTGGCGAGCCGCACCGCCACGCCCGAGCCCAGGCTGCGCCCCACCAGCACGGTGCAGGGATGTTCGGCGTGGACCCGGTCGAACAGGGCCTGGGCATCAGCCTGAATCGCCGCCTCGGAGGGCGAACCGGCGCTGCCGCCATAGCCGCGGTAGTGCAACAGGTAGAGCGCATGGTCGGCAAAGGCTTGGGCGAATTGCGCCAGATTAAGCGAGACATCCTCGGCGTTGCCGCCAAAGTAGATCAGCGCCTTGCGGCCTGGCAGCGGCCGGGTGGAAACCAGCACCTCGGCCTCCGCCGTGGGTAACCGCAGCAGCAGCGCGGGATCGTCCACGGCGCGGGGCTGGGGAAAGTAGATCAACGAGCGCTGAAACAGCAGCAAGGCCAGACAGAGCAGCAGATACAAGGCGGCGGCCCAGGCGAGAAAGACCAACAGACGGCGCGTCGGACGACTGAATTGCACTGCCCCTCCCTGAACCTATTTGTTGCCGAACCACAGACTAGCGCAGCCCCGGCATGCCGAACCAAGTTCACCCTCTAGCAGCTAGCTAATCAAGGCCAGAAAAAATGCCGCTCACCAGAGCGGTGAGCGGCATTTCTGTACAGCTGTAGCCGTCGCTAGCAGCCAGCGGCCTACTCGGCCAGACGCCAGGTGGTGCCACCCTTGCCGTCTTCCAGTACCACGCCCATGGCGCTGAGCTGATCGCGGATGCGATCACTTTCTGCCCAGTTCTTCTCGGCGCGGGCCTGCAGACGTGCGGCGATCAGCGACTCAACCTCGGAGGCGTCGACCTTGCCAGCAGCGCCCGCCTGAAGGAACGCCTCAGGCTCAAGCTGCAGCACGCCAAGCACCCCAGCCAGCTCCTTCAAGCGCGCCGCCAGGCCGGCAGCGGCCTGTAGATCAGTGTCGCGCAGGCGGTTGATCTCGCGGGCCAGCTCGAACAACACGGCGCAAGCTTCCGGCGAGTTGAAGTCGTCATCCATGGCCGCGGCAAAGCGCTCGACAAAGGCCTCGCCACCCGCCGGTGCGGCTGCAGGCAGGCCCTTGAGCGCGTTGTAGAAGCGCTCCAGCGCACCCTTGGCTTCGCGCAGACTGTCTTCGGAGTAGTTGATCGGGCTGCGGTAGTGGCTGGACACCAGCAGGTAGCGCACCACTTCCGGGTGATACTTTTCCAGCACCTCACGAATGGTGAAGAAGTTGCCCAGGCTCTTGGACATCTTCTCGCCATCCACACGCACCGCGCCGGCGTGCATCCAGGCGTTGGCGTACAGCTTGCCGGTGGCGGCCTCGCTCTGGGCGATTTCGTTTTCGTGGTGCGGGAACACCAGGTCCGGGCCGCCGCCATGAATGTCGAAGGTCTCGCCCAGGCAGCAGGTCGACATCACCGAGCACTCGATATGCCAGCCCGGACGGCCCGCCCCCCAGGGCGACTCCCAGCTTGGCTCGCCCGGTTTGACGCCCTTCCACAGGACGAAATCCAGCGGGTCCTGCTTGGCCTCATCGACCTCGATACGCGCGCCGATCTTCAGGTCTTCGATCTTCTTGCGCGACAGCTTGCCGTAGCCGACGAACTTGCCGACGCGGTAGTACACGTCACCATTGCCGGGGGCGTAGGCAAAACCCTTATCGATCAGGGTCTGGATCATCTGGTGCATACCGGCGATATGCCCGGTGGCACGGGGCTCCTGATCCGGACGCAGGACATTGAGGCGCGCCTCGTCTTCATGCATGGCTTTGATCATGCGTTCGACCAGGGCTTCGAACGGCTCACCGTTTTCATTGGCACGCTTGATGATCTTGTCGTCGATGTCGGTGATATTGCGCACGTAGGTCACTTCATAGCCGCGATGGCGCAGCCAGCGAGTCACCACATCGAACGCAACCATCACCCGCGCATGACCGATATGACAGAAGTCGTAAACCGTCATGCCACACACATACATGCGCACCTGGTTAGCCACCAGCGGTTTGAAGACATCTTTGCTTTTGGTCAGCGTGTTGTAGATCGAGAGCATCGGGGTTCCTTGGAAAACCACGGGCCAGCGTACCGGCCCGGTTCTAATCAGAGCGACTGGGCCTTAGGCCCAGGAGTCGCGCAGGGTAACAGTGCGATTGAATACTGGAGCACCCGGCTTGCTGTCCTTGATATCGGCGCAGAAGTAGCCTTCGCGCTCGAACTGGAAGCGCTCTTCAGGCAGCGCCTCAGCCAGGGATGGCTCGGCGCGACAGCCCTTGAGCACCACCAGCGAATCCGGGTTGATATTGTCGAGGAAGCTGCCGCCGTCCTCGTCCTTTTCCGGGTTGGCGGAGCGGAACAGGCGGTCGTACAGGCGCACTTCGCACTCGACGCTTTCAGCCGCTGGCACCCAGTGGATCACGCCCTTGACCTTGCGGCCCTCGGGGTTCTTGCCCAGGGTGTTTTCGTCGTAGCTGCAGCGCAGTTCGACGATATTGCCCTCGGCATCCTTGATCGCCTCGTCGGCGCGAATCACGTAGCTGCCGCGCAGGCGCGCTTCACCACCAGGGATCAGGCGCTTGAAGCCGGCCGGTGGGACTTCTTCGAAGTCGCTGGCGTCGATATAGATCTCGCGGCTGAACGGCAGCACCCGTACGCCCATCTCCTGTTTCGGGTGGCGCGGCAGCTCCAGATTCTCTTTCTTCCCTTCCGGGTAATTGGTGATCACCACTTTCAGCGGCTTGAGCACGCACATGGCGCGAGCGGCGTTGGCGTCCAGGTCCTCGCGGATGGCGAACTCGAGCATGCCGATATCCACCACGCCACCGGCGCGATTGACGCCGATCATGTCGCAGAAGGTACGGATCGACGCAGGCGTGTAACCACGGCGACGGAAGCCCGACAGGGTCGACATACGCGGGTCGTCCCAACCATTGACGTGCTTCTCGTCAACCAGCTGCTTGAGCTTGCGCTTGCTGGTGATGGTGTAGTTCAGATTGAGGCGGGCGAATTCGTACTGACGCGGCTGCGTCGGCACCGGCAGTTGCGCCAGGAACCACTCGTACAGCGGGCGGTGGTCTTCGAACTCCAGGGTGCAGATCGAATGGGTGATGCCTTCGATGGCATCCGACTGACCGTGGGTAAAGTCATAGCTGGGGTAGATGCACCACTTGTCGCCGGTCTGGTGGTGATGGGCATGGCGAATGCGGTACAGAATCGGGTCGCGCAGGTTGATGTTCGGCGACGCCATGTCGATCTTCGCGCGCAGGGCACGGGCACCGTCGGGGAACTCGCCGGCCTTCATACGGGCGAACAGGTCGAGGTTCTCTTCCACCGAGCGCTCGCGGAACGGGCTGTTCTTGCCCGGTTCGGTCAGGCTGCCACGATAGGCACGCATTTCTTCTGCATTGAGGTCACAGACGAAAGCCTTGCCTGCCTTGATTAGCTCAATGGCCCAGGCATGCAGCTGGTCGAAATAGTTGGAGGCGTAGCGCTCCTCGCCGGCCCACTGGAAACCCAGCCACTGCACGTCGCTCTTGATCGCGTCGATATATTCCTGGTCTTCCTTGGCCGGGTTGGTGTCGTCGAAGCGCAGGTTGCACTCGCCACCGAACTCCTGGGCCAGACCGAAGTTCAGGCAGATCGACTTGGCATGGCCGATATGCAGGTAGCCATTGGGCTCCGGCGGGAAACGGGTAACGATCTTGGCGTGCTTGCCGCCGTCCAGATCGGCCTGGACGATGGGGCGCAGAAAGTTGGCGGCTTTTTCGACGGTAGGCTTGCTCATGGTGTCCTTAACAGTTACGTGACGCGGCTTGGCAGGCCGTTGATGACCCGGCGAGCCGAAACTCAGGGGATCGGAACAGGCGCTCAGGGTAGGCCGACTAAAACAAAGCGCTTATCATAGCCGAAGCTGTCAACCCCCTGACAGGCCCAAGAACCGCTTCAGTGCCCTTTGCGTGCCGCTAATACAGCCTAAACAAAGGAAATTGAGCCGGCTCACGGTTTTATCGACAGAGCGACTACCTACATGATCAAGCTGCACACCAACCACGGCGTTATCACCCTGAATCTGTTCGACGACAAAGCCCCGGAAACCGTGGCCAACTTCAAGCAGTACGTTCAGGAAGGCCATTACGACAACACGATTTTTCACCGCGTGATCAGCAACTTCATGATCCAGGGCGGCGGTTTCGAACCAGGCATGAAGCAGAAGACCACCCGCGCACCGATCAAGAACGAAGCCAACAACGGCGTCGCCAACAAGATCGGCACCGTGGCCATGGCCCGCACCATGGAGCCGCATTCGGCTTCCGCCCAGTTTTTTATCAACGTTGGCGACAACAGCTTCCTCAACCACAGCGCGCCGACCGTACAGGGCTGGGGCTATGCGGTGTTCGGTGAAGTGGTTGAAGGCATGGACGTGGTCGAGAAGATCAAGGCCGTGGCCACCACCAGCAAATCCGGCCACCAGGACGTACCGGTCGATGACGTGATCATCGAGCGTGCCGAGATCGTTGAGTGATACTACTGATCTCCGATCTGCATCTTGAACAGGAGCGCCCGGACATCAGCCGGGCGTTTCTGCATTTCCTCGAAACCCGCGCAGTTGAGGCCCAGGCGCTGTATATCCTCGGCGACTTCTTCGAAGTGTGGATAGGCGACGATGCCATCAGCCCTTTTCAACGCTCGATTGCCCAGGCCCTGCGCCAGTTGAGCGAGCGCGGCACACGCGTCTACCTGATGCATGGCAATCGCGACTTTCTACTCGGCAAGGCCTTCTGTCAGGAAGCCGGCTGCCGCCTGCTGCCCGATCCCTGCGTCATCGAACTTAACGGCGAGCGCGTGCTGCTGATGCACGGCGATAGCCTGTGTACCCAGGATATTGGCTATATGAAGCTGCGCCGCTGGCTGCGCCACCCGGTTTCGCTGTTTATCCTGCGCAACCTGCCGCTCAGTACAAGGCAGAAACTGGCGCGCAAACTGCGTAATGAAAGCCGCACGCAAAACCGCATGAAAGCCAGCGATATAGTCGATGTCACCCCGGACGAGGTGCCGCGCGTCATGGCGCTGCACGGCGTGCATACGCTGATTCACGGCCACACCCACCGCCCGGCCACCCATCAGCTGCAGGTCAACGGCCAGGCGGCGCAACGCATCGTGCTTGGCGACTGGGACAAGCAGGGTTGGGCGCTGCAGGTGGATAAGCGAGGCTTTGTCCAGGAGCCCTTCACGCTCTGAACCAGGCAAAATCTTGACGGCGCGCACAAAGTGCCGCCCTGCCCCCCTTGACGGATTTTGCGCCGATCATCAGCATCAGCGCCCTCAAAATGCCATCAGGGACCGATCATGCCGATCAGCAAGGAACAGCTTTTCAAGTACACCATCGCACCGGTTGCGTTTATCGCGCTCAGCTTCGTCACCTTCAACAGCGTGTTCTTCTATAACGAAGCCGGTTTCGCCACCCACGTGCGGACCATCTTCGGCGAGGAGAAAGTGGTCGACGACGTCGGCTACGCCACCAAATGGTTCGGCCGCGCCACTGCCTGGAAGAAGGCCCTGAGCGTGCAATCGGTGCTCACCGAAGCCCTGGCCATCGACGACAGCAGCGACAACGACTCCCTCGGTGCCACCATCGAAGCCTTCCCTATCGTGTTTCTCGGCAACGTCGACGCCAAGGTCGAGTCCTCGGCACGTTTTCGCCTGCCGGCGGGCGAGCAGTTTCTGAAAATCGCCCAGGAGTACCGCAACCCGGAAAACTTCATCAAGACCGCGCTGGTACCGGCCATCAAGGAAACCCTGCAGGCCACCGCCTCGCTGATGAGCGCCGATGACTTCTATGCCGGTGCACGCAGCGAGTTCGCGGCCGAGTTCGAGAACCAGCTCAACGACGGTCTGTACCTGATCAAGCGCAAGGAGATTCGCGGCCCGCGCGGCCACCAGCCGAGCCAGACCGCGATTCTGCAAGCCGGCACCGAGCAAGGCGCGTTCGGCGACAACAACGTCAGCCAGTTCGTCACCGAGAAGGTCATGGACAGCAAGGGCATTCCGGTACGCAAGCAGCAGCAGTTCCGCAAATACGGCGTGGAAGTGGTCGAGGCCCGCATCACCAACGTCGATCCCAACCCGCAGTACAAACAACGCATGGTCAAGGTGCAGCAGGCCCTGGCCGAACTCGCTGTGGCGCGGCAGAACCGCCTGAAGGAAGAGGAAGAGAAGCTGCTGGTGACCGCCCGCGGTGAAAAGGAAGTGGAAGCGCGTCGTCAGGAAACCCTGCGCGACCAGATCGAGCGCACTACCCAGGCGGAAACCGAGAAACAACTGGCGATCATCAATGCCGAACGGGAAAAAGGCCGCGCCGAAATCGAGAAACAGACCGCTGAGCTGCTGCGCGATAAAGCGGCGATCACCGCCGATGCAACGAAGATCACCGCCGACGCAGAAGCCTACGCCCGTGAAGCGGTAATCAAGGCCGACGGCGCGTTGCAGCCCAAGCTGGATGCGCTGGTTGCGATCAACAAGGTCTGGGCCGAAGCCGCCGCCCAGGCACCGGTTCCCAGCGTGATGATGGGCGGCGCTAGCGACGGTGCCAGCAGCCGCCAGGATGAAATAGGCCAATTGATGGGCGTATTGGCCACCAAGGCAGCGCGCGATCTGGCGCTGGACCTGAAAGTGCAGCAGTAAGCCCCCTGCACTCGCCCCCTACAAAAAAGCGCCCGACTGGGCGCTTTTTTGCTTTAGAGCGGCGGCACACCGCTATGAAAGCGGAACTCAGTGTCTGGGGATTCGATCAGTTCGCGCTCCACCGCCCTCACCCGCTCGATGGCCTGGTTGACGTCCTTTTCGTCGCCATACTGATAGGCCAACTTCAGATAATGCTGGAAATGTCGCGCCTCACTTTTCAGCAGGCCGAAATAGAACTTGCCCAGCTCTTCATCCAGATGCGGCACCAGGGCCTCGAAACGCTCGCAGCTGCGCGCCTCGATAAAGGCCCCGATCACCAGGGTATCCACCAGCTTGTGCGGCTCGTGGGTGCGCACGATCTTGCGAAGGCCCGAGGCGTAGCGCGCCGCCGACACCGGGCGCAGGCCGATCTTGCGCCGCTTCATGATGCGCAGCACCTGTTCATGGTGCACCAGCTCCTCGCGCGCCAGGCGCGACATGGCGTTGAGCAGGTCGACATAGGTGCTGTACTTGGCCATCAGGCTCAGGGCCGTGCTGGCGGCCTTGAACTCGCAGTTCTTGTGATCAATCAGCAGGGTTTGCTGATCGGCCAGGGCGGCTGCGATCCAGGCATCCGGCGTGCGGCAACCGAGAAACTCATGAATGTCCGGCAGGCTCATGGGCGCGCGCCTATCGCCAGGTAACCAAGGGGTCCGGGCACGCAGGCAGAACGATGCAGCAGATAAACGATTTCGGCTAACAGATACATAAATTCACAAAATCAGACGGGCGGGAGTGATAAAGCTAGAAGGCCATCATTATACGAATGAGCGCGCGAACCACCACTCGATTGACACCAATCAAGTACCGACCGAGCGACAGCAATCTATAGTGATAAACAGTACAACTGACTGCACATGGAGATGATCATGCAAGCTATTCGCAGCATTCTGGTGGTAATGGAACCCGACCGGCCAGAAGGGCTGGCCCTGAAACGCGCCAAGCTGATTGCTGGCGTTACCCAGTCACACCTGCACTTGCTGGTGTGTGACAAGAAAAATGATCACACCGCCTACCTGCAGGACCTGACCAGCCAACTCGGCAGCGAAGGCTTCAGCGCCTCCAGTCAGCAGTCATGGCATGAGAACCTGCACCAGACCATTATCAGCGTGCAGCAGGCTGAGGGCTGCGGCCTGGTGATCAAGCAGCACTACCCGGACAACCCGCTGAAAAAGGCCCTGCTCACCCCGGATGATTGGAAGCTGCTGCGCTATTGCCCGGGCCCGGTGCTGATGGTGAAAACCGACAAGCCCTGGGCGGGCAGCGTGATCCTGGCGGCAGTCGATGTGGGTAATGCCGACGGCGAGCATCGCACCCTGCACACCAGCATCGTCAGCCACGGTTTTGATATCGCCGCCCTGGCCAAGGCCGACCTGCATGTGATCAGCGCCCACCCCGCGCCCATGCTTTCGGCCGCCGACCCGACCTTCCAACTCAAGGAAACCATCGAAGCGCGCTATCGCGACCAGTGCAAGGCCTTCCAGGCCGAGTACGAGATTGCCGATGAACGCCTGCATATCGTCGAAGGCCCGGCCGATGTATTGATTCCGCAGATGGCCCACCGGCTCAATGCCGGCGTCACGGTAATCGGCACCGTCGCGCGCACTGGGATTTCCGGGGCCTTGATCGGTAATACTGCCGAGGTGATTCTGGATTCGCTGGAAAGCGATGTGCTGGTGCTCAAGCCCGATGAAATCATCGCTCACCTGGAAGAGCTGGTCGCTCAGCACTGACCGATGCGCAACAAAAAAGCCGCCTTTTCAGGCGGCTTTTTTGTATGAAATCGGCGATCAGGCTCTTATCTCAAGCCCTTCGAGGAGGAAACGCGGCGCGATATAGCGTTCGTAATGGGCCTCGGAGAGCAGAAAGAACTCCCGGTCGATGGCATCGCGCAGTTCGGGCAAGCCCCAGTCGCGGAACTCCGGCAGCAGCACCATACCGTAGGCGTCCAGCTGGCTGATTACCCGCGCCCCACGGGCAATCAGCTGATAAGCCCAGCAATAAGGCGACTGTTGCGGCACAAAGCGGATCTTGCGCTGTTCCAACTGGGTCCGCAGGCGCTGCGCATCGAAAACTTCCAGTTTGGCCGCCATCACCTGTACCAGCAGCACTTCCAGACGCAGCCATACCGCATGTTTTTCCTCCTCGCTGTAGCCATTCCAGTGGATCACCTCGTGGTGAAAGCGCTTGCAGCCACGGCACACCAGATCGCCGTAAACAGTGGAGCACAGGCCGACACAAGGGGTTTTGATACGCTGATTGGACATAACGAACGAGAGGAACACCGACTGAAGGACAGGCATCTTAGCCCTTTGTCTAAGGCAGATCACCCCCAGATAAGCGGGGCCTTTGGCTTAACTTTATAAAAGCTTTCCAGTAGAATCGGCCCGCCTTTAATAGGCAGCAATGTCCGTTGGAAGCTGTTTTCAAAGCGTCACGAGCACAGTCAATCCTGCAGGTTCGATGTTGATGCCGGCCTTGAGTTCCATTTCAAGCGTCGGCATCAGCCCTCATCCAGCCCGTCCTGCCGGCGTAAAACTTTGAAAACAGCTTCTGCAAGAAAGCAGCAAAATCTCGGCTGAGCGGCCCATAAAGCCACGAAGCGCCTGATTTGTTGTTTTCTGGATCGCGTCCCGGACAACCCTTTGGGACCACTGATGAGGGTAATAACTGTGCTTGAAGCCTATCGCAAACATGTAGCAGAGCGTGCCGCTCAGGGTATCGTGCCCCAGCCGCTGAACGCCGAACAAACCGCAGGCCTGATCGAGCTGCTGAAAAACCCGCCAGCCGGCGAAGAAGCTTTCCTGCTCGACCTGATCACCAACCGCGTACCGCCAGGCGTCGACGAAGCCGCCTACGTCAAGGCCGGTTTCCTCTCTGCCGTTGCC
>Ga0209343_10000739_pt1 | contig 45301 bp, 35 predicted proteins | sample RifCSPlowO2_02_FD_184026 | JGI IMG/M metagenome (GOLD analysis project Ga0209343, IMG submission 184026) | Groundwater microbial communities from Rifle, Colorado - Rifle CSP2_plank lowO2_0.2 (SPAdes) (version 2) | ecosystem: Environmental > Aquatic > Deep subsurface > Groundwater | place...
AAGAGCGTGCGGTCGGCAATGCGGAAGTTCGTCGTGCAAAGCACGGGCAAAATGAAATTTTGCAAACCAATCTTTTTTCTTTCGCCTTTGGCGAAAGGTTGAGCGTATTTTTCTTTGATTGCCCAAAAACTAATCTAAAAACAATATGGACAACATAAATTTACAAACCAAAAAGATTTTTCTCTATGCCCGCAAATCCACGGACGAACCCGAAAGGCAGGTTTTGAGCATTGAAGCGCAAATGTTTGAGTTGCGAGAATATGCCAAAAAAGAAAACCTGAATATCGTCCGTGAATTTGTGGAAAGCAAAACCGCCAAAGAGCCAGGCAGAGATATTTTTAACGATATGATCGCGAGCATAGAGAAAAATGAAGCCGAGGGAATTTTAGCGTGGCACCCTGACCGCTTAGCTCGCAATTCCATAGACGGCGGACGAATAATATATTTGGTAGATACTGGCAAAATTACCACGCTAAAATTTCCTACTTTTTGGTTTGATCCGACACCGCAAGGAAAATTTATGTTGTCTATCGCTTTTGGGCAATCAAAATATTATGTGGATAATCTTTCGGAAAATATAAAGAGGGGTATTCGCCAGAAATTGCGAAATGGAATTTGGCCCGCTTGGGCGCCACTTGGCTATGTGAATGACAAAAACGCCCGCTGTATTGCCGTGGACAAAGAAAAGGCGAAATATATCAAGCGGGCTTTTGAAATGTACTCAACTGGCGAATACCCCCTCGCTCAAATCCGAAAGATTATCAATTCCATGGGCTTGGTTGGCAAGAAAGGCAAAATGCTTTCCGTCTCAAATTATCAGTACATGCTGAAGAATAAAATCTACTATGGAATTATTGAATATAATGGCGAACTGTATGACGGAAAGCATGAACCGATTATTACAAAGAAACTTTTTGATACTGTTCAAGAAGTGATGGCGAACAAAAGCAAACCGAAATCGCCAAAATTGAAACCTTACATTTTTAGAGGATTTTTCCGTTGCGGAGAATGTGGCTGTTTCATTACCACTGAAACGCAAAAAGGACATAATTATTTGCGATGTACCAAACGGAAAAATCCTTGCTCGCAGAAGTATGCGAGAGAGGACGCCATCACTTCTCAAATAAAAGAAGAAATCAAAAAAGTTTCTTTGTCTTCCGCTTGGGCAAATACTTCAATCAATTATTTTGAAAATGAAAAAATTAAAATTGCCCAAGCGGAAAGCTCTTTTGCCCAAAAAGCGAGAAATGAGCTTGTAGAAATAGAAACAAAACTTGATCGTTTGCTTGATTTGCAACTGGACGGCAATTTGTCGCAAGCGGAATATACCGCCAAAAAGTACAAGCTCATTCTCGCTAAAAAAGATTTGGAAGAAAAAATCCATGCTTTTGGGCGAAAGAGCAATAATCGGTTCGAACTTGCCATTGCCTTTCTAAAGGACGCCAACCAAGCCGAAAAATACGCTCAACAAGAAAATCCCGAAAGGATTCGGGATTTTCTCAAAAAGATTGGTTCGAACTTCCGCATTGCCGACCGCTCTTTGGTTTTGGATTTCAAAAATGCCTTTCAAATTGCGGAAAAATACCATGCCGAGGCGCTTTGCGCCGAGGCTTCCAACCTTGATTTTTCGAAATGTGATTCTTGGCGGAGAGTGAGGGATTCGAACCCTCGAGGGGCTATAAACCCCTACCTCGTTAGCAGTGAGGCGCTTTCGTCCACTCAGCCAACTCTCCAATATACTTCGTATTGTCGCCGCTTATTTCATACACGCGATTTTTTACTTTAACCGATTATATAATACCATTTTTTATTTTTTTTCATCTATTTTTTACTTACGGCATATTGGTTTGTAAATATCTTGAATTACGAAATACAAAAATTTAAGTCCTTGAGTCACAAAATTTCTTTATCTTCTAAATATTTTTACTCAAATAGACCGTAAATTTTTGCATTTCGTAATTCATAGTAAATAGACAGGACGCTTAAATAAAATAAATATTTTTTGATTTTTTAATGCGCTATTGCAACACTAATTATATTTTTTGCTCCCGCGGCAAGCAGGACTTTTCGCGCTTCTTTTAATGTCGCGCCTGTTGTTATAACATCGTCAAGCAGAATTATATCGCGATTTTTTATTTCATCCGGCTTGTTAACATAAAAAACCCCCTTAATATTTTTAAGTCGTTTTGACCTGACAAGCGTTGTCTGGCTCGAAGTATTTTTTATTTTTTTAAGTAAATCTGTTTTTAAAATACATAAAGATTCTCCCGCAATATCGCAAAGTTCTTTTGCTAAAATTTCAGTCTGATTAAATCTTCTTTCCTGAAGATGTTTTTTGTGCATCGGAAGCGGTATGAGAAGCGGTTTATTAAAATCCGAATATACATTTAAATCCGATAATTCTTCTTGCAGGAAGTCATATAAGATTTGCGCGAATAATTTCGCGACTTTTTTATTTTTTTTATATTTAAGCGACCATATCATATTTTTTATGACTTCATCTCTATAATCAAAAAGAGTATATATAAATTCATCTTCCGTTTTATTGTTAAGAGATAATTTTTTTGACAAAATATCAATAGATATATTTTCCGCTTTTTTATCAAATTCGTCTTTTGGAAAAAAAAATTTTAATACCGTTTCTATAATTTTGTTGAATTTAAACATAGCGTTTATATTATAATTAAGTATAATATTATTATACGATAAGTTATAAATTGCCACGCGACTCTGAACATAATATTTTATATTTAACGGATAAATATTATAAATACTATGAATTACGAAATACAAAAATTTAGATCTCCGGGTCATAAAACCCCTTTATTTTCTAAATGTTTTTGCTCAAATAGACCATAAATTTTTGTATTTCGTAATTCAAAAATAAACATGTCTTTATTTGATTTTTTTAAAAAAAAAGAAATAAGCGTTGTCGGTATTGATATCGGCGCGTCCTCAATAAAAGTGGTACAGCTTAAAAAACACAAAGGTGTTGCCGTACTTGAAACATACGGAGAGCTCTCTCTCGGTCCGTACTTCGGCGCGGAAATAGGGCAGGCTACAAATCTTCCAGCTTCAAAGATAGCCGAAGCTCTGAATGATTTGCTGATTGAGGCAAATGTTACGGCTAAAAAAGCCGGCGTATCAATTCCTTTTTCGTCAAGTTTGATATCGCTTATTTTAATGCCGCCGCTTAATCCGAAAAATCTTTCTTCAATGATACCGATTGAAGCAAGAAAATATATTCCGGTGCCAATATCCGAAGTAACATTGGACTGGTTTGTTATTCCCGACGAAGATTTTTCTTTTAAAGGAGATTACGATTCTGACGGACAAATTAGCAAAGACAGCGTTAAGAAAAAAGAAGACGACAAAAAAATGAAAGTGCTTCTTGTCGCTATTCATAATGATATTTTAAATAAATATAATGAAATAATAAACGGCACCGACCTTGTCATTGGTTTTTTTGAAATAGAGATTTTTAGCGCGATAAGAGCCGTTGTGGAACAAAGTATAACCCCGACTATGGTGATTGATATGGGCGCCAGAGACACAAAACTGTATATAGTTGAATTTGGAATAATCAAATCTTCGCATGTAATAAACAGCGGAGCGCAGAATATTACTCAAACACTTTCAAAATCTTTAAGCATAACTATACCAAAAGCCGAAGAATTTAAAAGAAAAGCGGGTGTTATTGAAAGTTTCGGAGATAATAAAATTATAGATTCCAGAGATGTTATCATACCGGCGCTTGAGCGTATTTTTACCGAAGCAAACAGAGTTATGACGCAATATCAGCAGAAAAATAATAAAAATATCGGCAATGTGATACTTACCGGAGGCGGAGCAATAATGAAAGGAATACTTTCTGTTGCGGAAAAGTATTTTGAAACAAATATAATGCTAAGTAATCCATTTTCAAAAACAAAATCACCAGCGTTTCTTGAAGAAATTTTGAAAGAAGTTGGGCCCGGATTTGCCGTTGCCGTCGGTCTTGCTCTGCGAAGACTTCAGGAGATTGACTGACATCAATACAAATAAATGAATTAATAGTAAATATATTTATAATTATTCTTGAATTACGAAACGCAAAAATTTAGGTCCTCGGGTCGCAAAATCTCTTTGTCTTCTAAATGTTTTTGCTCAACCAGACCATAAATTTTTGCGTTTCGTAATTCACAGAATTATGTTATTAACATTAAAGATAATATAAACTCTCTATGCGCGTAAAAGTGATGTATAATAATATAGACTACCTATCTTGTGGTGGCAAATAGTGATAAAGATAAAAAATTATGGATATAAAATCGCATACATCGTTTATACCGAAAAAAGCATTTAATGCCGCAAACACCGCTTTGCATTCAAAAGGAAACAGTATAGGCATTTTGTTTCTGCTGACGCTTATTATTTTTATCAGCGCTCTTGTTTTCTCGCTTGGCGTGTTTTTATATCAGCAATTTTTAATTAAAGACATAGAAAATAAAAGCTCTCAATTAAAAAGAGCCCGCGCGGAATTTGAGCCAACTCTTATTCAGGAAATAAATCGTCTTGAAAAACGGATACAATCTTCGCGAAATATATTAAGAAAACACAAAACAACATCATCATTTTTTAATTTACTTGAAGATTTGACACTTGTAAATATTCAGTTTAAAAATCTTGAATATAATGTAGATGAAAACGGCAGAGCGAACATCTCAATGAAAGGAAAAGCAAAAAGTTTTAATTCCGTCGCGCTTCAGTCTGACATATTTGGTAAGAGCGGGTCTATACAAGAGCCAATTTTTTCTAATCTTAATATTGATAATAAAGGTGATGTAGAATTTGATTTTATGGCTTTTATAGATTCAAATTTGATTTTATATGAAAATACAATATTGACGAAATAGATTGAATAATAATTAATTTATACTAAATATGATTAGATTAACACTTCCAATTATTTTTACACTTATCTCAATAGGACTTTTTTTCTTGTATATTGACCCTGTTTATAGCGATATTCGGCTTAAGATTAGCGAGAGAAATGAATCTGACAACGCGCTTGACAAGTCAAAAGAATTAAGAGAGGTTAGAGATAAATTACTTTCCGTCTACAATACATTTTCTACGAACGATATTGACCGTTTAGAAAAATTATTACCGGATAATGTTGATAATGTGCGGCTTATTCTTGACATTGATTACATAGCATCAACTTACGGTATGCGTATAAAAAATGTAACTATCAATAAAAAAGATAATAGAGAGGTCGGAGTTATAGGTCCGAGCAATAAGCTGTTTGAATCGGTTAAACTTTCATTTTCTGTTATTTCTCCGTATGACAATTTTATACAATTTATCAAAAATATAGAAAAGAGCTTAAGGGTTGTTGATATTACAGAGGTATCTCTTGTCCAGCAGGGAGATGAAATTAATAATTTGATATATGAATACAGAATAGGACTTGAGACTTACTGGTTGAAGTAAAAATGAAACGCAAAGTAAAAAAATAAAATAAAACAGATATGAAAATTCTAAAAAAATATAAAAATAAAATTCTTATTGTGGTAATTATAATTGTTGCGGCTATCGGTTATAATATTTTATTTGGCGGAGAGGAGAATAATCTTCTTATGTCAGAAAGCGTAAATGCCGTAGGTAAAACGGAGGATGATGAACTAATATCTTTACTCATAAATTTACGTTTAATTAATCTTGATGGAAGTATTTTTTCAGACCCTGTTTTTAGAAGTTTAGAAGATTTTGGTCAGAAATTAGCGCCGGAATCTGTGGGAAGAAACAATCCTTTTGCGCCGATAGGAGTTGACGCAAACCGCGACACATTAAGCGATAGCACGGATGAACAGACAATAGGCGCTGGACAAATGCAATAATTTATATTTACGCGGGATTTATAAATTACGCCTATATGATTATGAATTACGAAATACAAAAATTTAGGTTCTCTGGTTGCAAAACCTCTTTATCTTCTAAATATTTTTACAAAACCAGACCATAAATTTTTGTATTTCGTAATTCAAAGTATATGAATTTACTTTCTATTTTAGAAAAAAAAAATATTATAGATGAAAAAGATATTGCGTTAATAAAAAAAGAAGCCGAAATATCGGGTAATTCTTTTGAAAAAATACTCATTAAAACAGGTATTAAGCAGGATATTATATTAAAAGCGAAAGGAGAGTATTATAATATACCGATATGGGAGCTTAAAAATAAAAGCGTGCCGTTTGAGGTGTTTAAGTATATTCCGGAAGAGTCGGCATTGCATTATAAATTCGTTCCGCTTGGAGTCAGCGACAATATTTTGGAAGTCGGCATCCTTGACCCCGATAATTTAGACGCGCTGGACGCTCTTAATTTTATTTCTTCAAACGCGGATACGCCATTTAAGATTTATCTTATTTCAGAGAATGATTTTGATGAGATTTATAAGATGTATAAAGGTTTTTCCGGAGAAGTCAATAGAGCGATATCGGAACTTGATACTGAATTGGTGAAAGACAAAAAAATAAAAGCGTTGGGAGAAGATAAAAAAGTTTCCAATACCGATATAATAAAAGAAGACGCTCCCGTTACAAAAATTGTCGCGAATATAATTCATTACGCGGTTGAAGAACGCGCGTCGGATATTCACATAGAACATATGAGCAACTCTATAAGGGTAAGATTTCGTGTAGACGGGACATTAAGCACGAGTTTGATGTTGCCGTTAAAAACGCATCAAGCTGTTGTGGCGCGCTTGAAAGTCCTTTCGTCAATGAAACTTGATGAAAAGAGAAGACCTCAGGATGGGAGATTTTCAGCAAAAATAAATAATAGGAAAGTTGATTTTCGTGTTTCAACATTCCCTTCATATTACGGAGAGAAAGTGGTAATAAGAATATTAGATACGGATAAAGGCGTGCGAAAGATTGATGAGTTTGGACTTAGCGAAAGAAATTTAAGACTTATTAAGAATGCCATAAAACAGCCATACGGTCTTATACTTATATCAGGTCCTACCGGTTCCGGCAAATCAACAACACTTTATTCAATGCTTAATGAAACAGACCATGAGTCAAAAAATGTTTTGTCGCTTGAAGACCCAATTGAATATAACATTGACGGAATAAGCCAGTCGCAAGTGAGACCTGAAATAGGATATACATTTGCAAACGGCCTTAGAACAACACTTCGGCAGGACCCGGATATTATAATGGTTGGAGAGATAAGAGATAAAGAAACGGCCGGGCTTGCCGTACAGGCGGCTTTGACGGGACATCTTGTATTGTCAACAATTCACACCAATAATGCAATCGGCGTTATCCCGAGACTTTTAGAGATGGAGGTAGACCCGTTTTTAATTGCCCCGACACTTATCATAGCAGTCGCTCAACGACTTGTGAGAACATTATGCCCAGCCACAGGTAAGCCGATAGAAATAGAAGAAAGTATGAGAAAAATGATTGAGAGTCAATTTTCGGATTTACCGGAGAAATATAGAAAAACTCTGCCAATAGGTAAAAATTTTTTTGACCCCGAACCGAATGAAGGATGTCCAACAGGAATGAGAGGACGGATGGCTGTATTTGAAATAATTGAGATGAATAAAGAAATTGAAGAAATAATTCTCAAAAATCCTTCAGATTTGGAAATTCAAAAAATCGCGCGCAAAAACGGAATGCTGACAATGAAAGAAGACGCTATATTGAAAGCGTTTGATAAGAAAATTCCGTTTAGCGAGATTAATACGCTCGGAGGAGAATTTCTTTTTGAAGAAAATAATTTAGAAAAATTTTAGATAATACAATACATTGATACTTATAACGGTATGTTTTATACTTAATTAATAATAAAAATATGGATAAAAAAAATAAAATATTTCTTATAGATGATGATAGTTTTATGACCGATATGTACGCGATTAAGTTTAAAGAACACGGTTTTGATGTGAGTACAAGCTTGGATTCAAAAGAGGCATTAGACAGATTGAGAGAGGGCTTTTCTCCTGATATTATATTATTTGATATTATAATGCCAAAACTTAGCGGAATTGAATTTTTAGAAATTGTCAGGAAAGAAAAACTCGCGAATAATGCAGTATTCATCGCTTTATCTAACCAATGGAAAGAAGAAGAGGTTGATAAAGTGAAATCTTTGGGTATTGCGGATTATATAATAAAAGCGGAATCCATACCATCGGAGGTTTTAGACAAAGTGGAAAAAATCATTGAAAAACACGGTTAAGGATATAATAATTTTCAATATAATTATATGGAAAATATAACAGATTATAAAAAAGAATTAAAAGCGTTAATTGACCTTGTTATTAATGAGTCAGCGTCAGACCTTCATTTATCATCGGACAATTATCCCACAATAAGAGTAAACAGCGTTCTTATTCCACTTTTAAAAAGACGAAGATTATCGGGAGAAGACACATTAGGTTTTATCTCGGAACTTTTAACGCAAGAGCAAAAACAAAATTTTTTATTAAATAAAGAAATTGATTTTTCGTATAAATATGATGAAAACACTCGTTTCAGAGGAAACGGTTTTTTTCAGCAAGGAGAAATAGGAATATCACTCAGACTTATTCCAAAACAAATTAAAACCCTGGAAGAGCTTAATCTGCCTCCGATTCTTGAGATTTTCGCGCAAAAAAAACAGGGTTTTTTTCTTGTTGTCGGCCCTGTTGGACAAGGTAAGACAACGACGCTTGCTTCAATGATTGAAATTATAAATAAAAGCAGGGCGGAACATATAATCACGATTGAAGACCCCATAGAATATGTTTTTGAGCAGAAAAAATCTATGATTGACCAGCGCGAAGTAAGGATTGACACCAAAGATTTTGCCACGGCCTTGATGTCCGTATTCAGACAGGATGTTGATGTGTTGATGATAGGAGAGATGCGTGGCGTTGAGACAATATCAACCGCGGTAACCGCCGCGGAAACCGGACATTTGGTATTATCAACACTTCATACCAATAATGCCGCTCAGACAATAGACAGAATTATAGATTCATTTCCGGAGGTCGGACAAGAACAAATTCGCATTCAGCTTGCCGCGTCTTTGGCGGGAATATTTTCTCAGCGATTGGTGCCGAGAATTTCAGGCGGATTAATTCCGGTTTATGAACTTCTTATCAATAATAATGCCGTTGCAAATCTTATTCGCGAAAAGAGAACGCAGGAATTAAATATGGTTATTGAAACAAATATGGAAGAAGGAATGATTGACTTAAACAGGTCTCTTGCCGATTTTGTGAGGCGCGGAGAAATCACAATAGAAGATGCGAGAGCCCATTCACTTAATCCAAAGGTGCTGGAACAGATTGTATAAATCACAAATCACAAATTAAAATATATATATGTTATTCAAATACACAGCTATAGACAAAACAGGAAATGAGACAGCGGGAAGTATTGACACGATTAATAAAGATGTGGCAATCAGCTCGCTCCAAAGACAAGGTCTTGTCATATCGTCTATAATTTCTGCTGAAGAAAAATCTTTTTTTAAGAGAGAAATATCTTTTTTTGACAGAGTTTCCAATAAAGAGATAGTTATGCTTTCACGGCAAATATCAACACTTTTTGAATCGCAAGTATCCGCTTTACGCGTATTTAAACTGCTTGGCTCCGAATCTTCAAACAAGATATTAAGAGCGGCTCTTATAGATGTGGCAGATGACATACAATCGGGAAAATCAATATCAGACGCGCTCTCGGAACATAATAAAATATTCTCTCCTTTTTATGTAAATATGGTGCGCGCGGGGGAAGAGTCGGGGAAACTTGACCAGATATTTTCATATTTGGCGGATTATTTGGATAGGTCGTATGAAATAACATCAAAAACGAAAAATGCTTTAATCTATCCGGCTTTCGTAACATTTACTTTTATTACAGTTATGATTCTTATGTTGACATTGGTTATTCCAAAAATAAGCGACATTTTTGTTGAATCAGGTCAAGAATTGCCAATATATACAAAAATAGTGGTGGGCGTAAGCGATTTTTTTGTGAATTACGGAATTTTTCTTTTAATATTAGTAATTATAGGAGGATTTTTTTTGTGGAAATATAATAAAACAGAACAAGGCAAATCGTCTATTTCACAATTTAGACTTTCTATTCCATATTTGGGAAATTTATATAAAAAACTTTACTTATCTAGAATTTCCGATAATTTAAGCACAATGCTTTCAAGTGGTATAACAATGACGCGCGCAATTGAAATAACAGCTACTGTTATCGGCGATACGACATATGAAAAATTGCTTAATAAATCAGCGCAATCTATAAAATCCGGCAGTTCCTTATCGGAATCTTTTACCGGACATAAAGAAATACCAAGTATTTTGATACAAATGGTAAAAGTAGGAGAAGAGACGGGAGAACTTAGCAATATTTTAAACACATTGTCTAAATTTTATGCGAGAGAAATAAAAAATACGGTAGATACTCTTGTTACTCTTATAGAACCGATAATGATTGTGGCTTTAGCGCTTGGTGTCGGAGTACTCTTAGCGGCGGTTCTTATGCCTATATATAATATATCTTCCGCCATATAACCTTGCATTATCAATATTTTGGTACTTGAGTTATCCACACAGTGTTTTTTGAAATAGCTATAAATAGTTATATAATTTTTATGTTGCAAAAAAGCTTTTTAATTTAATATTAAAAGCGGTCGTTTAAATAATTTATTAATTAAAATAGTTAATTTGATTATGAAAAAGGCAAGAAATAAAGGTTTTACGCTTATTGAGCTTTTGGTTGTTATCGCGATTATCGGAATTTTATCGTCCGTTGTTTTGGCGAGCTTAAATACTGCTCGTCAAAAATCGCGAGACGCAAAAAGAATCGCGGATATGAAACAGCTTCAAATAGCTCTTGAGTTTAGTTTTGATAAAAATAGTCAATATCCGACTCAAGTTATAGCGGCAAACATATCAACAGCTTTGGCATCGCTTGTAACCGATAACTTTATACCGGCGCTTCCCTCCGACCCGCAAAGCACGAATAACCAATACTTCTACATATCGGCAACAGGAGCGTCTTACTGTGTAGGAGCTAATCTTGAAGGTAGTACAAATCAGTTAGATACATGTGGTACGGATGATTTAGCCGCCGCTTATGATCATGAAGTCGGTCCATAATGATTTTTTGAGTTGTTATTGTAATTATATTTTGAATTACAAAATAGCTTTATGCTGAAATCGCAAAAAACCGCCGATAAAGCGGTTTTTTGCTGAAATATTACAGAACCCCAAATTACAAAATTAGATGACGAACATTTTATAACGAGGAAGAGTTTCGTAATTCACGATAATGCAATCCGTTAATATAAATGAATTATAAATATGTAATCGGCATAGATGAAGCAGGACGCGGGCCTCTTGCGGGACCTGTTGCAATTGGCGCGGTCTTGTTTTCAAAAAATGAATACAAAAAGTTTAAGCTCCGTTTGAACGGAAAATTCAAATTAGAATCGAATATTTTGAAAGATTCAAAAAAACTTTCTGAAAATAAAAGAGAAAAATGGTTTAAATTTATGGAAGATAAACAAAATCTTGCGCAAAAATCATTCTTGGGCGGGACAGAAAAAGACTTCAGATTTTTAGTAGTATTTTCAAGCGCGAAAATAATAGACAATAAAGGAATTAATCACGCGATAAATATCGCCATTAAAAAGATACTTTTAAAATTTTCCGTAAATAAAGATAAATGTCTGATACTTTTAGACGGAGCTCTTAAAGCTCCGAGCATATTTTTGAATCAAAAAACAATAATAAAAGGGGACGAAAAAGAACCGATAATATCTCTCGCTTCAATTGCCGCAAAAGTGAAAAGAGATAGAAAAATGACAAGTTTATCCAAAAAATATTTTGAATATAATTTTGAAAAGCATAAAGGTTATGGCGTAAAAGCTCATTATAGAATAATAAAAAAATACGGAATATGCGCCATTCATCGTAAAAGTTTTTTGAAAAAAATTTTTAATTAATCTTGAATTCTCAAAAAATGATTTAAATATTATAAATTACAAAATACAAAAATTTAGGTCCTTGAATCGCAAAACCTATTTATTTTCTAAATATTTTTGCAAAACCAGACCGTAAATTTTTGTATTTCGTAATTCAAGATAAATAAGAAAATTAAAGACATTAAAGCCAAATTTCAAATCCTAAAATTGTTCAAGCCACTGAACATAATTGACAGATAAGTTTGCCAAAATTCGTCTATTTTGATATAGTTATATTTATGACAGTAAGGATGAGACATACAAGAAGCCATACCGCAAACAGGCGGTCGCATCATAGTCTTAAAGAACCGAGGATTTCTTTATGCATGGATTGTAAAGCTCCGCACAAACGACACAATGTATGTCTTTCTTGCGGCAGATATAAAGGTAGAGTGGTTATAGATATGGCAGTAAAACTTGAGAAAAAACAAGCGAAAGCAAAAGCGAAAAAAGAAGCAATGAGCGAAGAAGCCACAAGCGACGCAGAACAGACAGAAGATAAAATACTTAATGCCGAGGAATTATCTAAGAAATAAAAGATTTAAAATACTGAGGATAAATTTGTAATTTGTAATTTGTAATTTATTACCTATATAGTTTTTATGGCAAATAGGCATCTTTCAAGGTCAATAGTATTACAAACATTGTTTGAGTTGGATTTTAACGGTTTTATTGGTAAAAACCCGCTTGGCAGTAAAACAGAAAGAAAAACCGAAGATACTAAAATAATTCTTGCGCGTAATGCCAAAGAATTTGCTCCCGGGATGGAAGATTTTTTATTTGCGAGAGAACTCTTAGACAATATTTTAGAAAAGAGAGAAAGCATAGATACAATTATAGAGAAGGCGGCTCCTGAATGGTCAATTGATAAAATTTCCATTGTTGACAGAAATATATTAAGAGTCGGTCTATATGAGCTTTTATTTTCAGATAGAAAAGAAGTGCCGGCAAAAGTTGCCATTAATGAAGCAATTGAGCTTGCCAAAACATTTGGCGGGGAGTCCAGCGGAAGATTTATAAACGGAGTATTAGGAGCGGTATATAAAGAAATGGGAGAACCGGGCAAAGAAGAAGTTTCAAAGAAAAAAAATAAAAAAAAGATAAAAGATATTCCGTATGAAAAAATGTCGATAAAAAAACTCGGTGGAGCTGTTATATACGCAAACAATAATAACAATATTTATCTCGCATTAGTTCATGATGTTTTTGGACACTGGACTCTTTCAAAAGGAGGAATAGATGAAAAAGAGAATAAAGAAGACGGCACAGTTAGAAAAATAAAAGAAGAACTTGGCATTGAAGTAAAAATTAAAGATAAACTTGGAGAAAATGAATATATCGCTTCAGACCCGGAAATAGGAAAGTTGAGAAAACAAGTGGTGTATTTTTTGGCAGAATCAAAATTTGATGATTTAAAACTTGCGGATAAAGATGGATTAAACGACGCTAAGTGGTTTAAACTTTCAGATATTGTTGAACTTAATTTCTATGACGATATACTTCCAATCGTCACAAAAGCTGTAAATATATTATTAAAAAAATAAAGAATTATTTTTTAGAAGTATAAGTTAACTATGAATTACGAAATACAAAAATTTAGGTCCTCGGGTCGCAAAATCTCTTTATCTTCTAAAATATTTTTGCTCAACCAGACCATAAATTTTTGTTTTTCGTAATTCAAGGTAATAAAAAATTATGAATTTTGGACAATTTGAAAAAAAATTAAATATTGTATTTAAAAATAAAAACCTTTTGAAACAATCTTTCACTCACAGGTCATATTTGAATGAAAATAAAAGTTTTAGAATGGCTCACAATGAAAGACTTGAATTTTTGGGTGACGCCGTGCTGGAGCTTGTCGTTACAGAGTATTTATATGGAAAATATCCTGAAAAAACAGAAGGAGATTTAACCTCATATAGAGCGGCGCTTGTAAATACTATTACACTTTCATCCGTGGCCAGTACGCTTTGTATGAATGATTTTTTATTGCTTTCAAAAGGCGAGGCGAAAGATATAGGACGCGCTAGGCAGTATATACTCGCGAATACTTTTGAATCATTTGTGGGTGCGCTTTATTTAGACCAAGGATATAATGCCGCGAAAAATTTTATCGCAAAAAATTTATTTCCGCTTACAGATGAAATAGTGGAAAAAGGTCTCTGGCAGGATAGTAAAAGTCGTTTTCAAGAAGTCGCGCAAGAAAAAGTAAGTATTACCCCGCAATATAAAACAATGCAAGAAATCGGTCCCGACCATGAAAAAAATTTTATTGTTGGCGTGTATCTCGGTGAAGACTTTGTAGAGAAAGGAGAAGGCAAATCAAAACAAGAAGCGGAACAGGACGCCGCGCAAAAAGCGCTTTTGATAAAAGAGTGGGATTAATAACACAAAAAATCATAAGTATTTAAAAATTTAAAGATATGCACACTATGAATTACGAAATACAAAAATTTAGGTCCTCAGGTCGTAAAACCTCTTTGTCTTCTAAATGTTTTTGCTCAAATAGACCGTAAATTTTTGTATTTCGTAATTCAAGATGCACAGGTCTGACTTGTACATATCGATGTTTTGTATGATTTTTAAATTTTTCAACAAAGCGCAGCAATAATAGTTAAATTTGATTGAAAAAACTTAGTTAAAAGAGTTTTGTAATTCAAAGTAAAATTGTATAATAATTAAATGTATCTCAAATCTCTTGAGCTTTTGGGCTTTAAATCATTTGCGAAAAAAAGTGTTTTTGATTTTACTTCAAAGATTTCCGGTATTGTTGGTCCGAACGGTTCAGGTAAATCAAATGTAGCCGAATCACTTCGTTTTGTCTTAGGCGAACAGTCCATTAAATCGCTTCGCGGAAAACGCGGAGAGGATTTGATATTTAACGGTTCAAAAACAATACCACGCTCAAACAGGGCGTCCGTAAAAATTTTATTTGATAATACTAAACGTTTTTTGAATATTGATTTTGACGAAGTGGCGATAGAGCGTATCGTATATCGCGATGGTGTGAATCAATATTTTATAAATAGTTCGCAGGTTCGTCTTCGTGATATCGCGGAATTACTATCCTCCGCCAATATCGGCTCGTCGGGACATCATATAATATCGCAAGGCGAAGCAGATAGAATATTAAACGCCAACATAAAAGAGCGAAAAGAAATGATAGAAGATGCACTGGGATTAAAAGTATTCCAATATAAAAAACAGGAAAGTCAAAAGAAACTGCAAAAGACGGAAGATAATATATCGCAAGTTGAATTATTGCGGAAAGAAAATGCTCCACATATAAGATTTCTTAAAAAACAGGTTGACAAAGTTGAGAAATCAATCATTATGCGCGATGAACTTAAAAAACTCTCTTTAGAATATTTAAAAAGAGAATCCGAATATATTTCATTTACTAAAAAGAAAACAGAGAAAGCTCAAAAAGCTCCTCAGGATGAATTAAGGACTCTTGAAGAGAAACTCCAAAGAGCGAAAGAAATATTATCCAAATCGTCAAAAAGCGATAAAAAAAGCGACGAATTGATAACAATAGAAAAAAAATTGACTGATATAAGAACGCAAAAAGATACTCTAATACGAGAGCTTGGACAAATAGAAGGAGAAATTTCAGGAGAAAACAGAAGAATAGAAAAAGAAAAAGAAAACCAAAAAATTATTGAGAACAGAACCGTAAATTATAATGAATTAAATAAAGTGGCAGAACAAGTATATTCGCAAATAAGCGTCGCCGAAGAGAAAAACAACATATCTGAAATAAAAAACACTCTTCGCTCTATTGGCTCAATAATAAAAAATTTTATAGCGATAACATTTTCTAAAGACAAAGATACGGAAATTTATTACAATGAGTTTGAGAATCTAAAAAATAAGAAGACAAAAATTGACAAAAACCTGGCAAATATTTTAGAAGATGAATCTTTATATAATGAAAGATATTCTATTTTAAAAACAAAGATAGAAGCCGAAAAAGATAACAATAGAGAAGCGGAGCGCGAGATATTCAGCATTATGTCTCATCAGAGTCAATTAAGAGCGACACTTGATAAATTTGAAAGTATTAAAAACGATTTAATTCATAAAGAACAAGATTTTGAAATGGAGCTTCAAGAAGCCACCGTTCTTGTTGGCAGAGCAGCACTTGATTATGATAAATATAATTTAGAGGAAAGTCTTGAAGAAATAGTAAATGAAGGACGACAAACACAAGAAGATAGAAGAAGAAAAATTGAAAAAATCAAAATACGACTTGAAGAATTCGGCGGTGGCTCCGGTGAAGAGACAATAAAAGAATACAAAGAAGCGCTCATGCGGGATGAATTTTTAGAGAATGAAATCATAGACCTTGAAAAATCAGCAAGAGCTCTTAAAGATTTGATAAAAAATTTGGAAGAAAGATTAAGCATTCAGTTTAATGACGGAATAGAAAAAATAAATAAAGAGTTTCAAAATTTTTTTACGCTTATGTTTGGAGGAGGTGAAGCTGGTTTGTCTGTGATAAAAGAAAAGAAAAGAAAAAAATCGGATATAAATATTCTCTCTGATATGGAAAATAATTCGGAAAAAACTGAAGAAGATGAGGATGAAGAAGAAGGGATTGATATTTTTATAAGTTTGCCGCACAAGAGGACAAAAGGTCTTGTAATGCTCTCCGGAGGCGAGCGTGCTTTGACATCCATCGCTCTTTTGTTCGCTATGTCGCAAGTAAATCCACCACCATTTTTGGCGCTTGACGAAACAGACGCCGCGCTTGATGAAGCAAATTCAAAACGATACGGAGATATGATAGAAAATTTATCCAAATATTCTCAGCTTATTTTAATTACTCATAATAGAGAAACAATGAGCCGCGCCGGTATTTTATACGGTGTTACAATAGGTTCAGATGGTATTTCAAAATTACTCTCTATCAAGTTTGAAGAAGCGGTTCAGGTCGCAAAATAATCGTTCAATCGCTTAGGTTCAATCTTGATAAAAAATTAACAGCGAGGTTAAACTTTGATGTTAATATGGCCATCAGCTTAATAATTTTTAATTCACAATTTACAATTAATTTTTCAACTTATACAAAACAGCAATCCATCAAGGACCATCTTTGATGTTTCTTGCTATTCTGTGAAATATTTTATACTAAAAAAGAGCCTATAATTAATTCAAAGTATATATTATAAATAAGACAAAATAATATTAAAAATGTAAAACTTTGGCAAAATTGGTCAATTTGGATATTTAGAAAAGTAACAAATCTTAAGTAATATTAAAATACGAGCATATTTTTTAATCTCGCGCATAAAACATTTATACATTGATAATGATTGTGCAAAAATTATTTTGGTTTCCTAAATCCAAAAAAACCCAAGATTGCCGATGCCGCTAGTGAAATAGTAAGGATATATTCAGGGTTGGATTCCTCTCTGGACAGAATTGTAAATGTTGCCATAAACCAAATTGCGACAATAGTAATAGCTATCCAAGGATATTTCATATTTTATTATATTAATTATTAAATTAAACCCTCTTTATTTTATTATACAACTCAGGATATTTTTCCGCCAGTATATACACGATATCGGTAAATTTTTCTTTCATATTGTATTCTTGTTCCCTGTTATACTCTAAATTTTCTTTAATTTGTCTTGTTCCGTATATTCTATACGCTTCTTTATTATGTATTGAAGTTTTTACTTTCTCCAGTGAATGCAGGTTAAAAAACGATTGTATCGCTTTTATCATGTTAAAGTTATCAGCCATTTTAAGACATACCATATCAATAATAAGCAATGCGCGTATAAATGCAATTACATCTGACGGAAATTTTAAATGATACTTTTCAACGGCTTTAACCATTTTAAGAAATGCCACCGCGGCACTACGCTCCTTTAATTCCAAATCCTTATTTCCTGTATGAAAATGCCAGTCATTCACGATGGGTTTAAAATCCTCCGTTAATTTGTCAGTAATGAATCTTAAGACGATATCATAAAACGTTTTTATTTTTTTGTCATCAAGAACACTCCCCATTTCATTTTTGATGTAAGTTCCGATAAAATTTACCATACCGTCTGCCGCGATTTTAAATTCAAGTTCCGCAACCCCATTAATATATCGCAGTAAATCAAAATTATTATATTTTGATTTACCTATAATACCGAAGTCAATATAACCTATTTTATTTTTTGAAAATATCATCAGATTTGCCGGGTGCGGGTCTGCATGAAATACGCCATCAATAAAATACTGGCGCATTAAATCACTAATGAATAAATTTGAAACTCGGAGCAAATCAATACCATTTTCTTTTAAGGTATTTTTTATATGTTCAGGATTTACCATCAGCTCATTAATAATTTTATTGACTTGAAAACCATACAAAAATTCTTGCACGATAATTCGCTTGGTTGTGAATTCATGATAAATAATTGGTATAACTATATTTTCTAACCTATTTTTTTTGACATTATCATAAATGGTTTGCGCATTACGCGCCTCAATCGTATAATCAAGTTCATCATGTAACCACTCTTTAAATTGAAACAATACATCACTCATTGAGACGGTTTTTAAGATACCCACCCCGTCTATAATATAGGCAAAGATACGCAATAACACCATATCGGAAGTTATATATCTTTTAACATTTGGTTTTTGAATTTTTATTATTATATCCTTTCCATTATATGTACCTTTGTATACTTGGGCGAATGAAGCTGTGGAAATGGATGTTTCATTAAAATTATCAAAAACATCTTTTATATTTTTTCTCGTATCATCTAAAAAAACCCCAAACATTTTATTGTTTGGTATGGTGCGGGCATTGTCTAATAGATTCAATAACGCGACAGCATAATTTATTGGCAATAAATCAAAACGCATAGCCAATATCTGACCAAACTTCATAAATATGCCGCCAACATCTTCAAATACCAATCGTAGGCGAATAGGATTATCTAATCTCTGCCGAACTCCAAATTGGTCAATATATGTTTTCTTGACTGAATATTTTAGGAATATAAATGATATAAGAAAAATTCTTTCAATAAATATAAACGGTTGCATATTTCAGTTGCATTATGCGGAACTCCTGAATCCCAATAATGCAAGCACTGTGCTGATAATAACTCCCAAAACATAAAGCCAAGTTGGATCCAACTTCGGCTCTTTAGATATTAATATGGCTATAGGAATCCATATACCAACAATTGTAAATGCTATCCATGGGTATCTCATATTTCTATATTATAACAACAACGCATTTATTTTACAATGATATGTACAGTTAACCTTATGAGATGACATTCTGATAAGATTGAGGTAACAAAGGTTAATTATCAGAATTTATAAGGGCTAATCCCAAAAACACATTATGGCGAACAAAAATCAAGCACCTGGTATATCCGGTCAAAATCAAACCCGTCCAAGGACTGTCCTTGGACAGGAAGAACCCGTCCAAGGACTGTCCTTGGACAGGAAGTCCTTGGACAGGAAACCCGTCCAAGGACAGTCCTTGGACGGGTTTGTCCTTGGACGGGTTTTCTTATTGGAAAAGGTATCGTCTCATTATTTCATTCTAAAATCTTCTCCGAGACTTGAGACGGAGCGGTTGAAAGAGCTCGTGAAGTTTATTTATCAAGAATATTATTTAAATCCGAGAAGAACTTGAAAATCCTTGGAGGAATATTTACATTTCTATAATTACGAAAGAATCCCTCTTGGAAAGTATTTAAACGGTATGATTTCAATTGAGAAATTAAATTATTATTTATCCACAGTATCGCCATTGAAGGTTAACTAAACATAAGTAGAAGTGCGTTGATAAGAAACGTTTTTTAAGTTAAAATATCACTAATGATAAATTGTAAAAAAGGGCATTTGCATCCTATAACGCAGATGATAGATAAGATTAATTCTATATTTTTTGTTTTAGGTTTTGAGGTCGCGGATGGTCCCGAGATGGAGAGCGAATATTATAATTTTGACGCGCTTAATATACCAAAAAATCATCCCGCGCGCGATATGCAGGATACTTTTTGGGTAAAAGACAAAAAAGATATCTTAATGCGAACGCACACTTCTAATGTTCAGATTCATTATATGGAAAATAATAAGCCACCTTTGAGAGTTATCGTTCCAGGAAAAGTATTTAGGAATGAAGCGACAGATGCGACGCATGAAACACAGTTTTATCAATTAGAGGGATTTATGGTTGATGAAGTTACAACACTCGGAACATTAAAAGCCGTCTTAAAAAATTTTCTTGAGAAATTTTTTAACAAAAAGATTGATATAAGATTTAGACCGAGTTTTTTCTCATTTGTTGAACCGGGTATTGAAGTGGACATATCGTGTTTTAAATGCGGAGGCAGAGGATGTTCAATTTGTAAAAATAGCGGCTTTATAGAAGTGCTTGGAGCGGGAATGATTCATCCAAATGTATTAAAAAATGTAAAAATTAATTCTGAAAAATATCAGGGTTTCGCATTTGGCATGGGCATTGACCGTCTTGGAATGTTAAAGTATGGAATTGACGATGCACGGCTGTTTTATAACGGTGATTTAAGATTTGTCCAGCAATTCTAAAAAATATGAGAGCAAGTTATAATAAAATACAGGAATATTTCAGCAAAAAATTACTGAAGCCGAAAAAATTGGCAGAACTTTTGACGAATCATTCTTATGAAGTTGAAAATATAGAAGAAGTTGACGGAGATTATATTTTTAATATAGATATATTGCCAAATCGGGCAGGAGATTCATCCTCAGACGGAGGTGTTGCGAAAGAAATCTCAATTATTTTGAATACCCCACTTAAAGAAAATCCATTTTCTGGTAAATTAAGCAAATTAAAAATAAGTATTTCTGTATCAGATATAAATAAACTTCTCGGCTCTAATATATCTCAAAAAGAAGCGGAGAATATCTTTAAGAGATTGGGATTTAATTATGAAGTAAATGGAGAAGATTTTATTGTAAATCCTCCTATTGAACGGATGGATTTAAAAGTGAAAGCGGATTTAATAGAAGAAGTTGGAAGAATTTACGGTTATGAAAATATTGAAGCAAAACTTCCGGAGAAGATGGAAAGAGAAAGCAAAATTAATAAAAAATTATACTATACAAGCAAAATAAGACAATTTTTAGCAGACAGGGGATTCTCAGAGGTTTATACATATTCATTCAGAGACAAGGGAGAAGTGGAAATTGAAAAACCGTTCGCGTCCGACAAAAATTTTTTACGAGCAGATTTACACGCGGGATTAAGCAATTCATTGCGGCAGAATATCAAAAATATGCCATTGCTTGATTGCGATGATATAAAAATTTTTGAGATAGGTAATATTTTTTTGAAAAACAAAGAACATACGTCTCTTGCTCTCGGTGGTGATTTAAAATATATTGGAGAAGTCATAAATGAATTATCGAAAATTCTTGGTGTTGAAATTATTGGTGATATGAAAGAAAATATTTTTGAAACAAATTTTGACGAACTTATCGGCAAACTCGCCTCTCCGTTGAATTCATATAAAAAAGAGGAAATAGAAAAAGATATTATATACAAACCAATAGCGGCATACCCATTTATGTTAAGAGATATAGCGATTTGGGTTCCAAAAAACAAAACAAGCGAAGATATTTTTAATGTTATTAAAAAATCAGCGGGAGAATTGCTTATAAATATAAAATTATTTGATAAGTTTATAAAAGATGACAAAATATCATATGCGTTTAATCTCGTCTTTCAATCTCAAGAGAAGACGCTTTCAGATAAAGAAGTTAATAAAATTATGGATAAAATAACAGGCGCTTTAAATAGCAATTCCAGATGGGAAGTCAGGTGATTTCGTAATTCAAGACACAAGATAAAAATTGAAAGTTAAAAATTTGATAACAAATAAAATATATCGTCTTGCGCTATTTTTTTATCTCTTTCAATTTCCTCAAATAGCGCCAAAATGTCTGTGATTAAAATAGTGTTGATATTATCAAAATTATTTGAATTTTAAGCAGATTTTTGTTATAATTCAAACACAAAAAGAATAAAAATCCTTATATTTTATTAAAAAAATGGTTAAAAAAGAAAATAAATCAATAACAAAAGAATATAATTACAGCGCTAAAGATATTACCGTCTTGGAGGGTTTAGACCCTGTTAGAAAACGACCAGGAATGTATATAGGCACGACGGGAACTGATGGACTTCACCATCTTATATGGGAAGTTTTTGATAATGCGCGTGACGAAGCGATGGGCGGATACGCTAACGATATAGAAGTCGTTCTTCTTCCCAATAATCAAGTTCGTGTCGTGGATAACGGACGCGGTATTCCCGTGGATAAGCACAAACAGACGAAAGTATCCGCGCTTGAGACCATTATGACGACCCTTCATGCCGGAGGCAAATTCGGAGGGGAAGGATATAAAATATCAGGAGGACTTCACGGTGTCGGTGTTTCTGTCGTGAATGCGCTTTCAATTTATACAAAAGTGGAGGTAAGAAGAGACGGAGGAATCTTTATGCAGGAATATATTCAGGGAAAAAAGAAAGTGGCCGTTAAACAAATTGGTAAATCAAAAGACAACGGAACGATAATAACATTTGAAGCCGACCCTGAAATTTTTAAAGAAATTAAGTATGATTTTAATAAAATCACGGCACACCTTCGCCAACAAGCGTATCTTGTAAAAGGTATGAGAATATCTGTTATTGATGCGAGAGAATATACTGGGAAAATAGAAAAAGAAAACATATTTTATTTGCGCGAACTCGCTCTTGATGTTCCCGCAATGACTTTTTATTTTGAAGGAGGACTTTTATCGCTTGTTAAATTTTATAATCAACATCAAAAATTGATACACAAAAATATTTTTTATGTTGAAAAAGAGATAGATGAAGTAGCTGTTGAAATATCATTGCAGTATATTGACGACATACCTCCGCGAATTCTCGCTTTTGCCAATAATACATACAATGCGGAAGGTGGTATGCATATAACGGGTTTTAAGACCGCGCTTACAAGAACCATAAATAATTACGCGCGAAAAAATAATTTAATAAAAGACAAAGAAGATAATTTTACGGGAGACGACGTTCTTGAAGGGCTTACGGCTGTTGTATCCGTTAAAATGCGCGAAATTCAGTTTGAAGGCCAGACAAAAGGAAAACTCGGAAGTATTGAAGCGCGCGCCGCGGTGGATGCTGTATTTTCTGAAAGTCTCGGCATATTTTTAGAAGAGCATCCCGATGACGCAAAAGCGATTATTGGGAAAGTTACACTTGCTCTTAAAGCGAGAAAAGCGGCGAAAGCGGCGAAAGATAGCGTGCTCAGAAAAGGCGCGCTTGAAGGCATGACTCTTCCGGGGAAACTTGCCGATTGCCAGAGTAAAAAAGCGGAAGAATCAGAAGTGTTTATTGTAGAAGGAGATTCGGCGGGCGGCTCAAGCAAACAGGGAAGAGACAGAAGAACACAAGCTATACTGCCACTTAAGGGAAAAATTCTGAATGTGGAGCGGGCACGGCTGGATAAAATGTTAGCATCCATTGAAATCAAAGCGCTTATTGTGGCAATAGGGACCGCAATAGGAGATGTGTTTGATATTTCAAAAATTCGTTATCATAAAATAATTATTGCTACTGACGCAGATGTGGACGGCGCGCATATTAGAACGCTTCTTTTGACACTTTTTTATAGACATTTTAAGCCAATAATTGAAGGGGGATATTTATATATAGCTCAACCACCACTTTATAAAATAAAAAAAGGAAAAGAAATTCAATATATATATACAGACGCCGAAAAAATAAAAATACTCAACAAAGACGCTGAAAGCGTTAAAGATAAAGAAGAAGAAATAGCAGAAATAGAAAGTGACGAGGAAACAGAAATCAAAAGAGAAGCAAAAATCTCAATTCAAAGATACAAAGGGCTTGGAGAGATGAATCCTGAAGAATTATGGGAGACAACAATGGACCCTAAAAAAAGAATTTTGAAACAAGTAACAATAGAAGACACGATTGAAGCCGACAAAGTGTTTGATACTCTTATGGGCACAGATGTGGTGTCAAGAAAATTATTTATTCAGTCAAACGCTAAAATGGCCAACTTGGATATTTGATTTTTGGGAATAGAAATAATAACTAAAATTGCGTTATTATAATTATTTAAACACCAGATATAATTTAGCAAACGGTCACAATTCAAACTCATAATTCTTTAACTGCTTCGGTAATAATACTTACTCCGCCGTTTCTTGTGGAAATTTTACCTTTTATTGCTATACATTTCTCTCGCTCCATAAGTATTTTGAATTTCGTAAATGTTTCCGGAAAGAGAACAATTTCAATATTGTCGCTAAAGTCCGCCACCCGCGCAAAAGCCATAACATCTCCCTTTTTTGTGAGTATCGTTTTGCACTCTTCCACAATTCCCGCCACCGCGATAATCATTCCCGAGGACATACTCATTTTAATTTCTTTTATTGTTTTATATTTATCTTTAATTTTTTCTTTAAATTCATCAAGTGGATGTCCGGAAATATAAAGACCAAGAAGCTCTTTTTCCCAAAATAATTTATCCGTTTGACTTGCAGGCTCATTTTCCTTCAAATTAAGTTTTGAAAAATCGGTATTTTCAGAAAATTCCGCGAATAATGAATCTTGATTTTGCGCAATTTCAAAATGTTCTTTATTGTATCTTAAAAGATATTCAATGTTAAACAGCATTTTCCCGCGTTCACTGAATTCATCAAGCGCGCCTGATTTTATAAGCGCTTCAAGCGATTTTTTGTTTAGATTTTTATTTTGTATTCGTTTAAGAAAGTCTGAAATAGAGTTGAATTTTCCGTTGATTTCTCTTTCATTTATTATAAAGTCTCCGATACCTTCCCCAAAATTTTTAATAGAATGAAGTCCGAAACGGATTTTGTGTTTATTTTTGTCATAAATAACGGTAAAATCTCCGAAGCTTTCATTTATGTCAGGCGGCATTATGGGAATTTTCATTCTCTTAAGTTCAGCAATACTTTCTGATATTTTGTCTATATCGCCCGAATCTGCCGTCAAAACCGCCGCCATATATTCAATTGGAAAATTTGCTTTCATATACGCTGTCTGATACGCCACCTTTCCGTAGCTTACACTATGCGCTTTATTAAAGCCGTATGCCGCAAACGGCTCAATCCAGCCCCACACTTTTTCCGCTTTTTGTTTGCTCCACTTGTTTGTTTCAATGCATCCATTTATAAATCGTTCGCGTTGAGCTTGCATTTCTTTCGGAATCTTTTTGCCAACCGCTTTTCTAAATTTATCAACTTCTTTCCAGGAGTAGCCGGCAAATTTTTTAGCTATAATAAGAAGGTCGTCTTGGTATACAAGAACACCGTAGGTTTGAGCAAGTATCTCTTCAAAGGCGGGGTCAAGATATTTTATTAATTTTGAATTATGTTTTCTCTCTATATATAAAGGGATAAATTGCATCGGACCAGGCCTATAAAGGGCGACTATTGCGTTAATATCGTGTATTTTTGTAGGCACAAGGTCTTTCAGATATCTTGTCATACCGGCTCCGTTTAATTGGAAAAGCCCCATCGTTTCGCCGCGCGCCAGCATTTCAAATGTCTTCTTATCATCAAGTGGAATATTTTCTATATCTATATCGGTATTATGGGATTTATTAACGCGCAAAACAGCATCCGCCAAGATAGCAAGATTTTTAATTCCAAGAAAATCAAATTTCAACAATCCTGCTTCTTCAACTGAATGCATATCGTATTGCGTGATTATTTTTCCGCCTTTTGGGTCAAATTGTAGCGGAACAAAGTCGGTAAGGTCGGTAGGAGATATCACCACTCCCGCAGCGTGCACGGATATATGGCGCGTGTTTCCTTCAATCTTTTTAGCTATATCTATTATTTCTTTCACCTCTTTTTCTTTTTCATAAAGTTCTTTGAGTTCGGGCGTTATTTCAATTGCTCTGTTTATTGTCATTGGAAATCCCTGCGAACCAATCGGTATAAGTCTTGCAATTCTATCTCCCATATTATATGGATGTCCGAGAGCGCGAGCTATATCGCGAACAGAACCGCGCGCAGCCATTGTTCCGAATGTTCCTATTTGCGCGACTTTATCAGCGCCATATTTATCTTTTACGTATCGTATCACTTCATCACGTTTATTATCGGCAAAATCCATATCAATATCGGGAGCGGATGGGCGTTCTGGATTGAGAAATCTCTCAAACGGTATTTTATATTCAAGAGGATTAACATTTGTAATACCGGCAAGATATGTGACCATAGAGCCGGAAACAGAACCCCTGATTGTCGTCAGGATATTATTTTTATGAGCGAAATCCAAGATGTCTTCTACAACAAGAAAATATGGAGCGTAACCCTTGTCTTTGATTATTTTTAATTCATATTCAACTCTGTTTTCAACCTCTTCGCTCTTTTTAATTTTGTGTTTTTTTATTCCTTCATACACCAATTCGCGCAGTTTTTCATCGTATGTTTTTTCATTTTCAACTTTAAAATTCGGAAAAGACCACTTGCCAAGCTCAAGTTCCAAATCACATTTATCGGCGATTTTTATTGTATTTGAGACGGCATTCGGTATATCTTTGAAATATTTTACCGCGGTTTCTTGATTTATAAATGAGAAATCTTCGTTATTTTCGTTTAATCCTCCTTGTTCTATAAAATCAGAATTCGTTTGAATTTTTAATAGCACTTCACGCGTTTTTTTATCCTCAGGTTTTATATAATAAACATCTTGCGCGGCGGCAAGAGGTATATTCGCATCTGCGGATAATTTTTTAATTTGCTCTTGAAGTTTCTTATGCCCATCTATTTCAGGGTGATGAGTTATTTCAAGATATATATTTTCATCACCGAATATTTTTTTATACCACTCTGAAACCTCTTTTGTTTTTTTTGCATCTTTGCTTTTTAATGCGATTGATGTTTCTGCGGAAAATGATGGCAAAATTGCTATCAGTCCGTTAGAATATTTTTCTAAAAGTTCTTTGTCAATACGCGGTTTGTAGTAAAATCCTTCAAGGTGGGAATAGGTTACAAGCTTCAGGAGATTTTTATAACCATCTTGATTTTTCGCGAGTAATATTAATCGCGCGCGTTTATTATCAATATGCGCTTCTTTATCAAAACGATTTCGCGCGGCGACAAATAAATCAACACCTATAATGGGCTTTATACCCACTCTTTTGCATTCTTTGTAAAATTCAAGAGCGCCGTACATATTGCCATTATCGGTAAGCGCGAGTGCCGGCATATTTGCTCTCACGGCCGCGTTTACAAGGTCTTTTATTTTGGGTAAAGCGGTAAGTAAACTATAATGACTATGCGTGTGCAGGTGTATAAATTTTGCAGGCTCAAATTTTTGAGGCATATTTATATTATATCGCGTCTGTCATTTATCGGCAAAAATACTAAGATACTATGAATTACGAAATGCAAAAATTTAGGTCCTCGGGTCGCAAAACCTCTTTATCTTCTAAATGTTTTTGCTCAAATAGACCATAAATTTTTGCATTTCGTAATTCAAGATAAGATAACGACTTAGATTATTAAATATCCAGATTTAAAAATACGGAGGATACGGAGATTGCGCAGGCGCGCATCAACACTAATTTTTGTATTGCTTTTATTATACCTCCTTAATATATTTTTTATAATTAGAAATGAGTTCCTTAAATAATTAAAACAAATATGGGGGCGCTCCGAGCCCGTCTGCGCGCGACGACACACAGGCAGGCCTAACAAAAAAATCAATAGATTTTTTATGTATGCCTTACAAAAACTATGCCAAGAAAGAGCCTCGTAATTTAAAGATTTTTACATTTTATACGCTTAATAATACCGCTATTACTAAAGGTCTTTTATTGGTTTTTTTGAAAAGAAATATACTTACGGCATCAGTAAGAGAATTTTTGACATAATCAAAATTTATAGGTCTCATTCCATACATCGTTTCCTCAACAGTCTTTCTTATAAGTACCCGTGTTTCTTGCAGAAGGTCTTGTGATTCTCTCAAATATATAAAACCGCGGGATATAATATCCGGTGATTTTCGCAATTTACCGCTCTTTACATTTATTGTCGCAATAATTACAAACATTCCGTCTTGCGCGAGCATTTTTCTGTCGCGGATGACAACTTCTTGAATATCTCCTATCGCAAGACCGTCAACCATTACTATACCGGATGGAGCTTTTTCTTTAAGTGTTTTTATTGTTTTACCGTCATCTCCTATTTCTATTATCGCGCCGTTTCCCTCAGGCACGACTATATTTTCATCTTTCATTATATTTGCGTCTTTAATAATTTGCGCGTGAATCATTGTCATAGAATATGAGCCATAGGATGGTATAAAGTATTTCGCGCCCACTTGTTTATTTACCCATATTAGCTCACCAGCATTGCCGTGTCCCGTAGAATGAACATCAGAAACTTTATAGTGAATGATATGGACTTTATGTCGATATAGATTATCTTTTAATTTCTGCACACTGATTTCATTTCCGGGCACTATTGAGGATGAAAGCATTATAGTATCTCTTTCTGTTAAAAAGATATTTTTATCTTTCTTATTCGCAAAACGCATAAGCGCCGCGAATTCTTCTCCTTGAGCACCCGTTGCGAGTATCAGTATTTTTTCAGGTGGATATTTGCTTATATTCTGCGCAGGTATTATCGTATCTTTTTTTGGTTTCAAAAGACCGGCGAGTTGAGCGATTTCAATATTTATTTTAATGCTTCGTCCTTCTGTTACAACTTTTTTTCCATATTTCTCCGCAGTTTTTACTATATTTATCATTCTCTCAAATTGCGAAGCAAAAGTCCCTATTATAAGGCGACCGGGAATATTTTTTATTATTTCCTCAATATTTTTATTTATTTTATCTTCCGATATTGAAAACCCCGGATTTTCCGCATTTGTGGAATCTGATATTAAAAGCAGATTATTTTGTTTGCCAATTTCTCCCCATACTTTTTTTTCCTGTTCTATCGGCTCGCCGTCAATATGTTTCAGTTTTAAATCACCGGTTATTATTATATTTCCATAAGGAGTTTCTACCGAGACCGACATAGCGTCAGGTATTGAATGCGTTATCGGATAAAATTTAACGGGTAAATTTCCAAGTTTAATATTGTCGCCAGGTTCCACGACTCTTATATCAAGTGGTGGCAAATGAGGAAACTCATTTTGTCTTTTTTGTATCATCATCGCAGTAAGTGAACGAGTGTATATTTTTGGATTTCCTATTTTATTTATTATATAAGGAATACCGCCGATATGGTCTAAATGTCCGTGTGTGATAATTACTCCGCGAATTTTATCTTTGCGGTCTTCAAGATATTTTGTGTTTGGTAATATATAATCAATTCCGGGCGTGTCTTCTTCCGTTACAAATTGAAAACCCATATCAAAAATCAATATATCATTTTTATATTCAATGATAATCATATTTTTTCCCACTTCCTCAACCCCGCCAAGAGGAATAATTCGTATATTTTCTCCAATCGGCGGCACTACATCGTCAGGCATTTTTCTCTTAATTCTCGGCATATTTTTTCGCAGTATATTTACACCGCGTCTTGCCACGCCTGTCTGATTTCTTTTTGGACGTAGTCGCTCTATTGACCCGTTTCGTGTTTTATTTTTTGGGATATTGTTTTTATATCCATAATGTCCAATATGTTCGCCGCGCGCGGGAGTTCCTGCATATTTTGTATATTTATGACGGTGGATACTGTTATATTTAGGATTTGTATGTTTTGTTTCGGCTTCCAACTTCTGTTCTGTTTTTGCGTAAAAAGAGCGTCGCAGCGGAGACCTTCTTTCATTAGTATTATCGGTATTCATTTTATTTATTTAATTTAGATTATACGGTTTGCTAATAATAATTTTTTAATTTCTATTTATTCAATGTGTGATTAATCAACAAAAAAATTCCATACATTGTCTGTTTCTTTATACCACTTGTGAATATTTAAAAATCTTTCCTCAGGCGTTATTACTAATCCCAATTCAAGATTTTTTATATTTTTAGATGTTATATATATGAAATCTGGCGAATAGATAAAAATAGCCGGTATATCCGCAGAAACCTCATCTTCAAACTTTCTATATTTATCAATCATAACATTTTTATCGGTCGTAGAACGAGCGTCTTCCAGCAGTTTGTCCACAGTTATATTCGCGTATAAAGCGATATTAAGTCCGGGGTCATTTCTTTGAGATGAATGCCAAAAAGCGAAAAGGTCAAGTTCGCGGCTTATGATTTCTCCAAACAGCAGCATATCGTATTTTCTTGGTCTTATGACATTTTGATTCAGATCGCCGCTTTCAAATATTTTTATATTCACATCCGCTCCGATATCTCTCCACTCTTTTGTGATAATTTCAGCGGCGGATTTTAATTCGGGTGTATTTGCGGTTGAGAGAGAAAATCTCAGCTCAAAATTTTCTTTTTTTGTTTCTTTTTTCCATAACGCTTTTTCTTCATCAAACTTCCATCCGCCGTTTCTTAAAATTTCTCGCGCGATTTTTTTTCTCTCTTCCATTGTCATTGTTTTATTATATTTGTCCGTTTTCGCTTGCTCTAATATGCCGGGAGGTATCGGTCCGTTTATTTGCTCGCCATATCCGCCAAGCACTTTTTGTATAATCTCTTTTTTATCAAGAGCCGCGGCAAGGGATTCACGAACTTCTTTATTCGTAAGGACAGACGCTTGATTTTGATTGAAAAAAACAGCGAATACTCTTGGAATTGGCGTATGTTTTATTTGAGCCCCCATTTTCTCCAATTCAGGAAGTCTGTTAGGCGAAATACTATTTATGTTTTCAACCTCTCCTTTTTTATATCCGTTAATAAGAGAGTTTTCACTCGGATAAAATATAAATTTAATGTTTGAAATATACGGTTCTCCCAAAGCGTATTTTTTAAAGGATTCAAGTTCATAAGACAACGGTTTTTTGCCGAAATCATACTTTATTTTTTTTATTTTATACGGACCACTTCCTATCGGCTTATTATTAAACGTATTGAAAGAAAATTGTTCTGAATTTTCATCCATCCAGATATGAGACGGCAATATGCCCATAGTCGTGTTTTCTAAAAATGGCGTATATGGTTGTTTTAATATAAAACGAATCTCTTTATTATTTATTTTTTCTACGGTAACACCATCCCAGATGACTCTCTTTGGACTTTTTAAGCCGATATCCTGCGTTTTTTGTATTGTAAATACCACATCGTCTGAACTTACTTTTACTCCGTCGTGAAAAAATATATTATCTTTAAGTATGAAATTATAAATAAGACCATCTTCCGAAATATTATAACTTTCGGCCAAATCCTCAATTAAATTTCCATTCGGAGTCGCTTTCATAAGACCGGAATACACAAGAGTCGTCAGGTCCCTGTCTATGTCCGATACGGCAAGTATTGGATTAATAAAACGGGAAGACCCGATAACACCTTCCGTAACCATTCCTCCTCTGGACGGCACTTCTACTATAAAAAATTTATTTATATTGTAGAGTATCATAATCACGCTTCCTATAAACAAAATCACTAATCCAAAAAATAGCATCTTCTCCGATGGAGAAAATGTTTTAATATTTTTTTGTATAGACTCTTCTTTTGGAACTGAAAGTATTTTCTGAGTCAATTTTCTGCGGATATTTTTCACAAGTTTTAGTGTCTCTTGCGTTAAGATTTTTTAATCGTTAGTAAAAATAAATATTATTTTTTACAATTTATAAAAATTATTTAATTTTCAATTAAATAATTTATATTATAAGCGCTAAAAATGAAGTAATACCAAAAAATACAGCTAATACAATCGTAGCGTTAAATAAAGTTTTTTCAAATCCGCGCCGTTTATGAAATCCTGCGCTGAAATTATCTCCACCAAACGCTCCGCCAAGACCAGAGCCAGTTTGTTGCAATATGATTGCTCCTATTAGAAATATAGATAGAATAATCTGAATATACGGTAAGAATTCAATTACTATTTTCATATATAAAAATTAGCATATCATATAGAATATTAAATATCAAGGTTTGTGATAGATTCGGGTATATAAATAGTTATAACCCTCTTAAATATTCCTGAATTACGAAATACAAAAATTTACGGTCTATTTGAGCAAAAATATTTAGAAGATAAAGAAATTTTGCGACCCGAGGACCTAAATTTTTGCATTTCGTAATTCATAGTTATATAGGGGCTATGATATACTCTAAATTATGCCGACGACTTCAAAATTTCAGATTCTTTATAAAAAACTCAATAATGAACAAAAACAGGCAGTAGACGCTATTGAAGGTCCTGTAATGGTAATAGCGGGTCCCGGCACCGGCAAGACCCAGATTTTGACTTTAAGAATCGCGAATATTTTGCGAAAAACAGATATATCATCTGACAGCATTCTCGCTCTTACATTTACAGAGTCGGGTGTTTTTTCAATGCGTAAAAGACTTGTTGAAATTATAGGAAGCGACGGATATAGGGTTGGAATTTTTACTTTTCATGGATTTTGTAATGAAGTAATAAGACGATTTCCCGATTCTTTTCCAAAAATCATAGGAGCAAATCAACTTAACGATATTGAAAAATTATCAATTTTAAAAGATGTAATTCTTAAATCACCGCTTAAAAAATTAAAGCCGTTCGGAGATAATTTTTTTTATCTTAATTCAATTAGAGGGAAAATAAGCGAGCTTAAAAGAGAAAATATTTCTCCGGAAGAACTCGCAAAATCTATAAAAGAACAAAAGGAAGAATTCAAAAAAATAAATGACCTTTATCACGAAGAAGGCGTCCACAAAGGAAAGATGAGAGGAAAATACAGCAGTCTTGAAAAAAAGATTGAGAAAAATACGGAACTTACGCTTGTCTATAAACTTTACGAACAAGAATTAAGAGACAGAAAATTATACGATTATGAAGATATGATAATTGAAACCATTAAAGCTCTTGAAAATGATAAAAATCTTCTATTGAGTTTGCAGGAAGAGTATCAATACATTCTCGCGGATGAACATCAGGACGCGAATAATTCGCAGAATAAACTTTTAGAATTATTAGCAAATTATCACAAGAACCCGAATCTTTTTATAGTGGGAGACGAAAAACAAGCAATATTCAGATTTCAAGGAGCGTCGCTTAAGAATTTTTTATATTTTAAAAAATTATATAAAAAATCGTTTGTGATTAATTTGACACAAAATTACCGTTCTTTTCAGCATATTCTTGATTCCGCGCATTCTCTTATAAGCGCGGCGGGCGACCGTAAACATATTATGCTGAAAGGAAGAAGAGATGCCGACCATGGAAATAAGATTGGATTTCGAGTTTTTTCAAAACAAGAATATGAATATTTATTTATTGCAGAAGATATAATAGAGAAAATAAAAAAAGGCGCGCACGCGGAGGAGATAGCGGTGCTTTACAGAAACAACAGAGACGCGGACGCTATAATGTCTATATTTGAAAAAAAAGAAATACCGTTTACTGTTGAGTCCGACCAAAATATACTTTTGGACAATGATATACAAAAGCTTATAACACTTTTACGCGCCATAAACGATTTAGGAAATGATAGTATGCTTTTGTCGGCGCTTCATATTGACTTTTTAAAAATAGATGGACTTGATATTTATAAAATATTAGCTCTTTCCAAAAAGACGAAAATCAATCCATACGACATATTAAGTTCAAAAGAAATTCTTAAAAAATCTTATGTCGGTCAATTAGAAAAAATGTATGAGATATACAAAAAACTCAATTTATGGAAAAAATTTGCGCAGAACAAACCACTCACGAAATTTCTTGAAATAATAATTAAAGAATCCGGTTTTTTAAAATATTTGCTTTCAGGACGAGATGCGACTGATAAAATCGCAAAATTAAGCAGCTTTTTTGATACTGCGAAAAAATTAGTGGAAAATCACAGAGAATATAAATTATCCGATTTTATAGAACATATTAATTTGCTGGAAGAACATAATATTTTAATTAAAAAAGATTCAAAATTGATAATTCCCAAAAAAGTTCGTTTGATGACGGCGCATAAATCAAAAGGATTGGAATTTGACTTTGTTTATATTGTCGGCGCTTACGATAAACATTGGGGAAACAAACGCGTCATTGAGCATTTTCATATTCCGATATCCGTATTTCAAAAAAATGAAGCGGAAGAAAATAATGACGATAGAAGATTATTTTATGTCGCGCTAACACGTGCGCGTCTTAGCGCGCATATAAGTTACCCAAAAGAGGGGCAGAATAGAGAAGCGCAGATGCCATCTCAATTTATAGAAGAAATTGACGATAAATATATTTATGAATTTGATACGGATTTATTTGAAAGCGCGATTAAGAAAGAGATATTTCTCGCGCCTAAAAAAGATATAAAAATTTCCATAAAAGACAAACAATTTCTTAACAAGCTTTTTGAAGAACAAGGGTTTTCCATTACAGCGCTTAATAATTATTTGGAATGTCCGTGGAATTATTTTTACAGCAATCTTTTACGAATACCGAAAGCCACAAATAAGCATTTAATGTTTGGAACGGTTATACATCGCGCTCTCAAAGATTTATTTGATAGCGTTCAAAATAGAGAAGTCATCGGAAAAAAGAAACTGCTCGCGCTTTTTGAAGACTATCTCGGGAAACAACCGTTTTCGCAAGACGAGTATAATGAAGCGTTTGAAAAAGGAAAACACGCTCTCTTGGGATATTTTGACGCGTATAAAAACGGCTGGAAATATTTTTCTTTTGAAAAAATACTGAATGAATTTAAAGTGAGCGTATTATTTGAAAATATTAAATTAAGAGGAAATTTAGACAAGGTTGAAGTTTTGGATGGTAATAACAATGTAAATGTCGTTGATTATAAAACGGGAAAACCAAAAAGTAGAAATATGATAGAAGGAAAGACAAAAAGTTCCGATGGAAATTACAAGAGACAGCTTGTTTTCTATAAATTACTTTTGGATTTATACGATAACACAAAATTTAATATGCTCTCAGGAGAAATTGATTTTGTGGAACCCGATGAAAAAGGGATATATCATAAAGAAAAATTTATAATATCGGACAATGACATTAAAGAAATAAAAGAAATTATTAAAAATACTGCAAAAGAAATCTTGGAGCTTTCATTTTGGAATAAAAAATGTGATAATAAAAAATGTGATTATTGTGAAATTAGAAAAATGATGGAATAATATCGTATTCTGAATTATGAAATATTTTTGAATTAAGATTTTTTCAAATTATGTATATAAAAATAAAGGTTACGGCAGACGCCAAGAAAGAAAAATTTGAACAAAAATCTGAAGATTTGTTTGAAATTGCGGTTAAAGAAAAAGCAAAACAAAATATGGCAAATGAACGCGCAAGAGAGATTGTGGCGCGACATTTTGGTATAATAAAAGAAAAAGTTAGGATTATAAGCGGACACAGGTCGCCAAGTAAAATTATAAGCGTAGATAAAATTTAACATAATAACTATAAATTACGAAATACAAAAATTTAGGTTCTCGGTTCGCAAAACCTCTTTATCTTTTAAATGTTTTTGCTCAAATAAACCTTAAATTTTTGTATTTCGTAATTTAAGAATAATAAAATATGGATAATGTAAAGAAAAATATAAAAGCCACAAATATTGAACTCGTTCCTGAAATTTCTGATTATTTAGACAAGAGATTGCGTTCCATTGAAAAATTAATCAATCCTAATGACACAAGCGCGATATTTGACATTGAAGTCGGAAAGATAACAAATCATCACAGGACGGGAGATATTTTTAGAGCAGAAATTAATCTTCATATAGTCGGCAATCAGCTTCGTTCATCTGCGGAGAAGGATACTATTTTTAACGCCATTGATAAAGCGAGAGATGAAATGATATATGAATTACGAAAAACAAAAGGCAGACAGATAAGGTTTTTAAAGAAAGGTGGAACAGCGATAAAAATTTTTATACGTAATATAGGCGCGGGTGGTGTAAAGATTAAAAATTTTATAAGAAAAAGAAGAAAATAATTTTAGAATTATTATCTTAAAAAATCTTCGTAATCCATTTGTTTTTTTCCTTCGGGAATTACCGTTTTTATTTTTAAGTCGCCATTTTCAAGAGTTGCGTCTGTTATTTTGACGCGAATTTTTTTATTATTTTTTTCCATAAAAAAATAAGCCGTCGGCCACTCTTCAAAACCGCGAATTTTCAAAAGGTTTTTATATGGCTTGTCGTCTAAATTGATAAGCCCGTCTTCTTTTTTGATTTTTTTAGTAAATGTGGCTTTTTTATGGACTTGCGTTTTAGGTTTAATTTTACCGGCAATCCATTTAGGAATTATTTCTGTAAGCATTTTACCCCCTTCTATCGCTAAAATTTTACCAAGAGCGCTCGCTTTAAGCGGCCACTTTGGATTATCGCTAAAATCAATCACTTTTTGTTCAAGTATGGGACCGCTATCCATACCTTCATCGATCAGTATTATTGTTACTCCCGTTTTTTTCTCGTCCCGCAGTATTGCCGATATTACAGGAGACGCTCCGCGCAGTTTTGGCAGAAGAGACGGATGCACATTGATAGTTTTATATTTTGGAATTTCAATGAGTTCTTTTTTTAATATTTTTCCGTATGACGCGACTATGAATAAATCATAATTGCCCTTACTTAGCATATTTAAAACATTATCATCAAGTTTTTCCGGTTGCATAGCGATTATATTGTTTTTAAGCGCCCATATTTTTACAGGTGGAGGAGTTATAATAAGTTTTCTACCTTTTGGTTTATCGGGTGCTGTTATTATAAGGGTTGGGATTATATTCGCTTTTTTTAATTCTTCCAAAACTATCACAGCGATATCGGGAGTGCCGAAAAACGTAATTTTATATTTATTTAGCGTCATATATTTTTTTTGCTTTATCTATAAATAAAATTCCGTTTAAGTGATCTATTTCGTGCTGAAAAATTTTTGCAAGAAGCCCGCTTGCTCCTCGTTCAAATATTTTTCCATTTTCATCATACGCGCGGATTGTCATTTTCTTTGCGCGATTTACAATGCCGTATTTTCCATACATAGAAAGACATCCTTCCTCGCTCCCCTCGCTATTTTTTGATAGTTTTATAATTGTAGGATTTATAAAAATTAAATTAGAAAAGGCGGCGGGAAATGCGGATACCGTATTTTCATCATCGTCTTTTTTAAAATTAAATATTTTGCCCGATACTATAAATATGCGAAGAGGCGCTCCAATTTGAGGCGCGGCGAGAGCAATCCCGTCTTTTTCTCCACCAAGAATTTTAGACATTTTGTCTAATATTTTTTTGATTTTAATGGAGGAGATTTCATTAAGCGGGACATCTTTGGCAGTGTCTCTTAAAATAGGATTTCCAACTTGTATTATTTTTATCATTTATTAATTTTATACTAAAAAAATTTATAAAAAAGCCCGCGTCAAATAGCTTACAAGCTTGACGCGGGACTCCGCGCAGGATGGAAGAAAGAAGGAAAAAATCCTGCGGGTTTCTATAACAATCATAACATTTATATATTTTTATAGCAAGCTTTCAGTATCCACATCAACTGAAAAATGAGGTGGAAGCGAACGCAGGATTTCAACAATTTCTTTATGCGGCCATTTATTTCTCTCAATTCTCAATAGTCCGCGCATAATATATTTTCCTTTATCCGCTTTTATTGATGGCGGATATGTCAATATGCCATAATCTTTTAAAAGTTTTTTCATATATTCCGTTTCTTTTGCGACTTTATCCGCTATTCCGATAACCGTTATTTTTACAAAGACGCAAAACGGCGGATAATTGAATTGTTTTCTTTTTTTGATTTCATCTTTATAAAAATCGGCAAGATTTCCTTTTATGACGAAATCAAATATTTTCTGCTCAGGTTTCCTTGTTTGTATAAGAATTTCTTTTTTTGTAATTTCTTTTATTTTTAATAAAAGTGAAAGTATTTTTTCGGGCATTCTCCATTCTGGAAGAGAGAAAAGTGAATCTATAGAAGCGACAGCGCTATACGATATCATTTTATTAAAATATGGAAGCGCCATTTCCGTGCCTATTAAAATGCCGCCTCTCGTCGCGTAGAATTTTTCAATGACCATTAAAACTTTTTTGTGCGTTTCCGTATCATCTTTGTCTATCACAAAAATCTGCTGGTCGGGGAAAAATTCTTTAAGTTTTTTTTCCACAAGCTGTATTCCGATGCCTAATGTTTCAAGTCTCCAGCTCGCGCAGTTTTTACATCTTTCATTCGCGCTTCTTGAAGAGCCGCACGCGCGGCATATGAAGCAATTACCTTTCATTGTAGTGTAAAGTATCGCTGGCGCCTCGCATCGGAGGCACAGGACAGGATTGCCGCAGTCGCGACATATCGTGGTTGGAGAAAGTCCGCGCCGCGCCGCGAATATGAATATATTTTTATCTTCTTTTATCGTTTTTGAAATAAGATTTTTTAATTCATCGCTTATAATTTCAAATTGTCCGGCTTTTTGATATTTCTTATTTTTCATATCAATAAGCGTTTGCTCGGCAGTTTTTATTACGCGGAGTTTTGGCGGAGAAAGTTCGTCAAATTCATTATTGTAATATCGCCACATTGTTTCAACAGACAGAGGAAAGTCGCCTAAAATCAACCGCATTTTTTTGTGTTTCACGTAAAATTCCGCAAATATTTTCATATCTATAAACGGCCGCGCAAATTGTTTATAAGCTCTGGAATTTTCCCGTTCCACTATGATTGTTTCAATATCATTTCTTGGCAGTGAAAGAAAAGAGGAGGTTGCGATTATAAGCACGGGATGACCACTTTGAAGAGCGTTTTTCCATCTTGTTAAAATTTCTTTTTTTGTAAGAGAACTATGTAATACGAAAGTATATCGCTCTATGCCCTTTTTTAGAAAAGCCCCCGCTTTCTCCGCGTCTTGTATGGTTGGCGCGAGTAAAAATACCGAGGAGTTTCGCGCGAATTCTTCTCGAACAAGACTTTTATAATTTACAAATCGGTCGTTTATTTCCAATTGTAGGACAAGTTTTCTTGATAATATATTTTTATTTTCTCGAATTTTTTGCCGTTTTGTTTCTTTAATATTATCCAATATGATTTTAGGAATAATTTTGTAAAGTATGGCGCCGGTAGTTGTTGCGAAATATTCCGCAGCGCTTGCCGCGGCCTCAATAAACTCAGGAAGCAATAATACAAATGTCTTTTTATTTTCAATTTTCTTAAGCGCGAAATTTGCGTTTTTTATTTTCACTTTTGAATCGCTTATATCTTCCGAAGAAAGCACAATCGCCGGTATCTCTTTTTTTCTTAGCGGCACATAGACAATAGTCCCTTTTTCTAAAGATTTTGTGGAAAAATATGAAAGTGTTTCCATATTTATGCCTTTTGATATTGGAATTACATTTATAATCCGCATTACTTACAGCATATCAAAGAGTTGCCTATAAGTCATAGAATGTCTAAATACGCGATATTTGGTGTCGCGTATTTAGAATTTCCAAATTCTAATATCCAAACCCTAAATAAATTTAAAATACGAATACTAAAATCTAAAACAGAAGTTTGAATACTCACATTTAAATATTGTTTGCGAATTGTTTTTTATATGTATTTTTGAATTACGAAACTCTTTCTTGGCATAGTTTTTGCAAAACATATATAAAAAATCTATTGATTTTTTTGTTAGATTTGGTGCGCGTGCCCGCGCAATATCTTTCAAAAACTATGTCTGCGACGAGCTTTGTAATTCAAGAAAATGGAACATTTTTTTGCATTGCTTATTTCTTCATAATACCTTGCGAACGAAAGATTCACATATCTTTTTGCAAGCATCGCGATTATTTCTTGAACTTTGGTAAAAATATATATTATTGAAAAAAACCGAAAAAGTCGTATAATTATGAAATGAAAGTCAAAAATACCGATAATATAAATAATTCTTTACGATATTTACAACAGAAAAAAGCCGTATTTGACGAAAATAAAAAAGACAAATTTATTATTGAAGGTCTTGGTGGAAAGAAAAAACTTAATGGTAAAATTGCGGTGGCGGGAGCAAAAAACGCGGCTCTCCCCGCGCTGTCGGCTTCTATTTTATTTAGAAACGGTTTTTGTGTATCAAATATTCCAAATATAAAAGATATAGATAGTATGAATATCTTGCTTGAAAAACTTGGAGCAATCGTGAAAAAGCAAGCTGAAAAAAAATATCATATTGTTACGGATGAGATTAAATCAGTGGCGCTTGATATAGAAATATCAAAAAAAATGCGCGGGTCAATTATACTTACGGGAGTGCTTCTCGCGCGTTTTGGAAAAGTGTCTTTTCCTCATCCGGGAGGATGTATTATTGGCGCGAGACCGATTGACGCGTTTTTGAATAGTTTTCAAAAAATGGGCGCAAAAGTTCAAAATAGAAATGGAAAATATGTCGTATCGGTTGGTAAAAATAAAAAATTAAAAGGGGCAAAAATTTTTTTTAATAAAATAACCGTTACGGGAACGGAGACATTAATGCTTGCCGGAATATTAGCGAAAGGAAGAACGGTGATTGAAAATGCGGCGCTTGAGCCGGAAATAAAACATTTGGCGGATTTTCTTAATTCTTGCGGAGCTAAAATCAGAGGCGCGGGAACATCAACTATTGAAATTATCGGAGGAAATCTTTTATCTGCGGGGAACAGAGCGTATAAAATTCCGCCTGATAGAATTGAAGCGGGAAGTTTTTTAATACTCGGAGCGCTCTCAGCTGACAATTTAGAGATTACGGATTGCGACCCAAAACATATGAGAGCTCTGATAAATATACTGAAAGATTCCGGCGTCCCGATAATTGAAGAAAAAAATAAAATTATTATTAAAGACAATGGGAAGATAAAAAATAAACATCTTAAATGTATTGATATAAAAACACATGAATATCCGGGTTTCCCTACGGACCTGCAATCACTTATGGCAATATATCTTACACAGATAAGCGGAGAGAGTTTGCTGTTTGAGACGATTTTTGAAGGACGGCTTAATTATACCGACGACCTTATAAATATGGGCGCGAATATTATAATGATAGATACGCATAGAATAATGATAAAAGGCCCGACACAGTTAAAAGGAAGAGAGCTTATCGGAAATGATTTACGGGCGGAATTCGCGTTTTTTATTGCGACAATCGTGGCAAAAGGCAAATCTGTGATAAATAATGTAAGATATATAGACAGGGGATATGAACGGATAGAAGAGCGGCTTAGCGGAATCGGTGTAAATATTCAAAGAATCAAGGGTTGATATTTTTTGAATAATTCAAGATAAAATAAAAACAAAGAATGCAAAATGATAATGTAATTTTTCAATATGTCGCTATTTAATCCAAAATTAGGAATAGATTTAGGGACGACATACACATTGGTATTTGTCCCGGGTAAAGGAGTGGTATTGAATGAACCATCCATTGTTGCCGTTTCCGAACAAGATAATAAAATCCTATCCGTAGGCAATGAAGCAAAAGATATGATTGGAAGAACGCCTGATAATATTATTGCGTATCGTCCGATGAAAGACGGTGTTATCGCTGATTATCGTGTTACAGAAGCTATGATTCGCTATTATATGAAGAAAGCGCTCGGCAAGTGGAATTTTTTTAAGCCCGAAGTAATGATATCGGTGCCGGCAGGTATTACATCTACGGAAAGACGCGCTGTAATTGAAGCGACAATGAAAGCTGGCGCGAAAAGTGTTTATGTTGTGAAAGAGCCGATACTTGCGGCAATCGGCGCGGGAATACCTATACATGAAGCGCGGGGACATATGATAGTTGATTGCGGCGGAGGAACTATTGATGTCGCGGTTATTTCTTTGGGTGGTATAGTCGCCTCCACATCCGTGAAGTGCGCAGGCAACAGAATAGACCGCGCCATCGCGGATTATATAAAAAAGAATTTTAATCTGGCGATAGGTGATAAAACGGCTGAAGATATTAAGATAAAAATAGGGTCCGCAATTGTAATAGACGAAGAAATAACAATGATTATTAAAGGAAGAGATCTTCTCACCGGACTTCCACGACAGACAGAAATAAAGACAAATGAAACAGTAAAAGCAATAGGAAGGGAATTGCATGAAATGATAAGAGCGATAAAAACAGTGCTTCAAGAAACCCCGCCGGAACTTTCCGCTGATATAATAGACAGAGGTATTATAACCACAGGCGGAACAGCTCAACTTAGAAATTTTCCGGAACTTATTTTCAGACGCACGGGAGTAAAAGCTACGCTCGCGGATGATGCCGCATTTTGCGTTGCAAAAGGCACAGGGGTCGCCCTTAAGCATTTAGATACTTACAAAAAAAGTATTTTGTCAAAGAGATAATTTAAATTTATGGCTACTTTATATACACAGCAAGATAAAAATATTCGTAAGACATGGCTTTTAATGACGCTATTTTTAATAGTAATTATAAGTATTGGCTGGGCTTTTAGTTTTATTTATCAAAGTCCGGCGATTTTATATTTTGCCGTATTATTTAGTATAGGAATGAATATTTTTAGTTATTGGTATTCTGATAAAATAGTGCTTAAAATATCAGGCGCGAAACTTATTAAAAAAGAAGACAATAGAGAATTGTGGAATATAGTTGAAAATTTATCAATTACAGCGGGGCTTCCTATGCCGAAGCTTTATATAATAGACGATTTAGTTCCGAACGCTTTTGCGACAGGGCGAAATAAAGAACATTCCGTAATTGTCGTAACGAAAGGACTTCTCCAAATACTTAATAGGAATGAAATTGAAGGAGTTATAGCTCATGAATTTTCTCATATTGGAAATAAAGATATTTTAATTTCCACGATAATTGTCGTTTTGGTCGGATTTGTTACACTTTTATCTGATTTTTTTCTGCGAATGTCTATTTATGGTAGAGCCGAAGACAGAGGAGGAGACGACAGAGCGAAAATATTTATGACGCTCATTGGTATAGCGCTTGCAATACTCGCGCCATTGATTGCGATTTTAATACAGCTTGCCATATCGCGCAAAAGAGAATTTTTGGCGGATGCGTCAGGGGCTCTTCTTACGCGATACCCGGAAGGGTTGGCAAACGCGCTTGAAAAAATTGGTTTATATAATGTTCCAATGAAGCGCGCGAATAAAGCAATGGCGCATTTATATATTTCAAATCCGTTCGGTTCTCAAGGAATGAAGCGTGGTGTCAGCAAATTATTTATGACACATCCGCCCGTTGATGATAGAATACGGGCATTGATTCAAAAATAAACTGTTTCAAAAAAAGGCAAAAAGAAAGACTTGGAAAGCGCGCTTTCCCTTATATGTTTTTAGTGTAGGATAAAATTAGATATTTGGAGGGTTCGCATAGTGGTCTAGTGCGCTCGCTTGGAAAGCGAGTAGGGGGTAACCCCTCATGAGTTCGAATCTCATACTCTCCGCAAATTGAAAATCGGAATTGGAAGCTGAAATAGGGCCAGCGTGAAGCACTAATATTCCACTGCCTTCTAATTTTTAATTTCAGTGGTGTTTTAATGTTTATTTAGCATAGACCAAATATGGTATTTAGTAATTTTTTGTTATAAATTATAAATATATAAATAATATAAATAGAGGCCAAGGCAGAAATTAAAATGCAAAAAGAAAAACCAAAAATAATAGTGTTTGCGTCCGGCGCAAAAAATGGTGGAGGAACGGGATTTAAAAACTTGGTTGTTAAATCAAGAGAAAATAATTCTGAAATAAATTATGAAATAGTCGCCGTTGTTTCAAATTATGAAAACGGTGGAGTAAAAAAAATAGCTGATAAATTAGGCATAAAGTTTATTTATTTTGAAAAACCACTCACTGCTGAAAAATATATTGAAATAGTAAAAAATTCCGGGGCGAACTGGGTAGCTCTTTCTGGCTGGCTTAAGCTTACAAAAGGACTTAATCCAAAAACAACTTTTAATATTCATCCCGGTAAACTTCCGAAGTTTGGAGGAGAAGGAATGTATGGCATTTATGTTCACAGAGCCGTTATAGAAGCGCAAGCGCGCTCAACCGCGGTTACTATGCATTTTGTTACGGATTTTTATGATGACGGTCCAATATTTTTTCAATTTTTAATTAATGTTAAGAAAGATGATACTCCTGAATCTCTCGGGAAAAGAGTAAATTTATATGAACATAAATTTCAGCCGTTTATAACAAGCATGGTCGTAAATGAAAAAATTTCGTGGGACGGAAAAGACGCCAATACACTTAAAATTCCAAAAGAATATAATTGGCTTTAATTTATTTAAATCAAGTTTATTACATAGCCAAACAAGAAAATATCAATCTTATCCAAGGACTGTCCTTGGATTTTCTCAAAACAGCCATTAACGCAAGTAAAGCGACTAAGATTCCTAAAATAATGAATATAGTTTTCTTAAACATAGTTGAACACTGATTAATTTAGTTTGTAAGCGTAGTATGCTTTACACCGGATTTTTTCACTAAATCGTCTTGGGTCAAGCCAATGACCTCATTTCCTAACTGGCGGAGGGTACAGGATTTGAACCTGTGAGGGATTGCTCCCAACCGGTTTTCGAAACCGGCGCTTTCAACCACTCAGCCAACCCTCCAATACATTCGCTTTTTCAAAGCTCATATTGTCGCGCTCCTTTTAGTTGCGAAAGGTTGGCTGAGTGTTTGCCACCTCGCTCCGCTTCGGATGAAAAGCAAAGCAGTTTGTTTTTCGTCCACTTAAGCCAACCCTCCAACATTAAATTACCACAATTTTTGCGTTTTTTCAAAAATATTGTAGAATATAAGAGTTGAAAAATTATTTTGCTGATTAAAAAATATTTAGCAGATGATTTTTTGACCTTATCGTCTAACGGTTATTTATTGGAATGAAAAGTAAACTGCTTTGTTTTTCGTCCGGTTCCGAGCACAGCGAGGAAATTACCGTTGTTGAGCTTGCGAGACAGGCAATAGGGTAAACCTTTTTCAAGGCGATGTTCTTTATAACATACGGATAGACTTTTGATTCCAAATTGAGATACAATTCTATAAATTGGCCCTATCGTCTAACGGTTAGGACATCGCCTTTTCAAGGCGGTAATCGGGGTTCGATTCCCCGTAGGGTCACAAAAATAATGAAGAAAATAGGGAGTATTTTGTGAATATATTTTTAGACCATATGGGGAATCGAACCGAGGACTGGCGAAGCCCGC
>Ga0209343_10000742_pt1 | contig 45208 bp, 34 predicted proteins | sample RifCSPlowO2_02_FD_184026 | JGI IMG/M metagenome (GOLD analysis project Ga0209343, IMG submission 184026) | Groundwater microbial communities from Rifle, Colorado - Rifle CSP2_plank lowO2_0.2 (SPAdes) (version 2) | ecosystem: Environmental > Aquatic > Deep subsurface > Groundwater | place...
TGCTGCCGACGATGGCGCACTGAAAAAAGCCAAGATCGATGCCGCCATGCTCCGCGCCCAACTGCGCAAGCTGGAAAGACTCGAAGCGCCCAGCCCTGAGCAGGAAGCCGAACTGCCACAATTGCGCAGCCAGCTGGAAGCGGCGGAAAAACTCCTGGCCGGCCTCGAAACCCAGGCACCGGCCCCCGCAGCCAAAACTGCTGCCGACGATGGCGCACTGAAAAAAGCCAAGATCGATGCCGCCATGCTCCGCGCCCAACTGCGCAAGCTGGAAAGACTCGAAGCGCCCAGCCCTGAACAGGAAGCCGAACTGCCACAATTGCGCAGCCAGCTGGAAGCGGCAGAGAAGCTACTGGCTGGTCTCGAAGCCCAGGCACCGGCAGTCGCAGAAAAAACGACTGATGCACAAACCGTCGATCCGCTGAAAAAGGCCAAGATCGAACTGGCGATGAAGCGCGCCGCACTGAAAAAGGCCGAGAAGGCCGGCAGCGACGATGCCACGCTCGAACCACTGCGCAGCGCATTGGCGGCGGCTGAACAGGCGCTGCATCAGGCCGAGGATGCCTCCGGCAAGCCCGCGCCAGAGCTGGTGCGCACCGACAAGAAGCCCATCGACGAAACCACCCGCGCCCTGAAAACCGAGGTGGCCTTCGCCCGCGCCGACCTGCGCAAACTGGAGCGCGACGACAGCAGCGCAACCGATGCCCTGGCCGCCGCACGCCAACGGCTGACAGACGCCGAAAGCAAGCTACAGGAACACGCGGACAGCTGATAACAGCACCGCGCAACCAACCCAAGCATCAACCGGAGCACCAATGGCCCTGCCCCGCATCACCTCGCCCCACGCCAAGGGCAGCAACCGCACCCAGCAGGTCATGCTGCAGGTGCTGCTGGCCACGGTGCCGGGCATCCTGGCCCTGACCTGGCTGTTCGGTGCCGGCACCCTGATCAACCTGCTGTGGGCCAGTATCTGCGCCCTGGGCTTCGAGGCCGCCATTCTGGCCCTGCGCAAGCGCCCGCTGCTGTTCTTCCTCAAGGACTACAGCGCGCTGGTCACCGCCGTGCTGCTCGCCCTGGCGCTGCCGCCCTACTCACCCTGGTGGCTGACCCTGGTGGCCACCGGCTTTGCCGTGATATTCGGCAAGCAGCTGTATGGCGGTCTCGGGCAGAACCCCTTCAACCCGGCGATGCTCGGCTATGTGGTGGTGCTGATTTCCTTCCCAGTGGAGATGACCAGCTGGCCAGCCCCCCATACCGTCGGCCTGCTGGACGGCCTGCAGCAGATCCTCGGCCTCACCAATCTGCCCGACGGCTGGGCCCAGGCCACCGCCCTGGACGCCCTGAAGATCAACAAGAGCCTGACCATGGACGAGCTGTGGGCGCAGAATCCGGCCTTCGGGTATCTCGGCGGTGCCGCCACCGAAGCGGTCAACCTGGCCTTCCTCGCTGGCGGTCTGTACCTGCTACACAAGCGCCTGTTCACCTGGCATGCGCCGGTGGGCATGCTCGCCGCCCTGGCCCTGATGAGCCTGCTGTTCTGGAACGGCTCAGGCTCGGACTCCCACGGCTCGCCGCTGTTTCATCTGCTCACCGGCGCGACCATGCTGGGGGCCTTCTTTATCGTCACCGACCCGGTCAGCGGCGCGACCAGCAACCTCGGCCGACTGCTCTTTGGCGTCGGCGTCGGCGTGCTGGTCTATGTGATCCGCGCCTGGGGCGGTTACCCGGACGGGGTGGCCTTCGCCGTGCTGCTGATGAACCTGGCGGCCCCGACCATCGACTACTACACGCGGCCACGCACCTATGGCCACCGCAAGCCGACTCGCGGCTTCAAGTTGGGAGAGTGACCGTGGCCCTGCCTGAAATTAGCCGCTCGATGCTGAAGAACAGCCTGGTACTCGGGTTGTTCGCCATTGCCACCGTGGGTCTGGTGGCGGTGCTGCAACAAGCCACTGCCGGGCGTATCGCCGCCTCCGAGCGCGCGGCTCAGGTCCGCGCCCTGAGCGAAATCCTGCCCCCGGGCAGCTACGACAACCAGCTGCTGGACCACAGTATCCAGCTGCATGACCCACTGCTGCTCGGCAGCAAATCACCCCAGCCCGCCTATATCGCCCTGAAGAATGGCCAACCCAGCGCCATTATCCTGCGCGCCACCGCCCCGGATGGTTACAGCGGCGCGATCCGGTTGCTGATCGGTATCCAGATCGATGGCCGCCTGGCCGGGGTACGGGTGCTCAACCACCGGGAAACCCCAGGCCTGGGCGACAAGATCGAACTGGCGAAAAGCCCCTGGATCCAAAGCTTCGTCGGGCGCTCGCTGCAAGCGCCCAACGAAGCGGGCTGGGCAGTGAAGAAGGATCGCGGCGAGTTCGACCAGTTTGCCGGTGCCACCATCACCCCGCGCGCGGTGGTCAAGGCGGTACACAAGGCCCTGCAGTATTTCGATGCCCATAAGCAGCAGCTGTTCGCAGCCCAGGTGAAGTCCAATGGCTAGCCCCAGTTACCGCGATATCACCCTTAACGGCCTGTGGAAGAACAACCCGGCGCTGGTGCAGCTGCTCGGCCTCTGCCCACTGCTGGGGGTGAGCAACTCTGTGGTCAACGCCCTCGGCCTGGCACTCGCCAGCGCGGTGGTGCTGATCTGCTCCAACACTGCGGTATCGCTGGTGCGCGGCGTAGTCAACACCGCGGTGCGGCTGCCAGCCTTTGTGATGATCATCGCCGCCCTGACCACCTGCATCGAATTGCTGATGCAGGCCTTTACCTACGAGCTGTACCAGATTCTCGGCATCTTTATCCCGCTGATCACCACCAACTGCGTGATCCTCGGCCGCGCCGACGGTTTCGCGGCGAAGAACGACCCGGCCCGCTCCGCCTATGACGGCCTGGCCATGGGCCTGGGCTTCGGTTCGGTGCTGGTGATGATCGGAGCCCTGCGCGAGCTGTTCGGCACCGGCGTGCTGTTCGCCAATATGCACCTGCTGTTCGGCCCGCTTGCCGCCAACTGGCAGGTAACGGTGTTTCCCGAATACCGCGGCTTTCTGCTGGCCATTCTGCCGCCGGGAGCCTTTATCGTCCTCGGCCTGTTGATCGCCTGTAAAAACCGCGTGGACGAGGTGCTGGCCGAACGGGCCAAGGCGCGCCAGGTCGATGTGCCGGTGCAAAGCCGCCGGGTGCGGGTGACCGGAGTCATCGAGTGAACGCGGCCAAGCGCTACGAGATCTTCCGCCGCCTGCACGAAGACAACCCCGAGCCCAAGACCGAGCTGGCCTACAGCTCGCCCTTCGAGCTTTTGGTGGCGGTCACCCTGTCCGCCCAGGCCACCGACGTCAGCGTCAACAAGGCCACGGCCAAACTGTTCCCGGTAGCCAACACCCCCGAGGCCATCCATGCCCTGGGCGTGGAGGGGCTGTCGGAGTACATCAAGACCATCGGCCTGTACAACAGCAAGGCGAAGAACGTCATCGAGGCCTGCCGTATCCTCATCGAGAAGCACGGCAGTCAGGTACCGGATAACCGCGAAGACCTCGAAGCCCTGCCCGGCGTCGGCCGCAAGACCGCCAACGTGGTGCTCAATACCGCCTTTCGCCAGCTGGCCATGGCCGTGGACACGCATATTTTTCGGGTCAGCAACCGCACCGGCATCGCTCCCGGCAAGAACGTGCTGGAGGTGGAAAAGAAGCTGATGAAGTTTGTGCCCAAGGAATTTCTCCTCGACTCACACCACTGGCTGATCCTGCACGGCCGCTACGTGTGCCAGGCGCGCAAGCCGCGCTGCGGCAGTTGCCGCATCGAAGACCTGTGCGAATACAAGCAGAAAACCTCAGACGATTGAGCGGCTATTTAGCCAATCGATAGGTCGATTGAAAAAATCTTTTTTACCCGCACAGGTTTTGCCGCTATAAGGTGCGCAAATGGCCCCCTGTAGCCAGGAGTGAAAAAGATGAGCACCGCGAAAGAAGATCTTGAACTCGATGAAGACTTTGTTGCAGAAGAGACCGAGGATGCGGAAACCCCGGTCGAGGTGGCAAAAACCAACCTGACCAAGCGCCGCATCATCGATAACTTTCTCGAGGAACGACGCCTGCACAAGCAGCTGGCCGAATACGACTTCGACCTGTAAGCCCCAGCCCGTCATAGAAAGCCCCGCCGATCCGCGGGGCTTTTTCGTTGTAGCGCCTGCTTAGCTCACGGCCTGCAAATCACGCCTGGCGCACTTGTTGGCGTACATGGCGGCATCGGCCTGGGTCAGCAACTGCTCCAGGCTCTCGTCAGCCTGCAACGACGACTCGGCAATGCCGACACTCAGCGACAACTGCCGACCGCTATTGCGGCAGAAGGCCGCCACGGCCTTGTCCAGACGCTGCAGCACCTCTTCGCTGCTGCTGTAATGACAGGCCAGCACCACGAACTCATCGCCCCCCAGGCGCGCCACCACATCGGTGGGGCGAAACAGGGACCGCAGCACCTGGGCCGCATCGATCAGCATGCTATCGCCCATGGCATGGCCAAAGCGATCGTTGGCCTGTTTCAGATAATCCAGGTCGGCATACAGCAGCAGGCTGCGTCCCTTGCGCCGCCGCGCGGCCTCCAGCTCGCGCTCGGCCAGCAGCAGAAAGCCGCGCCTGTTGTAGAGACCGGTCAGTTCATCGCTCAGCGACAGTTGGCGCACCGCCTGTTCGGCCCGCTCCCGCTCCGCAATCTCGACGCGCAGACAGCTATTGGTTTCGGCCAGCTGCGCGGTGCGCTCCGCCACTCGACGCTCCAGCTCGGCATACACCTGAACGTTTTCCAGCGCCACCGAGGTGGCGTCGGCCAGGGCCTGGAGCATCTCGACCTGCTCCGTCGTAGCGCGGTGCTGGCTGGCCCAGTAGGTGCCGAGAGCGCCTATGGGCTCCAGCGCACGGATCGGCACCATGACCAGGCTTTTGACGAAGGTCGGTCGATAGACGGCGTGGGGAATCCGATCATCCAGGTAGATATCTTCGATGACCGCGGCCTGGCGATTGAGCATGGCCCAACCGCTGATGCAGGCCAGCAGGGGAAAGCGCTGGCCCTTCCATAGCGGACTGATGGCGTCTTCGTCCTTGTAGAAACACTGCTCGCCGTCACGCAAGACGAAGGTGGCACCGTCGGCCCCGACCAACTCGCGCGCCGCATGGCGCACGACTTCCGCTACCGCATTCAGGCTCCTTGCCATGGATAACTCCTGCACGGCCTGGATCAGCCGCTGTGCATAGTTCTCGCTAGCCATGGAACACCTCGCCCGGCCTGGCAAAACTGCAATTAGTCTTGCAAGCCATTGCCTACAAAGTCTAGCAGCTGTCAGTCGGCACGCGACGGCGACAGCAGTTCGATCTTGTAGCCGTCGGGATCTTCGACAAAGGCCAGAATGCTGCTGCCGTGCTTCATAGGCCCCGGCTCGCGGGTGATCTTGCCGCCGCGGGCGCGGATGTCCTCGCAGGCCTTGTACACATCGGCCACTTCCAGGGCGATATGGCCATAACCCGTGCCCAGATCATAGCCGTCGACACCCCAGTTATGGGTCAGCTCGATAACGCTGTTGTGCGCCTCATCGCCATAGCCGACAAAGGCCAGGGTGAACTGCCCTTCCGGGTAGTCCTTGCGCCGTAGCAGGGTCATGCCCAGCACTTCGGTGTAGAACGCGATGGATTTATCCATATCGCCGACGCGCAGCATGGTATGCAGCAGTCTCATCAGATTTCTCCTCGTTATGGCCCATCTTGCGGGCTTATAAATGCAAACCCCGGCTTATGGCCGGGGCTTGTTGTGGCTCAGGTGTTCAAGTCTATCAGAGCATCTTGCGCCCTTTGCCCGCGGCGATGCGCATGCGCAGGGCGTTGAGCTTGATAAATCCACCGGCGTCGGCCTGGTTGTACGCGCCGCCATCTTCTTCAAAGGTGGCGATATTGGCGTCGAACAGCGAGTCATCGGACTTGCGCCCCGTGATGATCACGTTGCCCTTGTACAGTTTCATGCGCACCACGCCGTTCACGTTGGCCTGGGAGGCGTCGATCATCTGTTGCAGCATCAGACGCTCAGGGCTCCACCAGAAACCGTTGTAGATCAGGCTGGCGTATTTGGGCATCAGCTCGTCTTTCAGGTGAGCGACTTCGCGGTCCAGGGTGATCGACTCGATGGCGCGATGGCCCTTGAGCATGATGGTGCCGCCGGGGGTCTCATAGCAGCCGCGCGACTTCATGCCGACGAAGCGGTTCTCGACGATATCCAGACGACCGATGCCGTTCTCGCCGCCGATGCGGTTGAGTTCAGCCAGCACGGTGGCCGGGCTCATGTCCTTGCCGTCGATGGCAACGATATCGCCCTTGCGGTAGGTCAGCTCGATATAGGTGGGGGTATCCGGCGCTGCCTCGGGGGAGACAGTCCATTTCCACATGTCTTCTTCGTGCTCGGTCCAGGTGTCTTCCAGCACGCCGCCTTCATAGGAGATATGCAGCAGGTTGGCGTCCATGGAGTACGGCGACTTCTTCTTGCCGTGACGCTCGATCGGGATTTCGTGCTTGGCGGCGTAGTCCATCAGCTTCTCGCGCGACAGCAGGTCCCACTCGCGCCAAGGGGCAATGACTTTCACGCCGGGCTTGAGGGCGTAGGCACCCAGTTCGAAACGCACCTGGTCGTTACCCTTGCCGGTAGCGCCGTGGGAGATGGCGTCGGCACCGGTCTCGTTGGCGATTTCGATCAGGCGCTTGGCGATCAGCGGACGGGCAATGGAGGTGCCCAGCAGGTATTCGCCTTCGTAGACGGTGTTGGCGCGGAACATCGGGTAGACGAAATCGCGTACAAATTCTTCGCGCAGGTCGTCGATGTAGATTTCCTTGACGCCCATGGCCTGGGCCTTGGCGCGGGCCGGCTCGACTTCCTCACCCTGACCGAGATCCGCGGTAAAGGTCACCACTTCGCAGTTATAGGTGTCTTGCAGCCACTTGAGGATCACGGAAGTGTCCAGGCCACCGGAATATGCCAGGACTACCTTGTTTACGTCGGCCATGCCATCAACTCCACGGGGTTGTGCGGGAAAACCCGTGATTCTACTGGCCTCGGCAGTCAATTTACAGGGCCGCGACAGCCTGAGACGACCAAGCGACAGCTTCTGTTGCCCGCCAGCCGTGTTTCCCTGGGCTCAGGAAGTGGTTGCAGGCGCTGCCGGGTCGGAGGCTGGAGCTTCGGCGGGTGCCGCAGGCGGGGCTTCAGGGGCGCGTTCGAGTTGCACATTGACACGACGATTCTTCGCCCGGTTGGCCTCGCTGTTGTTCGGTACCAGCGGGTAGCGTTCGCCATGAAAACGCAAGGTGATGTTCTCGGCCGGCACGCCGTTGGCCTTGAGGTATTCCATCACGGCCAGGGCGCGGCGGCGCGACAGGTCGCGATTGATCAGGCGATTGCCGCTGTTGTCGGCATGGCCATCGAGCTGAATGCGATTGACGCTGGGGTCGGCCTTGAGAAAGCTGAGGATGATATCGAGCTTGGCCCGGGCCATTGGTTCGAGATCCACCCCGCCCCCCGGAAAGCCAACCTGGCTGCGACGCACCTGGTCGAAGTTCACCGGCAGCAGTTTGGCGGTGCAGGCGAGGTAGTCGTTATAGGCCTTGTTGAATCTAGCCGGCAGCAGACGCACCTCGATGGCTTCGCCGCCCTGGGCGGTGCGGTGGCGCAGCAATGGGCTGCGGCCTTCGAGCAAGCCAGTCAGCAGGCGTGCGCCCTGCTCCTGGGAGCTGTTGAACAGCACCTCGGAGGAGCCAACGCTGACCGCGCCCAGATTGATATCGCCGCGCCCGGGCTGCCAGGGTGCGGCGGCCGCCAGCAAGGTCGCCGACCCAGCACCCAGCCAGCGTTCGCGGGCCTGCATACGGAAGGTCACCTGCTCCCCCGCCCGACGTACAAATACCCCGGAACCGAAATCGGTAATGGGTTGGCTCAGGCGGCATTCGAACTGATCGCCCTCGACCTGCCACTCGACCTTCTCCAGGCGGGTCTGGAAACTAATGGCCAGCACTGGCTGGCATGCCAGCAGGCAAAGCAGGACGAGTGGATAACGGCGCACGACAGGCTCCCAGGAATACGGCTTACGTTCGGGCTATCGGTGCCTGAGGGGAAAACTTGAGGCCCTACGGCTATGCGCGCAGTACTTGCCGCGCCAAACGCCCCTGGCATCCGTCCGAGATTGTCGGACTGGGCAGCTTTCAGCGTGCCGCCACAAGCCTTTTCCGGTAGCATTCTCGCCACGTTTCGCCCGCCTGGAAGCTTCCATGACTGACCGCCTTACCCTGCTGCGTCCCGACGACTGGCATATCCACCTGCGTGACGGTGCCGTATTGCCGCACACGGTCGCCGATGTAGCCCGCACCTTCGCCCGCGCCATCATTATGCCCAACCTGGTGCCGCCGGTGCGCAACGCCAGCGAAGCCGACGCCTACCGCCAGCGCATCCTCGCCGCCCGCCCTGCCGGCAGCCGCTTCGAACCGCTGATGGTGCTCTACCTCACCGACCTGACCAGCCCCGACGACGTGCGCGCGGCCAAGGCCTCGGGTTTCGTCCATGCGGCCAAGCTCTACCCGGCCGGCGCGACCACCAACTCCGACTCCGGCGTGACCAGCATCGACAAGATCTTCCCGGCGCTCGAGGCCATGGCCGAGATCGGCCTGCCGCTGCTGGTGCATGGTGAAGTAACGCGCAACGAGATCGACGTATTCGACCGAGAGAAGGTCTTTATCGACGAACACCTGACCCGTGTGGTGGAGCGTTTCCCGAGTCTGAAAGTGGTGTTCGAACACATCACCACCCGCGATGCAGTGCAGTTCGTGCAGAACGCCTCGGCCAATGTCGGCGCGACCATCACCGCCCATCACCTGCTGTACAACCGCAACCACATGCTGGTCGGCGGCATTCGCCCGCACTTCTACTGCCTGCCGATTCTCAAGCGCAACACCCACCAGGACGCCCTGCTGGATGCCGCCACCAGCGGCAATGCCAAGTTCTTCCTCGGCACCGACTCGGCACCCCATGCCCAGCACGCCAAGGAAGCCGCCTGCGGCTGCGCCGGTTGCTACAGCGCCTACGCCGCCATCGAGCTGTATGCCGAGGCCTTCGAGCAGCGCAACGCCCTGGACAAGCTGGAGGCCTTCGCCAGCCTCAATGGCCCGGACTTCTATGGCCTGCCGCGCAACCGCGAAACCATCACCCTGGTGCGCGAAGACTGGACCGCCCCGGCCAGCCTGCCGCTGGGCGAACAACGCGTTATCCCGCTGCGTGCTGGCGAAACCCTGCGCTGGCGCCTGCTGGAGGAAAACGCGTGAGCGAAGATCTGTACGACGACGAACTGGAAAGCAGCCCCTCCGGCCCGCGCCACCCCATGGCCGCACGTTTTCGCGGCTACCTGCCGGTGGTTGTGGATGTCGAGACCGGCGGCTTCAACTGCGCCACCGATGCCCTGCTGGAAATCGCCGCCACCACCATCGCCATGGACGAGCAGGGTTTTCTCTACCCGGACCACACCCATTTCTTCCGGGTCGAGCCCTTCGTCGGGGCCAATATCGAACAGGCGGCGCTGGACTTCACCGGCATCAAACTCGATCACCCGCTGCGCATGGCCGTCACTGAAGAGCACGCGCTGACGGAAATCTTCCGTGGTCTGCGCAAATCGCTGAAAGCCAACAGCTGCAAGCGGGCGATCCTGGTCGGCCATAACAGCAGCTTCGATCTGGGCTTCCTCAATGCCGCCGTGGCGCGGACCGGCATCAAGCGCAACCCCTTCCACCCCTTCTCCAGCTTCGACACCGCCACCCTGGCCGGCCTCGCCTACGGCCAGACCGTCCTGGCCAAAGCCTGCCAGGCCGCCGATATCGACTTCGACGGCAAGGAAGCGCACTCGGCCCGTTACGACACCGAGAAGACCGCCGAGCTGTTCTGCGGCATCGTCAATCGCTGGAAGGAAATGGGCGGCTGGATGGACTTCGACGACTGAAGCCGACCCTGCTGCTGTAGGGTGCGCCGTGCGCAGCAAATCATCAGGCTGCGCTGGTGCGCGCAGCGCACCCTACCGGTAGTACTTTTTCCAGCATCCGGTTGGGACATGGCCATAAAAAAGCCCCGCATCAAGCGGGGCTTTTTTATGCAGCGGCGCAGGCATTGCCTGCGCCTTTACCTCAGGCGCTTTGCGCCAGGTCCATCAACTCCCGGTTGGCCACGGCGTACATGGCGTAATCGGTGGTGGTGGCCGAGCGCAGTTCGCCGAGCATCAGCTTCCAGCGATCGACCAGACGGCGATGCTGCTCCAGCCACACACCGGCACGTTCCTCGATATCCGCCGGACCGTCGACCATCTGCAGCACCGACACGGTAATGGCGCGCTGCTGCCAGTCCAGATCGTCGCGGAAGGCTTCACGGGCCAAGGCCTGCCAGTTGTTTTCCACCGGCAGGCTGGTGATCTGCTGCAGGTACCAGGACAGTTCCAGGGAGCCGCCTACCGCGAAGTAGGCTGCCGCCACGCGGGCCGGTTCCTGCCCCGTGACATCGGAGGCCTCGATGATCGGCAGCAGGGTGTACAGATGGCTGGTACCGGCCACGACCCGCGCCAGCACCTCCGGCACACCGGCTTCCATATAGGCCTGGAAGCGCGCCAGCCACTGCTCGCGAGCCGGGCCTTCGAGCAGCTCGTCCAGGCGCATGGCCAGGGCCTCGACACGTGGCGCGAAATGCGCCACGTCACGGGCCGCATCCAGATCGTTGCGCCGGCTACGCAGGAACCAGCGGGTGGCCCGACGGCCCAGGCGCATCAGCTCGTCCATCAGCTGCAGCTGCAGGTCGGCTGGCACCTGGTGGTCCAGGGCCTCGATCTGCTGCCACCAGTGCGGCAGGCGGAACACGTCGCGCACGATCACATAGGCACCGGCGACATTGGCCGCGCTCATGCCGGTGGACTCCTTCAGACGCTGCACGAAGGTGATGCCCATATGGTTGACCAGGTCGTTGGCGATCTGGGTGCTGACGATTTCGCGCTTGAGGCGATGGCGACGCATCGGTTCGCCAAACTTCTGCGCCAGCAGCGGCGGGAAGGCGGTTTCCATTTCCCGCGCCAGGTACTCGTCGTCCGGTACCCGGGACTTGAGCAGAGACTCCTTGAGGTCGATCTTGCTGTAGGAGATCAGCACCGACAGCTCCGGCCGGGTCAGGCCCAGGCCGTTGTTGGCGCGCTCGTTTAGCTCATCGTCGCTGGGCAGGAACTCCAGGGCGCGATCCAGCTTGCCGGCGCTTTCCAGAGCCGCCATCAGGCGTTTGTACTCACCGACCCGCTCGCGGGCGCGGCGTTCGGCCAGGGACAGAGCCTGGGTCTGCTTGTAGTTGTTGCCCAGCACCAGGCCGCCGACCGCATCGGTCATTTCCACCAGCAGCTTGTTGCGCTGCTTGCCGGTCATGTCGCCGGCGGCAACGATCTCGCCGAGCAGGATCTTGATGTTGACCTCATGGTCGGAGCAATCCACACCACCGGCGTTATCGATAAAGTCGGTGTTGCTCGCGCCGCCATTCAAGCCGAACTCGACGCGCCCCAGCTGGGTCATGCCGAGGTTGCCGCCCTCACCCACTACCTTGGCGCGCAGCTCGCGACCGTCGACCCGCAGCAGGTCGTTGGCCTTGTCGCCGACATCGGCATGGCTTTCCTTGCTCGACTTGACGTAGGTGCCGATACCGCCGTTCCACAGCAGGTCCACCGGGGCCTTGAGCAGGGCATTGAGCAGCTCGGTGGGGGCCAGTTTGTCGGCCGTGATGTCGAATCGCTCCTTCATCTGCGGGCTGATGGCGATGCTCTTGGCGCTGCGCAGGAAGATGCCGCCGCCCTCGGAGATCAGCGAGCTGTCGTAGTCGCTCCAGCTGGAGCGCGGCAGGTCGAACAGACGCTGGCGCTCGACAAAGCTCTTCGCCGCATCCGGGTTGGGGTCGATAAAGATGTGCATATGGTTGAAGGCGGCCACCAGCTGCAGGCTTTTCGACAGCAGCAGGCCGTTGCCGAACACGTCGCCGGCCATGTCGCCGATGCCGATCACGGTGACATTGTCCTTCTGCACGTCGATGCCGCGCTCGCGGAAGTGGCGCTGCACCGAGACCCAGGCCCCCTTGGCGGTGATGCCCATGCCCTTGTGGTCGTAACCCGCCGAGCCGCCCGAGGCGAAGGCGTCGTCCAGCCAGAAGCCGTAGTCGGCGGCGATACCGTTGGCGATATCGGAGAAGGTCGCGGTGCCTTTGTCCGCCGCCACCACCAGGTACGGGTCGTCGCCATCGTGGCGCACCACGTTCTGCGGCGGTACCACGGCACCTTCCTTGAGGTTGTCGGTGATATCCAGCAGACCCGAGATAAAGATGCGGTAGCAGGCGATGCCCTCGGCCAGTACCTCGTCACGGCTGCCGCCCAGCGGCAGACGCCGCGGAATAAAGCCGCCCTTGGCCCCCATCGGCACGATCACCGCGTTCTTCACCTGCTGCGCCTTGACCAGGCCCAGCACTTCGGTGCGGTAGTCCTCCTCACGATCCGACCAGCGCAGGCCGCCGCGAGCCACGTCACCGAAACGCAGGTGCACGCCTTCGACGCGCGGCGAATAGACGAAGATTTCGAACTTGGGCGTCGGCCGTGGAATTTCCGGGATTGCCCGCGGGTTGAGTTTGAAGCTGAAGTAGCTCTTGGCCGCACCGCTGGCATCGGTCTGGTAGAAGTTGGTGCGCAGGGTGGCCTTGATCAGGTCCAGGTAGCGGCGCAGGATGCGGTCCTCGTTGAGCACCGCGACGTTGTCCAGGGCGATGAGGATGGCCTGCTCGAGCTTCTGCTGCTTGTCGTCCAGGTCATCGGCGGTGAGCTTGCGCGCCAGATAGAAGCGGGTCTTGAACAGGCGCACCAGTTCCTTGGCGATGTCGGCATGGTTGACCAGGGTGGCGGCGATATAGCTCAGCGAGAAGCCGAGGCGAATCTGCTTGAGGTAGCGCGCGTAAGCGCGCAGCAGGGCCACGTCGCGCCAGGGCATGGCGGCCATCAGCACCAGGCGGTTGAAGCCGTCGTTCTCCGACGCGCCACCGACGATATTGACGAAGGCATCCTGCAGGGTGTCGTTGAGCTGCTGGATATCCACATCCAGGCCTTCGGCGTAGGTGAAGGCGAAGTCATGGATCCAGAACTCGCGACCATCGGCACGGCGCAGCTTATAGGGGAACTCGCCGAGTACGCGCAGGCCAAGGTTCTCCAGAACCGGCAGGACGTCCGACAGCGGCAGCGGCGTGTCGGCGTGATACAGCTTGCAGTGCAGCTGCTGGCCATCCTGGGTCAGCGGCTGGTAGAAGCTCATCACCAGGGTACGGTCGCTGTTCAGGCTGAGAATGTGCTGCATGTCCACCACCGCCGAATGCGGGGCAAAGCGTTCGCGGTAACCGGCCGGAAAACCATCGGGGAATTCACTCAGCACCTCGGTGCCCTGGGCTTCGCCGAGGCTTTCGACCATCAGGCTGGCGTAGTCGTCCTTCCACGAACGGCAGGCCTGGATCACTTCCTTTTCCAGGCGTAGCGGGTCGATCTGCACGCGGTTCTTCGGGTCGACCTTGAGGATGAACTGCACCCGCGCCAGCACCGATTCGGAGAAGAAGGTCCAGAACTCGCAATCGATGGCCTGCAAGCGCTCCATCAGCACCTGCTGGATCTTCATGCGGGTCTCGGTGGAGTACACATCGCGCGGCACATAGGCCAGGCAGTAGCAGAAACGGCCATAGGGATCGCGGCGCAGGAACACGCGGATCTTGTTGCGTTCCTGAATCTGCACGATGGACATGGCGGTGTTGAACAGCTCATCGACCGAGGTCTGGAACAGGTCGTCGCGCGGCAACACTTCCAAGACCTGGGCCAGCTCCTTGCCCAGGTGGGCGCTGCTGCCGAAACCGGCCCGCTGCTCGATCACCTCGACCTTGCGGCGGATATAGGGAATGTTCCACACGCTCTCGGCATACACCGCCGAGGTGTACAGGCCCATAAAGCGGCATTCCTTGATCACCCGGCCCTTGCTGTCCAGCTCGCGGATCGACACCAGATCCGGGTAGGCCGGACGGTGCACGCGGCTCGGTACGGCGGCCTTGGCGAAGGACAGCAGCTGCGGCTCACGCAGGTAGGCCACCGCCTCGGGCTCGATATGCAACTCATCGGCTTTAAGGCCGGTGCGCAGGTGTTTGGACAGACCGAGCAGGGAGCCCTCGTCATACTGCATGCTGCCGCCACCGGGCACATCGACCACGGCGAATTCTTCGTAGCCGAGGAAGGTGAAGTGGTCGTCGAGCAACCAGTTCATAAACACCTTGATCTCGTCCAGCTCGGCCCCTTCGACCTTGAGCCCGACCTGGGCTGGCTTGACCTTGTCCAACCAGGCCAGCAGTTCCTTGGCCTTGGCCTTCATCGGCTGGAAATCGGCGACGCTCATGCGCACGTCGCGGAACACCTCTTGCAAGGTTTTTTCCAGGGTCTTCAGCTCGCCGGTGTTGGCGCAGCGGTCGATCTCCAGGAACATCAGGGCTTCCTGGCGGATGTCCTTGCCCTGGGTACCCTTGGGCAGGATTTCCAGCAATTCGCCGTTCTTGTTGCGGCGTACGCTGAACACGCTGTTCTGCAGGGTGTGGATGCTGTAACCGCGACGGTTCAGTTCCATGCGCGCCGAGTCAACCAGGAACGGGATGTCGCTGTGGAGGATCTCCACGGCGGTGTGGGTCGACTGCCAGCCGTGCTTTTCATAATCGGGGTTGAATACCCGCACCTCGGGCTTGGCCGAATCGAAACGTTCCAGTACGCGCCAGGACGACAATGTGCAGCCGACCAGATCGGAGAGGCGACGCTGGGTCAGCTCCTCCAGCGCGATGATGCCGAAGAATTGTTCGGCGAACAGGGCCATTTGTGGCAAGGCCTGTTCACTGACGTGCTGCGCCAGCGCCGTTTGCAGATGATGCTGAAAATCGGCTTTGCTGGCCGCCGTAAAGAACGCCATGGGTAAGCTCCGTTTGGCTTGTTATTCAACTAGGGGCAGTCGCGAGTAATGACCTTCGCCACAACCTTGTGGTTCAACGTTAGTCTAGGAGGCAGCGATTGCATTAAAGTGGCTGCCACTTAACTCTGGCGAGGTTCGAGACTCGCTGGTCACATTTGCCGGATGAGCTTAACGATGGAACACCGTGAAGCGCTTGTCGCGCTGCGACATTTTCTTTCAACACAGATCCTCGGCCAGGAAAAACTCATCGAAAGGCTGCTGATTGCCCTGCTCGCCGACGGCCATATGCTGGTCGAGGGCGCTCCCGGTCTGGCCAAGACCAAGGCGATCAAGGAGCTGGCCGAAGGCATCGAGGCGGAATTCCATCGCATTCAGTTCACCCCCGACCTGCTTCCGGCCGATATCACCGGCACCGAGATCTACCGCCCGGAAACCGGCAGTTTCGTGTTTCAGCAGGGGCCGATCTTCCACAACCTGGTGCTGGCCGACGAAATCAACCGCGCCCCGGCCAAGGTGCAGTCGGCGCTGCTCGAAGCCATGGCCGAACGCCAGGTCAGCGTGGGCCGCAGCACCTATCACCTGTCGCCGCTGTTTCTGGTGATGGCCACGCAGAACCCGATCGAGCAGGAAGGCACCTACCCGCTGCCCGAAGCCCAGCTCGACCGCTTCCTCATGCACGTCAAGATCGGCTTCCCGGATGCCAGCGTGGAACGCAAGATCCTCGCCCAGGCCCGTGGCGAGGCGCTCCATGGCGAGACCAAGCCCGAGCAGCGGGTCAGCCAGCAGGCGATCTTCGCCGCGCGCCAGGAAATCCTCGGCCTGTATATGGCCGATGCGGTGGAGGAATACCTGGTGCAACTGGTGATGGCCTCGCGCACCCCGGCCAAGTTCGACCCGGAGCTGGCCGAGTGGATCGCCTACGGGGCCAGCCCGCGCGGTTCCATCGCCCTGGACCGTTGCGCCCGCGCCCACGCCTGGCTGGCCGGGCGCGATTTCGTCAGCCCGGAAGATATCCAGGCGGTGCTGTTCGACGTACTGCGCCACCGCATCATCCTGTCGTTCGAAGCGGAAGCCGCCGGCATCGACCAGGACCGCGTGGTGCAACGCATTCTCGACGTCGTGGCGGTCGCCTGATCGCCATGCACGACCAACCGTCCCAACCCGGTGTACGCATCAGCCTCGGCGAGCTGATCGAGATGCGTCATCGCGTGCGCGAGGTGCAGCTGTTTTCCACCCCGGCACAGCGCAGCCCGCTGATCGGTCTGCACCACTCCAAGTTGCGCGGCCGCGGTGTCGACTTCGATCAGGTGCGCGCCTACCAGGCCGGCGACGACGTGCGCAGCATCGACTGGCGGGTAACCGCACGCACTCAGGAGCCGCACACCAAGCTGTTCCACGAAGAACGCGAGCGACCGATCTATATCCTGGTCGAGCAGAGCGCCCGGCTGTTTTTCGGCTCGGGCCTGGTGTTCAAATCGGTACTCGCCGCCCAGGCCGCCGGCCTGATCGGCTGGGCCGCCCTGGGCCATAACGACCGCATTGGCGGCCTGGTGTTCGGCGATCTGGAGCAGCATGAAATCAAGCCGCGGCGCAGCAAACAGAGCCTGCTGCAACTGCTCAACCGTCTGGTGCGCGCCAACCAGGCATTGTCCGGCAACGCCGGCGGCAACCGCGACAGCCTGGCCCTGGCCTTGCGCCGTGCCCGCGAGGTGCTGCGCCCCGGCAGTCTGGTGGTGCTGATCTGCGACGAGCGCACCCTGGGCGACAACAGCGAACAGCAGCTGCAGCTCCTGGCCCGGCATATCGACCTGCTGTTGCTGCCGCTGTCCGACCCCCTCGATCACGCCCTGCCCGCCGCCGGCCTGCTGCGTTTTGCCGAGCAGGGTGCGCAGCTGGAACTCGACAGCCATGACGCCGACCTGCGCCAGGCCTATCACAGCCTGGGTCAGGCGCGTCAGGCACGCTGGCTGCGTCTGGCGCAAAAGCTCGGCGTGCCGCTGCTGGCTTTGAGCACCCAGACGGAAATGATCGAACAGCTGCGCGAACACCTGAACGCCCAGCGCCCGAGGAAAACCCAGTGACCGCGCTGGAACGACTCGAACCGCTGATCGCCCCGCCGGCGATCGGCTGGTGGCCGCCGGCACCGGGCTGGTGGCTGCTCGCGGCACTGCTGCCCCTGCTGCTGTGGGGCGCGCTCAAGCTGCTTAAGCGCCTGCCGCGCAAGGCCGCGGTCGAGTCCGCCGCACCTCTGGACCCGGTCCGCCAGGCCGCCCTGGACGAACTCGCACAGCTGCGCAAACCCTACGACGGCGTCGATGCCGGGCCCTGGCTGCAACAGCTCAATGCCATCCTCAAGCGCCTGTGCCGCGAGCGCTACCCGCAAGGCAACAGCCATACCCTGAGCAGCCGCGCCTGGCTGGCCTTTCTCGACAGCCGCTGCCCGGCCGCCGGTCTGACCCGCTGGATGATCCTGGTCGAGGGCACCTATCGGCCGCACTGCACCCTCGACGACAAGGCCATCGCCGGCCTCGACCAGGCCGTGGCCATCTGGATTCGCAAGCATGTTTGAATTCGCCTGGCCCTGGGTCTTCCTGCTCGCCCCGCTGCCCTGGCTGTTGCGCCGATTGCTGCCCGCCGCCGACAGCGGCGAGGCGGCCCTGAAGATCAGCTTTATCGCTGAACTGCAACACCTGAGCGGACAGCGCGCCCGCAGCCGCCTGCCGAGCTGGCGGCAACAGCTGCCATTTGTCCTGCTCTGGAGCCTGTTACTGCTGGCCGCAGCGCGCCCGCAATGGCTCGGCACGCCCCTGCCGATGCCCGCCAGCGGGCGCGACCTGCTGCTGGCGGTGGATGTGTCCGGCTCGATGGATTACGCCGACATGCGCTGGGAAGACCAGCAGATCAGCCGCCTGAGCCTGGTCAAGCAACTGCTTGGCGATTTTATCGAGGGCCGCCAGGGCGACCGGGTCGGCCTGATCCTGTTCGGCAGCCGCGCCTACCTGCAGTCGCCGCTGACCTTCGACCGCCAGACCGTGCGCTTCTGGCTAGACGAGGCGCAGCAGAATATCGCCGGCCCGCAAACCGCCATCGGCGACGCCATCGGCCTGGCCGTCAAGCGCCTGCGCCAACGCCCGGCGGACAGTCGAGTGCTGGTGCTGGTGACCGACGGGGCCAACAACAGCGGCGAACTCGACCCCTTGCTCGCCGCCCGCCTGGCCGCCGAAGAGCAGATCCGCATCTACACCATTGGCATCGGGGCCGACCCGCAGGAGGATGGGGTCCTCGGCATGTTCGGTTTCAACCCGAGCCTGGATCTGGACGAAACCAGCCTGCGCACGATTGCCGAAGCCAGCGGCGGCGAATACTTCCGCGCCCGCGACAGCCAGGAGCTGCAACGCATAGAGGCGACCCTCGATCGCCTTGAACCCGTCGCGCAGAAACCCACCCTGGCCCGCCCGAGCCTGCCACTGTACCCCTGGCCCCTGAGCGCGGCCCTGCTCTTGAGCCTGCTGCTGGTCGCACGTACGCTGTGGCCTGAGCTGTGGCGACGCCTAAGTGCCGTGGCCAACCGCCATACGAGGAGGCCGTCATGATCGAGTTGCTCGGCAACAGCCTCTGGCCCCACTGGTTGCGCCCCTTCTGGCTGCTTCTGCTGCCGCTGCTGGGCATGCTGCTGTGGCAACTCTGGCACCGCAAAAAACGCAGCGGGCACTGGCAGGCCCTGCTTCCGGCGGCCTTTCACGGCGTGCTGTTGACACCAGGCAGCGGGCGCAACAGCCGTCTGCCCTGGATCGCCCTGGGCCTGGCCTGGCTGCTGGCCCTGCTGGCGTTACTCGGCCCCAGCTGGGAGCGCATCGAACAGAACAAGCTGAAACCGGCCGACCCACTGGTGGTCCTGCTCGAACTGACCCCGGCGATGCTGGCCAGTGATGCCTCGCCCAACCGCCTGGAACAGGCCAGGCGCAAGCTGCTCGACCTGCTGGAAGCCCGCCAGGATGCGCAAACCGCCATCGTCGTCTACGCCGGCAGCGCCCACACCCTGGTGCCGCTGTCCGATGATCTGAGCACCAGCCGCAACCTGCTCGACGCCCTCAAGCCCTCGATCATGCCCGAGCCCGGACAACGTGCCGACCTGGCCGTGCTCAAGGCCCTGCAACTGCTCCAGCAGGGCCAGCAAGGCCAGGGCCGGCTACTGCTGCTCGGCAGCGCCCTCAGCGAGCAGGAGCGCCAGGGCATCACCCAGGCCCTCGACGGTCGCGACGAGCGCCTGCATATGCTCGGCATCGGCAGCGCCCAGGGCGCACCGATCATTCAGGAGGACGGTTCCTTCCTCAAGGACCGGCAGGGCGCAATCCTTATCCCACGCCTGGACAGCGCCAGCCTGAGTGCTTTTCTGCGGGAGATCGGCGGACGCTTCCAGCAGGTCACCCTGGATGAACGCGACCTGCGCAGCCTCGGCCTGCTCGATGGCCCCGAACGCCTGCGCAGCGACGGCGAGCCAACCCAGCTGCAGGCCTGGGCCGACCAGGGCCACTGGCTGCTTCTGCCGTTGCTCCTGCTGGCCGCCTGCGCGGCACGGCGCGGCTGGCTGCTGTGCCTGCCACTGTTGTTGTTGAGCCTGCCGCAGCACAGCTACGCCTTCGACTTCACCGACCTCTGGCTGCGCGCCGACCAGCAGGGCCAGCGTCTGCTCGAGGCACAGCAACCGGCCCAGGCCGCGCAGCGCTTCAAGCAGCGCCAGTGGCAAGGCGTGGCCCTGTACCAGGCCGGCGACTATGCCGCGGCGGCCGAGCGCTTTGCCGCCGGCGAATCGGCCGCAGACCACTACAACCGCGGCAATGCCCTGGCGCATAGCAACGAACTGGAGGCCGCACTGGAGGCCTATAGCCAGGCCCTGGAACTGCAACCCGAGCTGCTCCAGGCACAGACCAACAAGGCCCTGATCGAAGAATTGCTGCGCCAGCGGCAGCAGCAAACCGCCGAGCCGGACACCGCCCAGGAGTCCTCCAGCCAGACCGACAGCCCGTCGCCAACACCCCAGGGCGGCCAACGCGACGGCGAACCCCAGAGCACACCGCCACCTGCCGGTGGCGCTGAGCCGCCGCAGCCAACCGAGCAACAGCCGCCAGCCGACGAAGAGCCCGGCGCGCCGCCCGCCGACGAACCGGATGAGGGCGACGGCGAACAGCAATTCGCCAGTGCCGAACCCGCCACCAACGGTGAGCGGCGTCAGGCCCTGGAGCAATGGTTACGGCAGATACCCGATAATCCGGGCGAACTGCTGCGACGTAAATTCTGGCTGGAACAACAGCGTCAGGAACAAACTCCATGAGTCGTCTGCTCTGCACCCTGATTCTCGGCCTGCTGGCCTTCTCGGCCAGCGCCCAGACCTTCACCGCCAGTGTCGATCGCACGCGCCTGAGCGCCGGCGAAAGCGTCGAGCTGACCCTCGAATCGGATGATGCCACGCGCTTCAGCAAGCCCGATCTGGAACCCTTGAATGCCCTGTTCGAAGTACTGGGTACGCGGCAGGTCAATCGTCTGAGCACCATCAACAACCAGGCCCGAGCCATCACCCGCTGGATTGTCACCCTGCAACCCAGGCAGAGCGGCTATGTGGTAATCCCGCCGCTGAGCCTGGGCGACAACCAGACCCAGGCCATCACCCTGCATGTCCAGGACAGTGCCAGCCAGGCCAGCGATAAACTGGCCCCGGTGTTTATCGACGCCAGCCTGGATCAGGACAGCGTCTATGTGCAGGCCCAGGCGCTGCTGACCCTGCGCATCTACCATTCGGTTTCGCTGTACGACGACAGCAGCCTGAGCCCGCTGGAAATACCCCAGGCCCGGGTCGAGGTGTTGGGCGAGGCGCGCACCTATGAGCGCGAGATCAATGGCGTTCGCCATGGTGTGATCGAACTGCGCTACGCCATCTTCCCCCAGGAAAGCGGCGAACTGCTGATCCCCGCCCAGGTGTTCAGCGCCACCGCGGTAGACCGTTCGCGCAGCGATGACTTCAACCCCTTCGGCCCTCGCACCGGCAAGGTTACCCGGGTCAAGTCGCCGGAGGTGCCCCTGCAGGTCAAGGCCAAGCCCGCCGGCTACCCGGCCGACGCCCCCTGGCTGCCCGCCCGCGCCCTGAGCCTGGCGGAGGCCTGGAGCCCGCAACCGGAACAGGCCCGGGTCGGTGAATCGCTGACCCGTAGCCTCCTGCTCAAGGTCGAGGGGCTCTCCAGCGCGCAGCTACCGCCCCTGCCGGCCACCCGTGGCCAGGACCTGCGGCGCTACCCCGACCAGCCGCAACTGGCCAACCAGGCCGGCGAAACGGGGCTGACCGGCAGCCGCGAGGAGCGCGAAGCCCTGGTGCCCAACCGCAGCGGCCCGCTCGAACTGGCCGCGGTGGAAGTGCCCTGGTGGAACACCGCAGAAGATCGCCTGGAAATCGCCCGCCTGCCGGCCCTCACCCTGCAGGTGGCCAGCAATCCCAGCCTGGAGGCGCAAGACAGCCCTCTGCAACCCGCCCCAACCATCCTGCAACCAGGCCCGCCGCTGTGGCCCTGGCAACTGAGCAGCGCCCTGCTGAGCCTGACCACCCTGCTCGGCTTTGCCCTGTGGTGGCGCGCCCGCCGTCAGCCGGCGGTGATGCCCAACCAGCAGGCCGGGCCCAGCCCGCGCAACCTGCTCGACGACCTCAAACGCAGCTGCCTGGCCAACGACTCCCAGGCCACCCGCCACGCGCTGGATGCCTGGGCCCGGCAACAGCCGGAAACCCTGGCCGATATGGCCGCACGCTTCACCCCGCTGTCCGACGCCCTCGACGGCCTCAATGGCGCGCTCTACAGCGAAAGCGGCCAGCACTGGCAGGGGCGCAACCTGTGGCTGGCGATCCGCAGCCTGCCGGCGGTAGAAAGCCCAGAAAGCAACGTCAACTCGGAAGCCAGTGCACTGCCACCGCTGTATCCGCGCTAGCCACCTGGCGATTATCGGCTTGCCTGGCCTGATGGCTTACACGCCGGCCATGTAGGAGCGGACTTGTCCGCGAAGCTGCTGGAGTCCGGCGCAGCGCGCGGGCCAGCCCGGCAACGATTCGTAGGGTGGGTTAGGCGCATGATCACAAGCTATCCGTCGATGCTTAATTCAGTTGCGCCGTAACCCACCATCGGTGGCCAGCCGAAGACCGCTTGTTGGGTTACGTGGCGCACAGGTCTCGCAGTTACTTGGCTAACCCGGTTCCGCGCTGGCCCGACCCACCTACAAAAACTGCCTGCAACACATGACTGATACATCACCCATAAAAAAACCGCGACCCAGGGGCCGCGGCTTTTAGTGTTGCGACTGCGTATCAGGCTCAGGCCTTGTTGCGCAGTTTCTCCGGGTTGATCAGGAAGCGGGCCAGGGCCGGCAGCAGCCAGATCGCGCCGATCATGTTCCAGAGGAACATAAAGGTCAGCATCAGGCCCATATCGGCCTGGAACTTGATCGCCGAGAAGATCCAGGTGGCCACACCAATGGCCAGGCACACGCCGGTGAACAGCACGGCCTTACCGGTGGACTTGAGGGTCTCGTAGTAGGCTTCCTGCAGCGACAGGCCCTGGCGCAGGTAAGTCTCCAGGCGGCTGTAGATATAGATGCCGTAGTCGACACCGATACCCACGCCCAGGGCGATCACCGGCAGAGTCGCCACCTTCACCCCGATGCCCATGTAGGCCATCAGCGCGTTACCCAGTACCGAGGTCAGTACCAACGGCAGGATCACGCAGAGAGTGGCGGCCAGGGAGCGGAAAGTCAGCAGGCACATGATGCTCACGGCCGCGTAAACGGCGATCAGCATGGTGGTTTCCGACGCAGCGATGACTTCGTTGGTCGCCGCCTCGATGCCGGCGTTACCCGCCGCGAGGATAAACTCCAGACCTTCCTGGTTGTTCTGCTTGGCAAAGTCTTCCGCCACGGCCACGGCGCGGGACAGGGTCTCGGCCTTGTGGTCGGTGAGGAACACCAGCAGCGGAGCCACCGAGCAATCAGCGTTGTACAGGCCATCGGCGCGGGCAATGGAGTTGTTCAGCACGTCCTGGTTACGCGACAGGGTTTCCCATTTCAGGTTGCCCTCGTTCATGCCCTTGATCACCTGACGCGACACGGTAACCATGGAAATCGCCGACTGCACGCCTTCGGTGTTTTCCATGGTCCACATCAGCTCGTCCATGGCCGACAGGGTGCGGTAGGTCGAACAACCTTCCGGGGCCGTCTTGACCATGATCACCAGCACATCGGAACTGGTCGAGTAGTTGCGGATGACGAAATCGTTGTCCAGGTTGTAGCGCGAATCCGGATGCAGCTCCGGCGCGCCCTGGTCGAGGTCGCCGATCTTCAGGTTCTGGCCGTACCAGACACCGCCGGCCAACGCCGTGATCGCAACTACCACGGAAATGGGGGCTACCATCGGGTGCGCGAAGTTGGAGATAAAGCGCCAGAACGGATGTTCCTTCTCCGCCTCTTCACGGCTGATCTTCACCGCCTTCTTGCTGATACCGACATAGGAAATCATCACCGGCAGCAGGATCAGGTTGGTCAGGATGATCACCGCCACACCCATGGAGGCACCAATGGCCAGCTCGCGGATCACGCCGATATCGATCAGCAGCAGGGTGATAAAGCCCACCGCGTCTGACAGCAGGGCCACCAGGCCCGGAATAAACAGCTGGCGGAAAGCCATGCGTGCAGCGGACAGCGAGTCGGTCGCCTCACCGGAGGCCATGGCAATGCCGTTGATCTTCTGCACGCCGTGGGAAATACCGATGGCGAAGACCAGGAACGGCACCAGCATCGAGTAGGGGTCGAGACCGAAGCCCAGGGTATGCAGCAGACCGAGCTGCCAGACCACCGCGATCAGGGTGGTGGTGACCACCGCCAGGGTGCTCTTGAAGCAGTGGGTGAACCACAACAGCAGGACAAAGGTAATAGCGATGGCCACCGCGAAGAACAGGGCCACACCGACCAGACCATCGATCAGGTCACCGACCTTCTTGGCGAAGCCGATGATATGTACTTTGACGTTGGGGTTCTGCGCTTGGTACTTCTCGCGAATCTTCTCTTCCAGCTCGTGGGAGAACTTCTGGTAATCCAGGGGGATCTGCTTGCTCTGGTCGTTCGGGTCGGCATAGGTCTCCAGCAACGGCAAGTCGATGATGCTCGACTTGAAGTTGTTTGCCACCAGCCGGCCGATCTGTCCGGACTTGAGGATATTGCTGCGCAGCTCCTCCAGGCTTTCCGGGGAGCCGTCGTAGGTCTGCGGGATCACTTCGCCGCCGGCAAAGCCTTCTTCGGTCACTTCGGTCCAGCGTACGCTCGGACTCCACAGCGACTTCAGGCCGGAACGGTCGACGCCGGGAATATAGAAGGCCTCGTCATTGATCTGACGCAGCGTCTCCATATATTCCTTGCTGAAGATGTCGCCATCCACCGCTTCCACCGAGATGCGCACCGTGTTGCCTAGGTTGGCCAGGTCGTTGCGATGCTCGAGCATCTTCTGGATATAGGGATGGCCCAGCGGAATCATCTTCTCGAAGCTGGTTTGCGGACGCACCTGCGCCGCCTGGAAGAACAGGAAAACACTGATCAACAGGCACAGCAAAATCACGGCCGGGCGATTGTTGAAGATCAACCGCTCGAGGAACGACGCAGGTTGTTGTTGATGCTTACTCATGCAAAGGCTCCCGGCTTATTGTTGTTGGCCCAGATCGGCGCCAGTAGGCGAAGCGAGATGCACGCCGCCCTGCCCTACCAGAATCAGATTGCCGTTATCCATTGCTGCAATGCCTGCCAGCGAAAGCCGGTCGACACGATTGGTCACACTGAAGCTACGGCCGTTATCGGTGCTTTTCAGTACGGTGCCGCCATGCCCAACCACCACAATAGAGCCATCCGCCAGACGGTTACCGTCAGACAGACCAAACTCCAGAGGACCGTTGTTCGCCGTATTCAGGCGGATCTGCTCCCAAGTCGTGCCGAAATCGGCCGAACGGAACAGGTGCCCGCGCAGACCGTAGACCAGCAGGGTCCCGGCCTCGTCGGTACCCAGCGCCCCGAACAGGGAACCCTCGTAAGGCCCCTCCAGGGTTTCCCAGGTCTGTCCCCAGTCGAGGGAACGGAACATCACGCCCTGCTCGCCGACGGCAAACAGACCGGAATCCTTGACCTCGGTGATGGCATTCAGGTGATAACCGTCTGCGTTGTCCATACGGTCGCTGACGTCTTCCCAGCTGGCACCACCATCGGTGGTTTCCAGCAAGGCACCGTAGGCACCGACGGCATAACCGCTGTTGCGGTCCTTGAACCAGACATCCAGCAGTGGGGCTTCACGCTCCAGGTCTTCGAACTGTTTGACCCAGGTCGCACCACCATCGCTGCTGGCGAGGATCTGTGCATCGTGACCGACCGCCCAGCCGTGCTGGTCGTCGATAAAGAACACGGCAGTGAGCAGCTGCTTGGTCGGCACCTTGGCCTGGGTCCAGTTAGCGCCATTGTCGTCGGAGAACAGGATGTGACCGCGGTCACCCACGGTCACCAGACGCTTACCGGGGCTGGCCACATCCAGCAGCAGGCTGTGCTGCGCCTGTGCCGACTCGATCGAATAGCTGCTGGCCGCATCGCTGGCGTTTTGCGCGGACGCGGGTACAGCGGCAAACATCAGCACGGACAGCACACTGCACAGCGAGAGCGCTTTAGCCAGCGGCGAGTGGACGCGCAACGCCGACGTGCGGGGTAGACCCACAACATGACCGGCCTGGGTGCGCCGCATGACGGGCTCACTCATATACCTTCCCCCTTATTCTTATAGGTAGCACTACCGTTATAGCAGAGCCGTCTATCCTACTGAGCTTTGAAAAGGCCTGACAATCAGCGCGACGTTATGTTTTGTTAAACCCGCCAGCACCTTGCGACCCAGTTCGACCGACAACAACGGAAAAGGCCGCTACAACAGTAGCGGCCTTTCGCTCACTCTACACCGGATTAACGTGTCCCGCGGCGACGCAGAGCTGCCGGTTTGAAATAACCATCGTCCGGAATCGCCTGACTGAAGTCGATGGTGCTCGACTCTTCGTTGTCCAGGTTCTGCACGTGGTAACGCCGGGCCTGCAGATCGTGGAAGCTGTCCAGGGCCGACCAGGTGGTCGGCAGGTCGTAGTAGTTCTTCAGGTAGGCGATCGACACGCGCCACAGCTCACCGCGACCGTCGTACTGATCGACCACGGCGGCCTGCCAGCTGTCCTCGTCGAGGTACAGGGTACGTTTGGAGTAGATATGCCGGGCGCTGGACTTCAAGGTGCCCTCGACGACCCAGACACGGTGCAACTCGTTACGGGTGAACGCCGGGTTGAGGTGACCGACCTGCAGCAGGTCCTTGTATTTGACCTCGGGGCTGGTGACCTTGTAGCTGTTGTAGGGAATGTAGATTTCCTTCTTGCCCAGCAGCTTCCAGTCATAACGATCCGGCGAGCCGTTGATCATGTCAGTGTCGTCGGCGGTGCGCAGACCGTCGGCCGCGGCGATCGGGGTGTCATAGGCTAGGTTCGGCGCACGGCGTACGCGACGCTGGCCGGCGTTGTAGCCCCAGGCCTGACGCGGCTCCTTGACCTGATCCAGGGTCTCGTGCACCAGCACCGCACCGCCAGCTAGGCGCGCCGGGCTCTTGGTGAAGGACAGGTAGTAGAACATGATGTTGTTCAGGTCGGCCGCAGTCCCTTTCGGGTTGTAGAACTTGAACATGGCCTCCTGCTGCGAGGTCACCAGGGAGTAGCTGCCGTTGCGCTGCACCGCCACTTCCGAGGCACGACGCACGATATAGGTGCCGCGATAACGGGCGATGTGGTTCCACAGCGCTTCAACGCCATTTTGCGGAATCGGGAACGGGATGCCGCCGTAGGCATCGGTAAAGCCGTTGCCGCCATCGATCAGCTTGGCCGTGCTGGCATTCTTGATGCTGTTGTCATACACCCACTGCGGCGCAGAGCCGGAACGGCGGGTCTGGTACACCGGCATCTGATAGCTGCTGGGGTAGGTATCGAACATGGCAATCTGACCTGGGGTCAGGTTGGCCTTGTACTGCTCCAGATTGGCCTTGGTGATGGTAAACAGCGGCTTGTCGTCGGCGAACGGGTCCGGATGGTGCTGGCCCGCCGCCTTGTAGGCCGCAGGCACCTGGGTGATACCACCGGTCCACTTGGGAATGGTACCCGCCGCGTTGCCGGCTTTCTCGGCACCGAAGGGGGTCAGGCTGGCACCCAGTTTGGCCACCTCCGCAGGGGCAACGGCGGCCAGCGCGCTACCGGCAGACAACGCCAGAGCAATGGCGGCAGCGACCAGGGAATGCTTGTTCAGCATGGTATTTCTCCGTGATAAGTCATCAGCCGGGCAGCCACGGCCGCCCGACACTGCTTGCTTGGGTTAGAAGGAGTACTTGACGTTGATGCCGATATTGTCGCGGTCGGTGCCCGAGTTGTTCTGGCCCGCGCCATAGAACTCGGTGTACTGCACTTCTGCTTCCAGGCTGTTCAGGTAGTTGGCGCGCATGCCCAGGGTGTAGGCCTGGCGGCCTTCGATAAAGCTGCCGGTCTGGTGCGAATTGCCTTCGAAATCGTGCTTGTACACGGCGAACGGCGAGAGATTCACCCCGGCGTAGACATCGTTCCAGGTGCCGGACAGCACCAGAGTGTAGCCGTAGGCGTTCTTGTTGATCTGCGCGTCGCGCTCGTAGCCCGAGATGTAAGAGCCGTTCGGTCGGCCCGCGTAATAACGGCTGCTGCCGTCATGGGCCAGGTACTGCAGACTGTCGCCACGAACATGCTCGGAGGCCAGTTCGGCCACGCCGAACAGTGAATCGAAGCTCAGGGTCGGACCAAAGTTATAGATGGTGCCCAGCGAGGTATTGAACGCCTCTACCCGGGTGCTGTTATGAATCTGATCGGTGATCACCACCTCCTGACCGCCGATATTCGCCGGGCGGCCGGCGGCCAGCAACGCGGCCTGGCCCAGCAGGTCGCCGAGCAGGTCGTTGGTGGCGGCGATGCCGATCGGCAGATTCGGCCGATAGGACAGCTCACCGAATACCGAGGCCTCGGCCACCGTGGTGTTGAAGCTCAGCCCGTACATGCGGATATCTTCGGCATATTCGCGACGACCATTGACCTGGTTCGCCACATCCACCGCCGCCGCACCATTGACCAGGCCCAGCACCTGCTCGGCCAGCGGATTACCAGCCGCCTCGGCCGCCACCAACTCGTCATAGCCGGCAAAGCCGCCCAACCCAGCCAGTTGATCGATATTCAGGCCAGCGTAGCTGCGGTTCAGGTCGGCGTAGATGGTCGGTTCTTTGGCGTGGTAATTGACGAAGTAGAACCCGAACTCGGTGGAATTGAGCTCTTCAGCGATATAACGCAAGGCCACGCCAAACTGACCGTCGTTCTTCGCATTGATATCCGAACCTATATTGGCGACCTTGAACACGCCATTGGCATCGAGGTACTGGGTACCCTGCAGGCCGGCGAAATTACCGGTGGCCAGGCTCGGATAGAGCGACTGAAAGGTTGGACTGCTCAGCGCTTCGACCGTGGTATAGGCGGTTTCGCCGCCGGCGGCGAACAGATCGGTTTCCGAGAAGAAGGTACCCACCGGATCGATGGCCGTCTCTTTCCAGTTCCACTGGTAGAAGGCTTCCAGGGACAGGTTGTCGCTCAGGCCGATATTGAAGTTGAACGCCTCGACCGGCACCAGCACCTCTTTCAGCTCGGCACCTGGCAGGCGGAACCTGCCGGCATCCACCGGGTTGGTAGTGTTGATACCGCCGCGATAGAACAGGCCTTCGCCCCAGTTGAACACCTGCCGACCGACGCGCGCAGAGACTGGCATATCGGCCACATCCCAGTTGCCATAGATGTAGGCGTCGAGAATTTCCGCACCACGCCCGGCACTGTGGCGGGTTTCATAAGTAAAGCTGCTCGGACGGCCGAGATTCTGGTTGGGCTGCGCTGGATCGTTGTTGTTCAGGTAGTCGTTGCGCTTGTCCATAATCTGCGCGTCATAGAACGCAGATCCCCGAACGAACAGCCCGTAGTTCTGATAAGTCGCCTCCAGATCGGTGGTGAACTTGTAGACCTCGGAAACCAGGCCGGTATCGAAGTTACGATTACCGTCGTTGGTATTTACATCGTTCTTGGTCTTGTCGACACCCTGCACGCGCCACAACTGACCATAGGACACGGTGGTATCGATGGAGCCACTGATTTCATTGTCGGCAAAGCTGAATTCAACGGCCTGAACCTGAGTGGACAGCAGCAGCGGCAGAATACCGGCAAAGGCGAAACCAGCAGCAGCCGGCGCAAAACCCAATACAGGTTTACGGAACTTAATTAGCATCGAGACTTACTCCGCGAACAGATCATTCTTTTATGTGCGCCTGGTTTACCGGGCACGAGATGGCCGTACTAGCGACAGCCTTAGATGGTGATTGGAAGCCATAACCCCCAATGCGCTACACGCGCCCCACTGCCTGGCACGGGCCAGACGAGGTCAATTCATGCTTGCCACTGCAACCATGGTGCCAATTCAAACGAGCGTATAAAAAACTCCCACAATAAATAATTACCAAGAGCCGGCCATTTTGTGACTGGTCATTCCGCATACAAATGACACCAAACAACACAACTTATTACCTGTTTTGTCCTACAGCCTGGCGCTATATGTCGGTTGCCAAGTTGTTTTAACCTGCGGCGAGTGCAGATATTTCAAGCCTCTGCAAGTCAAGCGAAATGGATCATGCCCCCACAAACCTTTCTTACAATCGAACAAGTAACACAAAAGTGTTACCCGAGTCATTACGGGTAACACTTTCATTTGGTTTTGTCGGACAAGATAGACAAGGAGCGAGCGCAACCAGAAGTTGCGCTCTGGCGGCTAGGCAAAGGCCTGCATGCAGACTTTGCCTAGCCGAAAAGGACAGGCGAGAAACACCGCTCGGGTTGCCAGGGCGACACCCCCGCAGCCCGACCGGGCAACCGATGCGTCAGCCAGCCAGGCTTTTGCTCACCACTTCGAAGACGTCGCTGGACAGCTCGCCCGATGCCAGGATGCGCTGCAGCTCGGCCTTCATCAGTTGCTGGCGAGCACTGTCGTACTTGGCCCAGCGTGTCAGCGGTGCCAGCAGGCGCGAGGCGATCTGCGGGTTGAGGGCATTGAGGACGATTACCTGATCGGCGAGGAAGCGGTAGCCGCTGCCATCGGCCTGGTGGAAGCCCAGCAGGTTCTGCCCGGCAAAGGCACCGATCAGGGCGCGCACCTTGTTCGGGTTCTTCAGGGTAAAGGCCGGGTGCTGCATCAACTGCTCGACCCGCTGCAGCGCGCCGGGCAAGGCGCAGGCCGCCTGCACGCTGAACCACTGATCCATGACCAGCGGGTTGTCCTTGAAGAAGTCGGCAAAGCTGGCCAGGGCTGTGGCCTTCTCGGCTTCGAACGGCGAATTGACCAGCACCGCCAGAGCGGTCAGGCGCTCGGTCATATTGTCGGCATTCTCGAACTGCTCCAGACAGGCCGCCAGCACCTCGGCCTTGGCGCTGAGCATCAGGTAGGACAGCGCAATGTTCTGCAGGCTGCGCCGGGCGAAGTGCTCGGCCTCGGCGATATAGGCGGTGCCACGGGAAAGCTCGCGGTTGGCCTGATAACGCGCCCACAGCAGATCGAACAGCGCCGCCGACAGTTGCTGGCGAGCAAACTCGCGGGCGGCGTGGATGGCCTCGACATCGGCAACTTCGCTGATTTCGGTCAGATAGGCCTCACCCGGCAGCGAGAGCATCTCTGCGACCATGGCCTGATCCAGCTGCTCATTGGCCAATACGCTGCGCAGGGCCGTAATCAGGCGCTGGTCGAGCACCAGGGCCTCACCGCGCTGATACTGGCCAATCAGCTCCTGCAGCACCTGCACCGACAGCTGCTGCCCCGCTTCCCAACGATTGAAGCCATCGCTGTCATGCTGCATCAGGAACATCAGCTGGTCGCGGCTGTAGGGGAAGCTCAGCTTGACCGGCGCGGAGAAACCACGCAGCAGGGATGGCAGGGGCTGCTCGGCGATATCGACAAAGGTCAGTACCTGCTCGGCCTGGTCGATGGCGAATACCCGCGAGGCCTCACCGGCCTGCGCTTCGCCCTGCAGACGCAGGGCCAAGGCCTGGCCCTGGGCTCCGATAAGGCCCAGCTCCACGGGAATCACAAAGGGCAGCTTCTCACTTTGCCCAGGCGATGGCGGGCAGCTTTGCTGGAAGCTCAGGCTGTAGGTCTTGGCCGCGGCGTCATAGTGCTCGCTGACCGTCAGGCGCGGCGTGCCGGCCTGGCTGTACCAGCGCTTGAACTGGGTCAGGTCGATGCCATTGGCCTCTTCCATCGCGCGGATAAAGTCGTCGCAGGTCACGGCCTGGCCGTCGTGGCGGGCGAAGTACAGGTCGCTGCCTTTGCGGAAGCCCTCGGCACCGACCAGGGTGCGGATCATGCGCACCACTTCCGAACCCTTCTCGTACACCGTCAGGGTGTAGAAGTTGGAAATCTCCATAAAGGCGTCCGGACGCACCGGGTGGGCCATGGGCCCGGCGTCTTCGGCGAACTGATGGGTACGCAGATAGGCCACGTCTTCAATACGTTTGACCGTACGCGAGTGCATGTCGGCGCTGAACTCGGCGTCACGGAATACGGTAAAGCCTTCCTTGAGCGACAGCTGGAACCAGTCGCGGCAGGTCACCCGGTTGCCCGACCAGTTGTGGAAATATTCGTGGGCCACCACCGCTTCAACGCGCTGGTGAGCGGCATCGGTAGCGGTTTCGGCGCGGGCTAGCACGCAGCTGGAGTTGAAGATATTCAGGCCCTTGTTTTCCATGGCCCCCATGTTGAAGTCGTTGACCGCGACGATCATAAAGATGTCCAGGTCGTACTCGCGACCGTAGACCTCTTCGTCCCACTTCATGGACTTTTTCAGGCTGTCCATGGCGTGCTGGCACTTGTCGATATTCTCCGGCTCGACATAGATGCGCAGGGCCACTTCGCGCGAACTCATGGTGGTAAAGCTGTCTTCCACGCACCAGAGGTCACCGGCGACCAGGGCGAACAGGTAAGCCGGTTTCATAAAGGGGTCTTCCCAGGTCGCCCAATGACGGCCGCCCTCTTCACTGCCGCTGGCAATCGGGTTGCCGTTGGACAGCAGCACCGGGTAGCTGTGCTGCTCGGCGCTCAGGGTGGTGGTGAACTTGCTCATCACGTCCGGGCGATCGAGGTAGTAGGTGATCTTGCGAAAACCCTCGGCTTCGCACTGGGTGCAGAACATGCTGCCGGACTTGTACAGGCCTTCCAGGGCTGTGTTGCTTTCCGGGTGGATGCGCACGCTGCTGTCGATCACAAAGCTCGCTGCGGTTGGCTGCAGGCTCAGGTGGCTGTCGCTCAGCTGGTAATCGCCGACACTCAGCTCGCGGTCGTCAAGTGCCACGCTGAGCAGCTCCAGCTGCTGACCGTCCAGCACCAACGGCGGAAGACCGCTGCCGGCAGCCGGATTGCGGCGCATCACCAGTTGCGCGTGCACCAGGGTATGGTCATCGAACAACTCGAAGGTCAGGTGCGTTTCATCGATCAGATAATCCGGTACCTGGTAGTCCTTGAGGTAGATCATCTTCGGCTGTTCGGTGCGCATGGCTTGTGGCCCTTTGTCTGCGGCGCGCGAGCGCCGGGTTCGCGAATAGAAAACTCAGGCGGCCAGTTCGTGAACGGCCAGCTGGTAAGCAGTGTATTTGCGGATATTGATCACGCCGGTGTCGAACATCAGGTACTGGCCCTTGATGCCCAGCAGGGTGCCTTCGGCCAGCGGATTCTTGTCCAGGTTGAAGCTGTTGATCTTGGCCGGATAGGCCTCAATCGGGTAGGCAATCTGCACCACCGCTTGATCACTGAGCGGCTGAATCGCCTGGATGCCGAAGCGCTGCTGCAACTCGGTGAGCCCGCTGCCGCAACTGGCAAACAGCTGCTCGCGCACGGCCAGCAGGTCCACCGGCGCGGCATCGCCCTTGAGCAGCGCGCGCCAGTTGGTCTTGTCCGCCACCTGGCTACGCAGCAGGTCTTCGACAAAGCCGGACTGCTGGCGGGTGGCGACGCGCAAAATCGGCAGGGCCTGGCTCGCGCCCTGGTCGATCCAGCGCGTGGGAATCTGGGTGGCGCGGGTGATACCAACCTTGACCCCGCTGGAGTTGGCCAGGTAGACCACATGATCGGTCATGCAGAACTGCTCGCCCCAGCTCGGCTCGCGGCAGGTGCCGGCCTCATAGTGGCAACGCTCCGGGCTCATGATGCAGATATCGCACTGCGCCAGCTTCTGCATGCAGGGGTAGCAATAACCCTGGCTATAACTGCTCTTGGTCTTGCGCCCGCAGTGGGTGCAATGGATCGCCCCAAGAAACTCCAGACGCAGACTCTTGCCGATCAGCGGATTGACCGGCAGCAATTCATCGCCCAGGCGAAAGCTGTACTGCACCGGCGCATCCAGCTGCGCCACCATTTTGCTCAGGGCACCACGGGCCAGCTCACTCATCAATGCAGGGTATCCGTGGACTTGAACAGCAGATTGGGTATTGGCTCGGACTTGGAGCCGCATTCCTGCGGGCCCATGTAACCGATGCGCTGTTCTTCCGGCAGATTCTGGATTTCCCAGGCGATCAAGGCCTGCAGGGTCAGCTCCTTCTGCTCCTGGCTCAGCTTGCGGCCATCGGGCCATTTGCCGATTTCCACGGCCAGCTTGAGGCTCTGGTAGATCTCCGGGGTGATGTTTTCGATTGCTTCAAGAAAGGACGACATGGACGCCTCCAAATACAAAGTGGCAGTTTAACCAGACCGGCGCGCCAGCGCACCGCCCACCAGCCCGGTCAGGCAGCCGGCGAGCAGGCCGCCGACATGGGCGGCATTGGCGATGGCACCGAATTGCAGCAGTTCGAAGATGCCGGTCATGCAGATCAGCAACCAGGCCAGCATCATCACCAGCACACCCGGCGGCAGACGATAGGCCGCGCTGGGGGCCAGGCGCTGGAACAGCCAGCAATGCCCGAGCAGGCCATAGAGCACCCCGGACAGGCCGCCAAACAGCGAAGGCCCGGCCCACAGGTACTGGGCGAAATTGGCCGCCAGGCTGAATACCAGGGTCAGTCCAAGTAGAATCCACGGCCCCTGGCGCGCCTCGACACGGCGACCCAGCTCCCAATACCAGAGCGTGTTCATCGCCAGGTGGAGAATGCCGAAATGGATCAGCATCGGCGTCAGCAGCCGCCACCACTGACCGCTGGCCAGGGTCTCGCTCAGATTGCTGAAGTAGATGTACTCACCCTGGATACGGAAATCGACAAAGCTCAGCCAGCCGATCGCTTCGTAGTTATCGCCCAGCAGGGTCAGTCCGGCGACCACGAAGGTCAGCAGCAACAGGCTGGAGGTCAGCAGGCTGTTTTTCAGCTGGCCGATAAAGCCCGAAGCCGGGTCTGCGGCCAAGGCCGCAGATGGCGGCACCAGCAGGGCGTCGTCGCCCTGGGGATAACGCGCATACAGCTCGCGCACCTGCTCGGCCAGTTGTTCGCCGGGCACCCAGAGCACCTGTTCGCCGGCTTCTTCGGCGACCCGGTGTGGCACCTGCAGACGCTGCAACAAGGCGATAAAGGCGCTCAGATCGACCTGTGCCGGCAGGCGCATGGCGGCTACCGCACTCATGGCTGCACCTCGACCCAGACGAACTTGTGCGGATCCAGGCGCTGTTCCTGATCCAGGCGGTAGGCCACCAGCTTGCCATTGAGCACCGCGCTGTAATCCAGGCAGGCCAGGTTGGGCCGAATCGGTGCGGGTTTGCCACTGCGCCAGTAATGGCCGACGAACAGCGGCGGCTCATCGGCCGCGTATTTCAACAGCTCGGTTTTCTGCATTTCGGTCAAGGGCATCTGCGCCGCCAGCTCCGGCAGGGCATCGGGCTGGAAAACGATATCGCCATAGGTCTGCGGGTCTTCTTCCCAGAACTTGGTGCGAAAGTGTGCGCGGGTAAAGCCGTCGTCGCTGGTCAGAGTCATGCCATGGGGCAGGCGCATATCGGTGCCGCGCAGCAGGCGGTCGAGCACGGTATTGGCAAAGCTGCCGGGCACCGCCGAGGCCTGAAGGAAGTGCTCGTCGATACAGGCATCGGCGAACAGCCCGCGCAGCGGCTCGATCAGCCCGGCATCCCAGCAGGCATGCACCACGCGGAAACGTCCGGCGTCGATAAACAGCGGCAATTCATAGAACCAGTCGAGAAACTCGCGCCATTCCGCCGGATAGGCCTCGAACTGCTCCAGGGTTTCCCTGATCAGCCGGGCGTGCCGCGGCGTATGCTCGCGAACGAACTGCCGGCCACTGCCGGGGGCCGCCGGGGTGCTCCAGCCCAGGGCGTTGAACTCGTGATTGCCCATGATGCACAACGCCTGGCCGGCGACGACCATATCGCGCACCAGGTGCAAGGCCTCACGGATACGCGGGCCGCGATCGACCAGGTCACCGAGGAAGATCGCCATGCGCTGCGGATGACGCCAGACGCCCGCCTGCAGGCGATAACCCAGGGTCTCCAGCAGGCGCGCCAGGGTCTTGGCACAGCCATGGATATCGCCGATCAGGTCGTAGCCACGGGCAGGATCGAGGTCCATTCAGTCGCCCCCGCCACCGAGCCGACTGCCCCAGCCCAGCTTGGTCCGACAGACCTCGTAGTAGTTGTGGTCCAGCGGGTGAATCAGGCGCAGCTTCTGCGACTTCTTGGCCACGGTGACGGTGTCGCCGGGGGCACAGGTGAAGTGGTTCTGGCTGTCGCAGGACACCTGCGGATAGAGCTGCAAATCCTTGGATACGACGATCTTCAACTCGCTGTTGCCGTCCACCACGATGGGCCGGCTGGACAGCGTATGCGGGTACATCGGCACGATGACGATGGCATCCAGCTTGGGATGCATGATCGGCCCGCCGGCGGACAGCGCATAGGCGGTGGAGCCGGTCGGGGTGGCGACGATCAGGCCGTCGGCCTTCTGGCTGCAGACGAACTGGCCGTCGATATACAGCTCGAACTCGATCATCCGGTTCGACTTGCCGGGGTGCAGCACCACATCATTCAAGGCATCGCCCTGGCCGATGGCCTCGCCATGCCGGCGCACTTCGGCCTCGAGCAGAAAGCGGTTCTCGGTCAGGTAATTGCCTTCCAGCACCTGGGCGACCTTGAGTTCCAGCTCGTCGGGACGAATATCGGTCAGAAAGCCCAGGCTACCGCGGTTGATCCCCAATACCGGGACCTTGTGCCGGGCCAGGGCGCGGGCCGCGCCGAGCATGCTGCCATCGCCGCCGACCACTATCACCAGGTCGCACACCTCACCGAGGATCTTGCGTGACGAGGTCTGCAGGCCATGGCCCGGCAGCACCTCGGCGATGGTGTCCTCGAGGATCACATGCAGATGGCGGTCGAGCAGAAACCTTTTCAGTCGGCGAATAGTGTCGAGCACCTGGGTACTGCCCAGCCGACCGATAATGCCGATATTACGAAACTGTTCCATGGTGCTCCCGCAAGACTCTGGATCTAGAGGGTTTCGATTATGGGCGAAAGCCGGCGACAGCGGCAAACTTGACGGTTTCGTCGGCACTGACGGGGCCGACCGACTTTAGCCGACCGGGTATTCGGGGCTATGCTCGGAGCATGACGCCCTTCGACACGCTGACCGACCTGCCCACGCAACTGTGCCAACCCCCGGTGCGCGACCTGGCGTGGACGCTGCTCTCGCCACCGCTGCTCGACAGCACACCCCTGCCCCAGCGCCATCCGCTCAGTGCCAGCCGCTGGAGCCGTAAGCCGGACCTGCTGGCCGACTGGCTACGCGGCCTGGATGCCGACAGCGGCGCGCTGCAGCAATGGCTGGCGCAAAGCTCGGTACGCCGTCTCGGCCTGTACTACGAACGGCTCTGGCAGTTCGCCCTGAACGCCGCCCCCGATGTCGATGTGCTCGCGGCCAACCTGCCCATTAGGCAACAGGGCCATACCCTGGGTGAGCTGGATCTGCTGCTGCGCGATGAACAGGGGGTGCATCACCTGGAACTGGCGTTCAAGCTCTACCTGGGCCCGCAACAGGCCGGCGGCGAGGACCAGGCCCACTGGTTAGGCCCCGGCAGTCATGACCGCCTGGACCTCAAGCTCGCTCACCTGTGCCAGCATCAGCTGCCCCTCTCGGCCGGCAGCCAGGCCCTGTCGGTACTCGCCGAACTGGATATTCAACAGGCTCAGGCCGCCCTCTGGCTGGCGGGCTACCTGTTTTACCCCTGGCGGGACGGCTGCGAGGCCCCACAAGGAGCCAATCCGCAGCACCTGCGCGGGCGCTGGCTGCACAGGCGTGACTGGGCGGAATTCGTCAGCCACCCCGCTGCCGGCTATTGGCAGCCTCTGCCGCGCCAGGCCTGGCTGGCACCGGCGCGTCTGGCAAACACGGTGCCGTACACGCCCGCACAGCTCGAACAGTGGCTGGCGGCATTGCCGGCACAGGCCAATGCACAGCTGCTGGTGCGTCTAGTCGAAAGCCCCACGGGGGATTGGCTGGAAGCCGAACGGGCGTTTCTGCTCAATGACCACTGGCCCGACCAGGCGATCTGAGCGCTTAGCGGCTGCGCTCGGTGCGCCCACCCGAACGGGCCAGATAGCCCGAGCCACTTTCACAGAGCAAGGCATCGCGCTGCACCGCCGGCAGGGCATCGACCCCATCACGCAGGGCGTAGGCACTAAATCCCAGCTGCGAGAGCAGGAAGACCGCACTGGCGCTGCGCTTGCCGCTGTCGCAGTAGCACAGGTAGATGCGCTGCTTATCCAGCAGCCGCGCCTTCAGGCGTAGCAACTGCAAGGGCATATTCAGCGACTGCAGGGCATGGGCACGCTCGTATTCGCTCTGCAGGCGCACATCCAGCCACTGCGCCCCCGCGCTGAGCAGGCGCGAGGCCTCACCCAGGGAAACCTCATCGACCACCGGAGCCTTGAGCAGGGAAAAGAAATCCTGCCGATCCAGGCGCAGCACCACACCGGCTTCGAGCATGGTCACCGTGGCATTGCGCGGGCTGTCGGCGAGCAGCGCCTCCTCACCGAAACAGGCCCCTACTTCCAGCTCGGCCAGCACCTGCTGATCGCTGCCAGCCCCGCGCATCACCTCGGCCCGGCCGCTGTTGAGGAAGTAGCAGCAATCGCCCGGCTCGCCTTCACTGAGTACCCGACTGCCCGCGGGCAACTCGATCCGCTGCAACCGTTCAAGCATGGCACGCACATTGGAAGGCGGCACCTTGGCGAACAGCGGATTTGCCAGCAACTGCTCCAGCCACTCCACCTCTTCGTGATTCTGGCCGAGCTCGAGCAACAGGTCCTGATAGGCCAGCCGCCAGGTCAGCAGACGGTTGAGCGTTGCGCTATCGAGCGCCAGCACACTGGCATCGCTGAGGGCGCGCGCCTCGTGCAAACGCGGCAGGCTGGGCGACAGGGGGTGACAGCTGGCCTCAGTACCGGCGCGCAAAAGCTGCTGCTGGCCATCGGCGGACTGCAATTGCAGCTCACCGGCCAGCAGGTAATAGGTGACACGGGCCTGATCGCCCAGACGGAACAGCGATTGTCCAGCCAACAACGGCTGCGGCACCAGCTGCCCACGCAATTCACGCCACTGCTGCTCGGACAGCACATTGAGTGGCGTCAGGCTGCGCAGCTGTTCGGGATTGAGGGGTTCGCTCATGGAAATGCTCAGGCTCCGCTGGTCAAGAGTCAGCCTAGTCGGCCGGCTTGCTGGTATCGCTGCATTGCTGCTGCACGCCCTTGCAGGCCACCCGTGTGGACAAACAACAGGCGGCTGCCACGGGCAAAGTAACCGGCCTCGACCTGCCCGCGCAACGCCATTAACGCTTTGCCGGTATACAGCGGTTCCAGCGGAAAACCGCTGGCTGCCTCGCTGGCGACGATAAACTCGAGCAACTCGTCATCGACCGCGGCAAAGCCGCCACGACAGGCCTCCAGCAACTGAAAGGAACCGCCCGTCACCCCAGCGGCCTGCAGGATGGCCTGCACCTGCTGCGGCACACCGTGATCGGCCGGCACCGCCAGCGCGCCATACACCGGGTGGCCCCCCGCCTCGGCCAACAATAGACCGGCCAGGGTGGTGCCAGTACCCGCGGCCAGCCACCAGCCGTCATAATCGTCCCAGCCAAGCCCAGCCAATTGCCGACGTGCCAGGGTCAGCAAGGCGGCGCAGCCTAGGGCACCGGGCAAACCACCGCCACCCTCGGGCACCGCAGAGAAGCCCGGATAAAGTGCCAGCCATGGCTCCCAGAATCCCGCTTGATGGCGGGCGCGATAACCGCCATAGCCGAGCCAGTGCAGTTGCATGCCGAATGCCTGCAGATCGCGCACAGTGGGCGTGTCCTGAGGCTCTCCACGCAGCAAGCCCACAGTAGCAAAGCCGAAACGCCGACCGGCCGCGGCCAGGGCATGCAGATGATTGGAATGGGCCCCACCGAGGCTGATCAGGCCCTCGGCCCCCGCAGCGGCGGCGGCCTGCAGATGGTGACGCAGCTTGAACCACTTGTTGCCGCTGATCAGCGGGTCGATCAGGTCCAGGCGCAGCACCGCCAGTTCGATACCGGCAGCGGCCGACCAGGCGAACCCCAGAGGCTGCAGCGGTGCATCGGGGCTCCAGTCAGGCAGAACGACTGGCACTAACTGACGGTACGCAGGCGGCTACTGGCCTTGTGCCGGGCACAGCAATTGCTGTCACCGAGGATAAAGCGACTCGGCGTGTCTACTCGATCGATTGGAATGGCGCAGCGTTCGCCGCTGGGCAACAGGGCCTCGCAGCTCGGTTGTTGATAGTGCAGCAACCAGTGGCGGTACTGCTCTTCGGTGACAAAACACTTGGCCGCCGCATAGGCCATGGGATTGTCCTGATAGGCAGAGATGTCCTGCAATGGAATGGTCAGGTGCCCGGCACCCGGGTGATACACCACAAACACCACGCCTAGCTTGGCCAGGCGCTCCAGAATCTGATCCCCACCCTGGCTGGCGAGTTCGGCATAAGCGCGCTTGAGCCGGGTGATTTCCTGCAGCGACTGCGTATCCTGCTCCTTGCGGTAGGCCAGTTCCACATCGCGAATGGCAATCTGTTCCTTGTATTCCACCACCGCCGAAGCGATTTTGGCCTGCATTTCGCTCTCGAACTGCGCGCGCAGCACGTCGCTCTCGCTGCGGCCATGCAGTTCCAGATTACGCAGCTGTTTGGTCATCTCCTCGCGCGAGGACTGAAAGCTGGCGGCCTGCACCGCCAGTTGCGCCTTGAGGCTGGCATTCAGTTCGGCCTGCTGACGCAGCGCCTGCTGCAGTTCCTCGACCTGCACCTGACGCTGTTTGTTATCGGCCTCGCTGGCCAGCTTGAGCTTGGCCAGCTCCTCCTCATGCTGCTGGCTGAGGCTGCTGATGCGCAAACGCTGCTGCTTGATCAGTTGCGCGGTTTTCAACCGATGCTCCTGGTCGAGCTTGTCCTTGGCCTTGGCACCCTCCTCCGGAACGAAGTCCGGAGCGTACCATTTGTCTTCGGAGGCCATTTGCAGGCGCTCGGTCACCACCGCCTGGGCGTTTTCCTCTTCGACCAGAATGCCCAGGTTATTGCGCCGCACCGCGTCACGCAGCAGCACCAGATCATTCTGCCCAGGGGCCAGGTTGGGGTCCCACAGGTGCATCTGGTGCCAGGACACCGGGCACTGGCTACGGCAGCACAGCCGAATCGGCCCGGCACCCAGGTCGGGACCGCGCCCGGCACGCTCGGCCAGGTGCTGCAGGGGAATATTCCAGCCGGAATCGGGAGCGCCCTTTTCGTCGAAATCCAGGTAGAAAAACACCGCGGCCTTGATCATCAGGCGCGGGTTGATCGAGACATAGGCAATGCGCATCTGCTGGTCGGCAAACTCCGGCATATTGACTACGCCGTCGAGCAAGGCCTCGAACTCGGTAAAGAACATTTGCTTGCAGATACCGCCGCGCTCACTGAAGAACATCACGGCTTCAACCATCTGCGGCTTGTTCTGCATGCTCATCGGTTTCCCTCTAGGGCCGAAACGGAACAATCCGTTCAACTGGCAGCACAGCCCGTACGACAGCGAGAAACCGCCACGCCCAGCATGCACCAGCAAGGTTTTGGCAGGTTATACGCCGCCTCAATTTCAGGCGCTACACCTATATTCAGGCAAGTCTAGGGGAAAAACCGCAGCCAGCAATGTGACTGGGTTGGCAGTCGCCCGGCCAGCAGGCCGATAAACGCCTGCGGCGGGGCAAAACTGTGATGGGTTTGGTGCAACGGTTCAGGCTTTCGTGCCGGCCAGGTAGGGAGCCAGGCGTCGCCCCATCTCCTCGCCGAGCGCCTGCAAGCCACTGAGCGGGCGAATCATGACCTCGAACTCGACGATCTTGCCGGCCTCGTCGAAGCGGATCATATCGATGCCCTTGAGCTCACGCTCGCCCACCTTGGCGCTGAACTCCAGCACCACGCTGAAACCATCGGCGCTGGCCAGCTCGCGGTGATAGGCAAAATCGACAAACACCTTGCTCACGGTATTGAGAATCAGCGACACCACGGGCGCACCGGCATAGGGCTTGTACGCCACCGGCGAGCGGAACACTGCCTGCGGATGCAGCAGTTCGGTCAAGGCGCTCAGATCGTTTTTCTGCATCAGAGCATGCCACTGTGCCAGCGTGGCGGCCGCGGCCGGCTGCAGTTGAGGGTTATGGAACACGGGCTTTTCCTTATTGTTGTCAGCCACATACAAAACGCCCCGCACTAGGCGGGGCGTCAGTTGCTTTAGAGTTCGGCGGCGAGGCGTGAGCCCTGGTTGATCGCGCGTTTGGCATCCAGCTCCGCGGCCACATCGGCACCGCCGATCAGGTGCACGTTCTGCCCGGCGGCGAGCAGCTCATCCTGCAGTTCGCGCAGCGGGTCCTGGCCGGCGCAGACGATCACGGTGTCAACCGGCAGCACCTGCGGCTCGCCATCGGCGATACGGATATGCAGGCCAGCGTCATCTACCTTGAGGTATTCCACCGAGTTGAGCATCTGTACCTGCTTGTTCTTCAAGCCGGTGCGATGAATCCAGCCGGTGGTCTTGCCCAGGCCGTCGCCGACCTTGGACTTCTTGCGCTGCAGCAGGTACACCTGACGCGCCGGGGCGTGAGGTTCGGCCTTGATCCCGGCAACACCGCCGCGAGCCTCCAGGGCCGCGTCGATGCCCCATTCCTTCCAGAACTCCTCGCGGTTGAGGCTGGTCGACTCGCCCTGATGGGTGATGAACTCGGACACGTCGAAACCGATGCCGCCCGCCCCGATCACCGCGACCTGCTGGCCAACCGGCTTGCGCTCGAGGATGGCGTCCAGATAGCTGATCACCTTGGCATGCTCGATCCCCGGAATGGCCGGGGTACGCGGCGCGATACCGGTGGCCAGAATGATCTCGTCATAGCCACCCTGAGCCAGCTCGGCGGCCGAAACGCGGGTATTGAGGCGCAGATCGACGCCGGTGGTTTCCAGTTTGCGCTTGAAATAGCGCAGGGTTTCGAAGAACTCCTCCTTGCCCGGCACACGCTTGGCCACGTTGAACTGGCCACCGATCTCGCTGCCCGAATCGAACAGGGTCACGCTATGGCCGCGTTCGGCGGCCACGGTGGCGGCGGACAGCCCGGCAGGGCCGGCACCGACCACGGCAATCTTCTTCACCTGAGCGGTGGGGATATAGTTCAGCTCGGTTTCGTGACAGGCACGCGGGTTGACCAGGCAACTGGTCAGCTTGCCGCCAAAGGTGTGGTCCAGGCAGGCCTGGTTGCAGCCGATACAGGTATTGATCTCGTCGCTGCGACCTTCTGCAGCCTTGTTGACGAACTCCGGGTCGGCGAGGAAGGGACGCGCCATAGACACCATGTCCGCATCGCCCTCGGCCAGCACCTGTTCGGCGATTTCCGGGGTGTTGATGCGGTTGGTGGTGATCAGCGGAATGCTCACCTCGCCACGCAGCTTGGCGGTGACCTTGGTAAAGGCCGCACGCGGCACCTTGGTGGCGATGGTCGGGATACGCGCCTCGTGCCAGCCGATACCGGTGTTGATCAGGGTCGCACCGGCTTTCTCGATGGCCTTGGCCAGCAGCACGATTTCGTCCCAGGTGCTGCCACCCTCGACCAGGTCGAGCATGGACAGACGGTAGATAATGATGAAGTTCGGCCCTACCGCCTCACGCACACGACGAACGATTTCCACCGGCAGGCGCATGCGGTTTTCGTAGCTGCCGCCCCAGCGGTCAGTGCGGTGGTTGGTGTGGGCCACCAGGAACTGGTTGATGAAGTAGCCTTCCGAACCCATGATCTCGACGCCGTCGTACTCGGCCTGCTGGGCCAGCACGGAGCAGTTGATAAAGTCCTGAATCTGCTTCTCGATGCCCTCTTCGTCCAGCTCGCGCGGCTTGAACGGGTTGATCGGAGCCTGGATGGCGCTCGGTGCCACCGACTTGGGGCTGTAGGCATAACGCCCGGCATGGAGGATCTGCATGCAGATCTTGCCGTCAGCCTCATGCACGGCACGGGTGACGACCTTGTGCTTCTCGGCCTCTTCGGCGGTGGTCAGCTTGGCTGCACCGGAATACACCCCACCTTCCTCGTTCGGGCCGATACCGCCGGTCACCATCAGGCCGACACCGCCACGGGCACGCTCGGCGAAATAGGCGGCCATGCGCTCGAAGCCGCCCGGCTTCTCTTCCAGGCCGGTGTGCATGGAACCCATCAGCGCACGGTTCTTCAGGGTGGTAAAACCCAGGTCCAGCGGGGCAAGCAGGTGCGGGTAAGGAACGGCGGTCATGGAAGTCTCCACATCAGACATAGCTATTTCACGAAAATGCCGCGGCTTCAATCGAGCCACAGTCGATATGGGATAGACGATAAAGAGCCCAACCGCACGGCTCAATGACCCAAAGTGACAACTTATTGATCAAAACGCGCAGCGTTGCTTGGCAAGCACAGCGCTGCAGCCTACTCTGAGCCTCCGCTATTTCAGCAGCGTCCGAGCCATGCCTGAACGCCTCAGCCAGTCTTTTCTCAGGGAATGCCGATGAAACGCTCAAGAGTCCGCCTGGGCGACCTCGCGGTGGGTTTTGTCGACAGCCTGGCGGCCGCCATGCGCAGCCTGGGCCAGGATCCACAGCCTCTGCTGCTCAGCTACGGCCTCGACCCCGCGCGCCTGGCCGAACCCCGTGCGCGACTGTCGATTCCACGCTATATGCGCCTGGGCCATAGCGCCATTCAGCAAACCGCAGAGCCCGGCATCGGCCTGTTGATGGGCCGCTGCAGCCGTCTCAGCCAGGTCGGCCTGGCCGGCGTGACTGCGGCCCAGGCCCCGACCGTGCGCGAAGCGGCGCGCACCCTGATCCGCTTCGAGCCGCTGTATGCGGCCAACTACCGCGGCCAAGCCAGCCTGCACGAAGATGCCCAGGGTGCCTGGCTGCGCTTCTATTCGATCAGCCCCTACAACGACTACAACCGCTTCGTGATCGATTCGGTGCTGGCCAGTTGGGCCCAGCAACTGAGCAAGCTGGTGCAGCAGCCGCTGCCCGTGGAGAAGGTGCAGATCGAATTCCCTGCCCCCGACTATGCCGCGCAATACCCCGAACTCTTTGCCTGCCCGGTGGAGTTCGCCTGTACCCACAACCAGCTGCGCCTGAACCAGCACAGCCTGAATATGCGCAATCCGGAACACTGCCCGAGCACCTGGAAACACCTGCTGGAAATCTGTGAGGGGGAACTGGAGCAACTGACCCGCACCCGCAGCCTGCGCGAGCGCATCACCCAGTTGCTCGGCCCCCTGCTGCATGGCCGCGAACCGGACCTGAGCGAGGTGGCGGCGCGCCTGCAACTGCCGAGCTGGACATTGCGGCGCAAGCTGGCCGAAGAAGGCACGCAGTTTCGCACCATCCTCAACGACACCCGCCGCGACCTGGCCATGGCCTATATCCGCGACACCGAACTGGCGTTCGGCGAGATCGCCTACCTGCTCGGTTTTGCCTCGGCG
>Ga0209343_10000743_pt1 | contig 45190 bp, 46 predicted proteins | sample RifCSPlowO2_02_FD_184026 | JGI IMG/M metagenome (GOLD analysis project Ga0209343, IMG submission 184026) | Groundwater microbial communities from Rifle, Colorado - Rifle CSP2_plank lowO2_0.2 (SPAdes) (version 2) | ecosystem: Environmental > Aquatic > Deep subsurface > Groundwater | place...
GGTCATTGATCAGTCTCTGCATGCGATTGGCGCCGTCAACTGCAAATGAAATGAACTCTTTTGCATTATCATCGAGGATGTCTTTATAGCGTCTTGATAATAATTGCGTAAAGCTTGCAACCATTCGGAGTGGCTCCTGAAGATCATGCGATGCCACATATGCAAACTGTTCAAGCTCTGAATTAGAACGTTTTAATTCTTCAGCATATTTTTTTAAATCTTTGTTCGCCTGTCTCAATGCATCTTCTGCCTTCTTTCGCTCTGTTATATCAATCCCTGAGCTTAAAGTAGCAATGATTTCACCACCATCATCTCTGATTAGACTGTTATGCCAGCTTATGACACGTTTTTCCCCGTTCTTTGTCATGATATTATTTTCAAATAACTCCACGGGTCTTATTTCCCCTCTCATTAACTCATTGAAGCTCTTTTTAAACTGACCACTCTGGTTTTTTGGGATAAAACTATCAAACCAGTTTTTACCAATAATCTCATCTTCACTGTACCCTAAAATTTCACAACCTTTGCGGTTTATAAGCCCCACAGTCTGATCCCTGTTTGTAAGAACGAACATTGTTGCTGCAACATCCAGGTATTTCTGTGCTGTCTCCTTTTCCCTTCGCAAAGACTCTTTTGTCCTGTTTATCACATCGAGAGAATATTTGTATTTTGAGACGAAAATTACAGCCGACCATATTCCAAAAAGAGAAAGAATGCGATTGGCAATAACTATTGATAACCTTTCCCCTGATGGTGATAAAAAGAAACCGAGTATGGTTAATAAGGATACGATTATACCGGCGATATATGTATGCCTGCGATGAGGTAGCCATAATGAAAGAAGAATTACTGCAATATAAGGTATAGCATCTGCGACCCCAAGAGGGGTCATAAGGTCCATTATGAATATGCCGGCAGACAGAAGAATGCTGGCTATAATGACCTGTGTACTCTTATCCTCTTTTTTATCCAACATAAACTATACTCCTTTATAACGTAGAGAACAGGATAAAAAAGTTTTTAAAGTATAGCATAAAATGGAATTTTCTTTCAAATCAGGCAATTTCTAAGTAATATCATGGACTCTGAATAATGCATCGGTGAAGTGTTACGACCCGGATTTGATAAGGAGTGACCGGATATGTTAATCTTCCTTCCATGCTCAGGATTTTATATATAGTAACCTTAACATTATTCCTTATATTTACGCAAATCCCGCCTGTACCGGGGCTAGAATACGCCTGTAACGGGTAAAACAACAAAAGGTATACCAGTAACTTCAGATAAGACAGGGATTACTATACTTGAGGATAGGAAGTACTTTGAAGTACTTCTCAAAAGGATAGATGATGCTAATAAGGATATAATAATCAGCATGTATATATTTAAGACCACTGGCAAGAAGGTAAATTCGGCCATCAAAGTAAGAGATGCATTAATTAACGCATCAGGGAGAGGGGTGGTTATAAAAGTTTTACTTGAACGTGAGGATGAAAAGGGGTCTTCACTTAATTATGAGAATGAGTATACTGCCAAGAAGCTTGTAAATGGCGGGGTAGCAGTCTATTTTGAGTCACCCGGTAAACGTACGCATGTCAAGGCCGTTGTAATTGACGGAAAGTATGCATTTATAGGAAGCCATAATCTAACTGCAAGTGCCCTCCAGTATAACAATGAGTTGTCCCTGATGATTGACTCTGAAGAAATAGCAGGAGAGATTGCAAGTTATATTGAGGCAATTATTAAAAAGGCAAGTAAAACAAAGAAATAATACTTAAGATAGTATTATCTAACTAAAGGGCAGGACAATTACCCCTTTGCTCCGACAGGTATAAAAATTTCTTGACTTCATGTGTTAATTTAGAGTAGGTTTATAGAGTTTTTGAAAACCATATCAGGAGAGATATAATGTCCCAGGAGATGCTTGACAGGATATTAAACACTGTTATTGACATAAATGTCAATATGGACAGAAGATTTGAGAAGGTCTTTGATCACTTTGATCGGCTCGTAGATCGTATGGGTGCGATGGAACAAAACGTGACAGGGGTAGAGCAGAAACTGGATAGCGTGGAGCGTAGACTGAATAGAGTAGAGGATCGACTGGAGAGGGTTGATCAGCGGTTGGAAGGTGTGGAGACGGCGGTCCTTGAAACAAGCCTTATTGCAAAAGGGCACGAGGAGCGGATAGGGCAGATGGAAAGGGGGGAGTAATGAAACGGGTTGCAATATTTTCAATTTATATATTTTTTATTGGACTTGTCTATGCTTCCCAATGTAGTGCAGCGGGGAAAGATATTAAACTTCCGTCTACTGGATATGGGGATGATGAATTTAAGAAACTTAGCAAAGAGATGGGTCTTATCATCAGTTATGTACCATTAGCACCTGCTGCACCGCTCGGTATCTTGGGATTTGATGTTGGTGTTGAGGTGACATTGGCAGAGATCAGCTCAGGATCAGATTCATGGAAACTTGCAATGAAAGGCACGCCACCTGACTACATAATCCTTCCCAAGATACATGCTCAGAAGGGGCTTCCTTTTGGTATAGATGTCGGGGCTATATTTGCAACTGTACCGGGATCAAACATCACCCTTTATGGCGGTGAGGTTAAATGGGCTGTCTTGAAAGGTACAATCGTCTCACCAGCAGTTGCTGTGCGTGGTACTTACACAGCCCTGACTGGGGTTGACGACATAGATATGTCTACATATGGGCTGGATGCCTCAGTAAGCAAGGGATTTGGTCCTCTGACACCATATGGCGGTCTTGGACAGGTATGGATTAAATCCAGTGAGAACTCAGATATCGTTACATTGGATGATGTAAGTACAAGCTCGACTAAGCTTTTTTTAGGGGCAAAATTGAAGATCCTGCTTCTGAGTCTCGTCTTTCAGGCTGACTTCTCAGATGTCAATATGTACAGCGCAAGGGCGAATATAAGTTTCTGACTTAAATCGTTGATAGATTAAATAGGTAATGACTGTTAGAACAGTGGTGAGTTACCAGATAGTGGTAATCAGTTTTGAATTAATAATATTTATGTCTTTTGTAATCAAGATTGATTCATAATGTTTAGCTGTTGCCACAATAAGCCTGTCATGCATCTCCAAATTATTTTCAATTTTGTCAGCAACTCTCAAAATATCCTCATCTAACGGAGTAATCAAAAAATTTCCGCTCTCTTCAATCTTCTTGAGAGTATTTTCAAAAGAAAGTGTAACCCTTCCCTTTTTCGATATAAACATTATTTCCGCTAATACAACTGTAGGAACATATACTATACCTTCAGTTTCAGAAGACTGAAAAGCTTCCAATGCTTTCAAACTTAACCTGGGGTCTTCTGTAAAATACCATACAAGCGAGTGGGTATCTGTAACATAATTCATGAATTGCCTCAATGTTTTTCATATGGGAATAGAGACTTTTTTGCGTCAGCAAATAAGGAATCATCGATTGAACTTCCCTTCCATATTCCTTTTAAGGAAATTCTTTTACCTGCCTTCTTCGCTTCAGATGTTATTTCTTTAGTCAACAAATGAATAATCTTATAAATGCTAACTATTTTATCTTCAGGAACTTTTTCTATTTCCTGCAATATTTTTTTCTTATAGTCTAAATGCATGGCCCAGCCTTTTCGTTATTTAAACTCTAATGTTGTTAATCTGTCAGAAATAATTTTGAATTTCTTATATTTTACCTATTACAATTTGCAATAGCAAATTTATTTTGAATTAATGTAGGTTTACATAGTTATGAACATGAAAATACCACCATATTATTGCGGCTTTCTCATCAGATCTCTCTGTATATAGTAATTCATAGAAGCAGTGAATCCCTTTGCCTTGTTGAGCAATCTCTCAAGTCCTGGCGAATCCTGCAATGTGGTTGGTTCAAGTATCCCCTTCATATTCCTTTTCCACCTGTAATATAGTGGTCTCTCCTGGATAAGGACACACCCATCTTTGTTCATGGCTGTCCTGTAATCATTTATTCCGAAATAGTCAGATTCCCTGTTTGAATTTCCTAAAAAATTGTTACCTGTTCTTAAATATTCGGTATCAGGAAGTGCTAAACTAAACAACGTGGGGAAGATATCTTTGTGAGAGCCAAATCTTTCTGTATCCACTTTCGCTTTGGGCTTATAACCTTCAGGGACGTATAATACAAACGGTACACTAAGCTTTTGAAGGAACATGCTGTCACTGAAGTCAAAGAGCTGAAGGGTGTTATGGTCGCCTGTGGCCGCTATAATGGTGTTTTTCCCGAATGGAGACTTTCTGATCCGTTCTATTAGCCTGCCGAGTGAGTCATTGGCATACTGATAACTGGTAAGATTTTTAATGGCTATGTTCTCATTGGTCCTTAGCCTGTTCTTTATTTCAGGTGAAAGGTTCACAGGGTATGGCCTGTATGTGTCAGGAAGGTCAAATGGTGTATGATTGGTTATGGTCATAGCAAATATGAACTGTGGTATGCCGGTGGAATTCTCTATCTTATTGTAGATCCTTTCAAACAGGAACTCATCATAAATACCCCATTCCCACGACTTTGCATCCTTTACCTCTGACATCAGAACTGCACTGCCTTCAACAGCCTGAAAATGCTGTCTTTCAACGAACTTGTCCAGATTTCGCCACCCTAACTTACCACCGGTAAGAAAGCTCGTCTGATAACCTATCTTCTCAAAAGGGAGCGCAACAGAGGTGGAAAGGGTTCTATCCATAAATGATGATTGTGAGAGGGGGGTCCTGGGACTGTTTACCATAAGGGCTTCAAGTGTATGTATGGTGCCGTTGGTGGCTGAAAGAAAGTTCCTGAACAAATAACAGTAAGGGAGCTCCTTTTCAAGACTGCCAAAAAGATTCAACTCTCTGGAATGTAGATCAATATAATAATTACTCATACTCTCCATGAGGATAAAGATTACATGAGGAGGATTTTTTTCAAGGAAGGTATTTTTATCAGTCTTTGCCAGGAGTAGTTTATCAGGTTCATGGCTGTTGTTTATCGGTATATCGAGGTATTGGCTTATAGCCTCTTCCGGTGCCTTGAACCCGTAATGCCTCAGCATTTTGGGGATGTCTGTATCTATCTTCTGCATTGATTTTTCCTGGAGGGCCACTTTAAAAGAAAAGACACCGTTTGTTGTCAGGTTATTTACAAAGTTATTGGCAGAGATGGTTGTGTCGTCTAATTGTATGGGAAAAACTCCAATGGATCCCCTCATAGCGAGGATATAAATGCCTGTTATCAGAATAATACTTGTGATCCTGAAGACAGGTCTTGATATGCGAACGTGTATCTTCCATGAAAGGATATTTCTTGTGAATCTCGAAAAGAGATACATTAATACAGTGATAAAAAGGAATATCTTTATAATTGGATAATCCGTCCAGACAGATGTCAGTACGGCTTTTGTATCGTCGTCCATTATACCAAACATAAGTACATTCAGGTGAGATTGGAAGAATTTGAAATAGAAATAATCGCTCAATAAAATGAAAAGGAAAAAGAAGAAAACAATTAAAAGATACCAGTAAGTAAATTTCCTGAGATGCGAATAAAGTTCATATCTTCTTATTGGTAATATGATAACAAAAAGATTAAGGAGAAAAGGGATTACGAGTCCGAAGGTAAGCACCGTGGTATCAAACCTGAATCCAACCCAATATGCATGAAGGAGGTCAAACCTGTACGCACCAAGCTCATTAAAATCCCCGAAACTAAGGAGCAGGGCAGTCCTGAATCCCATAAATACAATCAGTCCGAAGATATATATGAAAAATAGATTTATGGTTGCGTTGTAATACGCAGTAAAATTTCTTTCTGACATATTGCTTCCTATATCCCGAATTTCCCGCCTGTTATCATATCATACATGACCTGATCCAGGGCCAGCAGTTTCCTTTCGAGTTTATCGAGATATGTCTTGTCCCCTGACGGGGCTGCTTCGAGACGGTTTTTAAGTGAATGTATCAGATGTCCATTCCTGGTTACTATGCCGATGGAATTCCTGTCACTGAAGTAGGCATATTCATCTTTTTCCCGGAAAAGGGAAGTTCCTGCAGAATCAAATCTGTCATCTATATCCAGGATATCAAGGATTGTTGGTCCGATATCGATCTGTGATCCAATGGTTTCTGAAGTACCTGGCTGGATAATCTTTGGTGCATAAATGAGTAAAGGGATGTGATACATTTCAGGGTACCCGAAGTTTCTGTATGCATCGAAATTATGATCTGCAATGAAAACAAAAACAGTATCATCAAACCACGGCATCTTACTTGATTCTTCCATGAATCTACCGAGACTCCAGTCCGAATAATTCAGTGTATTAAGAAAACCATTCTCACTGTTCTGATCATGGGGGTATTTTTCAAGACCGTTTTTGGGGTTTATGTAGGGTACATGTGTTGTTCCAGTGAAGAGAAAGGCGAAGAATGGTTTTTTTGCAGACTCAAGCTGCTTCTTGAGGAACTGCATCCCCTCATAATCCCATCCAAAGGTTGATGTCTGATTGTCGTAATCAAGGAGCATAGGTATATCCTCCATGCCGAAGTAATGCTGGAACCCTGTTGCCCTTGCTACAGCATCCATCCTGAAGGAACGTCTTTTGGAAGTCTGAATGAATATAGTCTCGTAACCGTGTTCCCCCAGGGTATTTCCTATCTTTGGGAAATTTACAGCTTCGAGACCGAAACCGATATTGGGTATGCCAATGATTGGAGGGATACCTGTCAAAGATGCCTGTATCCCTTCGATGCTCCGTTGCCCAACCGCATAAAATCTTGTAAATCTTAATCCATCCCTTGCTAATGAATCGAAGTTTGAGGTTACACCGAAACCATTATTACCAAAGCTGTCAATATAGAACGGACTCCAGCTTTCAAGGACCATAAGGACGATATTCAATTTCCGTGTTTCACTCGAAAATCCCCTTTCAAATCCCCTCTTACCCCCCTTTTCTAAAGGGGGGGATATAGGGGGATTTTCATTGTCCTTTGTGTTACTATGTAACATGAAGGTTTCATTCTCTGGATCATCCAATGGGGTTTTTGCAATCCTTATGGCCTCTTCAGACGGGAAAAATTTGTGATTGACATGCCTGCTTCCCCTTGCATGATGATAGAGCGTAAATGCCCCATTCAGGACAAGATTACTGTAAGCAGTATTACCTGTACTGAAGGCATCGATTATATTAATCGGCTTACCCGATATACCTCCCCGTATCCCAAGAACAAGGAATCCTGCAAAGATAATGTATTTAATATACTTATGTGTACACTTGATTATCTTACCTCCGAGTGTCTTTCTCCAGAGGAACCAGAGAAGGGATGATAAGAGAAGAAACAGGACAAGATACCATTTATAGTTCCGCACTGTCATATCAAGGAGAAATCCTGTATCATTCCCTATGACGAAGAGCTCTGATGTGATATGACGCTTAACCTGTTCAAAGTAGATGAGGTCTCCGGCCAGAAGGAATAGCATTGCTACAATTAATGCGAACATAAGCCATCCCCATAACTTTTGCCACCATAACTTTTCAGCAAAGCCAAGCGGAAGGTTGAATAATATCAATGGGAATGCAAAAAGCGTAAGCAGTATGGACAGGTCGAATCTTACGCCCCTGACAAATGCCATGATTACTTCAATTGAGCTGAGCGCCGAGAATGTATCCCTGTATTTCAGGTATAAAAGAAATCTTATCAGGAAAAAGACGGCAATCCCTATCCCTAAAAATATAAAGCTTTTTCTGAATCTGGTCATCTTCAATAAAAATACTACTATTTTACCTGCACATAAACTATCATACCCAAATTATATCCACCAAATGTTCAACTTTCTTAAATTCAGGATCACCGGTTACTATAATAGCCTTATACTCAATAGCAGAGGCAAGAGTAAAGCAGTCTGCATAAGAAATACTGTATTGGGCGCTGTATTCTGCGGCCTGGAAAATCAATTTATTGGGGATTGTCAAAATGGTAAAGTCTAATCTTTCAATGTTGGCAATGGTCTCTAACTTCTTCTGGTCACCGAATTCCCTTTTTGTTGAATAGATGATTTCTCCAAGATTAATAGCGTTGATGTATTTAACAACCCCTGCCATCTTTATTTCCTCAAGAAGTCGGACAACCTCTTCAAAGCCCTTTTCCTTCTGAAAGAACTTAAGCAATGCATAGCTGTCAAAAATAAACGGTCCTTTTGTCATTATCTGAATTCACCTTTTCGTTCTTTAAGGAGTTTCTCTGAGAGAGAAGGTTTCGAAGGCAAAAGGCCGCACGCTGCACTTATAGGATCTTTAACAGGAGGAATAAGATATATTATGCCGCCATACTCCATAATCTGCATCTCTGTGCCGGGTTCTATGTGGTACTTCTTTCTTAGCTCAGCCGGTATGACAATCTGCCCTTTAGATAAAGTTTTTACTGTAGTCATAAATATCTAACCTCTTTGTAAGAAGTTATACAATTATAATTAATGTATAACTATTTAAAAGATATGTCAAACTCTTTCCTTGTTTATCAGCAATTCTCGGTGAGTACACAAAAAATGGGCAAAATAAAAAAAATTCAAGATTTTTAACAATATTAAAATTACTATGTAATGTTGAAAGGATTTTTATAGGGATTTTTGCCGGAATGGGTATAAATGCACAAGAAGGGTATGCTTTTGGGCACACGAATTCTCTATCACACGTTTTCAGCAAAAACATACTAAACTTATTTGATTTTTATGGAGGCTGAAAGGAGACTTTATATTTCCTTGGAGTTAACGCAAAATTAAGTAAGTGTTCCCATGTTTCAAAAACCAGAATCCTTATATATGCCCGAAGGGTTTGCCACAGATTCTGTTTGCTTCCGAATTTCTTACGACAGGCTTGATACAGATGATCTGTAAGTTCAAAGATTTGGTGAAAGAAAAATGCAAGAAGGGTCAGGAGGAAAAAGTTAAAGCAGAGTTTTTTCTCTCCATGCCCGTAGTTGTGCTCTATATGATACCCTTGATTTTTAAGGGTGTTAAAACATTCATTTTCTATTTTCCAGCGACATCTGCCTCCTCGTACTAATATTGCAATGTTTTCTCTGCTTATCTCCAAGTCTGTAACCCAACTGTTTTTATAAGTAACTATCTCATTTCCGTTTTTATCCATTGTGATGATTTTGTATCGAAAAAAATTAACATTTATTGAATCAGCTCTTCCATTGAGTGGTACATTATTAACCCATTCATATATATGTATTCGTTCTTTCTGATCAATAATACGGAGTTCATTTATATCCTCTTTATCATACGCGTCAATCCATTCCATCAGATACTTATGATCTTTTGGTTTAACTATAAAGATAAAATGATTACCGGCTGCCAATACATCTGAAATAAATGGTTGTTTGGAAAAAAGATCATCTCCTACAAAGATGAGACCTAATTGAGGATGGGCCTTCTTTATCTTAGGAATCAATCGCTTTGCAGCATTAATTTCACAGTCCTGCTTGCTATCTCCATCTGTGTTTCGGATTTCCTCAGGCATTAGAGGTATTACCTGTCGCATATCCGGATGCATTATTGCTGCCTGTAATACTTTATGAGAGTAACTTATCTCACCATTTTCATGTGTTGTTGTTAGGCAGCTGGGACAATGAATATTTGGGGAATTAAAATATTGTGTACCATCAATGGAGCAAATATATAAGCCATCAAAAAGCTGATATTGTAATAAATGCTTACCTCGTTGAAGTCTGGAAAAGTAATCTTTAAAGATCGGAGTAAGTTGTTCACTTTCTACTTCATCAATGATTTCTCTTAATTGAGTGTCTTTTGGAATATTAGAGACGCCAAAAAGTGTTTGCAAATTATCTCTGTTTTCAGCGTCCCTGAGCCTCTCCTGAAACTGCAATAATGAAGGGTCCTGGAAATACATACAGGCAAACCCAGACATCATTGCATCGTGTATATGATAATCTATTTTTACCGATTCTCTCGTATCAGGGATATCATGAAAAACAGAAGAAAGTCCGTTACGCAAACTTCCAAAGCTGAGATGTTTTTTGGGATTCATAAGTATTTAAAAATGGTTTCTCCGGTTTTTGTCCTATGTAAGCCGTGTATAGCAAGCAGTAAAGCCTGACGTTCCAGGACAGGCATTGATTTAAGCCGCCTGATCCATCTTTCTGATCTCAACTTGATACGTTCACGTTCTCGAAATGTATCACCCAGGTACTGATAATCGTGTAATTCTACGGGAGAAGAATAGTTCATCCATATATATTCAGTAGCTATACCATGATGACAGGCAGCCTGAAAAGAATATGTATGCCAGTCCTTTAGGAACTCTGCATATAATGTGGACTTGTAACCGGATATCATAACCATACATGGGAGGGATTTTATAACTTTTAAAAGCTCTATATGTTGGTTACGGGTATATTCGTATTTATATATCGGATAATATTTTTTTCTTGTCTCTCGAAGATACGGAGGATCGCAATAAATTAGTTCTTTACCTGTAAAATGATAATTTTCTAGATAAGTAACAGCATCTGCTTGAATCAATTCAATATCAATTTGATTATAATCAGACCACACTTGTATTACCCTATGGTTAATTTCTACCCCTATATTATGCATGGCAGGACGTTTATTACGCATAACCGCTCCACCACCCAAATGAGTCTCAATGTAGACCTCATGGGGAGGCATAAAGTTAATCAACCTTTGAAACACACCACCTTTTCCTCCTGGGTAATTCATGTCTGTATTATCCTGTAGAAAATTGATGAAGTCAAGAAAATTTTAGATTTTTTTTGGGAGGATAGAGTTTAGAGTGTCACAAAGACTAAAAAATTGTGCGAAAAGTTTTTTTAAGTTATACCTGAAATGCCCTGTATATGATACAAATTAAATTCACCGAGAATTGCTGCTTGTTTATGAATGACACCCCCGGTACATCGTGACGCCTCTGCTATAATTAATGCGAACAATAATTTGTCTGTCAAATTATTCTGTCAAATCTAATTGACGCAGGAAGGTTGTTTATGTTTTAATAATCTTATATTATAGCAGGAGGTACTATGAGATATCAAATTAAAAAGGATGCAGAAAAAAGATATACTTGGCAGGATTATCTTACCTGGCCGGATGAAGAACGGTGGGAGGTGATCGACGGTGTAGCATATGATATGTCACCTTCACCGACAGAAAGACATCAAAGAATCGTACTTAATATGGGAAGCATCCTGAGAACAAAACTCGGGAGCAATCCTTGCAAGGTTTACGTTGCCCCCCTTGATGTTTATCTGGATGATTTTAATTTTGTACAACCTGATGTTATGATAGTCTGTAACAAGGAAAAGATTAAAGATAGGATCTATGGTCCACCTGACATGGTCATAGAGGTAATATCCCCGTCAACATCCCTCAAAGATAAGAGAATAAAAAAGGCCCTTTATGAAAGATTCGGTGTAAAAGAATATATCCTGGTCCATCCTGAGGAGATGTTTATCGAGAGGTATAGTCTGGCAGATGGTAAATTTAGAGAACCTGACATTTTCGGCCCCCAGGAGGTTCTGAACCTTACCTCAGTTGAAGGGATGGATATATCGTTATGGGAGGTGTTTGAGACGGCGCCACCCGAGGCTGAGACAGAATAATCCTGCTTCGAGCCTTTTTTAATGAATGATTAAGATATACATGGGTTGTATCGATTCCGGTTGCTTTTAACATCTTTAAAATAATCCATCTAATTTATCAACAGGAGAATAGTATCCATACTTAATAAATTTATTTAAGATGTTGTTTCCTTCTTTAAGACTTATCTTTCTTATTCTAATTAGTTCAAGAAGCACACCGATACTTCCAGAAAGCCTTATGCCTTCCCTCAATGCTATTTTCCTAACTGCCATATCATCACTAAGGAAGTCATAACCTCTATGCATGGCTATAGCAAGGCATGATGCCTCACCTTTTCCCAACTTTTCAGAGAGGTTCAAAAATGATTTGTTTTCCTTTTCATTTAAATCAAGTTTTTTTAACCAATCCAGTACAATATCAGGTAGGAGCTCTTCTTTTATTCCTCTCTCAAATTCATTGAATACATAGATAGTAGTAGCTGCTTTATCTCCACAGTATTCTTCAAGGAGTGAAATCTGTTCTATTAAAGCAAAGTTAGACAAGACGGTGTTGTCTAACAGAATCATTTCTTTCCTTCTTTTATTGCTTTTGCAGAAGCACCTTCTGCCAGTATCTCTTCCTTTGATTCAATGCCAATCTTTACAGGTATACCCTTTGATAAAAACATCTTTCTGAGTTTGACAGGATGGACTCCCAACAGTTCCGCAGTTTTTCCAAAATTTATTTCTCCATCGAGGTAAGCACCGATTATTACTTTTTTTTTCAAAACCACTTTTTTATCCAGTAGTTCCTCAATTGCTTTGTCCACAATATCCGGTTCAATCTCATGCAGTTTTTCGAGTTGTATCAGTTGCCACATTATTGTTGCACCTCCTCTTACAGAATTAACAGAAAAATCAAATTGCCAGATTGCTTATTATACCCCATGGCTGTTTTAAGTCAAGGAAATCGAATATCCTATGTCGTTGTTCATGAATGACATCCCCGGTACATTTTGACGCCTCTGCTATAATTAATGCGAACAATAGTCTGTCTGCCAAATCTAATTGACGCGGGAAGGTTGTTCATGTTTTAATAAGCCTATATTATAGCAGGAGGTATTATGAGATATCAAATTAAAAAGGATGCAGATAAAAAATACACATGGCAGGATTATCTTACCTGGCCGGATGAAGAACGATGGGAGGTAATCGACGGGGTGGCATATGATATGTCACCTTCACCGACACCAAGGCATCAGATAATAGCAGGGAACTTCTATCATATTTTGAGGAATAGACTAGAGGGTAAACCTTGCAGGCCTCTTATGGCCCCCCTCGATGTTTATCTGGATGATTTTAATTTTGTACAACCTGATGTTATGATAGTCTGTAACAAGGAAAAGATTAAAGATAGGATCTATGGTCCACCTGACATGGTCATAGAGGTATTATCCCCGTCAACATCCCTCAAAGATAAGAGGATTAAGAGGGCCCTTTATGAGAGATTCGGTGTAAAAGAATATATCCTGGTCCATCCTGAGGAGATGTTTATCGAGAGGTATAGTCTGGTAGAGGGTAAATTTAGAGAACCTGATATCTTTGGCCCCCAGGAGGTTCTGAACCTTACTTCAGTTGAAGGGATTGATATATCCTTATGGGAGGTTTTCGAGGTGTCCCCTCCTGAAACATGAAAATAGGATATTCTGGGAAGCTATCTATTAACCATACCACTTTGTTTACAAAGGTGATAGGGGCATGGTTAAAGGAGCATGGGGTACGGACGGAGAATAGTGTTTGGCAAAGTGATGATGGGAGTGAGTGAAGTTGGCGGGGAAGCCCTTGATACGGTTCTAAATTCCTGAGTCTCCTGAGCACAATCAAGGTTTATAATTATTTCAACAGTGAATTGAATATTTTTATATACTCTTCTATATTTCTCTTCATAGAATAGTACTCATTTACATCATTGAAAGCCTTGATGATAAACTTCTCTCTCAATACTTTATTTTCAATTATCGTGTTAATGGATTCTGCCAGACATTTTGGATATTTAACAGGACATAACAACCCTCTGCCAGATACTGCCTCCTTTAATCCGCCTGCATCTGTTGAAACAACAGGGACCCTGTATAAAAAGGCATCCAGAACACTGCTGCCCAGACCTTCTTCATGGGAACCCATGACAAAGACATCAAATATGCTGAAAAAATCTTCTACGTTTTCGTAAAAACCCATTAATTTATATACATCTTCAAGATTATATTGTTTGAGTTTTTTCATTACCTCTCTATTTAAATGGCCATCACCAAAATGGAGAAACACGAAATCATTTCTGAGTCCTGAAAGTTCTTTAATAGTTTCAACCATTGTCATTGGGTCTTTGTGTGGGACTAATGCTGCAATTGTTGCAACTATCTTTTGTTTTGTTAATCCGAGCTCATGTTTAAGCGTTTCCCCTCTTTCAATATTCAGGTCTTTCCTTTCAGCTATTGAAGGTATAACTTCTGTATTATTAACACCAAATTTCTCAAGTATCTCCCTTATGGGATTTGAAATGGCAATGACCCTGTCTGTCAGTTTATATTTGAATCTTGAAAGATTACCTTTTGGCACAAAGTCAACACGCCTGGTATATATAACAGGCCTTTTGTGGAACACCTTCGAAAGTACTGCAATTGATTGCCCCTTTGCTGTCTGAGCATGGATAATATCAAAGGTCTTCCCGTTTTGTGAAAGAAATTTTATTGCCTCATTTTGATTTTTAACCCCATGAATCGGGATGTTCAGGACTTTTGACTTTTCAAAAAGTGGATAACCCCTAAGGCAGAGGAGTTCAACATTAATTCCGGCCTCTTTAAGTCCTTTTATCGTATACAGGGTCTGGCGTTCACCTCCCCGCCAGGTCTTTTCAGTGTTAATCTCGAGTATTTTCATATGACAGTCAGTCTCTTTTGCTGGAATTCTCCTGTTTGTCCATTTGATACAATTCCCATAGCTTGGCATATTTCAGGAATACATAGTATGAGCCCATTACAGAGAGTATGAGTCCTCTTGTGCCGTGAAATATACCCCTTCTTAGAATGTACGAATTAAGGAAATAGGCAAGGGGATGGAAGATAGACTTGAGCGTGGGATGCCCTATCTTCCGCTCTTTCTTCTGTTGAGCGGAAATGGTCGTAAAATTATTTATAACCTGCAGATGGTGGGAGAGATCTCTATATGTTCTGTGGAGTAAATCCCCTTTTAGCCGGCGGGTCGGTCCTTGAATAGATACACTTTCATGAAGGTTTTCCCCTTCCCAGCAACCATACCTTTTATCAAATAGACGGAGCTTTAAATCAGGATACCATCTGCCATATGTAACCCACTCTCCTATGTATTCTGTTTTGCGGGACATATAAAATCCGACCTCTTTAAGATCATTCGCTTCAAGAAGGTCCTTCATCTCTAATTGCAATTCATGGCTAACTTCCTCATCAGCGTCTATAGAAAGGATCCAATTATAAGTTGCCTGCTTCACTGCATAATTTTTTTGATCTCTGTAACCAGGAAAATCTCTGACAAAAATCCTTTCAGTATACTCCTTACATATACTTACTGTGCGGTCAGTGCTCCTGGAGTCTACAACTATAATCTCATCCGCCCATTTAACGGACTCAAGACATGTCCGTATATTGCGATCTTCATTATAGGTTATGATGCATATGCTTAAGGGCCGTTTCATAGAAACAAGAAGTTAAGTGTTTTTATCATACAATAAATACATACATCTTTAATACTGGATTATTACCAAGTGCTAAATTATACTTTATATTAAGCCCATTGGCAAAACCTGTATTCATATATTAAACCCATCACCCCTATTGGCTTGATGATTCAATCATGATATAGTTATGCAGTTACTCATGAGAAGGCAAGGATTAACATAGGGTGTTATCTCGTCTGTTTATAATTATATTACTTCTAATATGTCTGTTTGTATTCACAGAAAGAAGTCATTCCTCTGAACTAACTGAATACAACATTAATTTGAATTTAAAATCATTTTTTGCAGATGAAGAGGAATCTTTTATAGAAGGGGAATCTGGTTTGAAATTATATAAAGGTCTAAATCTATTCTCATATGAAGAGTTGAAATTGGATGTATGGAGTGGTCTAAAATTACAAATACAGTTCCAACAGGCGTATAATAAAGACGATACTACGAATAAAATATACAGGGGCTATATAAAATATAACTTTTATAAGTTTTCATTAGAAGCTGGTAAGGATAATATTAATTTAGGGCCTGGTGTATATGGCCTTGTCCTGTCTGATAATGTGGAGCCATATCCATTGATCTTATTGCAGACTGAGAAGGGATTGGATTTTATAGGTGAGTGGAATTTTATTATTTTGAACGGTTGGCTTTTGGAAAACAGGTCTGATATAGACAATCCTGAGATATTAGCAATAAGATTATCGTGGAAACCGTTTACCTTTCTGGAATTTGGAGGTACAAGAGGGGAATTTTATGGAGGGGATAGTAGGCCTGGATATAATGTTTCTGACTATATAACTATGGTCTTTGGGGCTAAAAATAATGTTCCTGGAAAGTATGATAACGACGGCTACGGAGGATATGATATTACTTTATTTATACCATTAGAAAGAGTAACTCCTTCTATAAAGAGCACAAAACTATATGTTGAAGATATAGCTACAGATATCAAGGCATCATGGCAAGTGGAAGATAAAGCGAAATTTAAGTTCCCTGGTTTTACAATGTTGAATCATGGTGTAAAATTAGGACTCTCTATCTCAGACAATAATAATAGCTATGGTGTTGAATATGTACGTACTTCAAAAGATTTTTATAATCATCATATTTATCCAGATGAGGGATATACATATAATGGATTATCTCTGGGTTATCCTTTTGGAAGAGATATACGGAGTATCTTTATATATCAAAAACACTTTTTTGAAGATATTAGTTATATTGAATATAAATTAGGTGCATATGAACAACCATACTCCAATACATATAAAAATAGAATGCGAACATATTATTTATCAATATTGGGAAGTAAGGATATAGGAAAGTATACACTTAATGGTTATGCAAGAATAGAAATAATGGACAGATATAATCAAAATCCTATTACTTTACCATCCCAGATATCAGAGATATCAAACGAAGATAAATCTTTTTATACCGTCGGAGTTTCTCTTGGCTATAATTTTTAAATTGATGAATCTTCCAAAAATATTATCTTATTGTTGGTAATTTATTAATACTTAATGTAGTAATTGGTTCTCTCTTTTCAATCTCCATGGAAACTCTGTCAAAATCCTTATACCAGTCTATACAAGGTGCCAGATAGGCGCTTTCCATATGTGTCGCAATAGAAGGTATGGGAGCCCAAAGATTCCACCGTCTTCCAAATAGTATATGCATCCAACCCCAACCATCGAGCCATGCCTTTTTTATGTTTTTTAAGAATCTTTTGTTGTTGATGCATATACTTAATATGCTTATCGGGTTTCTAATCCTGTATTTAGTTGCATTGAGCCACAGGCTTGAATCTAAATTGCGTTTTGTGTAACTTTTAAATATGCGGTGGGCTTTCTTAAGATTGTTTTTCGTTGTAAGAAAGGTCATGCATGTTGTGGCCGCACTCCGCCAGTGACGATTGTTGTGGGTTTTAATATAATTAATGTGCCTGTGCAGCTCAAGGGTATAATAATCAGGATGGTCATAAGGTGTAATAAAGTCTACACCAGGTTGTGACAGAAAATCGAGCATCTCTGAAAACATCCCAGGTAGATAGAAATAATCATCCTCTGCAAAATAGATATTTTCTGAAAAGTCTTGATTAAGAAGAAGTTTCATCTGAAGATCAAATGTCTTCCTGTTGCCTATACCATCTACTTTAATAAATTCTATCTCTCCATCCAAGAAATATTGCCTGAATAGCTTTGAATATTCGTCAGGACAGTTGTCTAAGATCGCAAAGACCCTGACATTGATACCCTGACCTTCAAGACACTGTTTGAAAGATCTCAGACATAACTCAGAGAGCCGATACTTGTTATCCTTAAAGGCTGCCGGCGTTTTCGACACCTTCGGATAGATTCGATATGCAACTGCCAAGTCCTTGCCTTTTATCATTTGTATCGTTCCTTAAATATAAAATATATATGCTTAAGGTTATCTCTTGTACTATACTCTCTCCTGTAAATATCTACAAAGAGATTCAAAATGGATATTAATAAAAAAAGGATCTTGTAAAGATATTTTATAGAAATGCCAAAGTGCTTCTCATAAAACTTTATATCACTCAAGTCATACATAATCCTTTTTTTATTCATACCTGAGGTCTTAAATGATTGTCCTTCCTTATGTATAATTTGTGGTGTATTTATTACAATTCTATCACTCTTAAGCCCTTTTGAGTGAGCTAACCTGTACTGCAAATCCATTTCCTCGCCATACATGAAGAAAATTTCATCAAATCCATTAAGTTCAGTAAAGAGAGTCTTCTCCATAAAAAGGTCTGCACCGGTAATATAGTGAACTTTCCTGATATATGCTGTATTGAGGTTGTTTCTTCTTCTTTTAAGGCGCAGAGAGCGTTTCTCAATAAAGATGGATTTCTTAATCAATTTTCTTGTCTTTCTGATTAACTCATCAAGCGGATGCTTAAAGTGACTGTATGAATTGATTGGTTCTATGTGTTGATTATATAACATGCTGCCGGTTGCTCCTACGCTATTGTTTTTTATATCTTCCATAAAGTCATAAAATATCTTTATTGCATTATTGCATAAAACCGTATCCGGGTTTAAAAATAATAGGTACTTTCCTCTGGCCTCCTTTGCAGCCTGGTTATTCGCCTTGGCAAATCCGTAATTATGTATGTTTCTTATTATATCAACGTTTGGAAAACGACAGTTTATTTCAGCAACAGAGTTGTCATAAGATGCGTTATCTACGATAATTATCTCAAATATTACATCGCGGGTGTGTGAATATATGGATTTAAGGCAGGCTATTATATCCCATTTAGTATTATAGTTTATTATTATGATAGAGACATCAGTGCCCATATGAATTTATAACGCAATCACTTAAGTAATTATATTATTTTAAATATTCTTAATGTGGTTTTAATTGCTATTAGAAGTTATTTAGAATTAATAAACTGTCCTGAAGAAGTCTCTATACTTTATAGAGATTTCATTTAGGAATATTTTATTTTTATCAATCTTATCATTTATTAATTTCTCATATTTCAGCAAGACGGCTTGTTTAATATAACTTATTTGACTGAATTTATCTAATAGATCTTCCATATCTGTATAAGCAATGCAACAGTCATCTGGTACCCACCAGCTTTTGGCAGTATGGGAATGGATTATCATTGGTTTGTTATAAGCCGCTGAAAGAGAGTATGAAGCGCTGATTCTGCCGTTAAAATAATCAGAATCTGTTTTTGTGATCAATGGCATAATAAAATCCGATTCATATATCTCCCTAAAAAACTCCTCATCATTTAAAGGGCTGTGAAGTATAAAATAATTATCAAGACCTTCTCGCCTTATCATGGTATTAAGTTCAGGACCATGCTTGAATCTAATATTGCCCACAATATTAAAGATTACTTTTGGGGAGCCTTTCATCTGATTTAATCTCTTGGCAATCTCAATTAATAATGGATAGTCTCTTTTCGAGAAATTTATAATACCCTGCACAGCAATCTTTATTTTATCTGTCTGAGGGATTTTATAAGTGAATATAAAATTTCTGAACATAGGCAGAAAATATCCATCTACTTCTATTTTATTAACCAGGTAATTGTAGTTATAATCATTTAAACAGAACAAGAGTTCCTTTGAACTGTCGTGATTATGTTCAATTCCTTTCTCAAAGGGGCTATGGACAATTCCTATCTTTTTCACATGGTCTACAGCCCTAAAAACCTTTAGGTAGCGTCTTGGTTCTATCGTATTGAAAATCAATAAGTCTGGCCTGTGATTTCTTATAAGAGATTTTATTTGGAAAGTAAAATAAAAGCTTCTCAGACCTGTTTTAGAGACAAAATAACGTATAGCAGAGTTTGTTATTTTGTGTATTCTGTCATGCGGAGCATAATTGAGGCATTGAACTTTTGAGGGTATTACGTAATAGTAGATATCTAAATCTCTACTATTAATAAGACTTGGCAATAGCTCCTTGTACATGGCGAAGGTTTCGGTATGATAATGATTTAATTCTACAACAAAAACCTTCTGCATATAACAAGGTATTAAATTGAATACTATGCTCAAAACAACATAGGATCGTTGCGGTGATTGGTACAATCTTCAAGTATTGTAGACTCAGTTATATGATGATGTTGAAATGTCAATTTATTTTCAAGATTTCTCCGACTCTGTCTTTCTTTTCTATCTTTTATTCGTCTTTTTACGGCAAATTTGGGATCAGCCATAGCCCAGTGACTCCCGTATAGCTTCTGCGGTGATATTGCAATTTGATTGCCTATAATTTTGTTTATAATATTATTAAGGTTTTTCTTATCCCTAATTTTATGGCAGCCTGGAAGCCATTCAACACCCGCCGATGGACGGACAACTATAGGTTTTACATAGGCTGCATTGATTCCTTCAGTAACATTCCTATCACCATGACGCCTTTGTTGTAATGTAGGTAGGGCATAGGTTAAATCGCTATCATTCTTATGCCTATAGACTTGCCATAATTGAACATATACTAGATCGTAATTATTCTCGCGCTCTAGGAATTCACGTATGTCACGTCCTAAAGGGATGGGAAATACAAACTCGTCAGCATCTACCACAATAACCCAATCGCAATCAAGAGACTTGTAAAGATTATTAATTTTATCTACCTTTATTATATCATCCATCATATCTGGGAATCTAAATGGAATGATATTAATGTTGTCGTATTTTTCAATGATTTCCAATGTATTGTCTGTAGTGTCTTGATCATAAAATAGATGTATTTTGTTTGCGAAAGAATAATGATTCATGAATAATGGCGCTAAAAATGCTTCATTATACCACATAGTGATGACTTCCAATTTAAGATCTGATTTAGTAATAAGCTCTTTTGTAAAACCTTTTCCTTCAGGTGCATCTTCATCTAAATAACGGTCCCCCCGATAATTTCCTGGTGTCCATCTTTTTATATTATTTTTGAGTTCATCTTCAGTAAAAATATGGTCATATACTTCAACATATTTCTCGTTGAGTTTTCTTAAATTCTTTGATTTGCATAATTCAAGAAATTGTGGAGAAAACTTTTCAACCTTGTTTCTAATAATTTCCCGTTCCATAGGTATTGCCATACCACAATTGTCACATAACATTACTACCTGATCCTGAAAATCGCACGGCTCCTTTTTCCACCACTCAGGCGTAATAGGCCAAGCATGTTTCCCATCATTTAACAGTATGTCCTGTGCAGCACCAACTTCACAGAAATAAGCGCCGTAGGGTGTTATTGTAGGGCACCACGTCCGTTGAACCCAGCAGTCATCAATAAGTTGTTTTCGAATACTTTCGCGCGGAACTGCTTCTTTTATAGAAATTGTCAGGGGTTGGTGCAGGCATGTATCTTGTTGGTATTCATTATGTTCATTGTAAGCAACGTCTTTAAAAGTCTGCTTAATTAACTCTTCGAGTTCATGCCATTTTTTACCCCCTGATGTCCAAAGCATCATTTTTTTTCTTGGATACATACTGCGAATAAGATCGCAGACTTCTTTGAATTGTGGATGTAGTAAAGGCTCACCACCGATAATACCTATACGACCTGGCCAATCCTGTAAGGTTTCCAAAGCATGCTTGAGCTGGTCCAACGACATATGTTGTCTTTGGTTATTACGAATGTGACTATTATAGCGTGAGCAGTATAAACAATTAATGCCACAATAATTTGTTAACTCAATCTGACAGCACCACGCTTGGTAAATTGGTATCATATATCCTCTCTCCTAATATAATAGAATTATAAGAAAAAATAGAATATCATAAAATGAATTAGATAAATTCGTATCTTTTTTACATACATTCTATAAATATTTATAGAAATGTCAAGTAGCGGTTATAATAAGTACGGTTATAATAAGTATAGCGGTTCTAATAAATATCATAGGATTATATTTGGAAGAATTTTAGATTTGTGGGTAAAAAGAGAGGACTATTTCATCACTTTTCATATTGGCATTATCAATGATATAATTACAACGTTAAAGTTATAAAAGGTATCTCCATATGAAAACATTATTTATATCATCTGGTCAATCAAAAGTCTTATGTCCCGAGAATCATAATTACAAGCTTTTTGATTATCCTTATTATTTTATTCAATTATACAAGAGATTTGGTATAAGGGCGTTAATAAAGCAATTTCATTTTTCCAGACGCAGACCTTTTTCAAGGGGACTAATTAATAAATATGCGCCTGAAGGTTTTGGGATCGAGATAGGGGTAGGCTTTTTTACAATTGCACCCTTGAAAAGGACAATATTAACTGATGGATTTGAGACGCACGGTAGTGATAATTCAATAGCAACGGATTACTGTAAGGCTGATGATATTATGGCACCTGATGAGAGTTTTGAATTTGTCTTATCAGAACATGTCTTGGAACACCTTAGCGACCCTGTTCGAGCTATTAAAGAATGGAAAAGGATTCTAAAGCCCAAGGGTAAGATCTTTCTCTTTCTTCCCCACAAAGAAAGAACATTTGATAGAAACAGGGAGAGAACCAGGCTTGCCCATCTCTTTGATGACTATTCGATGCAGATTTCAGCTACAGATACGACCCATCTTGAAGATTGGATTAGAAATGTTATTAGACCTGGCCTTGCCCCTCAATATAAATCAATCCCAGCGGAGAAACATCCAGAGCTTGGACTAATACACCATCACGTTTGGACGGATGAAGATATTTGTGAATTGCTGCAAATATTAGATTTTAAGATTCTATACAGTATTGATTGTTGCCCTGATAGGGGGGATAGCTTTGTTATTGTGGCAGAAAAGAATTAACCAATATAGCATTATGCCAGCAATTTCTGGAGAATTATTCAATATTACATATCGCATATAACTGTCCTTATACCACCTGCTGCTATTAGGCTTAGAACTTACAAAAAAGCTTTTTCTGAATCCGCTATAAAACATATCCTTTCTCTTTTAAATACTCTTTCAATGCCTCTTTCCATGGCATCATGTCTTTGATGCCGAATTGTGTCAGGTTTCTGTTTTCAAGCACAGAATATGCAGGTCTCCTTGCCTTTGCACCATATTCAGAGGCAGTGGTTGGAATAAGGTTGGCTTTTATGCCTGTCATGTCAAATATTGACTTTGCAAACTCATACCATGAGCATTCTCCGCTATTTGTAGCATGATAAATCCCATATTTGTCTGTCTTTATAAGCTGGGAGACCTTTGATGCAAGTTCTTTTGCATATGTGGGGGTCACTATCTGATCTGATACTACTTTTATTGTTTTATTCTCTCTTGCAAGCCTTATCATCAGCTCAACGAAATTTCCACCCTTGCCACTTACACCTTTTGCCCCGTATAGGCCGCATGTCCTTATTATATAATGCCATGAACATATATTTCTCACGAAATACTCTCCTGCTAATTTTGAAACAGCATAGACATTTAAAGGATTAGGTATATCATCTTCTGCATAAGGAGTTTTTTTCTCTCCGCCGAAGACATAGTCAGTACTGAAATGGACAAGCGGGGTGTTGAGTTCCGAGCATATCATGGCAAGGTTTCTTACTGCAAAGGCATTAACGCTGAAACTTTTTTCAATATTGTCTTCACATTCATCAACGCGATGGTAGGCTGAGGTATTGATTACGATATCCGGAAGGTTAGAAGATATTATATCATTCATCTGCTGGTAGTCGGTTATTTCTATATCAAGGTGTGTAAGCGGGATAATGTTATCATCCTGAAGGATATTGACCAACTCACTACCGAGTTGGCCTCCGGCACCTATAATCATAATCTTCATATTTAATTCCGGGCAGGGCCGCTATTCAGCAATCCTTGTTGCTTCATCAATTAACATCACAGGTATATCATCTTTTATGGGATAAATAAGTTTGCAGCTATCGCAGATAAGGCCATCCTCCTTTTCACTAACCCTGATATCTCCTTTACACTTTGGACATGCAAGGATATCAAGCAATTCTTTACTTATTCCCATAGCAACCTCCTTTATTGCATCGAATGGAAGCATTTTATCCTCCTTTCACATCTTGTTATACACTAATTTCGTTTTCACTGACTCGAATACTTCTTCCACTGTAATGGACTCCATGCATAGAGGACTTTCATGTTTGCATGGTTTTCTAAGACATGGGCTGCACTCCATATTCTTTTTTATTACAGTATGATTATCTCCATAAGGACCTGTAAGCCTATGGTCAGTCGGGCCAAATAAGGCGATGACAGGTGTCCCTATGGCTGCTGCTATATGCATTGGGCCAGAGTCATTAGTAATAAGCAGATCAACCCTCTCTAACAGGGCAGTAAGCATCTTAATGGATGTCTTACCTGTTGCAATCGCATTATCACCATTAACAAGGGATGAGATCTCTTTTGAAATCCGGATATCTTCCTTACTGCCGAGGATGATTATACCTGCTTTCAGTTCTTGAATCAACCGGTTTATTAAGGTTGCATATGATAAAGCAGGCCACCTCTTCTTTACCCACCTTGCTGATGGATTAAAAGCAATTATGGGCCTTTTATTGAAGAGGTTATTCTGAATAAGGAATTCATTTACCCATTCTGAATCTTCAATCTCAGTGTACAGGGGGAAATGTGGTTTCACCTGCAAATCCCCCCTTCCCCTCTTTATTAAAGGGGGAGTAAGGGGGATTTTTAGTGTCCTTTGTGTAAGGGTAGGGTAGTCTCTTGCGATGGGTTCAATGGCCAGCATATACTTGTCGACAGCATGCATAGCCTCATTCTGTACATCTACCTTTTTATTATAAAATAGATGTGCAAATTCCCTGGCATTTGAAAACCCTACCCTTGATTTTGCCCCCGAGAGAATGCTTAAAAGACCGCTGCGGAACAGACCCTGCAGGTCAAGGGCAGTATCATATTTCATTTTCCGGATATCTATGACCGTTGATAGGAAACCGCCTATCCCTTTTTTAAGTATAATTACATCATCAAGCAGAGGGTTTCTTTCGAGGATGCCTTTCCATGTCTCTTTTACAACCCAGCCTATGCAGGCATCGGGATTTGTCTTTCTCAAATACCAGAGGACAGGAAGACTATGAATAATGTCACCGAGGGAGCTCGGCTTTACAATGAGGATGCGCATATTCCGGGTATCAGGGAACGGACTATTGGTAGCGGATAAGGAAGAACCCCCTCTCTTTTTCCCTCCCCCTTTAAGGGGAATGGAAAGGGTGGGGGGAATTTCTGCTACTTGCTGTCTGCTACCCCTTACCTGTTGCATAATCCAGTTAACAGCCTCATTCAGATTGGATGCTATATGGTCTGGTTTATCGTCATTGGAATAAATGTCAGGCAAGATGCCTGTACTATCCACTGTCTCGTCAGATAGTGTGCCTGACTTATTAAGAGATTTCAGCTCTTCTGCACCGTATCCGGTCAGTACAAGGATTCCCTTTGCACCTACATTATGAGCCAGTTTGATATCAATGATCTTATCCCCTATGACGTAGGATTTATGGAGGGTGATACCTTTTTCCCTTGCGGCCTTAAGGAGCATTCCTGGCTTTGGTTTCCTGCAGACACACCCCTCGTCCGGGTGATGTGGACAAGTATAGATGCCATCAATTTTAACACCATTATTCTCAAACTCCTTTACCATCTGTTTATGAAGTGAATCGAGAAAATCCATTGATAAATAACCACGGGCCACACCGGATTGGTTAGTTACGATAATAACAGGAAGGTTATTCTGGTTCAATTTACGTATAGCTTTATTGACATTTGGCAGAATCCTGAATCTGTCAAAACTATCAATGTAGCCCGTTTCTTCGTTTATTGTCCCATCTCTGTCTATGAAGACTGCTATATTCATTTGAAAATATCCCCCTCCCTATCCCTCCCCCTCAAAGGGGGAGGGGAAGGGTGGGGGTGATTAAGCTATTTTTCTAAAATATTTACGACCCCACTTATTACATCATCAACACTTATTATATCCATGCACTCAAGATTCGTTGGACATTTACGTAAAAGACAGGGGCTGCATGGTAGCTCCTTCTTTATGACAGCATCCCTGGCCCCTAATGGCCCGGTCACAGACGGCTCAGTGGAGCCGAATATCGCCACTACAGGCACACTCAGAGCTGAGGCGATATGCATAGGCCCTGAGTCATTTGTAATTAAGACCCTGCAATAATTGATCAGTGCCATAAGCTCACGAATAGAAGTCTTCCCTGCAAGATTCACAATGGACACTTCTGCACTTTTGATTATATCTTCAGCAATACTTGTTTCACCCTGGCTGCCGAAGACTATCACCTTAACATTATAACCGTTGATCAGTGTTTTTGCTACTTGTCCGAATCGGTCAGGATACCAACGCTTTGAAGAGCCATATGCAGCACCTGGGTTAATCCCTATAATCAGGTCATCAGGGGTTATGTTATTTTTACTCAGGGTTTCGATGGCATGATTGGCTTCATCTTTTGAAATAAAGAGTTGAACGTACTGCAGGGATTGCTTCGGGATATCGTCCTCAGGAATGACGTTTTCACCTGAAAATCCCCCCCTCACCCATCCCTCTCCCCTCAGGGGAGAGGGTAAGGGTGAGGGGGTTTCATTCTTAATGAAAAAGTCTTGTATTGTGTGTATTATATTCAAATAGTATTCTGTATGATGCAACCTTCTTGTTTCTGAATTAAGTCTTACAGGAATATTCAGAAGGAAGCCCCTGCCATCCCTTTTATAACCGCATCGCAGTGGAATGCCGGCAAGTCGTACTAACATTGCGGATCTAAATGAATTTGGAAATAGTACAGCGAGGTCAAAGTTATCCTGACGCAGTTTGAGGGCTTCAGCCATTAACCCGCCTTTAGTATGGGAATGAGTAGAGGCGCTGAAAAACCTCTTTATCCCGTCAATAAAACAGCTTTCTTTAAACAACTCTCCTACGTGGGGGAGGGCAATAAGTGTTATCTTTGAATGAGGAAAATACTCCCTTATTGCTGAGATTGCAGGAATAGCAAGCACAGCATCACCAATCCAGTTTGGGGCTACAACCAGAATCTTTTTTATATTTGACCTGTCCGTCTGAGTCAATGATGCCTTCATTGTAAGGGTTTTGTCTTCCATCTCTGGTGCATCCAGAACCATTGTTCAGGATAATTTCTTATAAATGATTCTACCTTCTTCGTGAACATCTCTGTATTCAGAACAGCATCCTTTTCCTTATCGCCGCTCCTGTGTAATGGCATATCCTCACAATATACAATTCTATGTCTGTATTTATTCTCTCTAATGATGAAAAAGGGGACAACCGGTGTTTCACTCTTCATTGCGATTACTGCCGGTCCCCGGTTTGTTGAAGCGGGCTGGCCGAAAAAGTCTACAAAAACACCTTCACTCCTTGATGTGTTCTGGTCTATCAGGATACCGACCCCTTCCCCCTGTTTAAGGCTTTTTAATATATCTTTTAGCACACCTTTCTTTGGATAGACATTTGTTCCTGTAATACTCCTCAGTGAATTAATAAACGTATCCAGTTTCGGGTTATCTAATGGTCTTGCAATCACATTTAATTTGTAACCATGTGTGGCTGCTGTAAGGCCAAGGAGTTCCCAGTTACCAAAATGTGCAGTGAGCAGTAGTATCCCTTTTCCTTTCTTGATCGCGTGATCGAGGTTGTCACGACCTTCTACAGTTATCCACTCATAAAGTACCTTTTTCAAGTCATCTGTCTTACGGTTTGTAATATAAATTACTTCTGCTACTGACCTTCCGAGGTTCTCAAATGCCTTCCTTGCTATAAAAATAATCTCTCTTTTCCCCTTTTCCGGAAATGCCATTGTCAGATTATTTAATGTTATATTTCTGTGTTTGCCATCTATATAATAACCAAGTCTGCCTATTGACCCTCCTATATCAGAGGCAATTTTATACGGAAACAGAGATATAAACTTTATAAGGAACAGTACAATCAAATATTCAATATTTATGAGCAGGGTGCTTTTCTTTTTCACTCGAAAATCCCCTTATTAACCCATCCCCACCCTATCCCTCCCATTGAAGGGGAGGGTGATTTCCTCTCCCTCAGGGAGAGGATTAAGGTGAGGGTGTTTTTATCCCTCTTTGTGCCCCGAAGGGGCATGAATGTTTCATTAATGTTTTATTTTCCTGGAGATCCATCCCTGAAAATTCTTGTCAATCTCCATCTCTACCTGCAATATCAGTATATCCATCTTAAAATTGTTTATGTTCTTTTGATGAGTCCCTTTTATCCTGATTGCATCTTTTTCAGTGGTTAAGATTGCATCCACAGAGAGTTTATATGCCTCATCTAAAATATCTTTGAGGTCTTTATCTTTATACCAATGATGATCGGGGTAAATAAGCTCCTTTATAACCTTTCCTTTATTATTTTCCACTACCTTTCTGAAGTAGTGGGGATTACCAATACCAGAAAAAATAAGGAGATTCTTACCTGAAATGGAGTGGAGTCCGGGCATGTTTCCATCAAAGTCTTTAATATTTGTAACCTTGTAGTCACAGTAAAATATGGGGGAATTATTATTATAGTATCGCAGTTGTTTTTCAACAGCCCTTATATCCCCTCCACTGACCTTACTTATTATTATACAATCTGCCCTTGAGATAGCCTTCAGGGGCTCACGAAGGATACCCTTAGGCAGCAGATAACCATTACCAAAGGGATTGGTCGCATCTATTAACAGTATATTGATATCCCTGTGGAGTCTTAAATGCTGGTAACCGTCATCGAGTATAAAAAGTTCAGTATTGAAGTTACTATGGGCATAAATTCCGGATTTATACCTGTCAGCACCTGCAATAACAGGTATGCCATTTAATGCAGATGCTATCAGATAAGGTTCATCTCCTGCATCAACCGGTGAGGAGAGGAGGCTTGACCCATCACTGACCACTGTAACAGGGGATTGAGACATCCTCTTATACCCACGGGTTAATATGGAAATACGAGGAGTGCTGACATAGGATGTTTTTGTTTTGCTAAATGCAGGCACTGTCATCGTTTTAATTCTTGCAATGGATGCATCCTGTTGCAAAGCAGTCTCTGTATCCTTCAATGACAATTCTGTACTTTTTTGGAGGAGCTTTGCAATCGCGATCACTGTTGGTGTCTTACCGGTACCGCCGGTGGTTATGTTCCCAACACATATAACAGGGGAGAGGAGGCGTCTTGTCTTCAAGATCCCTTTTTCATAAAGCCACTTTCTTATAACCCATATTATCCAGTATATGTATGAGAGAAATATAAGCAAGGTTTACATTAACAATCTGTTATATTGAATCAGGGTTGCCACCCGGAACTTGTTTAAGGGGCTATTTCACTTCTACGAATTGCATATCATACAACCTTTTATATAATCCACCCAGTTTTATCAGCTCTTCATGACGCCCCATCTCAGCAATCCCACCCTTATCAATGGCAATGATAATATCTGCATTTTTAATTGTTGAGAGTCTGTGCGCAATCACGAATGTTGTCCTCCCCTGCATGAGGTTATTCAGGGCCATCTGTATTATATGTTCTGATTCTGTATCAAGTGCTGATGTGGCCTCATCCAGTATTAGTATGGGAGGGTTTTTAAGAATTGCCCTGGCTATTGCAATTCGTTGTTTTTCTCCTCCAGAGAGCTTGATACCTTTTTCACCGATTATTGTGTTATAACCTTCAGGCATTTTTAATATGAAGTCATATGCGAATGCCTCTTTTGATGCCTTTATGACCTCTTCCATGCTGACATCTTTTTTCCCGTATGTTATGTTTTTCAGAACAGTGTCGTTAAAAAGAATAATATCCTGACTCACAATGCCCATCTGTCTTCTCAATGATGCGAGTGTGAAATCCCTTATATCAGCCGCATTAATATATATACTGCCTGATGTTGGCTCATAAAAACGCAATAATAAATTACCTATCGTTGTTTTACCACCACCGCTGCTCCCGACAATTGCAATCACCTGTCCATTATCCACCTCAAAGTTTATGTTTGAGAGGACGTATTTAGATGATGGGTCATATTTGAAAAAAACATCCTTAAACTCTATCTTCCCTTTCACATCTCTTAACTCTGTTGTACCCCTGTCAGAGATACGTTCTGTATCCATATCGAGAATAGAAAATATCCTTTCTGCTGCAGCGATGGATTGTTGAACGGATACGTGTATCCTGGTAAGTGACTTTATAGGGCTGTACATCATTATCAGTGCAGTAAGAAATGAGAAGAACGTACCGGTGGTTGATATCCCATTAATCACCTGGGAACCCCCGTACCATATGATTATGGCTGCAGCTATGGCAGCAAAGAATTCCATCATAGGGGGGGTAAGCTCTGAATATTTAACCCCCTTCATTGTCACCTTGAATAGTTTTCTGTTTTTATCTTTAAATTTTTCTATCTCATCAGCCTCCATACCGAATGCCTTTACAACAGATGTGCCGGTAAAGGTCTCATGGAGGATGGAGGTTATACCGGACATCTCCTCCTGTCCAATCTTGCTTACATGCCTCAATTTCCCCCCAAGTTTAATTAGCGGATAATAAGAGAATGGCAGGGCAATACATGCAATGATCGCAAGCCGCCAGTCACGATAGAACACAACACCTGTGAGCGCGAGTACAGTCACTACGTTCTGTATGAGGTCTTTAATGGATGTTGATACTGCACTGTTTATCAGACTGACATCATTCAATATCCTTGACATTAGTTTGCCGGTTGAGTTCTGCGTGTAGAATTGCATTGGCATTATAGTTGTATGCGAATAGAGTTCATTCCTGATATCCATGATTACCCTGTTTCCCACATAACGCATCAGGTAAGACTGTGAGTAAGTACAGATTCCTTTAATGAGATAAATAATAAGAATAGCAAGTGGGATGAGGAGCAGCATCTGCATATCCCTTTCAATAAATATCTTATCAAGGGCAGGCTGGACTAACCATGCGGCTGCAGCAGTTGTGCCTGACACCCCCAGGGCACAGAAGAAGGCAATAAGTATCCGGGGCCAGTAAGGTATGACATATTTTAGCAAGCGTTTGTACATGGTAAAATCCTATAGCATCCCTGCTATTACCTTTGCCACCCTCTCAGATGTGCCCGGCGGGCCGAGTTTAAGTCTCACTTCATGCAGTTCATTTTTAATTCGGTTATAATATATCCTGTCGTATAATATCTTTTTTACCTCTCCGGCTATCTTTTCCGGAGTGACATCTTTCTGGATCAATTCAGGCACTATCCTCCTTCCCGCGAGGATATTTACAAGCCCGATGTCTTTTACCTTTACAATTAACCTTGCAACTAAATATGTTAATGTTGATAGCCTGTACAATATTACCATTGGCTTCTCAAGAAGTGCTGCCTGTAACGTAATGGTACCTGATGCAGCAATGACTACATTACTTACATTCAGGACATCATTAGCCTCTCCCCAGACAAGTTTTACTTCCATATGATTTGCATCTCCCTTTTTTGATATCCTCCATCCGGATATAATGTCGTCTATCAAATTATAATCGAGCGAATCCGCTACAGCCATGATAAATTGAATTTTGGGGTTGTCCTTTTTCAGGATATAAGCTGCCTCGAGTATATCAAATAAGAGGGACCTTATCTCCCCGATACGGCTGCCCGGGAGAAGCCCGATAACCGGATTATTTATGTTTAAATCATACCTTTTTATCGTCTCTTCAAGAGGCCGTACTGAAAGTATTTCATCAACAAGCGGGTGGCCGATAAATGAGCAATCTATTCCTGCCTCTTTATATATTGCCTCTTCAAACGGTAATATTACGATCATCTTCTTTACCCTGTTTCGAAGGAGCCGTAACCTGCTTTTCCTCGACGCCCATATCTGCGGGCTTATATAGTATACTACAGGGATTCCGGCCTTTTTTGCCAAACCTGCAATTCTTATATTAAATCCGGGGAAGTCAATCAGAATTATAAGGTCAAGTTTGCGGGATATGATAAAATCACGTATAATACGATAAGCCCTTCTTATGGCCTTTAACCTCGGAAGGATCTCAAACAGACCTATAACACTGACCTCTGATGAATCTAAGAGTATATCAATACCCGCATCTTTCATCCTCTTCCCCCCAACTCCTGATATCTTTAAAGGCACCTTTTTAAACAGATGCCTTGCCAGGTCCGCTCCATATATATCGCCTGATGCCTCACCTGCTATCATTAAAACCTGCTTCATGAAATTAGTGTTCAGTAATGTTCAGAGTCGTTTCCCGGCATCTTCCACTATTTGTAAGGCGACCCTGAGGGCCTCCCTGCCATCGACACCGGTTACAACGGGTTTGTTTCGGTTACGGACTGATTCTATAAATGACGTGAGTTCAGCAAGCAGGGGCTCCTCTTTCTCAAGACTTATCTCCTCAGATGTGATCCCGGGAGCGCCGTCATGTGTAATCCGGCTGAATACAGCCATACTCTGCCGGCCATAATCAATGGATACATACGTATCAGGCTGAAATATCCTTATCTTCCTCATCTTATCTTTAGAAACACGGCTTGCAGTGACATTTGCTATACAACCATTATCAAATTCCAGTCTTGCATTGGCAATATCTATATGATTTGTCAGTACAGGTACACCTATTGCCCTGATATCATTTAGTTTGGATTTTACAAGGGAAAGGATTATATCAATATCATGGATCATCAGGTCCAGTACAACATCCACATCAATACCGCGGCCAACGTAAGGCCCCATCCTGTGTGATTCAATAAATCTTGGATTAGTTACATATTTTTTCATGGCACTAAATGCCTTATTAAAACGTTCGACATGTCCTGCCTGGATCAGGACACCATTCTTTTCAGCTTCAGTTATGAGGCTGTCAGCCTGGTCAATTGTTGTTGTAATGGGTTTTTCTATCAGTACATCAATGTTACGGCTGATAAAATCGAGTGCAATTGGATAGTGAAGGGTAGTAGGTGCTGCGATGCTTACAGCCTCTACCCTGTCAAATAATTCCCTGTAGTTGTAAAAAGGCCTTGTTTCATATTTATTGGCAATATCATCTGCCCTCTCCCTGTTTTCATCAGCAACTCCGATAAGCTCCACATCATTCATGGAAGAATATATGCGGGCGTGATGTTCACCGAGGTATCCAACACCTACAACTGCAACCCTGATCTTATTATCTATATGCATATATTATATCCCCACAATCGTGATGCCGGCCTCATCTGCATACTTTATCATGGAGTCCTTATCTATCATAACAGTCATGCCAGACTCAACAGCAAGCACTACAGCATTGACCTCTTTCATACAGCTTATGGTGTCAGGGCCTACAGCAGGGAGATCGAACCTTAAATCCTGTCCTGGTTTGCAGACCTTTACAACAACAGCTCCGCCATTAGAGAGTGCGCCTCCGCGCCTAATGGCCTCGTTAGTCCCTTCTATAGCCTCAACAGCAAGTACAGCACGATCTTTAACTATCACGCACTGACCTATATCAAGCCTGCCGATCTCTTTTGCTATATCAAAACCGAAATCTATATCTTTCTTTTCATCCCTCGATAATTTCCTCTTTGTTAGTATCTCCTTTTCTGCGAGTATTGATTCTATATAGGTAGTTGCATTATTTACAGTGATACCTTCCTTTTCAAGCTCTTCTGCTATGGCCCTGAGTATAGTGTCATCCTTACGGTCTTTCAATCTGATTAATAAAGAAAGGGCCCTTAAATCCGGTTTTATGTCACTGAACATGAATCTCTTGCTTATTCCGCCGGCCATAATGGCCTCTGTAATGCCCTCTGACTTGAATATCTCTATCAACTTTGACAATTGGCCTACCTTAATCCAGAATGTCTTATCTGCGGTTTTTTCTATATATTGTGGAGTAAGCCCTGTGTGTGCAACGATAACAGATATATAACCGTTTTTATTTATCTCCTCTGCAAGCAATACAGGAAATTTTCCGTCTCCTGCAATGATCCCAAGCCTTTTACCCATATAATTACTCCGGAGTTACCTGCAGATCCCTCTTTTTGAGTCTTTTATGAACTCGATTATCTTTTTTACATCCTCTGAATCATTTATCTCTTCTTCAATCTGTGTGATTGCATCTTTGAGTGATACCCTTGATCTGAAAATGATGTTATAAGCCTTTTTTATCTTCAATACCCTGGCCTTGTTAAACCCATGTCTTTTCAGACCCACGATATTGAGACCGAATAGTCTTGCCCTGTTTCCAACTGCTGATACAAATGGGATCACATCCTGGGAAACAGCAGAGCAGGCCCCGACCATCGCATACATCCCGATGCGTACAAACTGATGAATACCGGTAAGCCCGCCTATGATTGCATAGTCTTCTACCTTAATATGGCCCCCGAGAGTGGCTGCATTTGCCATAATGATATGATTACCAATCTTACAATCATGGGCAATATGTGCATAGGCCATTATATAATTATGGGAGCCAATAATCGTTTCGCCGCCGCCTTTCTTTGTGCCCCTGTGGACAGTGGTATATTCACGGATGATATTCTGGTCCCCGATCCTGACCCTCGTCTCTTCACCGGAGTAAGAGATATCCTGCGGCGGGGTCCCGATAGAAACGAATGGGGATATCCTGCAATTCTTCCCTATCTCTGTCCAGCCGTCTATAACTACATTTGATTCTACTATTGTGCCGGTACCTATCTTTGTGTGTTCACCGATTATTGAATAGGGTCCTATCTTCAGATCTTCCCCAAGCTCTGCACCTTTATGGATGATTGCTGTTGGATGAATCTCTCTCATATATTAGTCCTTTTTGTCTCCCACCATTGCCATGATCTCAGCCTCACAGACCTTCTCTCCTTCAACAAGGGCTACGCCCTTTAATTTCCAGAATGGTTCTCGTACCTGCATAACATCCAGTTCAAACCGTATCTGATCCCCTGGTATGACCGGTTTTCTGAACTTAGCCTTATCAATTCCTGTAAAGAGTACCATCTTGCTGGAGATATCCATTTTATGCTCAGTAGATTTGAAGGCAAGAACTCCTGCTACCTGTGCCATGGCCTCTATGATAAGCACCCCGGGCATTACAGGGAAACCCGGAAAGTGTCCCTGGAAAAATGGCTCGTTGATGGAGACATTTTTTATGCCCACGATCCTTTTATTCAATTCAATTTCAATGACCCTGTCCACAAGAAGAAATGGGAATCTATGTGGAAGTACCCTCTGAATCTCCTTAATGTCCAATATCTCCATGGTATCCTCCTTAAAAAATGATTATGATGATTGTCAGGCTGAAAGCCTGACCTATTAAATATTTCAGGTCAGGCATCATGCCTGTCAATTCTCTCGATCTCCCCAATCCTTCTCTCGATTTCAGATAGTTTCTGTTTCAGTTCAGGCAATTTCTCAAAAATTGCCATAGCCTTTAACCATTCCATGCGAGGGATGGCCGGCATCCCTGATATAGTCTGATCATCTTTAATATCCCTCGTAACGCCGGCCTTTCCGGCAACAGTCACGTTATCCCCAATACTGATATGTCCTGTAACGCCTGCCTGGCCGGCAAGTGTTACACTGTTCCCAATCTGAGAACTGCCTGCGACACCTGCCTGTCCTGCTAATATGCAATCTTCGCCAATAGTTACATTATGTGCGATCTGGACAAGGTTATCTATCTTTGTCCCCCGTTTAATAACAGTGTTCCCTATAGTAGCCCTGTCAATGGTGGTGTTGGCCCCAATCTCAACATCGTCTTCTATTATAACCCCTCCAACCTGTGGAATTTTATTATGAACCCCTTTGTATTTTACAAAACCGAATCCATCACTTCCTATGACCGCGCCGCTATGTACTATAACACGACAGCCGATTTTAGTCTCCTCCCTTATGGTAACATTTGGATATATGATGGTGTTGTCACCTATAAAAGAATTGGCGCCAATAAAAGTAAAAGGGTATATAATAATATTATCTCCCAATGAAACATTGTCTTCTATATGGACATGGGGATATATAGTTATATCCCTTCCATGCTTGAATCCTTTTCCGATAACAGCCCTCTTATCTATCCCCCCTGGTTTAAAGGGGAGATCATAGAAGATGTGCAGTAACTGAGAGAATGCATAATAGGGATTTTCAACTCTGATTGAAGGCAGCCTCTCAAAAGATACATCATTAGGAAGGACCACAGCCGAGGCATTAGTCTCTTCAAGATCTTTAAGGTACCTTCGATGTCCAAGAAAACTAATATCACCGGATGATGCCTCTTTGAGACCCGCCACGCCAGAAATCACAATATGTTCATCATATGCTGTCAATTCTCCGTTGAGCTGCATAGCGAGATCTATCAGTGGTATTTCTTTTTTGTTCACCTGAAAATCCTTCCCGAACACCACGCTGTAGGGACAAACCTTTAGGTTTGTCCCTTTCCTGTTGGACAGACCTAAAGGTCTGTCCCTACGTCTTCATTTATTATCCTTTTTGTCACCGGTCTTAATATTTTTATCCAGCTCTGATATTATGCGATCAGTGAGATTAAAGGATGGTTTTGCATAAAGTACGATATTTACCTCGAGGTTATTCAATATGATAGAAAAACCCTCTTTTTCTCCAATAGACTTTACTGTTTTATCAAGTTCAACATTGAACTCTTCAAGTTTTTCAGTCCTTCTTGCCTGTATCTCTTTCTGTAATTCCCCTACCTTTTTCTGATACTCCATAAATTTTTTCTGGAACGTTTCTTCCTTTTCCTGACGTGCCTCAGGACTTAGAATTGCAGATTGTTTAGAGATATCCTCCTGAAACTTTCTGAGTTCGGACTCTTCAATATCAACGATCTTCTGCCGGCTCTGAACATATTCATTGAGCGCGTCCTTTACCTGTTTCCCTGAAAGACTTTCATCAAGTACCTTCTGGGAGTCTACATATCCCATTTTAAACTCCTCTCAATTGGCAGGATTGACTGGATATGCAAACATGGCAATCCCGATGATTAAAAGATAAAAACCTTTTCTGATAATACTGATTTTCATATACCTCTCCTTTCATTTCATTAAAATAAAGTTCCTATAGAAAACTCCCAGATCCCCTGTTGCTCACCTGGCCTCGGATCTAAATTATAACCCCATTCGAGTCTCAAAGGCCCAATTGGCGAGAGCCATCTGAATCCCGCACCAACACTCGTTCTTAACTCAGATAATCTGACAGACTCGTCTTCAGCAAAACCTGACCCTGCATCATAGAATAAAACTCCATTTATCCGGGCCTCTTTAACAAGAGGGATTATATATTCTATATTAAATATCAACTCCTTGTCAGCACCTAAAAGGTCTCCTGTAACAGGGTCTCCGGCTATAGTGGCAGGTGTGGATGCCCTCCCATAATCAAACCCCCTTATTGTATATATCCCTCCCACATAGAACTTTTCATTAACAGGAAAGTCATGCCCCCGCAGTCCTTTACCGATTCCGAACCTGCCATGGATCAGGAAGGTTGTATCAAGTACTACCGGGAAATACCATGAGGTATCAGTGATAGACTTTACAAAGGCATTATTACCACCAAGGAAGGAATCGGCATATTCAACAGAGAGGCTGTTTTTGTTACCTGAATGCGGGTCCCAGTAATTATCCCTCGTATCCCTTGCTACTGATGTTGTAACACTTGCAGTTATGGACTCACCTTTCTCAAGTGGATAAGGCGGACTTCCGCTGACATTTATATTCTGTAAGCCATATGTAACTCCACCGCTCCAGTACTCTCCGATTGAACGTCCGACACCAATATTTCCACCCCTGCTGTTTATATTGTAATTTCCAAAATCCCTTACAGTATCAAAAAAGTTTACTGTAAGGGATGTAGGTGTATCCATAAACCATGGTTCTCTGAATGTGACGTCATAGCTTGTCCTGAGCTCGCCAAACTCACCCTTGAAACGCAGAAGCTCTCCTTTTCCAAAGAGGTTTCCCTCTGTAAGGTCTAACATACCAACAAAACCATATACAGAGCTATAGCCGCCTCCCATGCTGAATGCGCCTGTGGGTTTCTCTTTTACCTTTACATTCAGATCAACCATATCTTTAGTTACACTCTCAGGGGTGATTTCAATATTCTCAAAGAAGTTGAGATTATTTATCCTCTGAAAACTCCTCCTCAGCGCTGAGGTATTGAGATAGTCCAGCTCACTCAGTCGTATCTCCCTTCGTATAACCTTATCCCTGGTCTTTTCATTCCCGGCGATGTTGATCCTCCTTACCTTTACCTTTTCCCCCTTTTCAATAACAAAGGTGATATCTACTTTTTTTGAATCCTCATCCGATGTTATGTCAGGTGTCACACCTGCAAAGGCATAGCCCTTCTCCCCATATTTATCAATAATTGTTGACATATCACCACGCAGCATGCTGCGGCTGAAGATCATACCCTCTTTTGACTTTATCACCTCTTTTATTTCATCCTTACTGAATATATCATTACCCCTGAAATCTATATTATCGATACTGAACTGTTCACCTTCCATGACATCGAAGTTTATCCTCATCCATTTACCTTCTTCAATTATCTCAATCTCAGGACCGCTGACCTGAACATGGATATATCCCCTGTCTAAATAATAATCACGGATCCTGTCAACGTCACCCTCTGCCTCTATCTCTTTGTATATACCTGAACTTGAAAGCCAGGATGTAAGAACTTTGTATCGTTTTGTCTTCAGTGTCTTTTTCAAAGCCTTTTCCGGTATCTTTTCAGTACCGGAGATGCGTATCTCTTTAATCTTTATCTTTTTCCCTTCTTTTATAAAGAAGGTGACAGATGCCTTTTCATCTGAGACCCTGTCAATAACAGGGATAATAGTTGCTTCATAATACCCTTCCTCCCTGTAGAGGTCCCTGAGCCTTTCCACGTTTTCTTTTACATGTTTATTACTGAAAGGCGTCCCTGTGATAAGGGTGACCTTCTCCTTTAGTTTGTCAGTAGATATCTTATCATTGCCATCAAAGATTATATCCTTGAGTATTGGACGTTCCTTCACAGATATTATTAATTTAATTTCGTTATCGATTGTCTCTGATTTGATCAGGATGTCTTCGAAATAGTCAGTTGCATAGAGATTTTTTATATCTTCTCTTATCTTGTCGTCAGAATAGATATCACCGATTCTTGTCCTGAGTTTAGAGAGTATAGTAGATGCCTCTATTCGCCTGTTTCCAATGACCTCTATCATCTTTATACCGGAGGTTTCCTGGGCAATAACAATTCTATTTAGAGGTAAAAAAAGAAAACACAGGAGTAGTAACAGCGTGATAAACAGTCTTCCTGGACCCATCTCCTGCGTAAAACCCTCCCAAGTCCTTATAAAAGGATTGATTTTAAACATAAAATATTAACATTTCTTTCCTTAAGCTGTAAAGGAAAAATAATTGCGGAGTTTGCAGGAATGGAGTTTAAAGAATACTTGACAATAAAACCATCATTAATTTATTATCACAATCATGGAAAAACCGGATGATAAGCTTAAAGAACTGATGAAATCACTTGCCGATACTATAAGTCAGGTCTTTAGCGGGAACCTGGATATAAAGCATGCCCTCTCGATGATAGAGAAAGAGGGTTATCACGTTGATATGATACTGGCATCTGTTACAAGGTTGTCCAGGAAAAAGGATGATCAGTCAGATAATGAAGAAACAGGTGATATAAATGAATTTGACAGGTCATTCCTGAAGAATATTCGCATAAGACTTGACGAAGCAGACATAATATAGTTTATTTGGATGGCAATTTTCAGCATCGGATTGATGCTCAAAAATACCCCGTATTCTTCAGCATCAATGTGTGGGCTCTTAGCTCAGTCGGTAGAGCAGAGGCCTGAAAAGCCTCGTGTCCGCAGTTCAATTCTGCGAGAGCCCACCAAAAGTCCCTTGATATTCAAAGGGTTCCTAAGGCAGGTATAAAAACTACAACCGTCAATCAGTTGGATCGTAACCGGATTGTAACCGCACATTATTGACGATCCCATTCTTTAACAGCCTTTTCCTCCAATTCCTCTAACTCCTTAAAGATGGTAGAATTCAACCCCGTAATAATAACGGCACAAAGGGAAGTGTTGCCGGTGCAAACAAAGACCTTAAGGTAATCAAAGCCTTCCTGAATTACGCAAGGGTGTGTCAATATATTTGGTCAGCAAGTACCTGGGTCATTCCAGCGTGGATGTCACCACCAGGCATTACGCCCACATAGCGATTGAACAGACGCGCAAGGAGATTGATGTACTATGACAATAGTTGGCTCATTTTATGCTGCTGTATCATGCAGCTTATATGGTTTGATTTTGTTGAGCGTTTCAGCCATTTTATCGCGATGGACGGCAAGGTCATAGTCAATCTGTAGGCGCTCCCAGAAGCCATCAGATAGGCCAAAAAAGCGGGACAATCTCAAACCAGTATCAGTAGTAATGGCCCGCCTCCCTGCGATAATTTCACCGATACGTCTTTGCGGCACACCGATTTCCTTTGCAAGCCTATACTGCGTAATTCCCATCGGTTTTAAAAACTCCTCAAGAAGTATCTCCCCTGGCGTAGGGTACGGAACTTGTCTTTTACTCATAATAAAACCTCCTCAGTGATAATCCACAATTTCAACATCAATGACATTGCCGCTCTCAAATCTAAAGCATATCCGCCATTGATCATTAATGCGTATGCTCCATTGCCCCTGCCTGCGGCCTTTCAGGGCTTCAAGCCTGTTACCAGGCGGCACTCTCAAATCTTCTATTTTGCCTGCGACATTAAGAAATGCCAGCTTACGCATGGCAACTGCTTCAAATCCGGAAAACCGAGCAATGCGCTTGCCTTTAAACATCGCCTCAGTATCCCGACACTTAAACGAAGCAATCATGAACTAATACTAACGTAATGCGTTAGTATTGTCAAGCTTTATTATTAACTTCCCCCCTGCAAAGATCGAGGAGCCGGAGCTTCTCATTTGCGCGCTATTTCATATTAGCTACCATATATTATTTAACCACATCATAGCGGAAGTTGGGTTAGAATAATTTCAGACCGCTATATTAAAAGTTAAGATGTGGTCAACCCTGGATTTCTGAGCTACCCTTGCAATTAGGGCATCATAAATTACACCCCCTGATAGCCCCAGTTCAGCCATTTGTTTAATCACAGAACTATAATCAGAAGTAGAAAGAGGGGAAACTTTTCCTGCAGCTCCAATGTTCAACAATTGCAGCAATTAAGACAGAAGTATCAAACAGGCATTTCATTTTTTCCCTTGTGATGCTATCTTTCTAAGACGTTCCTCGCGATGAATGCGAATAGAATCTTTAATATTACCCGTTGCCATGCCCGAAAATACTAATACACCATCTTTAACGTGTAAAGGAGTTTCTTCTTTTAATGGTTTTAGTATTACCTCATCCTCAATGCTCTCTATATGTAACACCTCCCCTGGTTTTAAACCAAGGTTATCACGAATTTCTTTTGGTATCACCACCCTGCCAAATTTATCTAAGGTTGTTTCCATAATTGCCCTCCTTTATTGCCATTATAGAATGCCAAATGGCAGATGGCAACGGGCGGGCGGGGATAAAATAGGTGATATCTCTTGATTACTTGACTATGCTTTCTCAATCCTATAAACTTTCAAGTGCAATTAGGGAGCAGCAAATATTATGGATAGTTGCGACACATTAATCGAAGAGATAAAAAAACTCCTTTCCCCGAGAGAAGAGATTATTCTGGCCTATCTCTTCGGATCTTTTTCAAAGGGAATACCATCTTCCCGCAGTGATATAGATATAGCTGTTCTCATTCAGGAGGGCATATCCGAAGAAGAATATCCTTACGGCTACCGCTCAGAACTTTTAACATACCTAATTAAGGGTCTTCGAACAAACCGCATTGACCTTGTGATTCTGAACGATGCATCTCCATTCCTCAAATTTCAGGTATTACGTCATGGCAAAATCATCCTCTCAAAGTCAGAGAATATAAGAATCGATTTCCAGGTAAAGGTTATAACAAGGTATAACGATGTAAAAAGATTGATAGATATTCAGCATAGATACCTCTCTGAGCGTTTGAAAAACGGAACATACGGCAAAAGGTGATAGATACTACACTTATCAGGGAAAAACTGGGTGAACTGGAGACCTTTATACTCACGCTTAACAAACTTCGGAGCTATTCCCTGCAGGAGTTGCTGGAGGATAGGGCGAAGGCATGGTCTGTTGAGCATGGGCTTCAACTGGCCATTCAAACTGTGATAGATACAGGAAACCATATACTTGCGGCACAAGGTGAAATGGAGATAGAAGAATATGTTGACGTTATAGATAAACTTGGAGAGCGGGGTATTATCCCTGCTGCATTTTCACATTCTATTAGAGGGATGGCAGGTTTTAGAAATATACTGGTCCATGAGTATGCTGTAGTGGATCTTAAGAAGGTCTATCAAGTGTTGCAGAATCAATTAGATGATTTCAGAAAGTTCGCCAGATATATAGATGCCTATATGACCCCCTTTGAAAAAGGGCTGTGATAATCCCCTAATAACCGGCCTTATAACAGAGGGTAATATTATCATCAACCGCCTTATGGAAAACTTCATTCAGTCACCCCTTTTTGCCTTTATCCTTGACAGTTTGCTTAAATATGGGTTAACGTATTTTTAAAAATGAAGTAAATGGCACATTCCCGATAGCTTGCTAAAAAAACAGGAGGTAGAGAATGCCAAAGCCAAAATATCATATCCTCTTATGCACTAACACACGTCCGACAGGGCATCCAAAGGGTTCATGCGGAGAGAAGGGCGCCCAGAGTGTTGCAATGAAGTTTAATGAAGAACTTGAAAAGAGAAACCTGTATGGGAGGGTTATTCTTTCAGGTTCTACATGTATCGGTATGTGTAATTTCGGTCCAGTTGTCCTGATCTATCCTGATGCAGTCTGGTACCATGGGGTCAAGGCAGATGATGTGACTGAGATCATGGAGGAGCATATTATGAAGGGTAAACCTGTAGAGAGATTGATGATACCTGATAGTGCGTGGGGAGAATGAAGATATTATTCCTGGGTTCCGGTACTTCAACAGGTGTGCCTGTAATAGGTTGCAAGTGCAGTATCTGTAGTTCTGATAATCCTAAGAATAAACGGACACGTGCCTCCATCCTTATATCTAACAATAGCAGGAACATACTCATTGATACAGCAACGGATCTTAGATTTCAGGCCCTCACATACAGCATTGAAAGGATTGATGCAGTCTTCTTTACCCATGCCCATGCTGACCATATCCATGGGATTGATGAGTTAAGAAGTTTCAATCACCTGCAGGGGGGGGCAATCCCCTGTTATGGGAGTGGTGAAACATTGGAGGCAATAAGGTATAAATTTGGTTATGTATTCAATGGAGGGGACAGCCCTAATAACTGGACACCCAGGCTCCTGATGAATATTATTGAAGATCCGTTTGAACTCTATGGTTTAAGGATATTACCCCTTAAGATATTCCACGGTGATAGCATAATACTTGCCTATAGGATTAATGATATGGCCTATGTAACAGACTGCAGCGGGATACCTCATGACTCCATGGATTCTTTGAGGGATATGAGACTTCTTGTGCTGGATGCAACACGCTATCAGCCTCATAGTAAACACTATGGACTCTCACAGGCGATAAAGGTTATTGAAGAATTAAAACCGGAGAAGGCGATATTAACGCACCTCTCCCATGCATTTGAACACGATAATGTAAACAAAGAGTTGCCTCCTGGTATTGAGCTTGCCTATGACGGGATGATTATTGAAAATGCATAGCGGGCCGGAAGGAATTTATAAAAATGGAATTTATTCCCCCTGAATTAAATACCCCTACCTATATTGACGTCCTTGAACAATTCGACGCAGCAGCAGACTGGTTCTGCCTTGACAGGAATATATGGAAACGGTTAAGGCTTCCGCAGAGGGCCCTTTGCGTTACTATGCCAATAAGGATGGATAATGAAGAGGTGCAAGTCTTTCAGGGGTTCAGGGTTCAGCATGATACATCCCTTGGTCCAACAAAGGGCGGGGTGCGTTACCATCCGGGTGTGAACCTCGGTGAGGTGGCTGCACTTGCAATGAATATGACATGGAAGTGTGCACTAGTTGGTCTTCCATATGGCGGTGCAAAGGGCGGGATCAGGTGCAATCCCAAAAATTTGTCAAGGAGAGAGTTGCAGCGCCTTACAAGACGCTATACAGCAGAGATTCTACCTCTTATAGGACCTGATCATGATATACCCGCTCCTGATGTTGGCACAAATGAGCAGGTAATGGCATGGATGATGGATACATACAGCCAGCAGCGCGGGTATGCAGTGCCTGGTGTTGTAACAGGCAAGCCTATATGCATAGGCGGGTCCTTAGGAAGAGAGGAGGCCACAGGCCGTGGTGTTGTATATATTACTCTTGAGACCTTGAGACATCTTGGGATAAAGGCAGAAGGGAGTACTGCCGTAGTTCAAGGGTTCGGAAATGTTGGTTCTATTGCTGCCCGGTTCCTTATCTCCAATGGTATTAAGGTAGTCGGGGTGAGTGATTCAACCTGCGGGGTCTATAACAGTAATGGTCTCGATATTTCAGCTCTGATTTCATATAAAAAGTCCAAACATACACTGGAAGGTTATTCAAACGCTGAGATGATAACAAATGAGGAACTTTTTGGATTAGAGTGTACAATCCTTGTTCCTGCTGCGCTCTCAGGTCAGATAACAGAGGAGAATGCAGGCAGGTTAAAATGCAGAATAATTGTTGAGGGTGCGAACAGCCCTACTACCAGTGGGGCAGACGAAATATTAAGAGAGAGGGGAGTTTTTGTTATACCGGATATCCTCGCAAATTCCGGGGGTGTGATTGTCTCATATTTTGAATGGGTGCAGGATCTTCAAAAGTATTTCTGGAAGGAGAAGGAGATAAATGAAAGGCTGCAGGAGGTCATTATTACTGCTTTTAATGAGGTGTTGAAGTTCTCTATATCTGAGAATATTGATATGAGAAAGGCATCCATGGTTAAGGCTATAAAGAGGCTTGCGGACGCACACCTTGCAAGAGGGCTATATCCATGAAGATATATGTTGATGCAGATGCATGTCCTGTTAAAGAGGTTGTCTGCAATGAGGCATATACACGTAGTATCCCTGTGATTATGGTGGTTAGCATGGCCCATAATATATATCCAGCGGAGGGAATGGATGTTATCAGGGTGGATTCTTCGTTTCAGGCCGTTGATATGGCAATAGTTAATGCAGCAGTTTCAGGTGATATTGTGGTTACATCT
>Ga0209343_10000744_pt1 | contig 45179 bp, 37 predicted proteins | sample RifCSPlowO2_02_FD_184026 | JGI IMG/M metagenome (GOLD analysis project Ga0209343, IMG submission 184026) | Groundwater microbial communities from Rifle, Colorado - Rifle CSP2_plank lowO2_0.2 (SPAdes) (version 2) | ecosystem: Environmental > Aquatic > Deep subsurface > Groundwater | place...
TGACCGTTTTTTACAATCTGCTACAATACGAGCATGACTACATTGTTAGAAAAAGCAGTAAAAAAACTCGGAGATCTGCCTAAAAAACTCCAGAATAACTACGCGTCAATAATTTTTGAGGAATTGGATAATGAGGCTCGTTGGGACAAGCTTTTTTTCGGCACTTCCAGCAAGAAAATCAAAAAAATGGAAAAAATTGCGCGCTCTGAAATTAAGAAAAAAACAAACCCTCTCGGTCAGTTTCTAAAGATTTAATGATCTCCAGTACAACTGAAAAGTTTGAATAGAGCTATCGGTTATCTAAAAAATGATCAAATGTTCTGGTTTTGGATTGGCAATCATGATGATTACGAGCGATTTCTGTCAAAATTGTAATTTAGCGGCAAATCGACGACGTTCGCGTCTACAACCGCGCGCTATCTGCGGATGAAATCAAACGCCTCTACAACCTCGGCCGCTAAACTTTTGGACATCGGATGTCCCAAAGTTATTCCAGAAGATAGCTTTTTATTACACTTTCTTCAAAATCAATCTCTTTTAACCATTCTAAAATACTCTTTCTATAATTGTTTTCGCCGCCAAAATAATCCAAAAGTAATTTTCTATTTGTAACCGATGGAAAATTATTTTTCCCGAGATAATCAAGATGGCTCGACCATCTGTATAATTCAAGATATTCAAAGACTTTTTTATAATTATGTATTTTTCGTTCTCTCCACTCTGGAAATTTAAGATCCAATGGGTTCAGATGGATATAATAGGGGATATGAATAAAATGAGCATCTCTTTCAATGGCTACACACTTATACTTACCCTGAAACAAGGCACCGCTCCTATCGTATTTTTCATTAAAATATTTTGCATACCCCATATTCAGTTTTTTCATAAACAAGGAAATCGCGTCGTCTTGGCGCGGCATAACCAAGAGGTGGTAATGATTGGGCATCAAAACAAACGCAAGGATATCCACCAGTATTTTCCTCGGCTTTCTCTCAATCCTAACTTTGGGACGTCCGATGTCCAGAGTATTGGTAAAAGTATATAATGCGTCAGGAACCGGATTGGCATCGTTGAACTCAAATAGGTCGTGGATAAAACGCAAATGGTCTTCTTTGTCCATAAATATTTTGCGTTTGTCGACGCCTCTGTTTAAAAGGTGATAGATTTTACCGCTTATTGCTTTTGGGTTCATAGATCCAGTTTAAATCTTTGGACATCCGATGTCCAGAAGTCCAGAAGTTATACCCGTTTAGAATTTTAAAATTTGAATTTAGAAATTGTTTAGGATTTAGAGTTTGGATATTAGAATTTTAAGGCAGATAGCGGTCTCATCGATTTACACTGAGCATAGTCGAAGGGCGACGTCCGCGTCTATAACCGCGCACTGTCGGGGGATGAAATCAAACGGTTATATAATTTAGGACGTTGATATATACCAGTAGTATGCTAGACTATTCCATATGACAACAACAATGGTAAAAAATAAAATTGCGAGCTTAGAAGCTCAAATTATTTTACTAAAAAAAGCCATAAAACCGAGGCTAGATTTAAATATTGACGAAATCAATTGGCAGAAAGTTAAAAAAGCGGTAAAAAATGTTAGATTGAAGACCTACAAAAAGGTATATGGATAAGCCGTCTGCTTTTATAGATTCCAGTGTTTTTATTGCCGCCCTCCTTTCAGACTCTGGCGGCTCTTTTTATATTTTGAATAATTTCGCAGATAAAGTAATTTTTAAAACAAATAATTATGTTCTCGATGAAATAAACGGCGTTTTGAATGAAAAATTTTCTGAACAAAACAATTTATACAGCACACTATTTCTTTTACTTAGCGTAGCTAAAATTTTAGTATTATCTAATCCGCCAAAAAGTTCGCTTGCAAAATTAGCCAAGATTATTTCTAAAAAAGACACCCCAATCTTAGCTGGTGCGATTGAACATTGCGATTATTTGATTACTCTTGATAATGAATTTTTTAACGAACAAGTTGCTGATATGGCTAAACTTAAAAATCTACAGATATTCAAACCAAAAGATTTTATCCAATTATTTCGTAATGAAAAATAAACCGGTCTCATCGATTTACCCTGAGCTTGTCGAGGGACGACGTCCGTATCTACAACAGGGCGCTGACACCTGCCGAGATACAAAGATTATATAATTTGGGACGTTAATCAACTTTTGGACATCGGATGTCCCAAAGTTATTCCAAAGCTTTATAATTTGGGGAGGTGAGAAACTTGTAGAAATTAGTTGAAATTGTTAGATTTGAGAAACTATGTTTTCTGATTGCATAACATTGATCAAAGAATGGTGCGGACTGAAAAGCGATTTATGCGGAAAAGAAAGTAAGGTAATTTTTAAGCAGGGCGATATTTGGTGGGCGAGCCTCGGAATGAATTTAGGAGAGGAAATGTTTGGAAAAGGAGAAAAATTTCGGCGGCCAGTTTTGGTGTTCAGAAAATTCACAGGTAATTCATTTTTAGGATTACCGATTACAAAGCAAGAGAAGCGCGGGAGTTGGTATGTCGAAATTACTATCCACAAAGAGAGGCGATGGGTCATGTTAAATCAGGCGAGAATCCTCGATAAAAAACGGCTCACCAATAGGATCGGTGAGCTAGACGACACCGATTTTCATAAAGTGAAGGCAGAATTTTTGAAGTTCTACGATTCTTAAAAAATCGTCACCCCGCCTTTGGAGCGGGGATCAGTGGGAAAATCCCAAATTGTATTTTAAGTATAGCAAGCCAATAAACGCTGTCAAGTCGGCTTTTGTGGACAAGTTTTCGGCCTCATCGACGACGTCCGCGTTTACAACAGGGCTTTAACCTCCGATGAAGTTAAGCGATTGTATAATTTAGGAAGGTAGCGAATTTGCAATTTTTATTAGATATACTATACTGTGTTTATGAAACGAATCATACAATTTCATATTTCCAAAGGAGATAAATATTATGTCGCGGAGGGCGTTGATGTAGCAGTTGTAACGCAGGGGAAGACTTTAGACGAACTGGTTATGAATATTAAGGAGGCGGTAGAGTTACATTTTGAGGGTGAGAACCCAGCTGATTTTGGATTTGAGAAAGAGCCATCCGTACTCGCAAACATTGAGCTATCTTTGGCTCATGCCTAAATTAAAAGTTTTATCCGCAAAAGAGATTATCAGGATTTTTAAATCTTTTGGTTTTGTTGTTGCTGGACAAAAAGGCAGCCATATCAAATTGGAAAGAGCTCTAAAAAATTCAAGTCAAACTTTAACTATCCCGAATCACAAAGAAATTGATCACGGAACCACGAGCGCAATTTATCGCCAGGCGCTTAAATTTATTTCAGAAACAGAATTAGAAAAGCATTTTTATACAGAGTAACGGATAGCCTCATCGACTTACCCCGTTAGATGCGAAGCCATCTAATCGGGGCGATGTTCGCATGTACAACCGCGCGCTGACGGGGGATGAGATTAAGAGATTGTATAATCTTGGCAGGTAGACATATATTTTAAACTATGCTAGAAATATATTATGGATACTAACAATAAAACCATTGTAGAGGCCCCGGAGTTAAGCAAAATTTTAAAGCCAGAACATGAAAATAAATGGGTGGCTTTTTCTCCAGACTATAAAAACGTTGTCTCTGTCGGCGACACTTTAAAAGAAGCCGTTTTAATGGTACGGGAAACGGAAAGGGAAAATGTTGTGTTTTATAAAGTTCTGCCCCCGAATTACGAGCCAGCATTTTTATGAAGTATAAATACTCGACAGTTTTCCCGCCATCGTATACAAAAAAATTTATACGGCGTCCGATGGTGGAAATTGAGATTTTCGGGCACAAAAGCAAGCTAAAACAACTGGCTCTTATAGATTCGGGAGCCGATTATTCTTTGTTTAATTTTGATATCGCAGAACTTGTGGGAATTGATTTAAAAAACGCAAAGCAAGATAAGGTGACCGGCATAACCGGACATGGAGAAATATTTTTTACTGACATTGAAATTAAAATTGAGCATCTTGATAATAAAATAAGAATTCCTGCCGGTTTCATAAAAAGCCCGCATGTCTCGGTGCTATTGGGGCAAGAGGCGTTTTTTGATCTTAATAGAATAAAATTTGAACGCGATCACAACACCTTTGAAATAAATCCTGTCGGCAAATAAATTCAACGGCCAAATCGACGACGTCCGAGTGTACAACAGGGCGCTGACGGGGGAGGAGATTAAGAGGCTTTATAATTTAGGGCGTTGACCGTTTTTTACAATCTGCTACAATGGCGTTATGGCAACTGTAACATTATTACAAAAATCTAGTGCAAAAAAGATGAGCGTAGAGATTGATCTTAATCAATGGGAAAAACTGGCCGATGTATTTGGTTTTTATAACCCCAATTTCATCAAAATTATAAAGAAATCTTTAAAAGAATCGCGTGCTGGCAAAGTAAAAAAGATTAATTCATTGCGGGATCTCGAAAAGTAACTTTTTTATGCTGGATATTTTTGTTACGGCAACGTTTGCTAAGTCCTATCAAAATCTTCCAGAAGTGATTCGCAAGAAAGCTGACTCTAAAACAACAATTTTCAAGCATAATCCATTTCATCCGTCTTTACGCACCAAGAAACTCGAACCGCATAATGAGGAAGTGTGGAGTTTTTGGATTGACAGAGATTACCGAATTAAATTTCGCTTCGCCGATGCGACGCGTGCTCACTTTTTATTTATCGGCAATCGGAAAGATATTTATCGTTGATATATCCTCATCGATTTACCCCGAGCTTGTCGAGGGACGATGTTCGCATCTACAACAGGGCACTGTCGGCGGCCGAGATACAACGACTATATAATCTCGGGCGATGAGGCTGGTTAACCACACATTGGTTGTACGCTTTAGCTCATTGAGACTGTGTTATAATATTTAGATGGATCCCGTTTTGAATTTAATACAAAATCCGTCGTGGGATATGATCGCCTTTTTCGTGCTTATGGCCTGCGGGTTTTTTTGGGGAGTGTCTTACGGTAAAAAATCGCTCTCAATGGTCATCGTTGGCGTTTATGTGCTTTTTTCTCTGTGGCCGTTCGTTCCAGTAAATATTGTAACCGCAAACCGCGCGCCGGTTGAGATCTGGGCTTTCCGCGTCGGCATGTTTATAGCGCTTTTGATGCTTTTGCTGTTATTTATGTTCAGAACTTTCCGCGCGGCGCTTAACGGCGATGGCGTTTGGTGGGAAATATTAATACTTTCCGTATTGGGAGCAGGGCTTCTTGTTACGATTTTTCTCGGTATGGCTCCCGCTGAAGTTATTACGGCTAATCAATTGGGCTTCTCGCGGCTCGCGCTTCAATTCTTTTCAAATTCCGCATTCACAACATGGTGGATGGTTCTGCCGATCCTGGGGGTCTTGTTTTTATAGAATGCTTAGATCAATTTCCTGTCTGGTGGATGCGTGAGGGATCGAACCTCCGACCTCTATTCCCGATTTTGCTAAAATCTACGATTTTATTGCAAAATCGTGGATCCTCGATAAATCACAAAATCAAAGATTTTGGATTTATCGGGACTTATCAGGACAGTCCCGATTTAAACTCTCAGTGGGCGACGGAGGGATCGAACCTCCGACCTCTGTCTTATCAGGACAGCGTTCTACCACTGAACTAGTCGCCCATTTAAATGTTCTGCAGACCCGATTAGGCTAAATTAGCAGATTTATAGCGATATATCAATAATTCAGTATTTTGTGCTAGGATGGTTTTAAACCTAGTTGGGAGGCGACTAAAACCTGCCTGCCAGCAGATAGGGGTCGAAAAAGCTTTATAATATAACGTATTATTTTAATATTATGGCGAATGTGCCAGAACCAGTTGTGGTTACAGGCTATTGCGTAAAATGCCGCATTAAGGATCGCGTTATGAAAGACGCGAAAGAGGTTTCGATGAAAGGAAAAGGCGGCGTTGAGCGAAGGGCGGTGACGGGTACCTGCGAAGTTTGCGGTACCAAGATGTTCAAGATTTTAGGCAAGAAACAGTAAGAACACCTGACGAATAGCGCACGCGAATCAAACAAAAAATCCCGATTAAACCATTTATGTTCGGGCGTTTTGGAGTTCTTACGGCGCGGAGTTCTTACCAGATAAACGATGGCGAATAAAAAAAGTCCGCGACCTTTTAGTCGGGACGTTTTTGGCGCTTATTTATACAGTTTCTCAAAATATGCGCCGAGTGTTCTTTTCATAGACCATCGCTCCATTCTTTCGCGATTTGAATTCAGCATTTTTCTGTTCCAGTCTTTCCGATTGAAGTAATGCATGGTAAGCGCATTATTCACCGCCTCCTTCAAACCTTCGAAGTCGGCATTGTCCTGCGTAAAAATATTAGACATGGGAGCGTATGTTCCGAAAAGAAATCCGTTCGTTGGCTCCATTTCACAAGCCCAGCCATCGGGAATCGTAAGGTTGATGGCGCCGTTTGCTTTCATTCCGGACGTGCCACTTGCTTCATTTGGCGACCGCGGAGTATTTATCCAGATGTCCGCCGCGCCTTGGAGTTCTTTCATCATGCCGAGTTCGTATCCAGGCAACAGGACAAGATTTGGAAAATCTTTCGATTTGCTTAATTTCAGCAAATTATTCCAGTCATCGATCCTATCCTTGTCATCAGGATGCGGCTTGCCGGCGATTATGAGTTGCAATTTTCCGTTTTTTAAAATATTAGATGCCCATTCTGCGTCGCGGAAAAAGAGTTGTGGCCTTTTATAAGCCGCCCAACGCCTGCCCCAGCATCCAAGAGCTATATTCGGATCAAACCACGGAGCATATTTATTTATGACCTCAGATTTATGTGCCAATTTCGCCGCGGCTGTTTTTTCCGGAGTATCCGCGTCTTTGAAATCCTCGTATTGCCAAAAATCCTGATCGACTCCGTTCGTGATCCCGATAAGCGGCGCAATTCCATCCATACCTTCCCACATATCTTTAGCAACGCCCAAATGTTTTTGTGAGACCGCGTTTGCTTTGCCTGACAACCGCATACAACAAGATGCCAGATTAAATTGTCCAAACGGATCACCTCCTAATATTTTTAAAAGCTCAACATTCAGAGGGCCATGCCCGTTCAAGTTCATCATTTGGGAGACAACACTAAAATCGAAAGATTCATTGCCGGCGGGAACAGGCGTGTGCGTCGTAAAAACAATTTTTGACTTGCAATGTTTTACCGCTTCTTGTAAAGTCATATTTTCAGATTCGAGTAGCGTTCTGTTCAGCAACTCAAGCGCAGCGAACGCACAATGGCCTTCGTTCAAATGATATTTCCGCGGACGATATTTAAGCCTTCTCAAAGCTTCAACCGCGCCTTGCCCTAAGATCTGAAATTGAGCGACTTTACGCTTTCCAAGTTCCTCGGTATTGAGACCGCTGTGGCATGTGCCGCCATACAAACGGCGAGTATTTAATCTGGCCAGATAGTCATTTTGTTCAATATCTGTATCGAGCAAGTAAATAGGAGCGGTGTTAAATATGTCCTTAATTTGCCAGACCTTCACCCAGTTTATTTTGCCATTTACTTCGATCGGGAACAAAATGCCAGTATCGTCTAAAAATTCTTGTTCGCGCTCCCACCGGACATACCGGATTCCCATCTTGTTTTCATCAATATATTGATCATAATAGCCTTCGCGCGCAAGCAATGATACAAACACCATATTGTAGCCCATCTTCGGGGCTGTTCTCGCGGAATCTCCCTCAACTACGCCTAAACCACCGCTGTAAAATGGCAAGCGTTGATCGATCGCGATTTCTGGGCTTATAGAAGCAACAACTTCATTATTCGTATCCATATAACCTCCGGTTTTTATTGTTTTCAAAGGTCTTTTGACTTTACGACAATACCACGAAAATAGATTGTTTGCAATAACTCAAATTCACGTAGGAATGAACCATTGTTTTTTTGGTTTTTTTCTATAATATATAATCAGATAAAAAAATTCGATGCCGAAGCTCTATAATCTCCATGTCGCGCTCGGACTCCATTGGTACCAGCCCTACACCCAGAAACCGGAAATACTAAAAAAAATCGCCGAAGAATCATACATTCCGATCCTAAACTCGATAGAACGAAATTGCCTGGGAACAATCAATTGTGATATCGCCGCTTCGCTTATTTTTCAGCTGGCAAGCGGCGCTCCAGAAGTTTTGGAAAGGTTCAGAAAATTGAAAGATCACGGGAAAATATCTTTAGTAAATACCGCGGCTTATCATCCGATCCTGCCGCTCGTGCCTTCCGAATACGGAAAAAGGCAGCTTGAAAAAAACAAAAAAGCATATCTCGAACACGGCTTGATAGGAGCCAAAGAAAGATTATCCGGCGTTTTTCCGCCAGAGATGGCTTATGGTGACATTTTGACGCAGATATTCTCAAAAATGAAATATTCATGGACTGTAACCGATGACCTTCCTTTCAATATATTTTATAAAAAGCCGACTCCGGCGACATTTATCGCAAGTGTCAACGGTATTGCGTGCCTCCTGCGCTCGCGCCTATGGTCATCGGAGATGAGTTTCAGCATGCCCAAAGGCGATGAATTTGCCGAAAAACTTTGCCGTGAATTTCCGAAGCAATTTAAAGATAATGTTTATCAGGCTTATATTGTGCTATGGACCGACGCCGAAACTTTCGGGGTACATCACAAGAGTGCGGTTGGACATTTTCTTACTCCGTTTTTCACAGCCGTGAAAAAATTACCCATGAATCTTGAGTCATGTGAGTCTCTGCCGCGGCTTTATCCTACAAAAAAGATTGTTGTGCCGGCCGGCAGCTGGTCCTCGAACGCGTCTGATATCGAAACAGCGCCATACAATATTTGGAAGTATCCGAAAAACGAATGGACAATATTGTGGTGGAAACTTGCAGATATTATCTTGAAAATAGACAGCGAATATCCCGAATCCAGGGAATTGACCGGCAAAGTTCTTTATTCCTGCCAAACCTGGTGGTGGTCGCTCTACAAAAATAAAGATCTTTTCTTGTGGGCGGTACCCGATCTCAAAAAAGCTCTGCAATTCGGAAATCAAGAGGAAAGAAAAACGGGAGACGACTTAATCTCCCGCCTTTCTGATTATTAGCCCGGTATCCGCCGGGTTTTTTATTTTGCCCAGAAGACGAATGTGAATAATTTATGTCCTTTTCCAAGATCACGTTCAAAAAGAGAAGCCTTGCCATCTTTAGATTTTCGCAATTCTTTACCCCATTCTTTCGGGTCTGAAGGGTCGACATCTGCATGTTTTCCGGAAATGGCCGAAGCCTTTATTGTTGTCATAGAATCCAGATGCGCGTAGATTGTTTCCAGCATATCGTAATCATGCTGATTCGGATGCTGGTTTAGGGTGGGATCCAAGGAATAGTCCATGCAAGTGCCGAGCGGCGAATTGTAAAAATCTTCATCTTGATGGTCTAGTCCCAAAGTGTGCCCGACTTCCTGGCAAAGAACGAGATTCCTCCACGCCGGAGTGTTATATTTTGCTGTGTTAAAATAGGTATCGTTAACTTTTACGTATCCTTGCGTAATGTGCCCGCCCTTCACATAAATGCCGGCGATACCAAGCCAGCCATTTTTACCATATTTGCTATTGCAAACTTCAACTCTGCCCAAGGTCGGTTTGCACCTTCTCGGGTCCGTACCACCGGCAACGATCGTTGTATCAAGTACTGCGGACTCGCTCCAATCCGCGGATGATGTTCCTAAATAAGAATCCCACGCGCCTGAAACGTTATCTCCCAATTTCAGAGTAAACGGATTGGCTGTTCTTGCCCAATGATATCCTCCCCACGAATGGGTTGCCCCTGTCACCAAAGCAAGCCCAACTGTGGCTAAAACAGAAGCTCCTATAATAACTTTGCGATGCGTTTTTATGAACATCTTATCTATATATTAAAACTAATAATACCGATAATACGCCCATTATACTCCCGCGGAAGTTGAAAGTCAAGTGTAGCTTGGAATACACGCTTCGATTATATCTTCGCGCACCACATTTTTGCTTGAGGGTCAATCTTGCAAGAAAATTTTATGCGAGTACACTCTTGCTTATATGTTTGATCAAGTAAAAGAAAGGGCGCTTAAAATTACAGAAGCGTTATATCGGACTACTGAACTTTTTTCGGATGCCGAACCGTTAAAATGGTCTCTTCGGCAAACTGCCTTGGAAATTTTGAACGCGGCTCCGCAAGATCTGCCGAAATTCGAGGCGCTTGTCAAGAATCTTTTTTTGAAACTAGAACTGGCGTCCAGCGGCACGTTTATTTCGAAGATGAATTTTGATGTTTTGAAAAGAGAATACACAAAATTGTTATCGGACATTGTCTCTTACAAAGAAAGCTATCAGGCATTATTGGACGACATAACCCGTTCGCCTGAGTCTAGGCGGATATCGGACACTGTAAAGGAGGTTGTTCAAATAAAAAAAGAAGAGACCAAGAAAACCAATAGCAATAACACCGGTAGACGCCAAGCTCTTCTTGAGAAGCTAAAGGAAAAAGGCCCCAGCAGCGTGGGGGAATTAGTGGGCACATTTAATGAACCGATTAGCGGAAAAACGGTTCAGCGCGAGCTTAATGCCATGGTCATGTCCGGCGACATAAGGAAAGAAGGCGAAAAACGTTGGAGGCGATACTTCATATAAGTTATCCACAATACCTATGTTTGCTAACGAATTTAAAGGGTTTTATACTTAAATTAAGGTGAAATGATAGTGCAAAAAGAGGCAAGTTGAAGGGGATTTAGGTTCAAATTTAAGCCAAGGACTTGGCGCGCTTTGTTGGCTTATGGCATCTGTAAAACTAGTTTGCAGGCAATAGGTAACTAAGGACTATAAACTGCAAACTGATTGACAGATGCCAGCAGCTAAAATGCTGGGGAGATGTACGTTGAAAAATAAATATGCAGAGCGAGAATTCAAAAGTTATTTCATTCGCAATTTATCGGAACTGTTAAGTCGGGTCGATTTTAACGTATATGAAAATATATTTAAAAACGCGACTTGGCTCCGAAAGAAAATATTATTAGGTTGTTCGAAAATCCGGAAAAATTAATTTTAGTCGAATTTATTTTGCCGGTAATTTATTAAAAATTTATCAATATGAATTCACTTAGAAATAAAACTGCAAGAAAGATCACTTCAGTTTTATTGAGCGCGAGCACCACGGTGTGGTTGGTTGGCGCATCGGCGTTGGTGCCGATGGCAGCTTCAGCCGACGCGGCTACGGATGCTCTTATTGCTCAATTGCAGGCGCAGATCGCCGCATTGACTGCTCAAATCAACGCTTTGGCCGGATCACCATCCGTTCCGAGCGCGGTAGGTTGCAGTTTTACCCGGGACATGACTTTAGGTTCACGGGGTAGCGACGTGACTTGCTTGCAGGATTATCTGACATCAACAGGCCACTTTAGTTTTTCAGGGGGATCAACCGGATACTTTGGTTCAATAACCAGATCAGCGGTTGCGGCTTGGCAAGCGGCGAACGGAGTCGCTCCGGCCGCTGGATATTTTGGAGCGATTTCTCGCGCCAAGTATTCTTCAATGGCAGTAGTTACTCCTCCGCCTCCTCCGGGACCTACACCGGTTCCCGTTCCTACTCCTGTAGGACAGATTGGCGGAAGTTTAATGGTTAATGCCGGTACACAGCCATCAGCAAGTCTTTTCCCGGAGAGTGCGGCTCGAGTTCCTTTCACAGTCCTTCAATTGACTGCAGGAAGCAACGATGTGACCGTAAGCTCCGTCTTGGTTGAAAGGACGGGCTTGGCTCAAGACGCGGCAATCGATGGCATTGTTCTCTTGGATGAAAACGGAGTTCAACTCGGTATTTCAAAGACTTTGAATTCTGTTCACCAGGCAAGTTTGAACGAGCCATTTATTGTTAAAGCCGGTCAGACCAGAACCATGACGGTTGGAGCCAACGCTCCGGCATCGCTTGATAGTTATGCCGGTCAGGTTGTCTACTTATCGGTTAAAAATGTTACTTCAAACGCCTCATCAGTGCTCGGAACATTCCCGCTCACAGGTGCCGGCCATACGGTCAACGCCTCTCTTGCTATCGGTTCAGTAACCATGGCCAGAGGAGCGACTGACCCGGGTGCGTCAGCTACAAAGAGGTTGGACACGGTTGCTTACACCTTTTCAGGAGTAAGAGTAACCGCGGGTTCAGCCGAGAAAATTTACATGAAATCATTCAGGTGGAACCAGACAGGTTCAGCCGGAGCTTCGGACTTGGCTAACGTCAAGACCATTGTGGATGGTGTTGAGTACGATGTAATGGTTAGCTCGGATGGTAAATACTACACCACAGCCTTCCCCGGAAATGGTCTTCTTATAGACAAAGGATTTTCCAAGGACATTTCCATTAAGGGCGACTTGGTAGGCGGAACATCAAGGACTGTAGACTTTGATGTTGCCAAGAGGACCGATATCGGTGTTGTGGGCGAAACCTACGGCTACGGTATAATTCCTCCGCAAACAGGCGCATCAGACCCGACGGATGACACTGCCGCATTTAGCAGTGTGGAAGATCCTTGGTATGATGCCGCGCAGGTAACGATTGGTGTCGGAACCATTTTGGTTTCTTCATCAAACAAAGCTCCAGCGCAAAACATTGCAGTAAATTTGGCAAACCAACCATTGGGTGCTTTCGAGATTAACGTAAAAGGCGAGCCGATCTCTGTTTCAAGGATCGGACTCAACATTACGTTGGGCTCTGAAGGAGCAAACGATGATGTTGATGACATTACGAATATCGTTATCACTGACGAAGCAGGTGCGGTAGTAGCAGGACCGGCAGACGGAACTGCCGCCGATAGCGCGAACACGACCTCAAGCGGTGATGGTTCAGTGGTCTTCACGGACACCGTAACCTTCCCTGTAGGAGTACACACTTACTACTTGAAAGGTAAGATCGGAACCGACATTGACAATAATGTAACAGTTATTGCTTCTACTACTCCGAGCGCGGACTTTGCAGGAACGGTAAGAGGATCAATCAGTGGAAACACGATTACTCCTGATCCGACTTCTATAATCACTTTGAGCACAATGACAGTGAAATCAGGATCATTGACTATCAGCGTTTCGTCTGTACCGATCGCCCAGACCGTGATCGCGGGAGCAAAAGGATTCCTTTTTGCCAACTACATTCTTGATGCCGGTCAATCTGGTGAGGATGTAAGATTGGTCGGATTCCCGGTTGCGTTTGGACTTCCGTCCACTAGCTATGCGCACATATCAAATTGTGCATTGTGGGACGGAGTTAACAGTGTGTCTAGCACCGTAAACCCGACGGGCGCGGCTTCTTCAACCAACTTCACATTGACAGGAGGCGGTCTTGTTATTCCGAAAGGATCAACAAAGACCTTGGGTCTCGCGTGTGATATAGGATCTGGAGCCACAGGAAATGCAAAATTCGGTTATGATGCGACCGAATCAAATCCATCGCCTTCAGGCGTTACTTCAGGCCAGGACATTACCGAGACTGAAAACGCTTCAGAAGGCCAGAGAATGACATTTGCTTCAGGCGGGTCTCTTGCTGCCACATTGGACGCCTCATCGGGTCCTTACACGGTAGTATCTGCCGGACAAACAAATGTTGAATTGTCTAGGATCAAGTTTACTGCGACAAATGAAGATATGGATCTTAAACAGGTTGCGTTGCAACTAATAGGTGCCGCTTCAAACACGCCTGTCAACTTGGTAGGACGCAAAGTAACCTTGTGGGACGGCGCAACTCAAGTTGGTGAAGCTACCTTCCCGACATCTGACTACGCTACTTCATCTACGATTACGAACTTCAGAGTTCCGCGCGATGGAAACAAAGTCCTTATCGTAAAAGGTGACATTGCTTCAATCAGCAATTCAGGACCTTTGACTTTCTCCGGAGATCTGTTGAAGGTTGACTACGACGGAGACAATGAGGGTCTAAACGGCAACTACGGAACTGGCGTTTCATCCGGCAGCACGGTAACCCCTGCTTCCGACGACACCGCTTCCAACGGAGTGAGGATCTTCAAGAGTTTCCCGACCTTTGAGAAAGTAAATATCTCAAGCACATTGGTCAACGGTGAGCAGTCCGTGTTGAGATGGAAAGTTACAGCAAACTCGGCAGGTGATGTAGGCGTAGCTCAATTTACATTGCGCATCGCTACAACTTCAGCGAACGCGGATAGCTTACAACTCTATGCCTTCACGGATTCTGCCTTCTCAATTCCCGCGTACACCGGAGTTAACTCCGGCGGCCAGTTAATGGTTAATGCCATGGACTTGACTACGACAGGAGTGTCCACCACAGCAGGTGAGTGGGTAGGTATTACGAGCGAGACGGACATTGAATTGGGAGTTGAGACTTCAGCAGGCGCTACAACGACCATGCAAGTTCCAGCAGGCACAACTCGATACTTCGAGGCCCGCGTAACTATGTCTAATGTTGATGCCACAGGAGACTCTATCTCGGTTCAGTTGCAAGGTGACGCAGCCTTCCCGGTTGCTCACCAGAATACTATCGGATCTCAATCCGGTGATATGAGTTCGTTTGCAGGACTTTCTGGCATTACCAACGATGACTTTATCTGGACACCAAACTCAACTACGACTGTAGGTATAACCGCAAACGACTTTACAAACGGATTCGGGTTGTTAGGACTTTCGTCCAGCAACATGACACCTCAGAATCTCACGAAATAATCTTGGCTTGTGAACTAGATTATTCTCCCAAAAGCCCCCTTACGGGGGCTTTTGGTTTTTAGAAAAGTTTGCTATTATATTTTCTATTATGGCTAAGGTTCGTATTGTAGTATTAATATTGATAGTTGCTGTAGCTTCCGCTATTGTTGGTGTTTTTATTTATAAGGATATTAAATCGACGGGCAACGAGATAACCATCAGGGAAGTCGGTAAAACCGGAGATGGCGGCCAACATCAGGAAAAAATAGAGGAAATAAACGGGAAACCTGACTTAACAAGGAAAGTGGTAATTACGGCCGCAATGTTAGAAGAATCAAAGAAACAAGCTTTGGAGAAGATTGGCCAAATCATTGAGCCACTAAAAGGCGACCCGAACCTTTTTAGCAATTGGGTGGAGCTCGGCTCTTATATGAAGCTGATTGGGGACTATGATAGTGCCGTGGTCTACTGGAAATACGCCGCGGCTATTCGCCCAAAGAGCTTTATTCCGTTCGCGAATCTCGGTGATCTTTACTTGCATAATATAAAAGACACAGTAAAAGCCGAGAAAAGCTATCTGACAGCTTTAATGGTTGGTCCGGATCAGCCTATGGTTTATGAGAAACTTGCCGAGCTTTACAGATATTTCTTAAAAGACGATACTAAGGCAAAGCAGGTTTTGCGGGACGGCATCGCTAAAAACCCCTCGGCCTCCGAAAGATTAAAATATATTTTAGATCATTACGATGCGAATAATTGATTTTAGGAAAACAACCTATATAATCTCGGGGATTTTGGTTGGCGCGAGCTTATTGAGTTTGGCGGTTTGGGGTTTGAAATTGGGCATTGATTTTACCGGCGGCTCGCTCTTGGAGGTTGAATATATCAATATCCGGCCGGAAAATAAGCTCGTTTTGGAGAATCTTGCGAAAATCGGCGTCAATGAGGCCGTATTACAGCCGACCGGCGAAAAAGGGCTTATTTTACGGCTTCCTGATATTAATGAGGAAAAGCATCAGGAGATTCTAATCGCGCTTGGCGGGCCTAAGGCGCTGACAGACAAACAATTTACCTCGATAGGACCGACCATAGGTAAAGAATTAAGGCGTAATTCATTGTGGGCTATCGCGGCGGTTATGCTTGCCATTTTGGCTTATATTGCGTGGGCGTTTCGTTATGTGTCGCGTCCTATAGCTTCATGGAAATACGGCATAGCGGCTTTGATCGCGCTGATCCACGACATAACTATTCCAACGGGTATTTTCGCGGTGCTGGGCCGTTTTTATGGCGTTACAATAGATACTTTGTTTGTGACGGCATTGCTTACTATCCTTGGTTTTTCGGTTCATGACACGATAGTTGTTTTTGACCGGGTGCGGGAAAATCTCAAGAAGATCGGCCAAAGGGAGAGTTTTGATGAGATCGTGGAAAGAAGCCTGCGCCAGACAATAGTACGTTCAATTAACACTTCTTTAACGGTTATATTGGCAATGCTGGCACTCTATATTTTTGGCGGTTTAACCACAAAATATTTCGCTTTGGCAATTCTCCTCGGCGTGTTTTTCGGGACTTATTCCTCAATTTTTATAGCAAGTTTTATACTCATTACCTGGAACAAATTCTCGTTAAAGAGGGCTTAGTGGCCAACGAGTCCTTGACATCTATTTATGGTCTTGCTACAATGGCAAAATGTTATTTTTGACCCGCCGAAAGCTTACGCATTCAGGCGGGCAGGGTTATCCACAGGGGTAATTTTGCGCTGTTTGATAAAAAAAGCTATACTCAACCCCATCGCTTTGAATACTAAAAAGACAGTATTTACCAACATTTTTTACGCTAATCGCGCTCTCAATATAGTAGGCCTGCCTGCCGGCAGGCAGGGGGTTCTAAAGAGGGCTTTTTTAGTTGTCAGAAAAACGACAATTTATTAATTTTTTTAACTTTTTCAATACTTTCTATGGGTATGGAAATACAGAAAAAGTACTTCTCGCGGTACCGCGAGCCGTACGCCTCGTTGCCAAATTTGGCGACAATGCAGTTGAATTCTTACGAGTGGTTCATCAAGCACGGCCTCCGCGAGATCCTCGATGAGTTCTCTCCAATCAAAGATTATACCGATAAGGAGCTTTCTTTGGAATTTTTGGATTATTTTGTCGATGAACCTCGTTTTGATGAAAACCATGCGAGGATAAACAATCTTTCCTATGAGGCGCCATTGAGGATCAAGACGCGGCTTGTTAACGCGGGCACGGGAGAAAAAAAAGAACAGGAAGTTTTTCTTGCCGATCTTCCGTTGATGACGCCAAGGGGCACTTTTATTATTAACGGAGTGGAGCGTGTTATTGTGTCGCAGCTCGCGCGTTCTTTCGGGGCGTATTTCAATAGCAATTTCTCGCGCGGTAAAAAGTTATTCGGAGCGAAAATAATTCCCCAGAGAGGCGCTTGGCTCGAGTTCGATACCGAGGCCGATGGGACAATTTATGTAAGAATCGACCGCAAAAGGAAGATCGCGGCAACGGCGCTTTTGCGGCTTTTTGGTTTGGAAAAAAATGAAGATATAATGTCCGCTTTCGAAAAGGCGGATACAGGCGAACTCCGATTCATACAAAGAACGCTTGAAAAAGACCAGACAAAGACCGCAGATGACGCCTATATCGAGGTTTTCAAAAGGATTAGGCAAGGGGAACTTGCGACTGTGGATAATGCCCGCGACCTTGTTTCGGCGATGTTTGAACCGGCGCGCTACGACATTTCTCCGGTAGGAAGATACAAGCTGTCCCAGAGATTGCCGGCTTTGGCGGATATCAAATTAAAGAATCCGAGGATTTTGAACAAAGAAGATCTTATAGCGATAATTTCTGAGATAATTTCGTTGAACAATAATCCGCAGGCGATGCCAGATGATATAGATAATCTTGGGAACAGGAGAATCCGCTCTGTCGGCGAGCTGTTGCAGCAAAAATTACGCGTTGGCTTGGCCAGGATGGAACGCACCGTAAAAGACAGAATGTCAACGCTTGATCAGGCAACTTTGACGCCAGCGCAGCTTTTAAACGCGAGACCCTTTGCCGCCGTATTGAAAGAATTTTTCATGACAAGCCAACTCTCCCAATTCATGGACCAGATCAACGTTTTGGCCGAGCTTGAACACAAAAGAAGGGTGTCGGCTTTGGGGCCTGGAGGACTAACCCGCGAACGCGCCGGTTTTGAAGTCCGTGACGTGCATCCGTCATATTACGGAAGGTTATGCCCGATCATGACGCCTGAAGGCCCGAACATCGGTTTGATAAATCATCTCGCCGGACACGCGAAAGTAAATAATTTCGGAATATTGGAAACTCCTTACAGAAAAGTTGTTAACGGGAAAATAGCAAAAGAGATCGATTATCTGACGGCTTTCGAAGAGGTCAGGCACAAGATAGCCCACGCGGGGATTTCCACGGACATGGACGGCGCGCTGTTGGATGAGGAGATTGAGGGAAGATTCAACGGCCAGCCGGCGCTTATGTCGAAAAACGAAGTTGAATATATCGATGTCTCTCCCCAGCAGGCATTTTCCATCGCGACTTCGTTGATACCGTTTTTGGAACATGACGATGCGACACGCGCGATGATGGGTTCTAACATGCAGAGGCAGGCTGTGCCATGCCTTAATCCGGAAGCTCCGCTTGTCGGCACGGGAATGGAAGAGCGCGCGGCGCGCGATTCAGGAAGGCTTTTGATAGCGGAAGAGGACGGCGTTGTCGCCAAGGCGGACGCGAGGATGATCGTTTTAAAAAGTGGCAAAAAAGAAAGAATTTATAACCTGATAAATTTCTCCCGTTCCAACCAATCCACGGTAATTCATCAAAAGCCCATTGTTAATGTCGGCGAGCATGTCAAAAAAGGAGATATTCTTGCCGACACTTCGCTGACCGACAGAGGAAACCTGGCCTTAGGCACGAATCTTCTTGTTGCTTTTCTTTCTTGGGGAGGCGCGAATTTTGAGGACGCGATAATTCTTTCTGAGAGCCTTGTTAAACGCGACACTTTTTCTTCAATTCACATTGAAGATTTCAGCGTTGATGTCAGAGATACGAAATTGGGCCCGGAGATAACCACACACGACATTCCGAATGTCGGAGAAGAAAAATTAAAAGATCTTGATGAAGAGGGCGTAGTGAGGATCGGCGCCGAAGTCAGATCTGGCGATATTTTGGTGGGTAAAATTTCTCCAAAAGGGGAATCCGATCTTACGCCCGAAGAAAGATTGCTCCGCGCGATATTCGGCGAGAAAGCGCGTGATGTTAAAGACACATCATTGAGGCTTTCTCACGGAAAGCGCGGGCGTGTTGTCGGCATAAAAGTATTCACCCGCGAAAAAGGAGATAAATTGGAAACAGGAGTCATCAAGCAGATCCGGGTTGAAGTCGCGGAACTGCGGAAGATCTCGGTAGGGGACAAATTAGCCGGACGGCACGGAAACAAAGGCGTTATTTCAAGGATATTACCGGAGGAGGATATGCCTTATCTTGAGGACGGAACGCCAGTGGACATTATTTTGAATCCGTTGGGGGTTGCGTCTCGCATGAACATCGGCCAAATCCTGGAAACTCATTTGGGATGGGCCGCCGATAAATTGGGCTATCACGCCGTGACCCCGTCGCTTTTGGGGGTCGGAGAAGAAGAGATCAAGGCGGAATTAAAAAAAGCCGGATTACCGGAGAACGGAAAAGTAAGGCTGTTTGACGGCAGAAGCGGAAATGAATTCGACCAGAAAGTCACAGTCGGAAAAGTTTATATGTTAAAGCTCTATCATATGGTAGAAGACAAAATTCATATGCGCTCCATCGGGCCGTATTCATTGATTACCCAGCAACCATTGGGAGGAAAAGCTCAGGGTGGAGGGCAGAGATTCGGAGAAATGGAAGTATGGGCATTGGAAGGTTATGGAGCCGCTCATACCTTGCAGGAAATTTTGACTATTAAATCGGACGATGTTTTGGGGCGCGCGGCGGCATATGACGCGATCGTAAGAGGCGAGCCCTTCAAAACCCCGAATATTCCGGCATCTTTCCATGTATTGGTGAATGAATTAAAAGGATTGGCGCTGGATATTGATCTTAAAGGAGTTATATCCAGTCCGGATGACGATGAGGCGGATACGATAAAAAGCCGATCAAAAGAGCGCATGGAGGAATTTATTGAAGCGGAGGAAAAAACGGCCGAGAAACCCGCAAAAACAAAGCGAGAACTTATCGGGGCTAAGGGCAAAAAATAACAACTATGGAACAAAAAATAACAGATTTTAAATCGCTTATGATTCGGATGGCTTCCCCCGAGAAGATATTAAGCTGGTCTCGGGGCGAGGTCACGAAGCCGGAGACTATAAATTATCGCACCCAGCGCCCCGAAAAAGACGGACTTTTCGATGAGCGTATTTTTGGCCCGGAAAAGGATTTTGAATGCTATTGCGGAAAATATAAGCGCGTGCGCTATAAAGGCATTGTTTGCGACAAATGCGGCGTTGAAGTTACAAGATCAATCGTAAGAAGAGAGCGGATGGGACATATCGAGCTGGCGGCTCCGGTCTCGCATATTTGGTTTTTAAGAGGCGTTCCTTCGCGCGTTGGAATTTTGCTTGATGTTACGGTCGGAGACCTTGAAAAAGTCATTTATTTCGGAGGATATATAATTACGTATGTTGACGAAAAAGCCAGGGAGGAAGTGCTTGTGCTTTTAGAAAAAGAATTCAAATCAAAATCGAAGTCGGCAAGCGGACCAGAAAAAGAGGCGTTAAAAAACGCGATGGACGCTGCCAAAGCCGAGATCAAAGGATTGAAGCCGATGGCCATTGTTTCGGAGGTTGAATATCATCGCTTGAGTTTGAAATACGCCAGCGTTTTTGAGGCTGGTATCGGCGCGGAATCGCTCCGTAAAATTTGCGGAGAAATAGACCTCAAAAAACTTTCCGAATCTTTGGAAAAAGAAATTATTACCGCGACCATGATGCAAAAGAAAAAAGTTATCCGCAGGCTCCATCTCGTGCGGTCAATGCTACATTCCGGAGTTAAGCCCGAGTGGATGTTTTTAAAAGAAATTCCGGTGATTCCCCCGGCGCTGCGCCCGATGGTCCAGCTGGAAGGAGGCAGGCATGCGACATCCGACATCAACGATCTTTACCGCAGGGTGATCAACAGGAACAACAGATTAAGAAAGCTCTTGGAAATAAAAGCGCCGGAAGTGATCGTCAGGAACGAAAAAAGAATGCTACAGGAAGCGGTCGACGCGCTTATAGATAATTCGATCAAGCGTTCGCAGGGACCTGCCGCGACGTCGCAGGCGCAAAAGCGCCCGTTGCGCTCGCTTGCAGACATGCTAAAAGGCAAGCAGGGCAGATTTCGCCAAAACCTCCTGGGTAAGCGCGTTGATTATTCTGGACGTTCAGTCATTGTAGTCGGGCCCGAACTTAAATTGAACCAGTGCGGCTTGCCAAAGCATATGGCATTGGAGCTTTTCAGGCCGTTTGTCATACAAAAGCTTATCGCGAGGAATTCGGCTCACACTATTCGCGGAGCGGGGCGCCTGATCGACGATCTTTCGCCGGAGATTTGGGAATGTCTTGAAGAGGTGATCGAAGGGAAGTGCGTGCTTTTGAACCGCGCTCCAACTCTGCACAGATTGGGCATTCAGGCATTTTTCCCGAAACTAATTGAGGGCAACGCGATTCAATTGCATCCTTTGGTTTGCACCGCGTTCAACGCCGACTTCGACGGAGACCAAATGGCCGTGCATGTGCCGCTTACCAATGAGGCCCAGCAAGAGGCGAGGGAATTAATGCTTTCCGCTAGAAATTTATTAAAACCTGGCAACGGCGAACCCGTGATAACCCCTACGCAGGATATCGTTATGGGCGTTGCTTATTTGACACGAGTCCGCGAAGGATCGCGTGGCGAGGGAAAATATTTCGCGAGCCCTAATGAAGCCATCCTCGCGTATGATTTTGATAAAGTAAGCCTTCAGGCAAAAATCTTCGTAAGAGTGACCAAAACTCAGAAATATCAGGCGATCCAAAAAGACATTCTAGAAACTTCCGTTGGGAGGCTGGTATTTAACAGCGTTATTCCGCGCGACTATCCATATCTCAATTCCGAGATGAAAAAGAAAGACCTTGAAAGACTGGTTTCGGATCTCATCGGGAGATACGGCGTCGAGGAAACGCCCCCGATTTTGGATCGCATCAAGAGTTTGGGTTACCGGTATGCCACAAAAGCCGGTATCAGCTGGGGAATGGACGATATAAAAGTGCCGGCTGAAAAATATACTTATATCGACGCGGCAAAAGCCGAGGCAAAGGTCATTGAGGACCAATATGGCCAGGGTCTGCTTACCGACCGCGAAAGATACGAAAAAATAATTTCGATCTGGGGAGCTGTTAAAGCAAAGATAGATAAATTGGCTCCCGCGACGCTGGATCCGTTCGGACCGATACATTATATGGTAAATTCCGGCGCTCGCGGGAATTGGACACAGATCAACCAGCTGGCCAGCATGAAGGGCCTCGTGGTCAATCCCGCCGGCCGCATTATAGAGCTTCCTATATTATCGTCATATAAAGAAGGATTAAACGTTCTTGAATACTTTATTTCCACCCATGCCGCCAGAAAAGGAACGGCCGACACCGCTTTGAAAACAGCTGTCGCCGGATATTTAACCAGACGTTTGGTTGATGTTGTTCAGGACGTGATCGTATCGGAACCGGACTGTAAAGACGAAACCGGATTCGAGGTATTTAGAAAAGATTACGAAAAGCTGAGTAAAAATTTCGCATTGAGGATATTCGGACGCGTTTTGGCGCGTGATGTTGTCGATCCTGAAATGGAAAAGGTTGTCGTTAAAAAGGGTCATCTTCTTACCATGCCGGACGCAGAAAAAGTCGCGTCTTTGGACGTTCCGAGCGTATTGCTCCGTTCGCCGGTTGCTTGTAAGACCGTAAGAGGAATTTGCCAGCTTTGCTATGGGTATGACCTAGGCTCAAATACTCCGATCAAATTGGGTGAGGCGGTTGGAATTGTCGCCGCGCAAGCCATTGGTGAACCAGGAACCCAACTCACAATGAGAACATTCCACGTCGGAGGAGTCGCGGGAGCGGCGGACATCACGATGGGTTTGCCGAGAGTGGAAGAGATTTTTGAAATGCGTCTGCCGAAAGTGCAATCCATGATTTCCGATGTTCACGGACAGGTAACCGATATTGCCGAAAACACTGTGCCAGGAACCAGGGACAAGCTTGTACATGTGACGATTGACAAAGATAAAGACGAGGAAAAAAGGGAATTCGCCGAATATGTCGTTCCTTTTGGGAAAACGATTTTGGTAAATGTCGGAGACAAGATCGAGCCGGGAATGAAGATCACGGAAGGCGCGATTGATATTAAAGAACTCCTGCGCGTTGCCGGAGCTAAAGCCGTGCAAAATTATATTATTTTTGAGGTTCAACAGCTTTATACCTTCCAGGGAGCCGCGATAAACGATAAGCACATTGAGGTTATTGTCCGGCAGATATTCTCCAGAGTCCGCGTAAAGGATCCCGGGTCAACTGAGCTCTCGGTAGGAGATATAATTGAAAAGGCAAAATTGAGGGAAGAAAATCTTCGCGCGAAAAGAGAAGGAAGGCCGTTGGCAAAAGCCGTGCAGTTGGCGATGGGCATAACAAATGTAGCGTTGACCACGGAAAGTTTTCTTTCAGCCGCGTCATTCATGCAGACGATGCGCGTATTGACTAACGCCGCCATTGACGGCAAAGAAGATCGTCTCAGAGGATTGAAAGAAAACGTCATCATCGGCCGGCTTATTCCAGCTGGGACCGGCTATAGGAAAGAATATCTGAAGAAATTGGAAATGGGGGTAGAAGAGGAATAAACAACTTAAGATAATCCTATTTTCCGGATTCCAATTCCTTGTAATTGACTTATTTCATGGATTTTGATAGTATATAATTATGAAAATACCTAGATTTTATGGCGATTTAGGCGCATATATTAAGCAAGGCAAGGTTTTGGTTATTTATGGTCCGCGGCGTGTTGGCAAAACAACACTGCTGAATGATTTTTTATCCGGATGCAAACTTAAATATAGAATGGACTCGGGAGATAATATCAAGGTCCAAGAAACGCTTTCTTCGCAGGATTTTGATAGGCTTAAGGAATATGTTGCGGATTTTGAACTTATCGCAATAGACGAAGCACAGAAGGTCCCGCAAGTTGGACAGGGGCTGAAAATATTGGTTGACCAGATGCCAAATTTGCAGATCATTGCAACAGGATCCTCGTCTTTCGAACTCTCAGGGCAAATAGGCGAACCGCTTACCGGAAGGAAAAATACGCTTATTCTTTATCCAATTGCAAATCTTGAATTGCGTTCGCTTTATAATCCGTACGAATTAAAAGAAAAACTAAGAGAATTAATGGTTTTTGGAACCTATCCGAATGTGATGACGGCGCCGGATAAAATTCAAAAACAGAAAATTTTGGAAGAATTAACACATTCATATCTGCTTAAGGATATTTTGGAAATTGAACGCGTGAAAGGGTCAAAAATTTTACTTGATCTCTTGCGTCTTATCGCGTTTCAAGTAGGAAGCGAAGTTTCAATTTCTGAATTGGCTTCGCGGATAGGAATAGACGCCAAAACCGCCGGCCGATACCTTGATTTATTTGAAAAATCTTTTGTGTTATACAACCTACGCGGATTTTCACGCAATTTGCGGAAAGAGATTACTAAAAAAAGTAAATATTATTTTTATGATAATGGCATTAGAAATGCCATTATTTCAAATTTTAACGATATAGAAATTCGCAACGATACCGGCCAGCTTTGGGAGAATTTTTTGATATCCGAGCGCCTCAAAAAAGCTTCATATCGTTCTATTTTCAGCAACAAATATTTTTGGAGAACATGGGATCAAAAAGAAATAGATTATATTGAAGAGCGGGAAGGAAAATTATTTGCTTATGAATTTAAGTGGAGCGGAAAGAGCAAGCCGCCGAAAGAATTTTTAGGCGCGTATCCAAACGCGGAATTTAAAACAATAAATAAGGAAAATTATCTGGATTTTATTTTATAGTCCTCGAACCAACAATTTCGGCGCCGGCTATCCACAACCCTATTGTTTTCTCGGGGGGGTGATATGAACTTATTATGAAAAAATATATTATAACTCTTATGTTAGCGGCGCTTTTGGCGTCGCCTTATTTGGTTCATGCCGATAATTCGGCTTTAATCGCCGCATTGCAGGCTCAAATTGCGGCCTTAATGGAGCAACTTAAGTAATTGCAGGCAGGCCAGGGCAGTCAAAGCCAATGGTGCCACGATTTTTATGTTAATTTGAGGGTTGGAGACCGCGGCAACGATGTATCTGCGTTACAGCACGCTTTGAATCTGGACCTCGGACAAATAGTTGAAGAAACCGGATATTTCGGAGAAGATACTGCCTCAGCTGTAACCGGCTTACAGGAAAAATATCGCGGCGAGATTTTAACTCCAAACGGTTTACGATACGGAACCGGCTTTGCCGGCTCGTCCACAAGAAAAAAACTCAATCAGCTGTACGGCTGCGGAGTTGAGCTTCCTTACTCGACTCCTATGCCGCCATATCCAACTCCATACCCAACACCATTCCCAACGCCGCCTCCGATAAATAATTAAACTCCGGTTATTTCCGGAGTCAAAGGTCAGACTTCATTAAAAGTTGGAGAAGTCGGCACATGGAGTGTGAGTGCATATGATCCGGAACAAGATCCGCTTTCGTATACTGTCGTTTGGGGAGATGAAGCAGTTCAACCAATACCTGCTCCTACCGCGGTACCGCTTTCATCGGCTCCTGTTCAACAAACCGCCACCTTCACCCATTCCTACGCTAATGCTCGTGTATACACTCCAGTATTCTATGTAACAGATAACCAAGGCCTTTCCGCGAAAACAAGCATCAGCGTTAATGTCGGTGCAATAACAACCCAACCCTCCATCACCGTTACTTCTCCGAATGGGGGGAGCAGTGGCAGTTGGGCTCTACTCAGCAGATCAATTGGAGTTCAACCGGTTTTGCAAATGTTAACACTACAGTAGGCATTACGCTTTGGAACAGCGCAAAAACGAACCAGGTTGCATTTATCTGCGCCTCCTGCGCTATCGGAAGCGGAACTAATAGCAGGGCCTGGACTATACCAACGTTCGGAATTCCTGCCGGACAATATGTAATCCGCATCGCCACCCTTGATTCTTCCATGCCTATCTATAGCGATTCCAGCGACGCGCCGTTTAGCATTGTGGCGGCAAGTAGCGGTGGCGGAGGTGGCGGTGGAAGCGGAGGTTCTACTGGTGCGGTTGCTCTGAATTCTTCGCAGACGGCAAGTATTTTGGAGGCGATCAAGCCTATCTGGTGGCCATTGGGGTTCTAATTGGATTTTTGATCTAAAACATGCTATAATGGCCGTATGATTCCGGCAGGCATTAAACAGTATTTTTGGGAAGTAGATACGAAAAAACTTGATCCGAAAAAACATCCGGAATACGTTATTGCCCGTATTTTAGAATATGGCAGTCAGGAAGCTGCCGGGTGGGTCATTAAAAATTTCGATAAAAAATTAATTAAAAAGGTTATCAGTAAAAGCCGGGAACTTTCGCCCAGGAGTGCGAATTTTTGGGGCGAGATCTATCAAGTCAATAAAAAAGAAATATTATGTTTGAAGAAGTCCTTCCAAAAAAAGCAAAAAGCGCACTGGCAATACTAGGCGAGAGTGGCCTAATGAAAGGCGCATATCTTGCCGGAGGCACTGCTTTGGCGTTGCAGATCGGGCATCGCATTTCCGTAGATCTCGATTTTTTTACCCAAAAACAGTTTGAATCGGAGATTAGTGAAAAAATATTTTGAGTGGGAAGTCAAAATTATCGCGCCGAAATAAGATTTAAGCATTATCTTTACGAATCTGCCCTAGAATGCTAATTTTAAGGCAGATTTTGTTTTGACAAAATGGAAAAGAATATTTCCGGCTATTTGGAGCTGGAAAATGATTCAAGCCTGCACGAGACGCATAGAAAAGTGATCCGCAGCATCAATCTGCTATTGAATGGTAGCTACGAATCTGGAAAACCCGGCCTTCGCAATGCCGTTGTCGGCAATGAGCTGGAACGAGTTGCGACATCCGCCATTGTCGGTCTTTATTCAGTCAGCGATCCAAATCCGTCGTTTTTGCACAATGTGCGGAAGCAGGAGGGCGGTTTGTTTGTCAACTCGGTGGAAACCACGGAGAGCATTCTGGTTGCCGGGAATATTATTTTGACTGGTATGCCCGGCGGTGGCAAAACCTTGCTGGCAAAAGCGTTGGCCGCGCTTTGCGGTTTAACTTTTGCCAGGGTTCAGATGACTCCGGACTTGACGCCGCGCGATTTGATCGCGACGACTACGCTTGAAGGAGACAAGACATTTACCTATTTGGGACCGGCGGCATCAAGCAATATTTTGCTGGCAGACGAAATTAATCGCGCGACTCCGAAAACGCAGTCGGCTCTCCTCGAAAGAATGTCTTCCGGGACGCTGACCTACAAGGATCGCGGCAGGGAAGTTTCGTTGGTTTTGCCTCAGCCGTGTTTTACGCTGGCCACAAGGAATCCGATCGAGCAGGAAGGAACTTACAATTTACCGGAAGCCCAGCTTGACCGGTTTCTATATAACATTCAATTCCCACTGCCTTCCCGAGGCACATTGACCGAGGTGTTATCCTCGATATTGGACATCGCAGATCTCAAAATGCAGCCGTTAACTTCCGGCGCCGATATTTTGGAATGCAGAAATTTTATCGTAAAAGAGATCGAAGTTCCGGAACACGTCAAAAGTTATATTGTCAGATTAATCTTGGCTTGCTATGACCCTTTGTCATATGATATTTTTCCCGGTTTGAAAGAAAAATTAGCCGGAGAAACCCTTGTAACGCTTCCGCCAAATTCCCGCGCGGCGATCCACATTATGAATTCTTCCAAAACCCTTGCCTGCATTCAGGGAAGCAGGATCGTTAAAGTGGAACACGTCAAAAAAAGATTTTTTGAAGCGGTAAACCACCGTTTTGTTTTGAACAGGAGGGCCGTCCCTGTTTTACTCGCCGATTACGGAAACATAGATAATTTTCTGAGCCTTCTCATAAAGGGCGGCAATCGGAAAGGAATTTATGGCCTTCTTGACGTCGTGCCGATTGAGGAATGAACAATGCAAAAAAGAACCGGCCGGAAAGATTTTATTAAAATGCTCCGGGGCTTCTCTCTTGTCGAACCTTCTTTTAAGGTTTGGACGCTGACGTTCGGCGACCATAAGAGCATAAGAACCGGCGACGGAATGGAATTCAGGGAATTCAGGCAATACGAGCACGGAGACGATATCGCGAGTCTCGATGTTGAGGCGTCGCTCCGGACAGGCGAAAAATTGGCGCGCCTTAATCTTACCGAAGAAAAAGTAAAGTGCGCGGTCATTTTGGACGATTCTCCTTCGCTTGGATATTACGGCATGCGCGGCACGGCGTTATTGGCGGCAGGATGCTACCTGATGTCGGCCATAAAGAAAAAAGATCCGGCAAGCATGATAATTTATTCAAATGACGGAAAAATTCCTTTTATCTCGCCTAACATATTTTCCGCGGAAGATGCCATCGGTTTGCTACTAGACTTATTTGACAGGAGCGTAAGTCGCATAAACCAGCAGAGAAAAAATACGTTTGCTGAACTGGCGAGTAAAATTTCCAGATGCGCGGATCTTTCCAACAGCCTCGCGGTGATGGTTTCGGATTTTTCATTCAGCGATGTTTTTGTTTATCATGATGATGCTTCAAAAAAAGAAAAGCTGACAGGCTACGGCGAATTCAAGCGCGGAATGGATATGTTGTCGGGCGGGCGCGAAGCGCGGGACATTGCCTTAATCGGCGTCGCTCCTTATTGGAACGATTTTCTTGAGTTGCGTGGTTTTTTTTCTATCGAGGATTCCGAAACCGGGCAAAAAAAGACGATCCATTTTGATAATGCCTCAGCTGGCCGGTTTGTCGCCAGACAGCGGTCAAGGGAAAGAATACTGAAAGAACACTCGCGATTTCTGGATATCCCCATGGCATGGCTGCATTCGGGGGATAACGTTTCCGAGGAGATCGAGAAAACATTTATATGATATTACTCCCCAACAAAGCTCGGGGAGTTTTTATTGCCTTAAGGTAAATAATGCGCTATATAGAATACAGCTGATCTTTGAAGCATGAGGCTAAAATGCGATTGATTTCGAGGTTTTTGTGCTTATTGCTGGCTTTGATTTTTTTGAATTTAGCATCGGCAAATGGGCAGGATTATTCTAAACAATTTTATTCGAAGGATGATTTTTATTTCCTGAATAAAGCCGGCAAAAGAACGCTGTTGGATATCGTACCGGGGAAGATCGCGGTTCAATTTCTTCAATTTACCGACAATTCTGTTTACGAAAAGGTTTTTGGCGAATACGGGTTGACGGCAAAAAATTGGGAAAGGATCACGGTCAATTTCGGCGCTTCCGAGATAAAACGCACCATGTCCGCGTCGCAGGAAATTTTTGTTGTCAGTTTGCCGGCATCGCTCGATAGTTTGATGCTCGTCAATTCTTTGCTTGCACAGAACGAGGTCTATGATGCCGCGCCGGTTTTTCGTTTAAACGGCGAGCAAGTTTTTCCGGCCGGAATTTGGGTAAATGACAAGTTCGCGTCAGAGCGGGAAAAAAACGCTCTTCAAAGCAAGCTAATAAGGCATAATTATTTTGCTCTTTGGTCCGAATACGGCCAACAGCGTCCGCCAGGAGTTTCGGCAAGGCTGAATTATTATCGCAGGACAGGCAAAGATTTTACGAACTCTCTTCGTTTAAGCAGGCTTATCGCGCAGGACGTGCTGGCGCTTTGGTCCATTCCGGATTTTGTTCCGTTAAAGCCGCCGATCGAAGTGTCGGGGTCGCTTTCGAGGCCTTCCGGCACGATGAATGCCAGATTTGAGGCGGCATACCGGATCAAATACGACCCTAAAAAAGTTGTTCCTGATATTGGCGCGCTAAAAAATACGGAGCTTTTGTCGCTGAAGCCGAAAGACATGGCGGAAGGATTTTTTAGGCCGGAGCCGCTGAATTTCCGGGAATCGCCTGGAAATATTTTGATCAAATTTGCGTTTAGGATGTATGAGCCTGGATCTTTTGAGATCTCGTCTTTAGCTGTTCGCTATAATTATGTCGGAGCAGATAAAGAAGCTCCGCCGGAGGTTGCCGGTTCAGCCGCTCTTCGTGTAAAAATAGCGGGTCTTGTCCCGCGGGACAGCGACGGCAAGCCGCTGGCTGCGGACATTTTCGGATGGAAAAAAATGGGCGTCATCAAACCCGAAATACCTCCGATGCCGAAAGCGGAAGAATATCCGCCTACCGATATCAGGTTTTATGGCAAAGGAATTCAGCTAAAATATCCGGCGCTTGGGACAATTCTGATGTCCGCGTCCTACTTGATTTTTGTCGTCATGGCTTTGATCGGTTCTTTTTTCCTGGGAAGATTGGCATATCGCCGCATGCTTTTGCGGAAAAGTTCCGCGGCGGGCGAATTTGCGAGAACCGGAACGGCGAGATCCGCAAAGCGATACATCCGCGAAATCCTGCGGGCGCCGGACGGCAGAGCCGACAGCGAATTGCTCGCGGAATGTCCGGATGAATTGAGAGTAGATCTCGCGGAACTATTATCAGCTTTGGATAAATTTACGGGAGAAGAAAGATTGTCCGAGTTCGAGATTTCCAAGACACGGTACGCGGCCCGTAAATTGAGAAGGGGCATGAAATGGAAATAATGAATTCGTATTTTGAAGCGCCGATATTTTTAATAATGATACCGGCGTTTTTTTTCCTGATATTTATCGGCAGGGCAAAAAGAAAGATTACCGCAAGCTCGGGTGCACTGTTTCTTCTCGCAGAAGTTTCCCGGACCGGACGCGCGTTGCGCGGGATAGTGTTCGTTTTACCTAAATTTCTGATATTCACCGGCATATGTGTAATTATCATTGCTGTAGCGGAGCCGCGAAACCGCGAGACAAAAATCGTCAGCAGGGTGGAAAGCGGCAGGATTGCGGTAATTATTGACGATGTTTCCGGAAGCATGATGGGAAAGAATATTGCTATTTTAAAAAGCGCAAATATGGCGTTTCTTGACGCTTTTTGCAACAAAGAGGGCGGCGACAATGACGGCCTTTCGCAAAATCTTGTCGGCGTGGTTGCCTTTTCGGCCGACGCGGATATAAGAATGACGCCTACCGGCGATTGCGCGATCATAAGGCGCCGTATCGCGGCGCTGGAGATCGATAGCAGTACGGCCATTGAAAAGGGCCTATGGAAAGGATTGGCGCTTATTATCGAATGGGCCGACCGTGGTCGTCTGATTCCCAACGATGAATTTCGGCGCGTCAAAGCGTCTCTCTACGAAAGACAGCTTCGGATTCCTAAAAAAAGCGCGGAATTTTGCAGGACGCACAAAGGACTTTCTTTATTGCTGTTTACAGATGGAGATTTTGACTACAGGTTTCAGTCGCGGGAAGCGGCGCTTCAGATGACACGGGACAGAACTAATTTTACGGCAATGAATCCTTTCAATGTCATTGATCTTGCCAAATCGCTATGCATCCGGACGTATTTCTGGAGCATGGGAGATCTCCCGCAGTCTTATAAAGACGCTTTCTCCAACCCGCCCGGCTCTGGACTTGCCGTTCAAATTTCCGGGCTTGACAAAACCGAACTGATAAAATCATACGAGGACGCGGCGAAGAGAGAGGCGGGAGAGATCATCTCCGAAGAAATAGTCGAATGGAATCCTCTGAAAAGGTATTTTATCTCGACAGGGACTATTTGTTTTTTGCTCGGACTTCTGATATTTTGGAGTAAGAATTATTCCCATCGGGAGGGAAAGATATGACAAAAAAATTGTCGGCTAGCCTTGTCGCTGTCGCCGCAACCCTCTGGTTTTTGGGTTCGTGGCTTGACGGATTATCGAACAAGGCCGAGCTTGAATTGAGCGCGAAGATCGGTAAATGGAAAGAAGATGTTTTAGCTTTAAAAACAAAACCGAGTGAAAGTCAGATCGCATACATAGTTGCCGGAAGTTCTTATGCCGAGTGTGACAGACATTTGTTCAACTTCCTGTTTTTTTTGAATAACGGTTTGGCTGAACAGGCCGGAGAAGAGCGCGATCTGTCTTCGAAATCATGCGAGGCGGCGCACAATCTTGCGCTGATTCAGTCGCAATCACAGAATGAAAATGAGCGGTTTTACGCGCTCTATGCGCTTGGCAACATTAATGTGAGGCGGGCGATGCTGGCGCTATCCTCGGAAGAGCAGACAGCAGCCCTTAAAGAATCCATTGATTCTTACATTGAGGCGTTGCTGATAAAGGACGACTATGAGGCAAAATTCAATCTTGAATTGTTGTTGTCCATTAATCAAAACGCGCGCGCCGCGGCGGGCCAAAAATTATCACCGGATAAGTTCCAATTGAAACCCAGGCCCGGGGCAGCGCCCGGACACGACGGGAAAAGCAAACTATAAAAAATACAGGGCGTCGATTGCCCTGTTTTTCTTTTTATGCTAATTAAATGTTAGAGATCCATTATTATGGCGGCGGTATGGCAGAACTTTTATTCAGATATCCTTACGTATTGAACGGGTTATATTTTTTGCCGATATTGCTTTTTTTGGCTTTTCGGCATATAGCGCGCAACGCCAAATTGCTTCCGATAATTGACGGCCGTCCGGCAAAATTGCGTAATTTTTTTCAGGCAATATTTGCGATCACCGCAGCCGCTTCATTTATTGTCGCTCTCGCGGAGCCGTTTGGCGTGGATAAATTTAAGAAGCCAGTTTGGAAAGGGGAGGTCGTGGATTTTGTGATAGATCTTTCGCTAAGCCAAAATGCCAACGATGTTAAGCCGAGCAGGCTGGAAGTGAGCAAAATGGCGATTCTCGAAGCCGCCGACGTATTTAACAAAGAAGGAATTGCAACGCTTTGCCTCGCTTTCTTTACAGTTAGTTTTAACAGGTTGCTTGAATGTACTCCGGACATTGATAATTTTAAATCGATCGTTCAAAGACTCGACACCGCGCTCGCGGGAAATATGGGAGGCACCAATTTATTGTCCGCCATTCCCGCTGATTATGGCATGATCAGAGAAGAAGTCGTGCCGAAAAACAGCAGAATAACCCTTTTTTTGATAACTGACGGCGGGAAAGAAATGTTTAGAGATAAGCTTACTGGCGCGGTTATCGCGTCGGAGCTAGACTGGAAAGAAGACGAGCTGAGAAAAAAAGTGGTTGAGCTTTCAAAGAGCGGTATCCGCGTTATACCGATTGGGATCGGCGGAACGAAACCTGCGCCGGTCATTGTTGATGGCGAAACGTATTACGCGATGCTTGACGAGAAAATAATCAAAAAAATAGCTTCATGGAGCGGGTCGCCGGAAAGGTATTTTATCATGCGCGACGGCGCGGATTTCGGGAAGTGGATCTCGGATCAGATACTGATGAACAGGGAAGTGGATTATTACCGCGATGAGTCTAAAGAAACCGATCTGTGGAGATATCCGCTTTTGCTTGGGATATTTCTCGCGTCCGTAGCCTTCGGCGCGTTGGGAGTTGTGCGAAAGCTCGTTGTATGGTAGCTTGAATTCAGATTTGAGAATGATATGAAAAAGGCCGTTTTTGCGGTTTTGGCGTTGTTTGCAAGCTTTTTTTTTGGCGCCGGATTTGCGGCGGAGCAAGGTTTTAGATTTTTCATTTCTGAAAATCCGCCGGCGGAAATTTTGGCGCTGGTTGACACTATGCCGGTCGAGGAGGCAGGGGAATTTGGATTTTCAAGCAAAGGTGATAATGTTTTTGATTTCGGCATTCACATTTTTATAAAAAGCGGTTCAGTGACGCCCGACGTTCCCGATGCGTTTATGCTCGTTGCGCTTTCGCCACTTCTCGATGAGAAAGGAGAAACTGTTTCCGGTAAATATAGTGTTAAATTGGCAGGCTTCATTTTTCTTGACGAACAGATAGCTTGGTTCGCGTCGGAGGAGGCCAAATCAGCGTTTATTAAGGCATTCGAGTAAGCCGATTGCCTTTTTTATTTGGCATGTTACTTTGAAAACAGTTGTTGTTTTATATTTATGACCAAGTTTAGGGCTTGTTTGTTGTGTGCGCTCATGACATTGTTTTTGGTAATTGCGAGCTCGGGCGTGGCCGAAGTGCCGGAAGGCGACGCGCAGATAAATTGCGATAAATTTTATCCCGACAACCTGGCAGATATCATGCTTCTCGTCCGGGATTGCTATGTCGACAAGATCGACCCGAATGTTTTGGACGCGGCTTACAAAAGCGGCGGCCTTGAGGAAGTTTTTAAGCTCCTCGACCCGCACAGCCGGTATTTGGATCAGGAAGCCGCTGCCAAAGAAGACGCGCTTGAAAAAGAAGACAGATCATTCGGCGGCGTCGGATTGGAAATCGGTATCGAAGGCAAAGATATTGTTGTCCGGGGTGTTATTGCGGAAAGTCCGGCATCACGCGAAAATATTAAAGAAAATGACATTATTTCGGCGGTTTGCGAAAGTAAGGATATTTGTTTTGCGATAAGTGCCGATGACTTGGATCTTAAGGATAAGATGGTCAAGAATAAATTTTTAACTGATGTAATAAACAAGATCCGCGGCAAAATCGGCACAACCGTTATCCTTAAATTTAAGCGTCAAGGTCTGCAGGATGAAATTATTGTGCCTTTGACCCGCGCCGTCATACAGGTAGCAAATGTTACATCAAAGATTTTTGGGGAATTTGGATATGTAAGTTTGAGGCAGTTTATTGAGTGGTCCGATGTGCGGATCTCTGAAAAGATTTTTAAAATGGGAGATATCAAGGGATTGGTTCTTGATCTAAGGGGCAATCCGGGCGGGTTTTTGCCTCAAGCAAACCTCGTTAGCTCTTTATTTTTGGAGCGAAAAAGCTTAATTGAAACAATTGTTACAAGAAAAAATCCCAAAGATAATCCTCAAAAATTTCACGCTTATTTACCGGGCATTTTCCAAACAAATTTCAAAATGCCGTTGGTCGTGCTCGTAAATCAGGGTAGCGCCTCGGCGTCAGAAATCGTCGCCGCGGCTTGCCGGGATAATAAGGATAAAAAGGGAAATCCAAGATGCGTGGTGGTTGGGATGCCTACTTTTGGTAAAGCAGTTATGCAAAGACGCTATGATTTTGGAAGCGGGCGCGTTTATATCACAACCGGACGGCTTTACCGGCCAAACGGCAAAAGCCTCCAGGGCAAAGGAGTTATTCCCGATATCATTGTAAGCAATTCCGACAGCGAGACGCTCGGAAACGAGCTGAAATTACGGGAGAAATTTTCCGAAAGAGGATTGGAACGATATATCAGGGGAGAAGAAGAGGAGTTTACTCCGGAAGAAAAGGCAAAATTTTCATTAATTCGGAAAGACAGGCAACTGGAAATGGCATTTGAAATTCTCAAAATTTTGAAACAAAGTAATTAACAGCCCCGCTTAGCGGGGCTTTTTTCATATGTTACACTCAAAAATAGAGCTATTTTATAATGTATGGCGATGAAAAAGCGCCTTTTTGCTGTTTTATTCCTACTTGTTTGTTCCGTGGCTTATGCCAGTCCGCTCGGAGATATTATTCGCAATATCGATGCGGCATCCGCGAAGATATTTAATTTTTGCACCTATAATATTGAATATAAAGACGGCGCGAAAAAGGGACCCGAAAAGGTGGCGGGAAGATATGTGGGCAACGCGGTTTTTATAGAATATCCCGGCTCTTCGCATCTCGCGCTTACCAATAAGCATATTCTCAAATGCGCGGCGGAGACCGAAGATATCAAAGGCTATATGCCAGGCGAAAATATTGACGGCATCGAATCGTTTACTTCAACATCTTCGCTTAAAATAAAATGGGGTTCGCAACTTTTAAATACGGCTCTTGCCGGCATGCCGGTCAACGGCAACCAGGATATTGACCTCGCGATTCTTGAAGTTAAATGGCCGCAAAAGAGTCCGACGCATGGCCGCATGAAAGTTTTGACCGATGAAACCGCATACGACCTCGGGAACGAAGTGATAGTGCGTGGATTTATGCCGTGTGGCGAAGGATCGCTTTGTGATGATGACGGGTGGGTCAGGCGCCTGAAATTCGCGCGCGTCGAAGGAATTACCGCGGACAAATTATTTGTTCAATTAAATACTCCGGGGTATGGCGGAATGTCCGGCAGTCCGGTGATGATTTTAAAAAATAATAAACTTTACGTGATCGGAATTTTTTCCGTGGCATATTTAACTTCCAGATACGGATCGGTGGATATGTCTTGGGCTGTTCGCCTGAAAAAAGAATATTTTAATAAAAAAAAGAAGCCCTAGCTTAGCTAGGGCTTTTATGCTTCTATGTCCATTAGAGTTGTTTGACCCATGTGTTAAAAGCATTTTTTTGGTCGAGAAAATGGGCACTGTGGGCGTATGGCGGCGGAACAGGTTTGCTTGTAGCCTTGTATGCCCAAGTTTATATGTCGGTATTGCTTAACGATTGGTATGGGCGATATTACGATATTTTACAAAAGCCAACGGAACACGGCATTGCGGCGTTTTGGAATAACCTTTGGGAATGGGTATTTATAGTGATACCGTATATTTTAGTTGCAACCGGAGTAAGTTACTTTACCAGGCTGTATACTTTGCAATGGCGTGAAGCGATAACGTTTAATTATATTCCGCGATGGCGCAATGTGCACGAAGAAATTGAAGGAGCGAGCCAGCGCATACAGGAAGATACTTTCCGGTTCGCTCGCATCGTGGAATCTTTAGGTTTGCAAGTTGTAAGGGCTATTATGACACTGTTCGCGTTCCTTCCTGTCTTGTGGAAATTAAGCAACAAAGTTAATGTTGTTTTCCTAAACGATATTCCGGGCGCTTTGGTTTGGGTAGCTATAGCTACAAGTTTCGGAGGCATGGTTATTTCATGGCTGGTTGGCGTTAAACTGCCCGGGCTTGAGTATAATAATCAAAAAGTAGAAGCCGCATTCAGAAAAGAGCTTGTCTTGGGTGAAGACGATAAAATAAATCATTCGTCGATAGAGACGCTTACGGAACTCTTTACCGGCATCAGATTTAATTATCGGCGGTTGTATTTGCACTACGGGTATTTTGACCTGTGGGTATGGTTTTATGACCAAGCCGTATCGCTTTTGCCGGAGATTTTGGCAGCCCCTGCTTTATTTGCCGGAAAAGTGACTTTGGGCGTAATAATGCAGGTTGGCAACGCATTCGCAAAAGTGCATAACAGTTTCGCTCTGTTTGTACATAATTGGACCACTGTCACGGAACTTCGTTCCATCTGGAAGCGCCTGCATGAATTTGAAGCAAACCTTGAAAAGTATAAAGTTTCCGGATAAATGCCGCAAAACATTGCCAAAATAAGCCTGAATAAAGCGGGCTTATTTTTTTGCCTTTTTTTGTTATAATAATATAATCAATCAAATGTCCAAGAAGAAGAAAAATCGCGGGAAGAACGGCAACAAGGAGACAAATAAGCCGAACTCCGACCCCTGGCATAAGAGCCTAAAACCGGAGACCAAAAACTCGCTTTGGGCTGTTTTTTCGTTTGCTGTCGCCGTACTTTTTACTTTGGCGTATTTTGGCAAGGCCGGTCTTGTTGGAGCTACCATTCAAAAGTCACTTGAGGTAACTTTCGGAAAAGGTTTCTTTTTAGTTCCGCTAGCTTTCTTCTTGGGAGGGTTTTCGTTTTTATTCGCTTTCGGAAATCATCTGGTGGCGACAACGGTGATCGGCGGCACGCTTTTTCTTTTGAGTTCTCTGGGAATTGCCGACATTATTTTCGGGGAATACACAGGTGGTTATCTCGGCTTTTTTTCATCTTATCCTTTTCTAAGATTTTTTGATTATTGGGCATCGCTTGTTATTCTATCGTCTTTGTTTTTAGCTTCACTTTTAATAATGCTGAATTTTTCTTTAAAGCCAAGGAAAAAAGAGGCGGACGTTTTGGAAGACGATCTCATCAATGAACATTTTACATCTCCCGCCCATACACCACAGGCTCCGACAAAGGTGGTTGCCGAGGCCCAGAAACCGGCTGTAGAAGAAAAACGCGAAGAGGACGAAATAAAAACATCTTTATTTTCAAAAGTATTTTCGCCGAAGCCAAAGCCAGCGCGCATCGAGCCTCAAAAGCAGATGTCGTATGTTCCGCCCCCTCTTGACCTTTTGGAAGGAGACAAAGGAACACCGTCTTCCGGCGATATCAAAGCAAATGCGAATATTATTAAAAGGACTTTGCAGAATTTCGGCATCGATGTTGAAATGTCCGAGGTAAATGTGGGGCCCTCCGTGACGCAATACACGCTGAAGCCAGCCGAAGGCATTAAGCTTTCCCGCATCACCGCTTTGCAAAATGACCTGGCATTGGCGCTGGCGGCGCGCTCCCTGCGTATTGAAGCGCCCATCCCGGGAAAATCTTTGGTCGGGGTTGAAATACCGAACCATTCGATATCTTTGGTCGGCCTCAAAAGCCTTTTTGACACGGAATATTTTCAGAAAGCGCCTCCGCTGTCTTTTGCCGTAGGCCGCGATGTTTCAGGCAGGGAAGTTTATGCTGATATAGCGAAGATGCCTCATTTGCTGATTGCTGGCGCGACAGGCGCGGGAAAATCTGTCGCCATCCACTCGCTCATCGTAAGTTTGCTTTATAAAAATTCGCCGCAATTTCTGCGTTTTATGATGGTAGATCCGAAGCGGGTGGAGCTCGCCGGATACAACGGCATTCCTCATTTGCTCACGCCCGTTATTGTTGACGCTAAAAAAACCATCATATCGCTTCGCTGGGCGGTCCGCGAGATGGAAAGGAGATATGAAAAGCTTTCTTTGGCTTCAGCGCGCGACATCAATATTTACAATAACGAAATGATTTCGGAGAAAAGTTTCGACGAGATATTGCCAAATATTTTAATAGTGATCGATGAGCTGGCTGATTTAATGGCCGCATATCCGCGCGAAATGGAGGCATCCATAGTGCGCTTGGCACAGATGTCGCGGGCAGTGGGGATACATCTCGTTGTTTCTACCCAGCGGCCGTCAGTTGAGGTTATTACCGGGTTAATAAAAGCGAATATAACCGCGAGGATCGCTTTGCAAGTGGCATCATTAGTCGACTCCCGGACTATTTTGGATATGGCAGGAGCAGAAAAACTTTTAGGGAACGGCGATATGTTGTATCTCGCGGGAGATGTTTCTAAGGCGAGGCGCATCCAGGGAGGATTTATATCCGACAACGAAGTTAAAAAAGTTGTATCTTATCTCAAAGAACATGCCGGCGAGTTTGAGGCAGAGGAGGTTGATATGGATATTAAGTTGCCTGGCACTGATCCGAACGCGCCATCAGATTTCACGGACGAAGAAGATAGCGTAGACGACGAGCTTTACGAGGCCGCGAAAGAGACTGTGATAGAAGCGCAAAAAGCATCTACCTCATATCTGCAAAGAAAGCTTCGCATCGGCTATGCGCGCGCGGCAAGCATCATTGATATGCTTGAAGAGCGTGGAGTTGTCGGGCCCGGAGAGGGAGCAAAGCCGAGGGAGGTATTAATTAAGAAGGGCGAGAGCGATGCCGCCGACCGCTTAATAAGAGATTTTGAAGCAAAGAAAGCATATGAAGAGAAAGAGATGCAAAAAGCGCTAAAGCCGGAGAGAACCAAACATGAAAAAACGCCGATAACGCAAAAGACAGAGGAAGATGATGATGGCGAGGATGAGAATGTCCCTTACACCAATTTTGATTTTTAATTTATGTATATCCGCCATATTATTTTCGCAGCGGTAATAGTGCTCGTAGCGGGTTATTTTTTTTATGAAGCCAAAGAGGTGATATTAGCACCTGGCTTGGAAATTTTAGAGCCTGTTAACGGCGCGACGCTTGAAGCTTCGGTAATGCGCGTGGTGGGGAAGACTAGGCCAAAACTTGCGGTTTGGGCGGGAGGCAGAATTTTCACAAGCAACGAGGAAGGTAATTTTGAGGGCGAGCTCCCGCTCTCTCCCGGGTACAATCAGATAGGTTTTTCCGTCAAAGACCGCTTCGGAAACGAGACAAAAAAAGTTTTGCAAGTTTTTGTGAAATAAAAATAAAAGACATGGCTTATACCAGGTCTTCTACATATTATATATGTCAATAGTTCCTGAGAGCATCTTATCGAATGAGAATTTTTGAGTGGCGAGTTCCAAAGAGCGCAAGCCCATTTTTTCGCGCGTTGCTCTGCTTTTTATCACAAGGTTAAGCGCTTTTGCAATCTCATCAGGATTTTTTGGCGGGACCAATATCCCATTTTTTTCATTTTCGATAAGGTCAGTGAGCCCGCCGACGGAGGAGGCGACAATTGGCAATCCCGCATTCATCGCTTCGAGGATCACATAAGGCAGACCCTCTTTTAATGAAGGCAAAATAAAAATATCAAAAGCTTTAAGGTATTTTGAGGCACCCATTACGAAGCCCGCTAGAATTATATCGTCCTGTAATTTTTTATCATCTATTTCTTTTTTTATTTTTTCAAAATCTTCGCCGTTGCCGATGATAATAGTTTTGAAGTTTTTTCCGCCAGAGGCGGATCCGTCTTCGGCGGAAGCTTTTAGTTTTTTGATCCCACCGATCAAATATTCCAGACCCTTATTTTTTGTAAATTCGGCGATCGTGCCTATTATATTTTTTTGTTTTACGTCGATTTTCAAGAATTCCCTGGCCTTTTCCGCGGGTAAGAATTCCGGCATTTTTATCCCTAAAGATAAAAGGGCAAATTTTTCATTTTCAATAAGTGGCATTTCTATTGCCTGCCTGTAATCATGGCGAGATAAAATGATAATCCTATCTGAAAGAAACGCGGTAAACCATTGGAGAAAATAGATTACTCCCTGAAATATGAAATTCCGCCGTTCATTAAAAGCCCATCCGTGAACCGTAAAAATTACCCGCGGATTCCACTCTGTTCTCTCGGTACCTTTTCTGTCCCAGCGATCCCATAGTTTTAATGCCTTTGCCGCAAGCGCTCCCAAGCCGCCAACTTTCGAGCTATTTAAATGTATGATGTCCGGCCGTTCATCTTTGAATATTTTCCAGAGATAAATGGTTGAGAACATTTCTTTTAAAAAATTAATATCGCGCTCAAGATGAGGTATGCCAACAATCCGCACTCCGGCCAATTTGAGATTTTCCGCCAATAAACCATGGCCACCGACCGCTACGGCAACTTCATAATTTTCTCGCTGCAACGAGGTTGTCAAATCATATACATAGCGTTGCGCTCCGCCCCAGTTTGATTTCGTGATTACATATAATACCCTTTTTGCCATTATGTTTTATTATCCACAATTTCAGAGATTATACAATTTGGAGAGGCAAGAGTATAATATAAACAATATGAATACACTATATATACTATTGGCCATTGTGGGACTGTTTATTTTTTGGGTTATATTTGCCTATAATCGCCTGGTTACTTTGGCTTATAGGGCTAAAGAGGCACTTTCGGACATAGATGTCCAGCTAAAAAGGCGCTATGACCTTATCCCAAATCTGGTGGAAACGGTAAAGGGCTACGCCAAGCACGAGTCGCAGGCGTTTGAGAATGTGACCAAAGCGCGCGCCGCGGCCATATCCGGCGGTACTAACGCTTCGCTTCATGACAAGGCGGTAAATGAAAATATGTTGTCAGGCGCCCTAAAAAGTCTGTTTGCCGTGGCCGAGGCATATCCTGAATTGAAAGCGAACACCAACTTCATGGAGCTTCAGCGCGAGCTTTCGGACACGGAAAATAAAATTCAGGCTTCTCGCAGGTTTTATAATTCGAACGTTATGGAATTAAATTCAAAGATAGACATGTTCCCGACAAATATTATTGCCGGCATGTTTAACTTCAAAAAAGAGGAATTTTTCGACTTGGATGAGGCTCCGGCGCAAAGGGAAGCGGTGAAGGTTAGTTTTTAATGATGGTTTATTTAATTTTCCAAAATGAAATAACCCCCTTAATCCCCCTTATTTTAAGGGGGACAAAATTAGTGCCACTCTTAAGGTAAGAGGGGCTAGGGGAGTTATGATATTATGGCTACAATTTGGACTCACAAGGACTCAAATATCCGCAAAACGTGGTTTTTGATAACTATTTTTTTGGTTTTGATTTCAACCGCCGGCTGGGTGTTTTCCAGGGTTTATGGCAATCCAGGCATACTCGTTTTCGCGGTGCTTTTCAGCACGATAACAAGCCTCATTTCTTATTGGTATTCTGATAAAATTGTTATCGCGACGACTGGAGCGAAGCCGATCCCAGAAAATGTTTATCCAGAACTGCATAATATCGTGGAAAATCTCGCGATAACTGCGGGGCTTCCAAAACCAAGACTGTATTTGGTAGATTCTCCGCAGCCCAATGCTTTCGCAACAGGAAGAGATCCGGAACATGCAATTGTTGCTGTAACTTCCGGAATATTGCGGATCATGGAGAAATCTGAACTCGAGGGTGTTTTGGCGCACGAAATGTCGCATGTCGGCAATCGCGACATGCTTGTTTCTACCGTTGTAGTCGTATTGGTCGGAGTTATCCAGCTTTTGTCCGATATGTTTTTGCGTTCAATGAGGTGGGGCAGACTAAGTAATGACAGAGATAATGGCGGCGGGCAAATTCAGGCGATTTTTCTGCTTATCGGAATAGCTCTGGCCATTCTTTCTCCTTTCATTGCCTTACTCATCCAGCTCGCGGTATCGCGTAAGCGCGAATATTTGGCTGACGCGTCCGGTGTCCTGCTTACAAGATACCCCGACGGACTCGCAAGCGCATTGGAAAAATTGGCGCATGACCATACGCCGATGCGCCAAGCAAATCACGCAACCGCACATCTCTGGCTAGATGATCCGTATCAGGGGAAGCGCAAAACCGTCAATTGGTTTGCCAATCTTTTTATGACACACCCGCCGATAGAGGACAGAATTCGACGTTTGAAAGAAATGTCTCTTTAAGTATATAATAATGTCAGATCATTTTAACCAATGAAATATAAATTTGGCGGCGCCGCTGTTATAGCTCTTGGCGGCTCCATTATCCATCCGAAGGAAATTGATACGTTGTTCATTAAAAATTTTCATAAATTTATTCTTGAACAGATCGCGACGAATAAAAAATTTATTATTGTCGCCGGCGGCGGATCTGTGGCAAGAGATTATCAAAAAGCCGCGTCAGCGGTCGTAAGGATCGAGGACGAGGATAAAGATTATCTCGGCATACATGCGACTCGGTTGAACGCTCATTTCTTGCGCACTATTTTTTTTAAGCAGGCGAATCCGACGGTGATCGACAAGCGTTTTAAGATCCGTTCACTTGACCATCAGGTTACCATCGCGTCCGGCTGGAAGCCGGGCTGGTCGACGGACTATGTCGCGCTTCAACTCGCGCACGATTTCAAGATCGGAGAAGTCATAATAGCTGGAAGCCCTTCACATGTCTTTAATAAAGATCCGAAAAAATATAATGATGCCAAGCCAATTGAAAAAATTTCGTGGGCTGATTACCGAAAATTAATTCCTGAAAAATGGATTCCGGGAGCGCATTCTCCCGTTGATCCTGTCGGAGCGGCGCTCGCGCGTGAAAAAAAATTAAAGGCCGTAATTATTAACGGGACTGATTTAAATAATTTCGGCAAGCTTCTTGCCGGAAATGAATTTGAAGGTACAATAATTGAGTGACTGCCCACGCTTTTGACGGGGCAAGGAAGGGTCGCATAGTGGTCTAGTGCGCTCGCTTGGAAAGCGAGTGTGCCGTAAGGCACCGCGAGTTCGAATCTCGCCCCTTCCGTATGTGGATAACTCAAAAACCCCGCCTATTGAACCGGCGGGTTTTTTTTATGTTATTCTCGCAAGACTTAATTTATGAAACATAAAATAACAAAAAATAACAATATCAAACCTTAATAAACCTTGATAGCCATTAGCTTCAAATTTTATTTTGCTTCATAATTCGTTTATGAAACAAGTTTTGTTCCTTGGACGGCTATGATATCGAAAGCAATAAAAAAATAATCCCGCAATTGCGGGATTATTTTTGACAAAATTTATGCCTATTTACTGTATAATAAATGTATAGTTGTGAACAGAAATTATACAGCCTTACACCATTTAAAACGCGTTTTTCCAAAAATTGTTTCAGCCTTTTTGCTGTCAGTGTTGGTTTTTGTTTCTTTTTTCGATCTTGCGCAATCCGCGGCCGGAGTTCCGAGGATCATAAGCTATCAGGGAAGATTGGCCAACGCGGCCGGCGATCTTCAGGGCGGATCTTCTGGAACAACTTTCTATTTCAAATTTTCTCTGCATACCGCGAGTTCCGGAGGGTCCCAGCTTTGGCCCGCGAACTCGGCAACTCCATGCACTCATTCGCTTACAGTAACGAACGGAGTCTTTAACGCCGGCATCGGCGACACATCGGAGTGCTCTGATATTCTTGATTATGATTTTACTCAAAACGATACCATATATTTACAGGTCCAAGTTTCATCGAACGGATCATCTTTTGAAACTCTTATCCCTCGGCAAAGGATTGATTCTTCCGCGTACGCGATCACGGCCTCGACCCTGATTTCAACATCAACGCAGTCGCGCCTCGGCACGACAACTTCCATAGGTTCATCGCTGCTTACGGTTGAGGCAACCAGCACAAATTCAATTTTGGTTTCTTTGAGATCTTTTTTAAATCAAGTTGCGGACATTTTCCAAATTCAGGATAGTTTCGGCACGGATATTTTTACTGTAAGCGGAGGAGGAAATATCGGAATAGCAACATCGACGCCATCTCAGCCTTTTTCCGTTCATGGCAACGCTTTGATATCCGGAAATCTTTCTGTTGCAAATTTGATCGCGACAGGCACGACGAAATTTAACGGAGTAACTTATACTTGGCCGAGTTCGGTTAGCGCAGGAAATTTTTTGCAAACTGACGGAAGCGGAAATTTAACTTGGGCTGCTGCGTCAGCGTCTGGAGGAGGCTTCACCGACTCCGGAACCCTTGTCCATCTCACAACCCAAACAGACAACCTTTCTATCGGCACAACAACCCCCGATGTCCGTTCCATCGTCACCATCGGCGCCACTTCAACGACGGCAAACCTCCTGACCCTCAAAACGCAGACGGGACAAACAGGGAATTCGTTTATCCTCCAGAACTCCGCCTCATCAACCCTCTTCTACATCGATCCCAACGGAGGACTAGTTGCCTCAGCCTCTTCAACCTTCTCCCAGAATCTGAATATCGGAACGCTCTCCGCTTCCTCATCCATTTCAACCCAAAATCTCTCTGTACAAGCTTCCTCAACCTTCGCTAACACTCTTAGCGTGGCAAGACTTCTTCAAGCCGGA